>CAAGKR010154840.1_pt1 | contig 11203 bp, 12 predicted proteins | sample 2556971 | NCBI WGS metagenome assembly CAAGKR01 (sample SAMEA5207829, study PRJEB30636) | soil metagenome | biome: forest; feature: boreal; material: soil | place: USA | collected 2011-09 | depth 1 m
CCACGGCGTGGTCTCCTTTGCGAACTTCCTAGGTCCGCTTTGGAGCCTACGCCGTCTTCACTTTTACAGCGGTCTCAGGACGCCACCCTCCTAGACCTTCTCGCGTGGGATCTATCGTCCTGCCGCACTGAGAAGCAAGATCTGCGCGACGTCGCCTAGGCCGCACCAGTCTTGTACCTTGCCGCCATCGAGCGTGTGCATTTCTACGCACGGCCCAAGGGCGATGGCGATCGAATTTGCGCCTATTGCAAGCGACTGGCTGGGTCGAGGCGTCTTCCACGATCGCCACGGCCCCGCGTCGGTGCTCACGGCAACACGATCGAATTGCCCCTGACTGACAAGGTCGCTCGATCCGAGTCCCACTGCCACGCTCTGCCCACTGGCAGACACAGCACCAAATGGAATCGAGACGCCCGGTGCCAGGGCAGGAAACGGAACCCGCCGGCCACGGTTGTCAATGGCGACGACGTCGCCGGCCTGGCCAACGATGACGAATGTGTCGCCACCGATCGCAGCAACACCCACCGGATCCTGCCCGATGACGGACACAGTGTTGGCTATAGCGCCGCCAGCCAGCAAGTGTAGTTTCCGGTTGGCTCCGCATTGAACGGCGACGACCGTCGTTACCGCGATCGCGGCCACACCACACGTGCCGAGCTCTGTAACGGAAGTGACTTCGCCAGACAGATCGACCAGTGCCAGCCCGTCGACGTAGAACCCACCGCTCTGCAGTACGGAGCTTTGATACCAAGCGTTGGTTCCGAGACTGACGGCGCTCATCCTCGTCACGGGTCCGTCGACACGCACCGGCGGTGGCGCTGCCGCTACCGTCCAGATCGCGGTTGCGCCGAGGAGAGGCAGCAACGTTATGGTTCCCGAATCAGGGCCGCTCTCAGGGGTGGTAGTCCCAAGATCGACGACGAGAACACCCCGAGATGTCAGCGCTAATTGGGGGTCATAGCCGAGTTTCCGGCGTTCGCCCACTCGACCCTCGGGTAGGAGAGTCACCAGATCAGGCAGGCCTGGACCGTTCTCGTACGCAACCGCAAATCCCACGATCGATGTCGCAGCGTCCATCGGCAGCGCCGATGGTTCCTTAGCAGAGGACGGCGGCGGCGAAGATGGAAGAGCCGGCGAACAACCTGCGAGTATTGTCGCCAAGGCGATTCTGGCAAGGAACCTCAACATCAATCCGCCTCCGTCAGAATCGCGCTGACACAACGATCGACGCGGTGACGACCGCGAGCTGGACGGCACCCAGCATGGGCCGGGACTGCGCCATCGGCGTTAGGACCGTGCTCAGCGATCCGAGATCGTCCCCCGACAATACACTCGCCGCGAGCATCGAACCGCCGGCTCGTACAGCGCCAAATGCGGCAACGACCCACATTGAACTAGGCGCGAGCAGCATGATAGCCGCCAGACACGCGAGGTGAAACACCGGTGAGTAGATTACGGTCAGGTATCCGAACCCGAGCACGACGCCATAGGCGAAGGCCGACAGACGCAGCGAGTATCTCCGCTGCCATCCTCGAGGCACCTGGACAGGCCGGCTAGGAAGCCTAAACGGCAATATCCTCAACTGTATCAAGCCGACGATCAACCCGCCGCTTGCCACCCAGATCCCGGTGGCAGTCCGCGCAATCACCAGGTCTCGACAAGCCGCCGAAGCTGCCAGTACGAGCGCAAGTATCCCGCTCCCCACGAGTGCGCCCGCGACATACGGCGCGGCGCCCATTGTGGCCCATCGAACCCTGTCCCCGTACACGACGGGGTTGATGACTCCCGTCATCGCGACGCCTCACGGCGACCAAAGCTGTGCGTATCCTGCCGCCGCAAAGAGGCCGAACACGAGACCTTCGGGCCGTGTTCCCAGGCCATCAATCGCCAGGACGGCGACCAGTGTCAATCCGTAGGCGGCAACACCAGCCCATCGATCTTGCGGACGCGGCGGAGTGGTCATGAACAGCACGGCCCGAAATTGACCGAGAGCGTGCAGCGATAGCTACCGCTACTACACCACGACCCTTCGTTGGAATTGTTGCAGAAAGGACAGCCCGAACACGAGCCGACAGTACCGCAACAGTCGTAGTATAGGTACTCGTAACTGCCGCAATTGTAGTTTGGGCAGCAGGCTGACCAGAAGTTCTGCCGGCTCGTTCCGCTCGGGCAGGTCGTATCTGATCCTCCGCAGCATGCACATGCATAACCGTGCATGCCACAGTATCTCGTGTCGGTACACGACACTGCATCGGCGGATTGGATGACCAAGTTAGCGACTGCGGACGCTATGACGGCGCTAGCGCTCAATCGCATGAGGCCGCGTCCAGCCCGTCCAATGAACGTCCGTCGACTCGTTCGCAGGGCAAGCGACTCGCTCATGCCCCTCGCAATTGTTTCAAGATCAGCCCGCACGGACTGCTCCAAGCACCGGAACGCGCCGAGCTTCGGCTGTCGCCCGAAGGCTCTCTAGATGCTCCATGTGATTGACTACGGTCTTCGCGACCACGCGGTGATCCGACAGCCACAGTGCGAAGGGTGTCGACTCAATGTTGAAGGTGGCTGCACCGTCCGGATCCACGAGAACGTCGACGCTCCGCCCCTCGATCTCACGGAAGGAGCCAGCCTGCTCACCAAGGACGAGAACGACAACCGGGACGCGATACTGTGCACCAAATGGGCCAAGGCTTGGAGCCAACGCGTGACATGGACGGCACCCGGACCGAACGAAGACGACGAGGGCGTCCCCATCGGGGACCATCGTCGACTTGTCGCGACCGTCGACGCGGAGGATCTCAGTACCAATTTCTGGCCCGGCCTCAAGATTCGGCGGCGTTGGCGGTCCAATCCGAAGGTAGAGGGTTCCGACGAGGCGCGCGAGGACGACAACGGCGACGCCTTCCAGGAACAAGCCCACGACTATGATGACGAGCAGGAAGTCTATGAAGTCCATGATTGTGGATGCTTGGTCGTCCGCGCATATAGATGGATGCGCGTAAATTCGCGTATTGCGACTCGAGCCAGTGCTCCGCCAATAATCACCAGACACGTCTCCGTAGCGCCGATACGCGGGCCTGCAATCACAGATAGCAATGCAGCTGCCGCCAACGCCGTGAGTGCAAGCACTTGCCGCATTGAGGCGGTTGACGAGCCGCCGTAACATCCGCAAGCCGCAGTCGGACGATATCGAAGAAGCCAGGATTGGTACCCTGCGAAGCCCAGTAGCAGCCCCGTAGCCACGAGGCTTGCTGCGACGCGTGTGAAGGGCGGGACAAGCGCCGATGCAACGGCCATCTCAGAGGCCGGAACTATCCACGACAGCGGTTGAGCCAAGATAGGGGGCCATCCGTGACTCGCGAGTGCGGCCCTGAACTGAGGTCGATTCAGCAGTTTCGAGACGGCTGCATCCAGCAGGCTGCTGCCCGGAAGCGCAAGGACTGCGAGGCCGAAAATGGGAATCGTGGTCGCGTCCCCCGCAAGTTCGTTTCGTTAGGTCCAGTGAGTGTAGATCGCCTGTCAAGAGGGACTCGGTCCCCTCTGAGGCAAAGTAGGTTGACAACCCGATCCCAGCAGGCACCCTGCGATCGTGAAGCGAGTCGGGCGCCTCTTGATCTAGGCCCATCTCGCTCCGCCACTGACGGCTTCAGCGGTCGAGGTGAGCGTCGATCGAGCCTACCTGATGAAACGGGGTTATCAACCTACTTTGCCTCACAGGGACTCGGTCAGTCCGTGTTGGCTAATCAGTCTGTCGTGCTTCATTGGCGAATCCGTCAATCGCGGGAGAGGCTGTCCGAGCGCCACCTGCGGGGGATCGGTCAACTCCCAGCGATGCTCGGCCATTCGCGCGAAAAGGAACCCGAGCCTCCTTTTGGGACGGTCACAGCGGGCGTGTCGCTGAGCGCGAGGACCGGCCCGGGACGAGGCACCCCTTATGGCTCGCTGCGGTCGTCCTGGCGAGCATGGGGTCCGCCGACCCTGCTGGGTCGGTGCCGCGTGTGAGAATGAACCGTCGCTCAGAGGTGAGCGCTGCCGCGAGCGGAGGGGGAGCTGGATGGATCGCTTCGACAAGTTCTCGGACCGCGCCCGCAGCGCCCTCACCCTGGCGCAGGACGAGGCCCAACGCTTCAACCACCCCTACATCGGCACGGAGCACCTGCTCCTGGGCCTCCTCCGCGTGGATGACTGCATGGCGACGAGGGCCCTGCGGAACCTCGGGGCCGAGCCGCTCAAGGTGCGCGCCGCAGTCGAGTTCATCATCGGCCGGGGTGACCGGCCCGCCATCGGCGAAGTCGGTCTCACGCCCCAAGCGAAGCGGGTTATCGAGCTCGCCATCGACGAAGCCCGCCGCATGGACCACCACTACATCGGCACCGAGCATCTCCTCCTGGGGCTCGTGCGCGAGGGCCAGGGCATCGCAGCCGGCGTCCTGGAGTCCCTCGGCGTCAACCTCGACAAGGTCCGCCACGAGGTCATCCGCCTCCTCGCCGAGGCCTCGTCGGCCGACCCGGGCGGTCGGAATGTCGCGCCGACGGTCGCCAGGGCGGAACTCGTCCGTCGATGCCTGCGCGACATCATGGATCCGAACACGACCCCGGCGCGCAAGGAGACCATCGAGATCAGGATCGGGGCGCTCCTCGGCTATCCGCGGTCAGGCACGATGGCGCTTCTCGGGCGTGGCCCTCGCGCAACTCGTTCCGAAGTCCGATCCCACCTGACCGACGTTGAGACGTGGTTTACCGATGGCACCTCGGCAAGATCGTCTGACGGATTGGCTGAAGGTGTTGCTGCTGCTCGGCGGATGGCACGGGCCTTCCACGAGTGGTACGGCCATCTCGATCCGGTTGAACTGCCGTCCGACGCCCGAAGCCGGTGAGTGTCAGTCGGTGACGGCTAACCCGCATCTAGCGTCGCAGGACGAGGTCCGTCAAGACAAGGCCCCAACAGTGCCATAGGCATTCTCGACATCACACTCTCTCAGCATTGTGGTGTGATGCCCGAGTCCATACAGTCGGAGCATGCGCGAACGCCTGTGGCTCAACCTCTACCTTGCCGACCTCACCGACCCGGCCGCGGTGACCCGGATCGCGGTCGACCATTGCTTGGCCCCGGCTCGGGCGGCCTGGGGTCTGCCGGCGCCGGTCGAGGGTGAACGGGACGAGGCTTTCTTCTTCGACATCGGACTCATCAACGGGATCCCGGCACGGCAGCTGCGAACGCACCACCTGACGGTCTCTGCGGCCCATTTCGATCCCGTCCTTCGTGGTCTGCTCTTGTTCGGCTGGCTCTTCCCGGGGTCGGTCCTCGGGACCGATGCCCCCGTAGGGGTCGTGGGACTTCCCGGACCGGCGTTCCAGTCCGACTCCCAGATGCTGGCCTATCGGACGCATGAGGAGGTCGAGTATCTGGCTGCTGGGCTCCTTGGTCGCGAAGCGCCGCCGCCGCTCTACCACGGGATGTACCCGTATCGGCCAATGGCGGACCCGGCGATCCTCGCCGAACTGGCGACGATGCAGACCGTGCTCGGCCAGGCGGTCGGGAAGCCCGAGGATCTGGGCGACTACCGCCGCATCGATCTCGGCCTCGATGCCCTCGACCAGTTCGCCGCCGCCGAACTCGATGACATCCTTCGCGAGAACGTCCATCAGCGGCTGATCTGGCTGGGCAGTTGGGAGGAGGCGAATCCTGACAACGAGAGCCAGGTCCTCACGCCATCGGACTTCATCACCTTCGACCGCGGGTCGTTCCTGGCCCCGGTCCCGGAGTCGCTGGCTGGCTTGATCGCGCTCGACTTCGCCGAGTCGCTCCGGCTGGACCGGATGGCCGGCCGGTGCGCTCGCTGCGACCGGCCAATGCTCCTGAGCGCCCAACGCGCCGCTCGGGCCAAGCGGGGCAAGCCGGTGTTCCACGAGGATTGCCACCGAGAACACCGACTCTCGTACTTCCGCGGCTACCAGGCGGCCCGAACGACGCTGGGCGGCCCCAACGACGGCGGATAGTCCATCATGGCGAGTCCAAACCGCAAGCAGGGACCACGAGTGGCCGATCCAAAGAGACCGACGCCGCGCGAGATGATGGAGATGGCAACCGAGGCCATGGCCCGCTCGCGCCCCGAACCGAAAGATGACGGCAGTGCGCCGCTCCACGTCGGCGCGTCGGTGCTCTTCGAGAACGGTGGTGTGGATTCGGCTTGTCGGGGCGAGTTCCGCTACGGCGATCACGCCGAGTTCACCTTGCTGGAGCGCAAGCACCTCGCCGACTCGCTTGATGGGGCCTGGGTTTTCTCCACCCTCGAGCCTTGCGCCGGAGAACACGCTCGCAGCGAGCGGAAGACGCCATGTGCGCAGCGGTTGATCGAGGCCCGGGTCCAGATGGTCTGGATGGGAATCCTGGATCCAGATCCGACCATCGCCGGGATCGGCAAGGCGGCGCTCGAAGCGGCAGGCATCAAGGTCGAGATGTTCGATCCCGACTTCCAGATCACGATCAACAAGTTGAACAAGCCCTGGATCGACCAGGCCGACCGGCGCGCTGCCCTGGTCCACGAACCTGACGCGCTCGAGGACAACACGCCGCTGACGCGGAAGATGGTGATCGCTGCCGCCGGCGCCACCATTCAGGACCTCGACCGGGATGCACTGGAGAAGTACCGGGTCGAGGCAAAGATGGAGCAGGCATCCACCGGAGAACACGATTTTCTGGTCACGCTCGCCCAGGTCGGGTGGCTCACGCTGGCAGCGGACAAGCGCACGTTCGTCCCAACGAAGTTGGGGATCATCCTTTTCGGCAAACGGCCACGGGACTTCTACCCGCAATGTCTCGTCAAAGCCTCGTTCCACTTTGGGTCCGGCATCGATGACGCGGTCCGCGACTTTGATGGCCCGCTCGTTCTCTTCCCGACCGAGTTGGAGGCCTGGCTCCGAGAGACTCTGCCGACGACCCAGATGCGGCGCAAGGTGATCCGGGAGAACTTCGCCGACGTAGCCATCCCTTGGATCCGCGAGGCGGTAATGAACGCGGTCGTTCACCGCGACTACGAAATCGACGGTGGCAAGGTCACATTGAGCATCAGCCAAGAGGCCATTTCCGTGACCAGTCCGGGCAAGCCCGAGGAGCAGGTGTCGATCGACCAGTTGAACGGCTTTCGGGCTTCGTCGCTGAGCGTGAACCCGAAGATCCACTTCGCGCTCAACCGCATGCGTGCGGCCGAGGAGCGGGGTCTCGGCATGAAGACGCTCGAGAAGATCGTCGCCCAGGGCTTTCCGCGTCCGAGATACGCGTACGACGATCCCTATCTGACCCTGACCATTCCGCTGACGGCCGATGCCGCGGTTCGCGCGGAACTGTTGGTCCTGAACCCGGATACGACTGGCCATCTTTCGCCAGAGGAACAGCGCGGTCTCGCGTATCTGACCGGGCACCCCCGCGCCACCAACAAGGAGTACGCCGAGGCCATCGGGGTCTCGGTGCCAACGAGTCCGCGCCACCTGCGCAAGTTCGAGGCTGAGCGCCTAATCCAGCGGGAAGGCTCGACCACAAATCGTGTCTTGACCGTTTCTGACCGGGCCAAGCGCTGAGCGCAGAACTCTTATCACGACTCCACTCAGTGATAAGAGTTGGTCACGAGTGGCCAAATCGCGCCCCTGCTCTTATCACAACTCTTATCAGTGATAGGAGCCGCGACCTAGCCGATCGCGTCCTCCAACTCTCTATTGTTTTGACTCTCGGCCTTCGCAACGGCGTTGACGATGATGTCGGCGTAGGCGCGAGGGCCAACGCCGCGGTGACTGGCGCCGTTCGGGTGCCAGCTAATCACCCAGGTTCGACCACCTGATCGCCCGGCGCGAAGGAGTGGCCTCGGATGCTCCGGCAGGTCGGCCAGTCCAGCCGGCCCGGCCGCCGGCCACCAGAACGGGCCGACCATGGCAATCACGCGCTTCGCATCGAGCATGTCGGTGACGGCGCGAAGGAGGCGGCCGACGTGCGGGTCCTGCGCCTCCTTGAGGGCGCCACCCGGGTTACCGGGCGGATTCTCGGGCGCAGCCGGGTAGAGGTTCACCCAGGCAAAGCGTGCGTACCAGGGCGCATCGAGGTCGGGTTCGAGGCCTTCGGCGATCAACCGGACGGTGCGCCAGAACGGCGACGACCGCACCGGATGGGTCTCGATCCACTCCAGCGGGTCCGGCTTGTCGACGCGGGCCCGAAAGGCCGCGATTCCTTCCTTCCTGCCGGCCTCGGTCTGGAAGTGACGGGCGGGGTAGTCGTCGGCCCAGCCGTAGACCGCTTGGCCGACGATCACGAGGCCCTGGTAGGCACTCCCGACATGGGGCCAGTGGGTGACGACCGGGCGGTCTCCGATCTGGTCGGCGCGATCGCCGACCGACTGCAGGAGGCGGTCATAGCCGCCGATCACCTCGGTCGGATCCACCGCGCCAGTCTGTCAGACGCGCAGGCCAATCGGGCGGTCGTCGCGGACTGACGAGAAGAGTCAGTCGCTCAGGTCTCGGCCGGTCATCGCAACCCCCAAGACTTCCGGGTTCCGTGGAGCCGGCCGCCATCCTTCGAGGGCCACCTCCCGCCGATGACCCAGCCGAGGATGGTAATGCCGATTGCCACCTCCACGAGCCAGAGGACGAGCGGCCCCTGGCCGAAGCCGACATAGACCCGCCACGCGGCGGGTTCGACGATGAACGGCAGGGCGAGCGCGACGCCAGCCACGATCGAGCGGGACTGCCTCCACCACCGGCCGAGGAGGCCGTAGACGACACCCGCCCCGATGGCGACGACCACCCAGGGCGCGATGAACCACAGCCACTGGGAGACGGCGGTCTCGATGAGCGTGAGGGCGTCGGTCGAGTCGACGAAGCCGAGCCGCCTGGGATCGACGATATCTCCGACGAGGAACTGGCTATAGAAGCCGGCCACGCAGGCGACCTCCGCCGCCACTCCGGCGACGGCGGCCCAGATCAGCGACCGCTGGCTCCACCCGGCAACGAACGCCAGGACAGCCCACGGGCTCGAAAGGTTGCCGATCCAGAACGTCGTCAGGGTCGTGGGCGTCGGGAGCGACGACATGAGCCTGCCCAGCAATAGGCCGGCGAGCGCGAACATGACCAGAAGGATCCACGGACGGCGCATCGGCTCGATCATAGACCGCGGCGGCCGGCGTTCGATGGGTGCTGCACGCTCGGACAAGGCGGGTCGTTTTGGCACGCAAGTCATCGGTGCAGGTCAGCAACGGCCCCACAGTTACAGCGCCACTGGTTGACTAGGTGCGTCGGATCGCCTGGCTTGAGTTCAGACGAGGTGTTCGACGACCTCGTCGTCCCGGACCTCGAACACCTTGATGCCGAGGGCGCGCCGAACGTCGAGCGGAACGCGGAGCACCTTGCTCAGGCTCCGCGTCGGCACGACCACGGCCCAGGTCGTCGCGGCGCCCGGCTCCATCCGTCGTAGGAGTTGGCCAAACATGGTGTCCACATCGAGGCCGGTGTTCCCGGCGGTATAGCCCTTCACCTCGCCGATGAGACGCTCGTCGCCTCGCTCCGCGATGACATCCGCCCACGAGCCAGCGTCGTTGATGAGCCGCCACCCAGTCTCCACGAGCCACGTCTTGAAGGCTCGCTCGACAGGCGCCTCGGACCCCCGGCCGACCAGGATGCGATCACTCGTCACGGTTCCCCTCCACGATGCTCCGAACCCTGGCTACCTGAACTGGCGCCCTTGCGCCTTCTGAACCGCCGCCCGGTGCTCGGCGGGCAGGTCGACCACTTTGATCTCGATCGCGAAGTGGCGCAGCGCCGCGCCATCCACGACATCCGACCAAAGTGGGCCGCGGCTGCCGGGTCCGACAACAGCAGGATCTTGCGGGCTCCGGCCGGGTAGAACGTGGCCTCGACCCAGAGCATCTTCAGGGCATCGGTCATGACCTTGGCCTTCTGGGCGCTCTTCGGGATTCCCTGGTGGGCCCAGACCTCCACGAGGATCGGCGGATCGTGGCTCCAGCCGTCGAGTTCCGCCCAGGCGCCTTCAGCGTGGACCATCCGCTTCTTGGCCAGGCGAACCTGCAACTCGGCGCTTAGGGCCCCGAGCATCACCGACTCGGCGGCGCGCTGTTCCGGCGAGTCACCGGCGGCGATGTCATCCATGGGGCACAGCATCCCACGCCGAGGTTCGCTGGCAACTGGCTAGACTCGACCGCAATGGACCCTGAACAACGGCGCGCGGCGATCGGCGTGGTCCCGCCCGACTGGGCCAAGGCGCTCGGCGAGGCCGCCTCCCCAGAGCGACTGGATCCGATCGCTGAGTGGGTCGCCGACCGCAGGCTCACCCATTCGGTCCTGCCGGCGCCAGAGCAGGTCTTCGCGGCGCTTCGCGCCACGCCCTTCGAGTCGGTCCGCGCGGTCATCCTCGGTCAGGACCCGTACCCGAGCCGGGATCACGCGATGGGCCTCGCCTTCTCTGTTCCGAGGGAGGTCACGGATCTGCCGCGCTCCCTGCGGCGGATCCGCGCGGAACTCGAGACCGACTGCCTCCTGTCGCTGCCGGAGCATGGCTCGCTGGAAGCCTGGACCCGCCAGGGCGTCCTTCTGCTCAACACGACCCTGACGGTGGATGAGGGCGACTCCGACAGCCATCGTGAAGCCGGCTGGGGCGCGTTCACCGACGCGATCATCGCCGCGGTGGCAGACAAGGAACCGCCGGTCGTGTTCCTCCTGTGGGGCCGGCCCGCGCAGACCAAGACCCGCCTAGTCGAGACCCGAGGGCAGGTTGCGGTGGCATCCCCGCATCCGATGGCGCGCCAACGCGAAGGGTTCCGAGGAAGCCGCCCGTTCAGCAGAGCGAATGCGGCCCTGGCCAGTCCGATCGACTGGCGTCTGGACGACGGCCCACCCCTGGAGGACCTCTCTTCGCAGCCGGCGCGCTGACTCGACCGGTCAGGCGGCTGGCTTCAGCGATGCGATGACAGCCCGGACCTCGGCTTCGTGGGCCGCAAGGTCTGGGCCTCGTAGGCAGGCCCTGAGGACGGTCCCGCCCACGGCGGACCACCGATGGCGTCGCACGGCGTGGTCGCGGTCCCGACCGTAACCTGCGGCGGGTTCATCACGGGGAGGCCGAGGTTCGGATCGACGGTGACGAGCACCCCGCCGGACGGAAGCGCGGCCAATGGCTCCGGGCAGCCCTGGAACTCGCCGCTCTTCGGATC
>CAAGKR010334929.1_pt1 | contig 11202 bp, 18 predicted proteins | sample 2556971 | NCBI WGS metagenome assembly CAAGKR01 (sample SAMEA5207829, study PRJEB30636) | soil metagenome | biome: forest; feature: boreal; material: soil | place: USA | collected 2011-09 | depth 1 m
CGGTCGCGCCCTTCTATGTCGCGCTCGCCCGCGGTTGCCAGGGCGTCTTCGCCGTCATCAGTGCCACCGTGGTCCTGATCTGGGCGTTTCGTGCCGCGGGCCTTTACTAGAGTCATCTGAGTCGCTTCCGGGCGCCAATACGTAGCTGTCGTGCCTACAGTAACGGCCGACCGCCATAACAATTGCCGCAACCGTTCAAGGCACTCTGGGCGCACGGTCACCGCAGACAGCAAAGGTGGTCGAATTTGGGGTCCCTACCGGGACGTTAGAACCGCCCATTTGAACTCAATCCTGGTGATCGGATGCGGCTCGCAGCTCACCCAACAGTCGGCCAATCGTCTGGGCGATCGCTCTCATCTAGCTTGGTCGCCCTTGACGGTCAGGACGACGTTCCCGGTCTTCTGCTGCGTTTCCACGTACCGGGTCGCCTCGACCACGTCCTCCAACGGGTAGCGCGCCGATCGATGACCGCCCGATATCTGCCGGCCTCGATGAGCTCTTTGAGGAAGAGGACATCCTTCTTTGTGTATCGAGGTCTTGACTCTCAGAGTACTCTGTGCTACAAAGTCATCTGAGCAGCGAAGTAGGGTTACTCTACTCGGGCTCTGGAGGAGTTCACATGGTCCTGGAGCAATCACAAGCCAACGCCCTATTGACCGCGGCCGAAGGCGCCCGCGCACGGACGAGGTCGGTGCTGAGCACGAACTGGTTCCCAATGATCTTGTTTGGAGTGCTCGCCCTCGTATCCGTTCCTGTGGCCGAGTTCTGGTCCGGGACGGCTGTGGCAGCCCTCTGGCTGGTCGGTGCACCAATTGCCACTCTGGCCACCGCGTTGTGGTACCGGAGTCGCGCGATCGAAATTGGCGTCTCTGTGAAGCCGTGGCCGTATGTGGTCACGGCGGTTGGGATCGTGGTGGGCTGCACGGCAACTGGAATGGCTGGACGTGGCGGCCCGGTCAGCTACGCCGGTCCACTGTTGGTTATTGGGCTTGGGTATCTCGTCTTTGGGCGCCTCGATCGCAGTTTCGTAGGCGCAGGGTTCGGGGCGGCGATGGCGACCGTCGCAATCATCGTCTTCGCACTCAAACCTCAACACGCCTACACGCTTACGATGCTGCCCTTCGGCGCCGGCTCGGTGCTGCTGGGCTTTTGGAATCTGTTGCAAGTCAGGCGCACAAACGATGCCGGAGACTGAGCTTCACCCCACCGCGGAGCTCGATGATACAGTCCACCAACGAGTGCGACTCGGCATCCTTGCCATCTTGTCGGAGGCCGATAGGGCGACATTTACCTACCTGCGCGAAGCGCTCGACGTAACGGACGGCAACCTCTCCACTCATGTGGCGGTTCTGGCCAAGGCTGGACTGGTGAGGATCGACAAAGCGTTCGTCGACAATCGACCGCGGACCTGGGTGCGCGCCACAGCGAAGGGCCGCTTCACGTTCCAGGCGGAGATCTCAGCGCTGAGCAAACTAGTCGGACGCTACCGGGGCGACATCGCTGGCTCTCGCTGAGCCTAGCCTCCGCCGGCGAATGTGGGCTCGCCAGGGCGCACGAGTTCAAAAGTAGTGATTTGGGGCTGGCCCGCGTACGACGTCGATCAAAAGGAGCGGTATGGGGTGGCTAGCGGGATTTGAACCCGCGACAGCCAGATCCACAATACCCGGCCCCCTAGCGCAGTGCTTCACGCTCAGAGGGGCGAGCGTAGGGTGCCCTGTATAGGGTGTTTACGTACTGCGTCCATCAGTTGGCGGGTGCGACGTCTGATTCTCCACTGGATTTCGGCACGGTCGCGCGCCTATCTGCTGTACGAATTGGTGTACCGACCCTTTGGGCGGCCTGCTACGTTTACCCCTTGAGCAGCGATGGCCAAGGCTGAGGGACCCCGAGGCGCCGGCCTAAAGATTCAGGTTCCGATCGTTTGGGTCGGGACTGACGATGTGCAGGTGGTCCTGGTCAACAACTTCTTCGCCCAATTCGTCCAGCCGGATCAGGACGAGTTCATCCTCACTCTGGGGACGGTCGTACCGCCCGCCCTTCTAGGGACTCCGGAGCAAATGGCCGAGCAGGCTCGCGCGGTGAGCTTCGTGCCTGTTCGTGCGGTCGCTAGGTTAGGGCTCACCCGCCAGCGGGTGGTGGAACTCGGGAGGCTCCTCGAAACGATCCTGAGACAGTACGATGAAGCGAGGAAGGCACAATGACCTGGACCCTTATCGTTGAAAGGAATGGCGCCGCCAGCTCGAGGCCGACATCGTTTCCAGCCGGCGTTACGAACGCGCCGGGACGCGTCCCCGAGCGTATGCCGGCAACAGTGCCGAGTGACCAGCTCTACTACTGGACGGGTGCTTGGCGCGAAGGCGAGGCTGAAGGACTGGCAGACCTAGCTGCTGGACGGGCTCGCAACTTTGCCGACCCTATGGACGCGATCCGTTACCTCGTCAGCCCAGACGACGACTGACAAGGTGCCGGCGCTCCGCATCCCGCGGGCTTTCAAGCGGCGCCTGAACCGAAAATCGGCAGCGCTTCAAGGTTCCATTCTTGAGTGCGTGAAGCGGCTGGGGGTTGATCCGCGACATCCGGGCCTCCGCACTCATCGGGTCAACGGAACGGTCGGCGTTTGGGAGGCTTACGTCGACGGTGCCAATCGAGTTACCTTTCATTGGGAGGGAGACACGATCGTGCTGCGCAACAACTGCCGCCACGAGATCATTACCCAGAACCCCTAGCCTATTCCGTAGAGTCCGCCACGCGAGTCTATCAAGGGCACGCGCATGCCCTTTGATTTCCGTGGGCGTACACTCCGCGGTGACGGACGCCGACAGCGCGGTGATTAAGCCACCGGCCGCAGCGCCCGCCTGTGTGAGGGTAACGCTATGAGCGTTCCTACTTTTGCCGGACCCGTCGGTCCGCCGTGGTTCTGTGACATGTGCGCCGGCTGGCTCGCATCCCTTCACCGCAAGGGCCGGCGCCCCAAGACTCTGATCGCTTATCTCTTCGAGCTCCGCCCTTGGGGTCGGTGGCTGGAGCAACAGGCGATAGTTGACGCTCACCAGCTGACAGGCGGCGACATGGATCGCTGGCAGGACTTCCGCGCCGGCGTGATCGCACCAGGCACGCAGCAACTCGCTGCAGCGGCCGTGCGAGGCCTCCTGCGCTGGGCCGCGATGCAAGAGCCCCCGCTCTGCCCACCTACACTCTGGCTCCACGTCAGCACTCCTCGACTCGCCCCCAGATTGCCGCGGCCGATCCCTCGCGCGGACCTAGAGCGAGTCCTCGCCTCGTTCTCGGGCCTCACGGCCGACCTGGTGCGCCTGCGGACTCGCGCCTTATTTCTCCTCATCCTCTCGTCTGGAGCCCGATTCACGGAGGCCCTGAGCCTCGACCGCGGCCAGTTCCGCAACCGCACGGCGACGGTCATACAGAAGGGCGGTGGCGAGAAGTTGCTGGTTATCAGTTGCGCCGCGGAGGTCGCTATCGGCGACTACGTGGCCGCGCGGACCGACTCATGCCCGGCTCTCTTCGTGAATCACATGCTGCGCCGGCCAACGGATCGGCTCGGGCATAGGGGGGTGCAAGACGGCTGGGATCACCTCTGCGCAGAGGTGGCGATCGCCCGCTTCGTGAGCCATCAGATTCGCCACACGTGCGCCACCGAACTCCTGCGCCAAGACGTCAACCCGCTCACGATCGCTAAGCACTTGGGGCATCACGGCCTAGCCAACATCGCTCGCTATGCCGAGGTTGGCCTCGAGACGCGCCATGAAATGATGGCCGTCCTCGACGAGCGGATCAGGAGGGCGTCGTGATCGACGAGGAGAACCCGAGCGCCGAGGAGCGCGCAGCCATCGAGCGGGCGTGGTACGCAGGAGAGCCGCTGCCGTCCGGCTGGGTCATGTGTGAACTACCTGCGGGGTTTGTGACCCCGAGCGGCCACACAATTCCGCCGCGAACCTTCGTGATGCTCAGAGAAAGCGTCGCCGCGGCCATGTACGCCGGCCAGCTAGGAGACGACAACTAGACATGGCTATTCAGTCAGCCCTACCGGTGCCAGCAATGGATCTTGAAGACGCGGCCGCCGAATACCTAGGCTGGCTCAAGGTCGAAGCCAACAAGAGCCCGAACACGGTCGAGGCCTTCACATACGAGCTCAGCCGATTCATCGGCTTTCTGGAGGACACCGGGCACTCGCTCCAGCTTGAGGCGTTGCGCCAGGCGGATCTGCGCGCCTTCCAACTCCACCTCGCAATCGTGCCCGCGCAAGGCAAGAGAGGCCGGCGCCTCGCTCCAGGTTCGCGCGCTCGCGCGCTCGTAGCCGTCCGCTCATGCCTGCGCTGGCTGGCCAAAGAAGGCTTGATAGACCGGGACCTGTGGAGCCGGATCACCGTGCCCAAGGTCCCGGAGAGGCTGCCGAAGCCGATCGACCCCTACGAGCTGCCCCGCTTGCTGGCCGGGCTTTCGAAAACAGGCCTGCCGGGGCGCCGTAAAAGCCCGACAGAAGGGGAGGTGGGCTTGCGCGATCGAGCGCTGGTCTATTTCCTGATCTCGACTGGCTGCCGCATCGCCGAAACGGTAGCGCTCAATCGAACCGACATACCGCCCAGAGGGGATCGGCTGGTCGTGCGGGGCAAGGGAGGCAAGGAGCGATCGGTGTATCTGACCACTGACGCGCAGGAGGCCCTAGCGGATTACCTAAACGCCCGCCGTGATTTCTCGCTGGCGTTGTGGATCAACTTCGACCGTTCGGCCGGCGATGATCGCCACCGTAGGTTGACGTCGGCCGGCGCCAACCACGCCATTCACCGGCTGAGCGCGAAGCTGGGGATCCGCTCATTCACGTCCCCGCATGTCGCGCGGCACACGACCGCAACGACCCTGCTCGAGGTCACTGGCGGGGACGTGCGCCTCGTCCAGGAGGTTCTCGGCCATGCCAACCTCAACAGCCTTGCCGGATATACCAAGATCGTTGACGCGCGCAAGGTGGATGCGTACCGCCTGCTCCAGGATCACCTCGACGCGCAGCAGCGAGAGGCGGGCCTGTGATTAAGGGCCCGCGAGCGTGGACGGATGCGGAGCTCGCCAAAGCCCTACTGGCCGACATGCGGCGCCCGTTCCGCGAGGTACGCCGCACTCACCTCAGTCGATTGCGCGAGCAAGCGCAGGGCGCGGCTGAAGCAGTCGAGGCGGCCACGAATCGGCGGCGGAAGGCCCATCGCTGGACTGAAAAGCGCCCTGGCCAACTGTGGGCGATTCGTGAGGAGCTCCAGGCCGGCGATGCTCGCCGACTCAGCAGCCAAGCCCGCCGGATGCTGGTGCTCATCGCTGCTCGTCCGGACGTGAGCATCTCGCGAAAATGGACCACCGCCAAGGCGCCGCGCGTGACGATCGACGTCGACCAGCTGCGGCGCCACTTTCACCACTGGGCGGCAAGCGTCGTGCATAACGCAGCGAAGCTCAAGGCGCGGGCCGCGGCCGCGGAGATCGAGCGCCAGGACGGGCTTCTCTACGCGACTCTCGACGCCGATGAGCGCGAGCCGGTGCGGACGTACCGTCCGCGGCGCCGGTTGAAGGCAGAGTCGGCCGACGTCGCCCACGATGAGGATCTGCTCGGCTTGCACGACGTATCAGAGGCGCCGTGGATCGCCCTAGACGACGCTCCCGCCCTCCAGGTGCTTGATGGTGGCCGCGCTCTCCGAAAAGACGCGGCCCTACCGCGACAGAATGGGGACAGGTGACACTCCGCATCCTCGCGTGCCTCGCCGCGATCGTCGTCCTGGCCGCGTGCGATACCGGCACGGCCGGAAGCGACGCCAGTCCGGCTCGGCTGGAGTCGGCCAATCCGTTTACGGAAAGCCCGTCACCGATACCGGTCGTCCCAGTGGACCCGTGTCACGTCGCCGGGGTCACTTACTGCGCGCTCAATCCAGCCGTGACACAGGCGACGATCCGGCAGACGATTTGCGTCAGCGGATGGACCGCGACAATCAGGCCGCCGAGCTCTTACACGTCACCGCTCAAGCTGCAGCAGATCGCAGCTGAGCGCCTGGCCGATACCAATCCGGCCGACTACGAAGAAGACCACCGCATCCCCTTAGAGCTCGGCGGAGCCCCTAGCGACACGTCGAACCTCAGCCCCGAGCGCGGGGCCAGTCCGAACCCGAAAGACTCAGCCGAGAACTCTGCGCGCGGGGAAGTGTGCGCCGGCCGGGCAACGCTGCGAGGGGAACAGGCCGCATTCACCGCGACCTGGCTCGCGGCGTATCCGGCCTACCGGCAATGAGCGGCGGCCGCAGAACGGACCCTACATGGACAATGGAGAGGATGTCTGGACAGTGGGACCCGAATGACCTCAGAGGGTGGCGCTACACCATCGGTGGACGTCCAGTAGAACTCGCCCGCCTCTTCGAGGATCGCCATTGCGGCCGCAATGAGCTCAATGTGTCCAACGTCTGTACAAGTCAGAGCCTCGGGGCCTGGAAGCGGTTCTTCAAGGATGAGTGGAAGCCTGAGGTCTGGATTCAGAAGGCACTGGCCTGCTCCACTCTCGTCAGACACCCGGCTCAGGGGATGGCCTGCGTGTTCTTCCTGGTGGCCCATCCGGATCAAACCGAACCCTTCACCATCGAACGCGAAACGCTGGCATCGGCTCAGGTGCTGACGCTCGTCTACGACCACGAGATCCATGACTGGCGGATCCACGCCATAGGTGCGATGGGGTCGCCTTCCGACCTCGGACTCGTGGCGTTCCCGAGATCGTAGGCGGCCACCGGCGGCGACAGCTATCTCCCAGTTGCGTAGCTCAAGCGCTGCGCGATTCGCATGGTCAGCATGTCGATCCCTGGCCCGTCGATATAGGCACCCTGGTCAATGTGGATGTGGATGTCGCCACCGCCTCGACTCCCGATTGCCGAGACATGCTCGCCTGCCAGCAGACCAGCAAATACGCGCGAGCCGGTCGGGCCTGGCACGGTGCCGCCAGCGTCGAAGACTGGTATCTGAGGAACGCCAAGCGTGACACTCGGGATTCTGGCGCCGGCTCTGGAAGTGAACGGCGGGAGCCGCGTCGAGTTAGCCCGCTCTCCTAGATGACGCGGCTCCAGACTGCCATAGTCTCACGCGGCGCGAGCTGCGCGAACCGCGTTCACAATCTGGTTGGCCAGCCGGTCGACGTCCTGCCCGTCGATGAGAACGACATCATTCACGTGGACGTGTATGTCGCGGCCGGCGCCGCGGCCACCCATTGAGAAATGCTCACCGACCTGAGCCTGAACCATCACCCGCTGCCCGAGGTAGTCGCCCTTGACTGTGCCGCCAGAGTCGAACGACTGTGTGCCGCCGTGTCCGCCAGCGGTGACCGTTCCACCTCCACCGATCAGCGTCGGCAAGGCGATGTGGACACCGGGAATGTGGTCTAGAGCGCCGATCAGGCGCCGCTCGCCGCCGATCACTGTGTTCTCGAACAACAGCCAGGAGTCACCCATGTATTTGAAGTAGTTGCCGACCTGAACGGCAACCCATGTAATAGCCACCCAGACGGCCACCCAAGCGATCACAAGAAGCACCGCTGCCCCAATGATCAGTACATACGTGATCACGGCGTCGATTGCGAGCAAGAACAGGAGCGGCTTCAACTGCTCGCCATGAGCTCGGATGTAGTCGAGCGCCGGGGCAAGAAAATGCATAAGGGCGTCCCACAGTTTCACGGTGCCCGCCCAGACCTGCTGCAAGGCCGGCCATAGGTGCTCCATGAACCACGAACCGAAACGCTGAACGGCCGGAATGCCAGTCGTCGTGATGAAGTCCATCATCCGCGTGACGGCAGGCATCAGAAACTCAGCCGACTGGACCGTCACTCCATCCATGGCGGTCTTGATCTGGGCCTGGGCTAGGAACAACTTGTGAGCCGCTTCGACCTGCGAGGTGGACATCACGTCACCAAGCGCCTTGCCCTGCGCCATGTAGGCCTCAATCCCAGCCTTGCCAAGGTTTAGGACCGGCAGCATGTCCATGCCCTGCTTGCCGAAAAGCTTGATCGCCAGCCCAGTCTTCTCAATCCCGTCTGGCATCTTGGCGAAGATGTCCGCCGCCTCGAGCATGAGCTCGTTCGAGCTCTTGATCTTGCCGGCGGTGTCATAGACATCGAGCCCGAGGTCTTTATAGGGCGTCAGCGTGGCCGCCGCTACCTTACCCCCAGCCTGCAGCGTGATCGCCATATTGCCGACGTTCTTATCCAGGAACTTAAAACCGGCGCCGATCGTGTCGCTAGAAATCCCCATCTGTGAGGCAACGCTCATCCATTGCGACGCGACGCCGGGCAGGAGGCCGAACTTCTGCGACATCTCGTATGCCGCCTGACCGCTGGCCACGGTCTTTTCCACTGCAGCCACACCGAACGCCGCTGCGGCCGTGGTCACCGCGAGCAACGCTTCGGCGCCGATCTTGGCTACGTTGACCAGCACTCCGCCCAAGTTACTGCCAGCCTTGGATGCGGCTTCGGTTGCCTTGGTGAAGCCTGAGGCATTGCCAACGATTTGCACCACAATTTGGCGTGCCATTAGTCGCTCCCGGTAACCTCGAAGCCAGCCGCTTGAGCCGCCTTAGTGAAGTTCTTGGCGTCTCCCGCGATGGCCACAGTAATTTGTCTAGCGATGGCTAGGAAACCTTCCTGATCGCGATCGGTCGCGGCTTTACGTGGATGTCATCCGAGAGCTTGCGCGGGCGAGTGCCAACCACTTTGCCCTCCGTGGACGCCACCATCTCGTCACACATCTAGTCCTCCTCCTTGATCGTCGCCGTACTCGATCCGTCCTTGTTGCGCTTCACGGTGACCTTCTTGGATCTTCGGAGCTGAAGTTCATTGCGAAGGCGATTTACTTCTCCACCGAGTGTCCGCATATACACGTCGTCAAGTGCATTGCGCAGACTTCGATATGAACTCATCAGCTGGCCCACTGCCTGCTCGAGGGCCTCGGGACCGTACACCCCTTCGGCCAGAGCCTCAGTGGCAGAGTCATAGACATCAAGGGCCCGGCAGACCGCGCCATCACCCGCCACCGCCGCTCTGAGTTGCGCTATGACTTGCGGATCGCCGCCCTCGCTGAACCGCACAAGGAGGCCCTCGCTACGGGAAGACTTGGAGGGAATGATCAAGTCGTTCATGACGCGGCCCTCGTGATCCAGGCACTGATCGTCGGCGAAGCCCACGAAGGCCCTGCGCCGCCTGGCGAAAGAATGAAATTGACTGAGCGGGCATGGCCCCGGAGGCCGCGATAGGTTTCAAAGGCTTTCAGGTCGGCCTCAGAGGGTCGTGCCGCTGCCGTGGGGTGTGTGTGCCACGTACCCAAAATGCTTTGAGACGGGCCTAAGTTGGCCTCGATGGCTTTGGCGAGGCCATCACACACGACGACTGAGCCTGTCCGCCGATCCTTGTCTGCAATGAACGCATCCGTGATCTCGAAGCCCCTCTCGCTGACGCGGCCAAAGAGGAAGCCGGCTCTCTCGAGCCCGTCCACGGAGCACCCCGCCAATTCGACCAGGCGGTCACGGACCAAAGGGCTGATCAAAACTTCGCTGGCCATCAGTCCACCTCCCTGATCGCGATCGGTTTCGGCTCGCGCTCATCGGGCGGAACGTCATAGCGCAGGGGCGGCGTAAACCATGCCCGCAACTGCATGGCTGGCGCGATCCAGCTTTTGCCTTCGTCAGCCGCAACGATCAGCCCGACAATGCCGGGCGCTCGCCCAGATCGCCAACTGACTTGATCGGCCATGCCTCCCCATGCGTTGCGGTCGGTGTCAGATGGCCCAAATGCGCCGCGGGAGCCATGTGTGTGCCACGAGCCCAAGAAGGCGCGATTCCCTAAGGCTTCCGCCACGGCTGCGTCCGTGAATCTCAGATGATCGGCAGTACGTTCTCTGAAGAGGGGGCACCCGGCGGAAAAGTCGTGGATCTGGGCTCGGGTGGTCCGGCCCAGAATGTGAGGCTCGATTCGCCCGAACAAGAATCCGCCTGTTTCGCGCGTTTCGCCCGTCTGCGCGGCTTCCTCCTGGAGTCGTCTCCTAAGTTTCCAAGTCATCGTGACTTCGGTCGGCGGCTCGAGCTTCGCTTCGTATTCGAATGCAGGCGTGACACGAGAGCGTGCCGGCTGCGAGAGAATGCGTCCGCTCGAACCTGGCCTGGACAGACCGTCCCTAAGCCCAGCAGTCCCGCCGCTTCGGCGGCCGGTCAGGAACTCATTGCCCTCCCACCATGGCCCCTGGAATCGCAGCCTCGCCACCTCGGCGAGGTCGCCGCGTTTGCGCGCAGCGTCGATCTGCCGGTCAAGGTCGATTTGACGCGGAGAGGTGGTCATTCGTCCCTCCCGGTCTCGCTGAATCCTGGACTACCAGGGCCAGGGCCCTGATCGCCAGAGTCGCCGGCCGTGCCGAGATTGGCGGCCGCCTTGCCACCGCTGGGCCGATCGCCGCTGTCTGGAGTGACCTGAGTCGCCCCGTGACCGAAGTCAGGACCGACCATAGTGCCCGAGGTGCCGGGGACTTCTCCACGGTAGGGCGCTGGGCTGTAGGCAGCCATGCTCGGGGCGACTCCGGCCGGCGCCGCGGTGCTAGGCGGGTTCCCTTCCGACTTGCCGGCGATCGGGGGCCCGCCCGACGTCGGTTGGCCGTAGTCGAATCGCGGCGGGAATGCCTTGGGTGTGATGGTCTTCGGCGGTACTGGATCTTTCGAAACGGTGCTCACTTACTTGCTCCTTTTGCTCATGGGCTTGATCTCCTGGTGGAATAGTTCCAATCCAATCTCGCGTCCAGCCAGCGCCGAACGGCCCGCATGAATGGTTCATCCGTGGACTGGTGCAACGGGTCTTGCGGGTCGAGCCAGTCCTCGACGTGGAATGTGGTCGACGGCTCCCCCGTCGGTGTCTGTGGGGGCTGCTCACGGCGCCTCATCGCTTGCTGCCACCGATCGCGTACAGACCGCGAATTCCGCGGCGTTGCAGGCGCGGCGCGCCGGTTTTGTTGAGCGCATCCTGATCGCCCAGCGGGACCCGGAGCGCCACGATCAGACGGGCGAGCAAAAGGCGCTGCGCCCGTAACTCGGCGCCGGCTGGATCCGATCGCTGGAGCTCGTCACAGGTGTCCGCGACGTGGACGGCCTGAGTTAGCAGCACTGCCTCATGCTCGGCAAGCTCGAAGTCAGCCAGGACGGCGC
>CAAGKR010142446.1_pt1 | contig 11196 bp, 8 predicted proteins | sample 2556971 | NCBI WGS metagenome assembly CAAGKR01 (sample SAMEA5207829, study PRJEB30636) | soil metagenome | biome: forest; feature: boreal; material: soil | place: USA | collected 2011-09 | depth 1 m
ACGCCGCCCCAGCCCTCGCCGATGCGGCCGTCGAGCTCGTCGGCGTTCACGCCGAGGCTCCGTTCGGCGAGAGGTCGAGCACGACGCGCAGCGCGTCGCCGGAGCGCAACAGCTCGAAGGCGCGGCCGATGTCCTCCAGCGGGAGCCGGTGCGAGATGAGCTTGTCGAGCGGCAGGATGCCGCGCTTGTAGAGGTCGAGGATCGTCACGAAGTCACGCTCGGGTCTGGAGGAACCGTAGAGGGACCCGAGCACCCGCCGCTCCATCCGCGGGATCGAGAGTGCAGGCAGCGGCAGCACGGCGTCCTCGCGCGGGATGCCGATCAGCACCGCGGCACCGCGCGGGCGCGTCGAGAGGAACGCGGTCAGCATCGCGTCGGTGCGCCCTGTCGCCTCGATCGCGTAGTCGACGCCGCCGCCCGATGCCTCGACGACCGCGGCGGCGGTTTCCTCCGGCGAGCCGGCCCACAGCACGCCGCAGGTCGCACCGAACTCCTCCGCGCCGGCGAGCTTCTGCGGGTTGACGTCGACGGCCAGGATCGAGCCCGCGCCCGCTGCGGCTGCCGCGAGCACCGCAGAGAGGCCGACACCGCCGCACCCGATCACGGCCACGCGGTCGCCGGGACGGACGCCCGCAGTGCGCCAGACCGCGCCGACACCGGTCGTCACGGCGCAGCCGACGAGGCCCGCGACCTCGAACGGCACGTCGCGGGGAATCTTCACGCACGATCGCTCGGGCAGCACGCACGCCTCGGCGAACGAGGAGATGAACGAGTAGTGGTAGATGGGCTCGCCGTCGCGCGAGAGGCGCGTCGTCCCGTCGAGGAGCCCACCCGTACCCATCGCGGGCCACGCGGTCGAGCAGAGCTGCGGCAGCTCGCGCAGGCACTCCGTGCATTCGCCGCACGAGGGTGCCCATGAGAGCGCGACGTGGTCGCCGACCGCGACGCGTCGCACGCCGGGGCCGATCGCCTCGACGACGCCTGCGCCTTCGTGGCCGAGCACGGCGGGGCATCGCGTCTCCGACGTGCCGTCGATCGCGTTTTGATCCGAGTGGCAGACGCCGCTCGCGTGCAGCCGGACGAGGACCTCGCCGGGACCAGGAGCGGCGAGCTCCAGCTCGGTCACCTCCATCGGCCCGGCTGTCCGCTCGAGGACAGCGGCGCGGATCTTCACGCCGTCGCGGTCTCCCTGGGGTCAGGCCCGGGAGGAGGAGGCAAGGTTCCCGGGTCTGACCCCAGGCTTGTCTGATTGCGGGCCTCCGGCCCGGGAGCCGCCTGGAGACGCCGAAGCTCCTCGATCGGGACGTGGCAACGCATCAGATGCCCGTCCTCGGCTTCGACGAGCGGCGGCTCCTCGACCTCGCAGATCTCGCCGACCTTGCGATGGCAGCGCGTATGGAAGACGCAGCCGCTCGGCGGGTTCGCCGCGCTCGGAATCTCGCCCGCGAGCTTGATGCGCTCGCGGCCGCCGCCGTCCACCGTCGGCACGGCGGAGAGCAGCGCCTCGGTGTACGGATGGTGCGGCCCGTCGAAGACGACCGCCGCCGGGCCGAGCTCCATCAGGCGGCCGAGGTAGAGCACCGCGATGCGGTCGGAGATGTAGCGCACGACGCCGAGGTCGTGCGAGATGAACATGTACGCGACCTGTCGTTCCGCCTGCAGCTCGACGAGCAGATTGAGGATCGCCGCCTGCACGGAGACGTCGAGCGCCGACGTCGGCTCGTCGCACACGACGACGAGCGGCTCGCCGGCGAAGGCGCGCGCGATCGCCAGGCGCTGCTTCAGCCCGCCCGAGAGCTGCCCCGGCTTCGCGCTGACGTAGCGCTCCGAGAGGCGCACCGACCCCATCAGCTCGAGCATCCGCGACTCGGCCGGCGCGCCTGTGAGCCCGGAGAGCTTCTTCAGCGAGCGCCGAAGGATCCGCCGGACCGAGTGGCGCCGGTTCAACGCCGAGTCGGGGTTCTGGAACACGATCTGCAGCACCCGGATCTCCTTGCGCGAGCGCTTGCCGAGATGTCCCTCGAGCGACTTGCCTTCGAGCGTCACCTGGCCCGACGTCGGGCCGACGATCCCGAGCAGCGTGCGCGCGAGCGTCGTCTTGCCGCTGCCGGACTCGCCGACGAGGCCGAGCGCCTCGCCCGGCCAGATCGCCGCCGAGACTCCCACGAGCGCGTGGATGTCGTTGCCGTGCTGCCGGAACACCTTGCCGAGGTCGTCGAAGCGGAGCAGCGGCTCGGTGCTCCGGTCGACGGGCGGGAGCGCAAGCGACGCAGCCTCGGCGCGCGGAAGCTCCTGCGCCTGCTCGTGGAAGTGGCAACGGCTGACATGCGTGCCGCCGAGCTCGTGGAGCGGCGGCTCCTCCGCGGTGCAGATCTCCTGGGCGAGCGCGCAGCGGTCGGCGAAGACGCAGCCGGGGAGCTCCTCGCCGAGATTGGGCAGGAAGCCCGGGATCGTGTCGAGGCGGCCGTGGTCCTTGCGCGCGCCGCCACGCGGGATGCAGCGGAGCAGCCCGACGGTGTACGGGTGCCGCGGCTCGTGCAGCACACGCTCGACCGAGCCCTCCTCCACAAGCCGTCCTGCGTAGAGGACTCCGACCCGCTCGCACATCTTCGCGATCACGCCGAGGTTGTGGCTGATGAAGAGCACCGATGTGTGCAGCTCCGCCTGCAGGCCGGCAACGAGGTCGAGCACTTCCGCCTCGACCGTCGCGTCGAGACCGGTCGTCGGCTCGTCGAGGATGAGCAGCGACGGATTCTTGGCGAGCGCCATCGCGATGATCACGCGCTGCTGCATCCCGCCGGAGAGCTGATGCGGGTAGCGCTGCATCACCGAGCCGGGATCCGCGATCTGTACGAGGCGCAGCGCCTGCTCCGCACCCTCCATCGCCTCCGCCTTGGAGACGCCGCGAACGGTGAGCACCTCGGCGACCTGCCTGCCGACACGCAGGGACGGGTTCAGCGCGGTACCGGGGTTCTGGTAGACCATCGAGACGGCGTCGGCGCGCAGCGCGAGCAGCTCGGGCCGCGACATCGCGAGCACGTCTTTACCGTCGATCAGGATGTCGCCGCTGCGGACGCGCCCGTTGCGCGGGAGGTACTGGACGACGGCGAGCGCGGCGGTCGACTTGCCGCAGCCCGACTCGCCGACGAGCCCGTACGCCTCTCCGCGGCGTACCGAGAGCGTGACGCCGCGGAGAACCTGGCGGTCGCGTCCGCGCACGCGATACGCGACGTCGAGGTCGCGCAGCTGGAGCGCGTCGGCCTGAGGCTCGTGGGCGTTCGTGTCGATGAGGGCGCTCATCGGTCGAGCACCTGCTGCAGGCCGTCGGCGACGAGGTTCACGCCGACGATAAGGCTTACGATCGCGAGACCGGGGAAGAGGACCGTCCACTCGTACGTGCCCGCGTTCAGCAGCTGGTAGTTGTCCGCGATCTGCAGCGACCAGTCGGGCGACGGCGGCTGCACGCCGAAGCCGAGGAAGGTGAGCCCCGCCACCGCGAAGATCGCATAGCCGAGACGCACGGTCGCCTCGACGATGATCGGGCCCATGACGTTCGGAAGTATCTCCACGAACATGACGTATGGCGCGCGCTCGCCGAGCAGCCGCGCGGCCTGCACGTACTCGAGCTCGCGCTCGCCGAGCACGGCAGCACGCACGGTGCGCGAAACGATCGGCGTGAAGACGACGCCGATTACGACGATGAGCGTCACGCGCGAGCTGCCGAGGGCGACGAGGGCCGTGACCGCGATCACGATCAGCGGCAGCGCCAGCACGGCATCGACGACTCGGCTCACCGCGTCGTCGACGATCCCGAGAAAGTACCCGCTGATCAGGCCCACGGTCGTCCCGCCGGCGATCCCGAGCAGGGTCGCGAGCGGCGCCACCTGCAGCGTCGCCGACGCACCCGCGAGCACGCGCGACAGGACGTCGCGGCCGAGCTGGTCCGTGCCGAACCAGTGGCTGGAGGAAAAGCTCTGGAGCACGTCGGAGGACTGATTGAGGGGGTCCTGCGGCGTCAGGCGCGAGCTCACGATGGCCCAGAAGACCCAGAAGAGCACGACGATCGCGCCGACGAGGAACGTCTTCGAGCGGACGAGCTGCCCGAGCGTCTCGCGTCGCGCGAGACTCGCCTCGCTGCGTGTGAACGTGGGTGCCGGCCCCGGAACGGGCGCGTCGATCGTGCTCACTCCGTGCCCCCGAACCGGATCCGCGGATTGAGCACCGAGTAGAGGAGGTCCGCGAAGAGCGTCGCCGCGAGATACACGATGCCGACGATCAGCACGCCGCTCTGAAGCAGCGTGAAGTCCTTGTTCGTGCCCGCAACGTAGATGCGTTGGCCGATCCCGTTGTAGTTGAAGAGCTTCTCGATCACGAGCAGTCCGCCGATCAGATAACCCGTCTGCGTTGCGACGACCGCGATCGTCGGCAGTAGCGAGTTGCGCAGCACGTGCCGGAAGAGAACGCGCCGCGTGCTCAGACCCTTCAGGAACGCCGTTCGCGTGTAGTCCGCGTCGATCGCCTCGATTACGCCGGCACGGGTGATTCGCGCGATGTAGCCGAAGAGCACGGCGACGAGCGCGAAGCTCGGGAGCAGGAGGAACTTGATCTGCGTAAGCACGCCTGCGCCCGGCGGCGCAGTGGCGGAGACCGGCAGCCACTTGAGCACGACGCCGAAGATCACGATCAGGACGATCGCCGTCACGAACTCCGGGATCGACGTGAGCGAGAGGCCCGCGATCGTGATCACGCGGTCGGTCAGCTTGTTGCGCCGGAGCGCCGCGACGGTTCCGCCCAGGATCGAGAGCGGAACGACGAGCACGAAGGCGAGCGCAGCGAGCTTGAGCGAGTTCACGAGCGACGGCCCGAGCAGATGGGCCACCGGGACGTTGTACTGGAGCGACGTGCCGAGGTCGCCTCGGACGAAGTGGCTGACCCAGGTCCAGTACTGCGCGGCGATCGGGCGGTCGACGCCGTGCTCGTGGTTGAACTTGATCACGTCGGCAGGGCTGGCGAACGGCCCGAGGACGTTCCTGCCGATGTCGCCCGGGAGGAGCTGCGCGGCCGCGAACACGATCACGCTCAGTACGACGAGGGTGATGGCCGCGAGCGCGAAGCGTTTGAGCAGGAAGCGGGCGATGACAGTCCTCCGGAAAATGCGCCGGGCCGCCGCGAAGGGCGGCGGCCCGGCGAGTGCTACCTAGGCGAGCGAGGTATGGCTCAGGAAGACCGTGCCCTGGGCATCGGCCTTGTAGCCGGTGACCTTCTTGTTGCCCGCGGACAGGAAGTTGTAGAAGTACGGCACGATCACAGGTGTGTCGTGCAGCAGGATGTCCTGCATCTGCTTCTCGTACTTCTGCTGATCCTTGAGCGCGATCGCCCCGAGGAACGAGCTGAGTGCCTTGTCGAACTTCGCGTTCGAGTAGTGCGCAGCGTTCCAGATGCCCTTCGTCCTGAACGCCGCCGTCAGCACCACGTTCGGCACCGCGCGGTGGCCCCAGTCCGTGATGTTCATCGGAGCGTTGAGCCACGGCGTGTTGCCCCAGCCGAGCGGCGGACCGTCCTGCGTCCCCGCGAAGTACGCGGTCGCCGTCTCGATGTTGAGCGCCATGTCGATGCCGAGCGCCTTCACCGAGCGCTGGATGATCTGCGCGAGCTGCGGGATCTCGCCCGTCTTCTCCGTCGTAAGCGTGATCTTGAATCCCCGCGGATGCCCGGCCTGCGCCATGAGCTTCTTCGCGGTCTTGAGGTCCTTGTGCCGCTGCGGCACGCTCTTGTCCGTCGACGGGTACAGCGGGGCGAAGTTCGAGTCGTTCCCGACGTCGGCGAAGTTGTTGAAGAGCGTCTTGACGATCGCCTTGCGGTCGAGCGAGAGCGCGATCGCTTGGCGGGCCTTGTAGTTCTTGAGCGGATTCTTCGCGTCGACGCGCATGCACACCTGCCGGTGCGTGGCACCCCTGGCGTTGAAGATCTGCACGTTCGCGTTGTTGAAGAGCGCGCGGCCCGTCACGAAGTTGATCTGGTTGATCAGGTCGATCTGACCGCCGAGCAGCGCCGAGATGATCGCCGAGTCGTCCGAGTAGTACGTGACGTCGACGCCGTCGAGCGGAACCGTGCCGCCCCACCAGTTCGGGTTGCGCTCGTACTTCGCGCTGACGCCCGGGTCGTACGCCGTGAGCTTGAACGCGCCCGTTGTCTGCGGGGTCTTGTCGAACGTGCCGAGCTTGTAGTTCGCCGGCAGCAGGATCCCCTGGTATGTCGTCGAGCTCGTGAGGTACGGGAAGTTCGCGGTTGGCGCGTCGAGATGGAACTCGACCGTCAGGTTGTCGATCGCCTTCGTGCCGCCGGGCGAGAGAACGCCCTTGAAGGCGGAGAGCGCCTGCGAGCCCGTGTCCGAGGCCGTCAGGCGGTCGTACGTCGCGACGACGTCGTCCGCGCCGAACGCCTGGCCGCTCTGGAACTTGACGCCGGAGCGGAGCTTGAACGTCCAGACGGACGCATCCCCGTTCGGCTTCCAGCTCAATGCGAGCTCGGGAAGCAGCGTGAGGCTCTGCGTTGCACGCGTGAGGAACTCACCGGCGATGCCGCCGGTCACGAGGCCGCCCGTGTCCTTGTAGGTGTGGGGGTCCAGTCCGGTCACCGGGGGCGGGACGACGCCGAGCCGCAGGCGTCCGCCCGCGGAGGGCTTTGCCGTTGCCGCCTTGGCGATGCCGGTGTGCCCGAATGCCTCGAGCGCGGCGCCGATCATCGACATCGACAGTCCCAGCACCGAAGCGCGCCGGATGAACGTCGAGCGGTCCATGTCGCCGTCGACGAACTCGCCGATCAGCGTTCCCTCCAACGGCCCCGCCTGCGTGCGGCGGAACTCTTCCAGCTGCATCATCTTCTCGCGGTCCATCAGACGCCCTCCTTCGCCGTGAATTCGTGGCCGAGATGTCGCCAGTCCACTAGATAGGACGCCACGCGCTGAGATTGGTCTGCCGAAGCCCCGTTATTCCAGTCCGCCGGGTCGAGGTCAAGCTCTCCGCGGGTCGAGGGCCAGCGATGGCGCCGTACGGGCAATACTGTCTCGACATCGGCAATGTGCTCTGAATCCTTCCAGCTGGTGTCCACGATTGCAAACCGTGAAGTACGGATCGCGTGGCGCCCGCGTTGACACCCAGCCGCCGCGCTCTCGTTGCCTCGGCGCTCGGAGCGGGCATTTCCTACTCGAACCTTGCGGTTGCATTACCGCTGCTCGTGCTCGCCGAACACGGGAGCTCGTTCCTCGTCGGAACGCTGCTCGCCGCCGAGACGGTCGCATTCTCGCTCGGCGCGCTCTTCGCGCTCGGGCTTCGGCGGTCGGAGAGCGGGGTCGCGACCGGCCTCGCCGCGATCGCGGCGGGCGACCTGCTGCTCATCGTCACGCCGGTACGTGAGGCGCTGTTCGCCGGTGCGCTCGTGCACGGAATCGGGATGGGCCTCTTCTGGGTCGGCGTCCAGGCGTCACTCGGGCGGCGTTCGGGAGCGGAAGGCTCGCAGCGCGTGTTCGTCGGTCAGTACGTCGTCTACGTGAGCGGCAGTGCAGCCGGCGGTGCACTCACGGGTGCGGCGATCGCAACGCTCCGCTGGCTCGGCGTCGCTCACGCGGCGAGCATCCGAGCGAGCTTCGCGATCGGCATCGCGAGCGCGCTGCTCGCCCTTCCTGCCGCCGTGTCCTGGCTTCGACGTGTCGAGGTGCGGCGCGTCGCCCGCCTGCGCCCTCCGCCGATGTCCGGCTTCGCGCTGCAGCTGCCCGACCTGCTGCTCGCCGCCGCTATGGGGCTGATGCTCAATTTCGCACCCGTCGTCCTCACGCACGTCTTCCACTTCAGACCGCTTGCCGTGGGCGCGGTTGCAGGCGGCGTGGCGGCGGCGAAGATCTGCGGCAGCCTGACGGCCGGCAGGTTCGCGCACGTGGCGGGGAGCAGGCGGGCGGTGGGGGCGATGCTCGGCGGCAGCGCACTGGCGGCCGCGGTGCTCGCCGGCACGCATGAGGCGTGGCTCTACGTCGCGTTGACGGTCGCATCGACGTTCCTCGCGATCGGCGTGTGGCCGGTCGTCGTGGACGGTGCGCTCGCGCGCGTGTCACCTGAGGAGCGGCACGGCCTCGCCGTCGTGTGGAACGTGCGTGAGTACGTCGCGATTGCCGCGGCGACGGTGCTCGGCGGCTACCTGCTCGACCTCTCGGATCGGCCGACACTGCTGCTCGTCGCGGCGGCCGGGTTGCTCGCGACCGCCGCCGTCTCGGCGCTGGCCGTGCTGGGTCGCCCTGTCTACGTGCCGCGTACGGCGTAGACGCGGCAGAGCTCGAGCGCGGTGTGGAGGAGCGTGTTCGCGCCGTTCACGCAGTCCTGCCAGTGAGTGTGCTCGCGTGGGTTGTGGCTGATCCCGTCGACGGAGGGGACGAAGATCATCCCACTTGGCGTGATTCCCGCGAGCGCCTGCGCGTCGTGGCCGGCGCCCGACGGCAGCTCGATCGCCTCCAGGCCGAGGCCGCCTGCAGCGGTCTCGATCGCGTCGCGCACACCGGCGTCGAGCGGGGTCGGCTGCCAGTGTCCCACCGGCGTCGCCTCGACCCCGAGTGCGAACTGGGCGGCGGCGACCTTGGCGGCGTCGAGCAGCGCGGCTTCGAGCTCGTCAAGCTGCGCGTTCGAGAGCGAGCGAAACTCGAGCGACACGCGCGCCGAGCCCGGGACGATGTTGAACTCGCCGGGGTGGAAGCGCATGTTGCCGACGGTCGCGACGCAGTCCGGGAAGTCGCGTAGCACGAGCGCGTTCGCGGCCACCGCGAAGGCCGCTGCAGCGAGGCCGGCGTCGCGGCGCGCGTCCATCGGCGTCGTGCCCGCGTGACCGGCGGTGCCCTCGAAGTCGAGCGTGAACGAGCGGGCGCCGACGATGCCGGTCACGACGCCGATCTGGGCGCGGGCGCGCTCGAGAATGGGCCCTTGCTCGATGTGCAGCTCGACGTAGCCCACCACCGTCGCAGGATCGCGCCGTGCATCGCGGAGTTGCTCCTCGTGCAGTCCGGCGCGCTCGAGCCCGGCGACCAGCGCCTCGCGGCCGCCGCGGGGATTGCGCAACGTCTCGTCGGTCAGCGCGCCGGTGAGCGCCTCGCTTCCGAGCAGGCCGACGAGCGTGCCTTCTTCGTCGGTGAAGTCGATCGCCTCGAGCGTGAGCGGGAGGTCGTGACCCTGGAGCGCGAGCAGGACGTGCAGCGCAGCGACGACGCCGAGCGCGCCGTCGTACCGGCCGCCGTCCGGCACCGAGTCGAGGTGCGAGCCCAGCAGCAGCGTCGGGCCGTTCGCCTGCAGCACAGCCGAGTGGTTGCCGGCGGCGTCGACGCGCGTCTCGAGACCGGCGGCCGATGCGCGCTCGAGGAACCAGCGCCGCGCCGCGAGGTGTGCGTCGCCGAACGTCGGCCGGTCGACACCGCCCGCGGGCGTCGCGCCGACCTCCGCGAGCGCGTCGAAGTCCTCGCGTAAGCCCTCCTCGTCGACACGCATGCTCAGTACCCGCGCTCGACGAAGCGTCCGCGGCCCGCCGCGCCGGTGAACGCACCGCCCTCGACGATCACCTCGCCGCGGCTGATCGTCGTGACCGGGAAGCCGCGCACCGTCATGCCCTCGTAGCTGGAGAACGGCAGCGCGGAGTGCAGCGACTCCGTCGAGAGCACGACCTCCTTCGCCGGATCGAAGAGCACGACGTCGGCATCGAGGCCGGGGCGGAGGTCGCCCTTCCGAGAGAGGCCGAGGAGCTCGGCCGGGCGCGTGCAGCACGCGTGCACCCAGCGGCTGCGGTCGATCAAGTTCGTGCCGACGGCGAAATGGTGGACGAGCGCGAGCCGCGCCTCGATCCCCGACACCCCTGCGGGCTGCCACGAATCGCGCGGCGTCCGCGGGCAGTGATCCGAGGAGACGACGTCGATCGTCCCGGCGGCGAGCGCGGCCCGGAGCGCATCGCGCTGCGCGGCCTCGCGGATCGGCGGCCGGACGGCGAGCGAGTGCGCGTGCGCGTCGTCCGACTGCAGGAGCGCCTGATCGAGGACGAGCCCATGCGACGTGACCTCGCCCGCGACCGCCTGCCCGCGCTCCTTCGCCTGCGCGATCTCGGCAGCCGACTCCGCGCACGACAGATGGAACACGAGCAGCCGCGCGCCGGCGATGCCTGCGAGCGCGATCGCGCGGTGCACCGCCTCCGCTTCTCCCTCCGGCGGACACGCGGCAGCCAGCCAGCGCGGGCCCGTCTTGCCGTCGGCCTCGAGCCGCCGCGTCAGCTCGCCGATCACGTCGTCGTTCTCGGCGTGGAGCACCGCGAGCCCGCCCTGCTCGCCGACCGCGAGCATCGCGCGGAAGATCGCGTCGTCCGGGATCCGGTAGCCCTCGTAGGCCATGTAGAGCTTGAAGGACGGGACGCCGCGCGCGAACACACCGGGGATCTCGTCGATCCGTGCCGGATCCGGGTCGCGCAGGTTCAGGTGCAATCCGTAGTCGATGACCGCCTCGCCGTCGGCGTCGGTGATGCGCCGCTCGAGCTCCTCGAGCAGCGGCTGCCCGACGGCGGGCTGGGCGAAGTCGACGACCGTCGTGACGCCGCCGAACGCGGCGGCCCGTGTCCCGGTCGCGAACGTGTCGGCAGTGAGCGTCGCATGCGGCGGGAAGGTCGGATCCTGAAGATGGACGTGACCGTCGATCGCGCCGGGGATGACGTACAGCCCGGTTGCGTCGAGCTCGCGCGCGCCTGACAGGTCGTTTCCGATCGCGGCGATGCGTTCTCCGGCGATCGCGACGTCGGCGAGCTGCTCGCCTTCCGACGTGACGACGAGACCACCCTTGACGACGATGTCGTAGCTCAAGCCGCGCGTACTCTATTGCGATGACCGACTGGGCCCGGATCGTCCGTCCTTCGTTGCAGGGGCTCTCGGCATATCACCCGGGTCCGAGCACCGACGAGCTGCGCCGTCGGTACGGCGTGGACGACGTCGTGCGCCTGAACCGGAACGAGGATCTGTTCGAGCCGTTTCCCGGCGCGCGCGAGGCCGCTGCTGCGGAGCTCGACCACATCTGGATGTATCCGGAGGAGTCGTACAGCGACTTCCGAGAAGCGGTGGCGGCTCACATCGGATCGACGCCTGACAGGATTGTCCCGGCGCACGGGACGCAGGCGCTGATCGGGACGCTC
>CAAGKR010297465.1_pt1 | contig 11196 bp, 8 predicted proteins | sample 2556971 | NCBI WGS metagenome assembly CAAGKR01 (sample SAMEA5207829, study PRJEB30636) | soil metagenome | biome: forest; feature: boreal; material: soil | place: USA | collected 2011-09 | depth 1 m
GACCCGCTTCCCACGCTCGTCTGAGCACCCCCCGGCACGGGGACTGAACGGTTACCGGTTTTGGCTTATTTGCAGGTATTTCCGAGCCTATCGGGGGCCCGGTAAGGGGGTCTCTGTGCTATCGTCCTGTAAACACATCTCCCGCCCCGGACCGAGGTCTAAAGTACCCGGATGCCGGGGCGTTCTCGCGTCATCGGAGGACCATTGGCGACCGACATCTCAAGCTCGCAGACGAAGCCTGCCGCCAAGGGCGGCGTCAACGATCCGTCGATGGGCGCCGCCGCCAGCTATGACGCGCAGGACATCACCGTCCTCGAGGGTCTTGAGGCCGTTCGCAAGCGCCCGGGCATGTACATCGGCTCGACCGGCGTCATGGGTCTGCACCACCTCGTGTACGAGGTTGTGGACAACTCTGTGGACGAGGCCCTCGCGGGCTTCTGCACAGAGGTCTCCGTCACGATCCACCCCGACAACTCGATCACGGTCGTGGACGACGGCCGCGGCATCCCCGTCGCGATCATGGAGAAGGAGGGCCGCCCGGCCGTCGAGGTCGTGCTCACCGTCCTTCACTCCGGCGGAAAGTTCGGCGACGGCGGGGGCTACAAGGTCTCAGGCGGCCTGCACGGCGTCGGTGTCTCGGTCGTCAACGCCCTGTCCGAGCGCCTGCTCGTCCAGATCAGTCGCGACGGCCACGTCTTCTCGCAGGAGTACTCGCGTGGCGCCCCCCAACAGGAGCTCCAGCGCGGCGAGGTTCTCCCCGCCGGCGCCTCCACCGGCACGACCGTCACGTTCCTCCCGGACGCCGACGTCTTCGAGGCTCTCGACTTCGACTTCCACACGCTTGAAGAGCGCCTGCGCGAGACCGCATTTCTGACCCGTGGCCTGAAGATCTCGATCGTCGACGAGCGCGCCGAGGGGCACTCCGCCGAGTTCCAGTACGAGGGGGGCATCCAGGACTTCGTGGCCTACCTGAACGAGAACAAGGACACGGTGCACCGCAAGGTCGTGTTCTTCTCCGCCGAGGCCGACGAAGGCGCCCTGGAGGTCGCGATGCAGTGGAACTCCTCCTACCAGGAGTCGATCCACTCGTTCGCCAACAACATCAACACGCGCGAGGGGGGCTCGCACATGTCCGGGTTCCGCTCCGCTCTGACGCGGACGCTGAACAAGTACGCGCGCGACCATGGGCTGCTCAAGGAGAAGGAGGACAACCTCTCCGGCGAGGACGTGCGCGAGGGCCTGACGGCGGTGATCTCGGTCAAGCTGCGCGATCCCCAGTTCGAGGGCCAGACCAAGACCAAGCTCGGCAACCCGGGCATCGCGGGCTTCGTCGAGTCGATCGTCAACGCGCAGCTGGGCGAGTTCCTGGAGGAGAACCCCAGCGAGGCGCGCGCGGTCATCATGAAGTCAGTCCAGGCCCAGCGCGCGCGTGAGGCGGCGCGCAAGGCACGCGACCTCACCCGCCGCAAGTCGGCACTCGAGAACTCCACCCTGCCCGGCAAGCTCGCCGACTGCTCGGTCAAAGACCCGAGCCTTGCCGAGCTGTTCGTCGTCGAGGGCGACTCCGCGGGTGGCTCTGCCAAGCAGGGCCGCGACCGCAACACGCAGGCGGTCTTGCCGCTGCGCGGCAAGATCCTCAATGTCGAGAAGAGCCGTATCGACAAGGTGCTCCAGAACACCGAGGTTCAGGCGCTCATCACGGCGATCGGCACCGGCGTGCGCGATGAGTTCAACATCGAGAACGCGCGCTACCACAAGGTCATCCTCATGACCGACGCCGACGTCGACGGCGCCCACATCAGGACGCTCGTCCTCACGCTGCTGTTCCGGGAGATGCAGGAGCTGATCGAAGCGGGCTACGTCTACATCGCAAAGCCCCCGCTCTACAAGCTCAAGCAGGGCAGCAGGGAGCGCTACATCGAGAAGGAGCACGAGCTCGAGGACATCCTGCTCTCCGACAAGTGGGAGAAGCTCACCGTCTTCGATCGCCACGGGACCCAGTTCAAGCTCACCGACACGCGCTGGCAGCGCTTCGTCCGCCTGCTCGCGCAGTACGAAGGCTGGTCCTCGACGCTGCGTGCGGCGCACGGCCACGACATGGTCCAGTTCCTCGAGGAGTCCTCGCTGCTGGGCGAGCAGGTGATGAGCGCCGAGAGCGCGATCGAGCTGCTCTCCCGCAAGGGGCTCGAAGGCGAGACCCATGCGACCGAGCTCGTCGAGCAGGATCCCTTGGAGTTGCGCGTCAGGGCCGTGGAGGCGCGCACCGGTTTCGCCCGCACCCATCGCATCAAGCGCAGCCTGTTCGACTCGCAGGAGTACCGTCAGCTCGCCGCCGTGCACAGGCAGCTGATCGAGCTGGCCGGCACGCCCGCCTTCGAGGTGCGTCTTGGCGACGCCCGCGAGAGTGCCCCTTCCTTCGAGGCGCTGCGCTCGGCCGTGATGACGGTCGCTCAGAAGGGCGTCAAGCTCCAGCGCTTCAAGGGGCTCGGCGAGATGAACGCGGAGCAGCTCGGCGAAACGACGATGGCGCCCGAGTCACGCACGCTGGCCCAGGTCACACTCGAGGACGCAGCCGCGGCCGACCGTATCTTCTCGATGCTGATGGGCGACCAGGTCGAGCCGCGAAGGGCGTTCATCGAGGAAAACGCCAGGGCGGTGGTGAACCTCGATGTGTGACGTCATGACCTGCGCATCTCTGCGTCCTACCGATCGGAGATCGACGGGATCTCCGATCGGCCAGCACGCGTGCGTAGCACGCCACGCTCTCTGCGTCCTTGATCTGCTTGGTCCTGACGTCACACATCAGGCTGGGGAGGTGAACGGTTATGGCGTCTGCTGATGTCATAGGCGGCGGCAACGTCGAGCCGCGTGCGCTTGAGGACGAGATGCGCACCGCGTACCTCGACTACGCGATGAGCGTGATCGTCGGGCGTGCCCTTCCGGACGTGCGCGACGGCCTGAAGCCGGTTCACCGGCGCGTGCTCTATGCGATGAACGAGTTGGGTCTCGGCCCGACGCGCTCCTACGCCAAGTGCGCCAAGATCGTAGGCGAGGTGATGGGCAACTATCACCCGCACGGCGACTCGGCGATCTACGACGCGCTCGTGCGCATGGCACAGGACTTCTCGATGCGCTACGAGCTCGTCGACGGCCAGGGCAACTTCGGCTCGATCGACGACGACCCGGCAGCCGCGATGCGTTACACCGAGGCCCGCCTGGCCCGCATCGCCACCGAGATGTTGCGGGACCTCGACATGGACACGGTCGATTTCGCGCCCAACTACGACGGGTCGCGCCAGGAACCGATGGTGCTCCCCTCGCGCTTTCCGAACCTGCTCGTCAACGGCTCCTCCGGGATCGCGGTGGGCATGGCGACGAACATCCCGCCGCACAACCTGCGTGAGGTGATCGCCGCGACGATCGCCTACATCGAGGATCCCGAGATCGACCTGGACGGCCTCATGCGGCACGTCAAGGGGCCGGACTTCCCGACCGGCGGAATCATCCTTGGGCACCAGGGCATCCGCGATGCGTATGAGACCGGACGCGGACGCGTGCGAGTCCAGGCCAAGGCGCACATTGAGCCGCTCAGGCAGGGCAAGGAGGCGATCGTCGTCACCGAGCTGCCGTTCATGGTCAAGAAGGCGGGCGACGGCAACCTCATCACCAAGATCGCCGAACTGGTCAACGAGAAGCGGATACCTGAGATCTCAGACCTGCGCGACGAGACCGACAAGCGCGGCATGCGCCTCGTGATCGAGCTCAAGCGCGACGCGCTCCCGAAGGTGGTGCTGAACAAGCTCTACAAGCACACGTCGATGCAGACCACCTTTGGCGTGAACATGGTGGCGCTCGTGGACAACGTGCCGCGCACGCTGAACCTGCGGGCGGTGATCCACAACTACGTGGCCCACCAGCGCGAAGTGATCGTACGGCGCACCAAGCACGAGCTCTCCGAGAAGGAGGCGCGCGCGCACATTCTCGAAGGTCTGCTCATCGCGCTCGAGAATCTCGACGCAATCATCGAGCTGATCCGGGGCTCGCGCGACCGCGAAGCCGCCCGCGAACAGCTTGTCGAGCGCTTCGAGCTGAGTCCGATCCAGGCGACCGCGATCCTCGACTTGCGCCTCTCCCAGCTGACGGCGCTCGAGGCCGACGCGATCAAGCAAGAGCACGCCGACGTGACCGAGCGGATCGCCGAGCTCCGTGCGATTCTCGGTGACGAGACCCGTGTGATGGCGGTCATCAAGGAGGAGCTGTCGGAGATATCCGAGCGCTTCGGCGACGAGCGGCGCACGGATATCACCCACTCCGAGGACGAGATCGACATCGAGGACTTGATCGCCGACCAGCAGATGGTGATCACGATCACGAACACCGGCTACATAAAGTCGCTGCCGCTGGCCACCTACCGCCAGCAGCAGCGCGGCGGGCGCGGCGTGACCGGCATGGACATGAAGGACGGCGACTTCATCGAGCACCTGTTCGTGTGCTCCTCGCACGACTACCTGCTGTTCTTCTCCAACCGCGGCAAGGTCTACCGCTCCAAGGTGTACGAGCTGCCCGAGGCATCACGCACCGCCAAGGGGCGCGCGCTCGTCAACATCCTGCCGCTGCGCGAAGGCGAGCGGATCCAGGCCGTCCTCTCAACGCGCGACTTCACCGAGACGAAGTACCTCGTGTTCGCCACGCGCAACGGCACGGTCAAGAAGACCGAGCTGCTCGCCTACAACACCCCGATCAAGGCCGACGGCATCATCGCGATCAACATTCGCGACGACGACGAGCTGCTTGCTGTCCGCGCGGTGGACCCCGAGGACGAGGTCATCATGGTTTCCCGAGCCGGCCTCACGGTGCGCTTCGCCGAGTCCGCCGTCCGCGCGATGGGCCGCGACACGACGGGCGTGCGCGGAATGGACGTCGGCAAGGACGGCAAGGTGATCGCGATGGACGTGGCCCGCGACGACATGGACCTGCTCGTCGTCACAGAGAACGGCTATGGCAAGCGCACCCAGATAGACCAGTACCGCAAGACCAATCGCGGCGCCAAGGGCGTCAAGACGATCGGCCTGACCGAGCAGAAGGGCGCGCTCGGCGGCGCGCTGGTGGTGCGCGAGCACCAGGAGCTGGTCTTCATCAGCGTCGGGGGCATGGTCCAGCGTACGGCTGCCGGCGGGATCTCCAAGCAAGGTCGCTCGGCCACCGGGGTGCGGGTGATGAACCTCAAGGACGAAGACGTCGTCAGCGCGGTTGCGCTGGTCGTGGACAATGGCGAGAGCGACGATGACCCGCAGACCGGGGACGGCCCGCGGGCGCCAGATAGCCTCGAGCCGGACGCCACGCATCCGGCTGACGCCGCTTCGGAATCTGAGCCGCCCCCGGCTGTCGAGCCGGACCGGGAGCCGGACCAAGACCCAAGCGACGGCGAGCTCGGCGAGTAGCTCAAGCGACGCTTGAACCCGCGCCGCTCTCCTGGAGCGCCTCGACGAGGTGGACGGCCGCGGGCGAGAGCGAGCCGAGCTGGTGGAGGATGCAAAAGCGCCGCAGGAAGCGCAGGTCTTCGACCGGCACCACCTCGAGCTTGTCGGCGGGCGAGAGTGCCAGGCGCGACATCGCGGTGGGCAGGCCGAGCTCGTGCGCCGCGTCCTTGGCGGCCTGGGTGGAGCCGGCCTCACAGGCCGCGGCAGGCGCCGGCAAGCCGCGCTCGGCGAGCGCCTCGTCGATCACCTGACGCGTGTGGGCGCCGGGGTCGCGCAGCACGATCGGTGTGGAGAGCAGCTCCTCGGGCGATATCGAGCGCCTGCGCGACCACGGGTGCGCGAGCGGCACCGCGATCACGATCTCGTCGTCTGAGAGCGCGATGTTCGCAAGGCCCGGGACGGTCTCCTCGGGCATGCACGCGGCCACGCCGAGATCGGCCTCGCCCGCGGCGACCATCTGCTTGACGACGCGCGAGTTGGCGATCAGCACCTCGACGGGAGCGCTCGTCTGACGGCGCATCGAGACGAGCGCTTTGGGCATCAGGAACTCCGCGGCGGTGTGGCTGATCGCCAGGTGGACCGTCTCGCTGCTGCCTCTGATCTGCTCCAACTGGTCGGTCAGCTGCTCCATGTCGACAATCAGCCGCCGTGCGTGCGCGTAGAGGCGCTCCCCCGCCTCTGTCAGCGTGACTCCCCGCGCGGAGCGGTTGAGCAGCGGCACGCCGACGAGATCCTCCAGCGCCTTCAGGCGCTTTGAGACCGCCGGCTGGCTGAGGTGAAGACGCTGGGCGGCGCGTCCGATGCCGCCGAGGTCCACGGCGGCACAGAACGCCTTCAGCTCCTCCAGCTGTGGACTGCGCGACGCTCGGGCCTGATATGCGGCGCGCGGCGGGTCCCCATGGCGCGGGTCTGCGGTGGCGGTCCCGCCACCGTTCGACGGCCAGGAGCTCATCGGTCTATTCGTCTCAAGAGCCAGTCCATGCCTAAAGGTTATGGCCTACCACACAATTGTGCATGACTTCTCGGCGCAAGACCCACCGCTGGGGCCGCCCGGGTGCGACTGTCGGCGGGCAGGCAAGGCAAAAAAAGAAAGGCGGGTAGATAGTGGAGCCTCAGAGGACGGACCAACAGCGGTTCGATGAAGGGGTGGTCAAGAAGGGGAAAGTTGTCCTGCAGGTGCTGGCCGGAGCGGGCATCCTGGCAGCGCTGCTCATGTCGATGGTCGCGCTGAACCAGAGCGGCGAAAAGCACGAAGCGAGCGCCGCGACTCAACCGGCCGCCAAGCAGACGGCGGCGGCCCCGGCCGCAGCGAGCGCCGCGGCGGCGAAGGTCGTGGACCTGAAGATCATCGGCTCTTATAAGACCGGGCCCGAAGGCAAGAAGCACGACGCCTTCACCCAGACCGAATTCGCGGTGAAAGTGGGCCAGGCGGTGACGCTGAGGATCGACAACACCGATGACGTCCCGCACAGCATCAACGCGCCGGTGGCGGGCGTGAACATCGTCGCCCAGCCGGGCACCCACACCTACACGCTGCTCGTCTCCAAAGCCGGCAAGTTCCTGTGGAGCTGCCTGCTGCCGTGCGACACCGACACGGGCGGATGGGCGATGACCCACCCCGGCTACATGAGCGGCTACATCACCGCAACCTGAGGCTACCCGCCCAGAGGTCGTGTGCCCTCCGCGCGAAGCGAGCGCGGGGGGCACGCGCCTTTCCGGGGTTGGCTCCGAGTCGATCAGCCGGCGCGCGCGGTAGCGGAGGTGGCTTTCGATCCGCGAGTCCGGAGCCCGCCGGCCGTCGTCCGGGCCGTCTCCGCCTACCGGTTCCCACCGTCATCCCCGTCCGCTACATTGCACATACCAGAGAAAGGAGGTGGTCCTACGTTGGTTGACAGTGCTTGCGGGACTCTGGAGGTGGCCGGCCGTTAGGTCGTAGCAGTCGGCTGGACCCGCCTAGCGGAATCCACCCCGGGCCATCGCCGCGCTTCTCGCCGGAACTTGTCCCCCCGGCCCGCCATCTCTCGACAGCGCCTCTGGGCGCGCTTGACGTGGCAAGACCGGCGCGGTCGTGTCCAGCACAGTTGAGAGCGGGGGGCGCCTGGTCGAGGCGCCCCCCGTGTTTAGAGCCCTCCTTGGAGGTCAGGCCGCGGTCGGCAGATACTGCCGCCAGGCCACCGGGATCGTGGGGCTCGCGACGTGGATGAAGATCTCCGCGCGCGGGGTTCTCGGCTCGTGCCTCGGGTGCATCCCCGCCTGGCGCGGGAGCATGTCGCCCTTGCGCCGGTTGCACGGCGCGCAGGAGGCCACGATGTTCTCCCAGCTCGACGTCCCACCCTTCGAGCGCGGGATCACGTGGTCGACAGTGAGGTTGGAGCGCGACCCGCAGTACTGGCAGGCCCAGCCGTCCCTGGCGAACACGGCACGGCGGGTGATCTTGCGGCGGTGGGTGTCGCGCGGCACGTGCACGTAGCTCACCAGCCGGATCACCACCGGCCGTGCGAGGCTCGAGTTCTCGGAGTGCAGCTCCCACAGCCCCCGCTCGATCAGCTCGGCCTTCTCCTTGAGCAGCAGCACCACCGCGCGGCGCACCGAGCAGACGTTGATCGGCTCATACGTCGCGTTGAGGACGAGCACCCGGCCGCCGATCGTCGTAGTCGACGAGGCGTTCGGTCCGTGCCGCTGGTGCTCTGAGAGCGACACGGACCCCAGTGGCTCTGGGGATACCGTGCTTTCCATCTTCAGCGCCGGAGTGTAGCGGGGGCGCTGCCCGTCGGACGCTCAACCCGCCGCCGGATAGGAGCCGAGCACGCGCACCTGCTCGCACAGGCCCTGTAGGCCCGTGAGCGCTTCGGAGACGGCCTCGTCCCGCAGCGAGCCCTCGAGATCGACGAAGAACATGTAGTGCCCCAGGCGCTCGCGCCGCGGGCGGGACTCGATCTTGGTCAAATTTATCTCGCGACGGGCGAACTCGTTCAGGCACAGCACCAGCCAGCCAGCCCGATCGGCCCCGGGACCCCAGAACACGAGCGACGTCTTGCGCGTGGCCCCGCTGGGTGAGCGCAACGGCGGCGGCCCCGCGTTCGAGTCGACCCGCGAGAGCCACACGAAGCGCGTCTCGTTGTCCCTGCGGTCCTGGATGCCCTCACGGACCACCGCACACCCGTAGATCTCGGCCGCCAGTCGCGTTCCGATCGCCGCCCAAGAAGGGTCCTCGCGCTCGGTCAGGAGCCTCACCGCCTCGGCCGTCGAGCTGGCCGCCACGACGCGCGCGTGAGGAAGCTGCTCGTGCAGGAAGCGTGTGCACTGTCCCGGTACGTGGGGGTGAGAGACAACCGTGTCGATCTCCTCCAGCGCCACCGGCTCGCGGGCGATCAGACAATGGCGGACCGGCAGCACCACCTCCCCGACGATCGCCACGTCGCTCGCCTCGCCCGAGAGCGTGTCGAGCGTCACCGTCACCGATCCCTCGATCGAGTTCTCGATCGGCACGAGCGCCCACTCAACCGCGCGCTCCTGTACAGCCATCACGGCATCGCGGATCGTCTCCAGCGCGACGGGCGCCACCGCGGCGCCGTCCACGCTCCCGAGCAGCGCCTCCTCGCTGAAGGTGCCCTCCGGGCCGAGATAGCCCGCGCGCGGATGCCCGTGCGCGCGCGGGCTGTCCGACCCACGATCCAGGCCACGCTGGGAGCTGGAGCCCTCGCCGGCAGAACCGCCCTCGCCGTCAGGCGCCTGGGGCATCCGGGCCGTCCGTCGATGCGAGTGGCGTCGAGGACACGGACTCCTCGCCGGCGAGCGCCACGCGCACGGCCTCGGCCTCCTCGGGCGAGAGCTCGAGCTCGCTGCGACCGTCGCGCACCTGCTTCGCGTATACACGCGCCTGGTCGCGATGGTGGATGCACGACAGCACGACCCCCGACTGTCTGTCGTCGAGCAGCGCGATCGACACCGACTGCGCTCCGGACAGCTCGTTGTAGGCGTCGTAGCGGACGAGCGCCCGGTGGGTGATGGCTCCCGCGATCGCCTCCTCCGCGCCCTCCAGCCGCCCGTCCAAGCGCGAGGCGACGTCTCCGACGTACTCCTGCAGCGCTTCGAAGGCCTCCTGGAGGGTGGCGCCGTGGGCGATCACGTCCCGACGGGAGCCGTCGCCGAGCACCATCCGCTGGGCGCGGCGCAGGCGACGCAGCGAGCGCGCCAGCACCCCGCACCAGGCCAGCGCGCCCACCGCCGCGGCGAGCGCCGCGATGGCGAGGATCCCGTGCGTGTCGGTCAGCGAGGCGGCGGTCATCCAGGAACAAGTTAGCTGCTCGCCCCGCCGTGAAGTTCCACGCCGTGGAGTCCCCGGCCGTGAAGTCCTCCACCGTGGAGGACCGCGCGCTCTCCCAACCGCCGGGCCTACTGTCCGAAGATCACCGCGTAGGTGCCCTTGTTGTTTTCGAGATCATTCTCGCCCGGCACCGCCTCGATGTTGACCGTCACGCGCGATGCGGCCCCCAGCGTGACGCCCGTCACGGGGATGTCGACGTTGTACGTGCTGCCCGGTTCGGTCTTGGTGATCGAGTGCGACGCCGACAGCGTCTTGCCTTCGGTTGTGACCGAGACGTCCACCTTCACGTTCGTCTCGGAGCTCGCGCCCGAGTCTTCCACCTTCACCGTGAACGTGGGGTTGGCGCCGCCGTTGACGTGGTTGAGCGTCGGCGAAGGGGCGAGCTTGTTCGTGCCGACGCTCGCCCCGAGGAGCGCGCTGCCATGGTTGCCGGACACGGGCGTCGCTCCGCCGCTTGACGCCTGGCCGGTGATGCGCGAGGCGACCGTCTTCGGTTCGAGCCACCCGAGGTTCGGGAGGAAGTGGCTGGCGGCGGTGCTCTGGCCACTCACCCCACCAGCGGCGAGCGTCTGGGAGATCAGGGGGACCACGCGCTGGGAGTAGACGACGTCCGAGGCGAGGAAGATCTCCATGTCGCCGGCGATCGTCGTGGTCGCCTGGTTGTTCTGCCCGCCGAGCGCGGTGCGCACGAGGCTCGCCACCTTCGCGAGCCCTTCCTCGCGCATGTCGAGCGCCAGCAACAGGTTGCGCTGGGCAGCGGTCATCTCGCCCGGCACATTCAGGCCCTTGACCTGTTCGACGAGTCTTTCGGCCTGGATGCGCAGCTGGCCGACCTGCACCCCGACGTCGAGCGCCGACTTGACGCTCGCGCCGGTGAGCGTGGAGAACAGCGGACGGGACACCTGCTGTTCGGACTGCTTGGCGATCTGGCTGACGTTCTGGTTGTAGCTTTCGAGCGCCTGCTGTTTGCCTCGCTTCAGGCAGCCGTTGACCACGAGCACGATCACGATCAGCACCACTACGCCGATCGCGGCGGCGATCCGTCGGCGCACCAACATCGCGTGATGGTCGATCGTTGCAGACCCGTCCGCGTGCTGTGGACGGCGCGGTTGTGGCCGCGGCCGTTGCCGGGCGCCGGCCGGCCCCACCGTCGTCGGGGGCTCCTGGTCCTCGTCCTCGTCGTCGAAGAACGACAAAAGATCGCTCCTTGCAGGGATTGCGGAAGGGCACCAGTATGACTCCATAAGCACATGGAGGCGATCCTGCAAGTTCTCGGTCAGTGCGGGATTGAGCGTGGCTACGGCAGGGAAACGGACGCAATGCGGCGAACGCGGGAGCGGTGGACCCACTCGACACTCTCGTTGCACCCCCCGCGCGGGAGCGGGACGA
>CAAGKR010437649.1_pt1 | contig 11194 bp, 6 predicted proteins | sample 2556971 | NCBI WGS metagenome assembly CAAGKR01 (sample SAMEA5207829, study PRJEB30636) | soil metagenome | biome: forest; feature: boreal; material: soil | place: USA | collected 2011-09 | depth 1 m
CTCGCCCATCTTGAAGTTCTTAAACATGGTCATGTTCCAATTGGACGAGCTTGGACCCCGGAAAGTCGGAGTCTCGAAGGTTCCAAATTGGCCGACTCCAGGGAGGGTGACGGAACTCTGGCTAAACCACTGGTTTCCGACATTTTGAAAGTTACCCGTTTTCCAATTGATGATCGGCCGCAGAGTGATGTCAGGTGTCCCATACCATCCTTGCCCGCCACCGTTGAAACTGCTGAAGCCGTTGTTCATGGCCCCGTTTGCACAGAGATTCGTTGGACCAGTGGACTTGCAGTTGACCGTAGGGTTGCCGATGCCCACCGGAGTTCCAGTGCTGAAGGTGGTAATTCCAGAAAACTGCCAGTCGTCCAGCACACCTCTGGCGACTCGGTTTCCATTGAAGTGTTTTGCACCCTCATTTGGGAGCTGGTAGATATACGACAGGTTGAGGATGTTAGCGTGGTCCCAGGGCAGGATTCCCCTATTTCGCCGGGAGTTGAAGGGATCAACCACCCCTTGGAAACTGGTGGTGTAGCCTATGGCTTTCGACCACGTGTACGACCCCAGCAGCGTCAACCCGTGCGAGACATTGCGGCGCAGTGTGGCCTGCAAGGAGTTGTAATTGGCCGTGTCGCTGTGAGTTGACCAATTGATCGTTCCAAAAGGCTTGAAGGGCCGATAGTCGGGTTGGGCGGTGTCCGGTTTTCCATTGCTAAGAAGAAGTGCACAGCAATCCGTGGTTCCCGGTATCCACATTCCACCGGGCTGGATGGCGTTGAGATCCTGCTGCCGATACAAATGGCGGCTCACATTCCCAACATACGCTACCTCCACGACAGTTTTTAAGCCGACGTTCTGGGAGACGCCCAAGTTCCACTCGTAGGTTTGTGGCTGATTGGGATCTTTCGGGTCCTCAGCCTGAAGACTGATATTGCCTAAGGCGCTAAACGGGTTCGTCTGCTCGATCTGTGCGAGGGTGAAAAAAGGTCCCGGGGCATTGGCATTCGACACAAACGTGTTCGGTGGGGCGCCCGCCATAAAGAAGGACGTATTTCCCTGGTCACGGCTCACGTAGGATCCAAGGCCTCCGCGAAGTACGGTTTTACCCGTTCCAAACATATCCCACGCAAATCCCACGCGAGGCTGGGGAATGGGGTTGGGGTTGGGGAAGACGCTGTTCGACACCTTGCCGGCCTTTGCTGTCAAGATGCCATCCAGGAAGCTCGACGAGTTGGCAGGATTATAAGCCGCAGTAGAGAATGTTTGTGCGAGTCCTCTCACCTCGTTCCACGGCTGCATCCAAGAGAACCTAACCCCGTAGTTCAAAGTCAAGCGGCGAGTAGCCTTCCACGAATCCTGGGCGTACCACTCGACGTTCCAGAACCGCCACAAACCGTCGTTGTTCGGTAGTCCTTCTTGAACGCCGGCGAAGTTATTCGCCAGGATGTCCCCGAACGAATTACCGGTCGTTTCCCCACCCCAGCTTTCATCGGTGATCAGCAAACTTTCTGGAACAGGGCCACCATTCTGGTCATTCCGAGTCCGGTCGACGTTCCCTCCAAACTTGAACGTATGTGTGCCGTGGACTTTCGTGACGTTGTCGAGCCACTCAAATATGGTCTTGTCGGCAAAAATACCGTTACCGACGTCGCCTTCGCCCCAGCGCCCGGTCCCCGGATTACCACCGTTGTAGAAGTTCCATTGGTCGGTGATCTGAGGCATGAACTGGCCGTTGTACTTCTGTCCATTTTGAAAGAACGGGACTTGCGAATTCTTAAAGGTCATCCCCGCATATTGGAAACCGAGGGCGGTCTTGCTCAGCTTTGAGGGATCCACATAGTGGTTGGGAAGCGTGAGCTTGGTGGCATTGAATTGCAATTCGTTGGTCAGCGTCGGACTAAGGACCCTAACCACGTTGATGGCGAGAGACTCACCGAGGTTATTCCCTACAGTAAACGTCGGCTCAGGGACGTTCGACGTCCAGCCGCTGCTGACGCCGGACCACAGTCCCCATGGGGCGATATTTGTTTCATGGTTCCTGGACAACCGCACGTACGCGCGCGTGTTGTCCGATATATTGTAATCCACCCGGAAATTCTGTTCGTTTCGATTGAGAGGCACGAGGGGGTTACCCGCAAAATTGAAGTTTCCCTTGGGGTCCACATAATTGGGAAGCGGGTATTCACTCAAGAGAAGGGCTGAGTTCGCGTTGAATAAACTGGGTGGAAGGATGTTGCCGGGCAGCGGGCTATTTCCCCAGCCGCCTCCGCTATGGGGATCCAAGAGCGTTGTCGGCATGTTGAGACACCGAGACCTACCCGCGCAAACACCTCGCTGGAGCTCGCTGAAATCCCCCGTGCGCATCGCCGCCGAGGGAACAACAGCCAATTGCGTGCCAAAATCAGGCAACTGCCTTTGCCATTCCATCCCCGCGAAGAAAAACAGTTTGTCGTTGTTCTTGTTGAAGTCGGAGTGAGGGAAACGAACCGGGCCGCCGATATTGAAACCGGGATAGTTGAACTTGCTGCCCGGCTTCGGTGTCCCCGCCAGATTGTTCGACCAGTCGTTGGCGTTGAAAACGGCGTTGCGCGCGTAATAATACGCCTCCCCGTGGAGTTTGGCGCCACCTGATTTCGTGACCGCCTCCACAATCAGTGCCGCTCGACCTTGATCGGCTTCGAAGCTCGACGACTTCACTGAAAACTCCTGGATCATATCCATGTTCGGTTCGATGATGAACCCGCCATTGTTGCCCGGGTCAATCATATTGGCATTGTCCAGGCGAATTGCATTCTGATCGTTTCGCAAACCGTTCACATTAAACCCATTGATCCCCTGGCCGGTGCTTGACCCGAATTCAGGATTGAAACATCCCGTCCCCTGGCCTGGCGCGCAGTTGGCAACGCCGGGAAGCAGGGTCAACAATTCCAACACATTCCGCCCTTCGGTTGCGAGATTCTCAATCTGACTCGCACCGATGACGGGCGTCATAGCTCCGCTGTCCGTTGTGACCAACGTAATCGGAGTACCCGTGACTTCGACAGTTTGAATTTCTTTCCCGATCTGCAGGGTAACCGGAACGCTCAAGCGATCAGCCGTATGAACTTCCAGCCCTGCTTGGCTGGACGTCCGGAATCCCGCCGCTGTCACCTTCAGCGTGTAGGTAGCCGGCGGCACCACATCGATACTGTAATAACCCGAAGAGTCCGTTTGCCCTCTGATATCCGTGCCACTCGCTTCATTATGTAAGACAACGGAGGCGCCCGGGATAACGGCGCCGCTGGGGTCATGCACGATACCGTCTACACGCCCATTGTTCTGTGCGAAGCCGGGGGTGCAAATGGCAACGAGAAACACCCCACAAAAAGCCGCCAGCCACAGAATATGTCGCAGATTGACAGATGGTAGTAATTTCGCGAGATTGCAGGTTGGCACACTAACACCCACCGCTCCAGGGCGCACTTGAAGTTTCATGTTCAATTTTCTCCTTAGAGTCCAAAACCCCGACGCTGGAAAAACCAATCTAAAAAGCTAGTTTTTGTTTGTTGTCCTTGGCCAGCCTTACTGTTGCCCTCAGAAACTATTAAAACGCCTGGCTGAGTAAATATAGTCTCTCCCGAGGCCGAACTGCAACCAAAATTAATGTAAATGTACTACATGCAGACATTTCGTACACTATGCTGGCCCACCAGAATCAATTACACTCTTTACACCCTGGCCAAAAATCTGTCAAGGCTAATTGTGTTATGTTGGGGTTAAAAAGTGCTAAGTTCCATGAAATATGAGAGGTTAGCGGCGCTTCCCATGCCAATTATTAACCCTTAAATGCTTGCATTGATCCAATAAAAATAAAATGATATGCTCACCCAAGGGCTTTTTATGTCCATTCGCAGCCATTTCGACCTTGAGAAGACCGAGCTCGACGCGGTTCTTGTGTCAGAGACCTTTGCGCGGTCTCCCAACTTGGCGAAAATGCTTCGGTACATTGGCCACAAATATTTTGAGGGTCAAGAAGAGCTTTTGAAAGAGTACAATATCGGAGTTGAAGCTCTCGGACGCGCCCAAGATTTTGACCCCAAGCAAAACTCTATCGTGCGCGTGGAGGCGCATCACCTGCGCGAAAAGCTAAAGCGATACTACGAAACTGAGGGTGCTGACCGCCCAGTAGTTATCACTCTTCAAATCGGGCACTACATTCCGCAGTTTATCCGGCGAAATGAAGCCAACGGAAGCGCACTTGGCTGCACGACCTCCGAGGTCATTTCTGCCGCCCCAGTAAGCCAGGGAAGCGTCGCGGCTCCTCCCGACCCCACACCTCAACTCGTCGCCAACCGCGTCGATTCAGAGCCAGCGGCGACCTTGGAAGTAGCAGGCAATGTCCCGAGCCTGCCTTCGCAAAGGCCGGGACTTAAATTACCGATCGGATTTGCCCTTCTCCTCCTGCTTGCGGGTTTAGGTATTTGGGCCTTTATGAGGTCAAAGCCCGACGCGGCAGGCGTTATCCTTTCCCAGACGATGAAGAATTCCCCAACCGCCGCTGCTGACGAGGGGCAGAGTGTTCGGATCATTGCCGGATACTCGAAGAAGGACTATGTGGATCGGCTGGGGAGGAAATGGGGTCCTGACCGCTATTATGCCGGGGGCGAGGCACTTGTCGAGCCGCAGATAACTGTTGCGCGCGCCACCGATTCCACGTTGTTTGCGACTGCCCGCCAGGGAACATTCTCATACGATGTTCCTCTGAAACAAGGGATCTATGAACTCCGGCTCTACTTTGTGGAGACGGACTACGGACCTGCAACTTTGCGTGGCGGCGGAGAAACCAGCCGGCTTTTCCACTTAGACATCAACGGAAAGCGCATTCAAACCGATTTTGATGTCTTGAGCGATGCAGGAGGAACCGACATAGGTGACGAGCGCGTCTATAAAGACATTTCTCCGGCTCCCGACGGCTATCTTCATCTGAATTTTATCAAGGCGATTGATTATCCCATCGTTAACGCCATAGAAATTGTCCCCGGCCTGCCGGGCAAGTTGCAGCCGATTCGGATCGTGGCTCAGGAACACTCCTACACTGACGAGGCGGGACGGCTATGGAGTCCCGATTGCTATTTTTACGGGGGACGCATGATTACGCTCGCGCGATCGGTGGAGGGCACTCCGGACCCGGGCCTTTATTCCGGGGAACGATATGGCCATTTCGACTACGCAATACCAGTTGCAGAAGGACGCTACGCGATGACGCTGCATTTCGCTGAGACTTATTTTGGTCCGAGTAATCCCGGAAAGACTGGTGTGGGGAGCCGGCTGTTCGATGTCTATTGCAACGGGGTCGCCCTACTGCGCAGTTTCGATATATTCAAGGAAGCGGGCGGCGAAAACCGCGCGGTGCAGAAAACTTTCCACGGCCTCAAACCCAACGCGCTCGGAAAGCTCATGATTTCATTTGTCCCGGTAAAGAATTATGCCTCAGTGAAGGCGATTGAAGTATTGGGCGAATCCAGGTAGTTGTGAGCGGCTGGCCGCCATGAATTCCCCCGGCCGTGAAAATCGTAAGAACACCCGCGAGGCCCGCGAAATAACTCGCGGATTCTTCACGTGCGGAAGCCTCTCAGGACGAGGATTCCACTGCTTCAGCGTTTTCCAATGCCTTTCGTGCCGCCTCATTCTCCGGGTCGAACGCCTGAAATTTCTTCGGGACCTCGATGGCCTTCCCACCGCCTTTCATAAACACACAGACCTGCGCCAAGTTCAGAACGGTGAGTTCGTGGCAGGCATACGACCGCATCGCACCACCAAGCAAATGGACCGCGATGTTAAAGTTGGCCACCCGCGAAAAGCTACGGTTGCTTTCTAGCCCTTGATCCCCAAGCCTTCGACGATAGTTATGTAGCGATCGATGGGGAGATCGGTGAATCGCTCCACCTTGCGGCTAGGCAAGGGCCATTTCACTTCCAACCAGTCGACCTTGGTCCGTGGGCCGATGCCGAGTACTGTGCGCGGGTCGTGATAAGCAAGGAAGCTGCCTCCTCCAACTTTGAAGCGACGACGCTTGAGGTCGCCGGCCTGCCAGGTGATCACCGCCCCCACCGCGTCCGGATTGGCCGTCTTCCCCATCAGCTTCACTCCCAGCCAGTGGTTGAGTTTGCCCGCATTGTTGCGAAGCAATACGGGCACATCGTTGTTAACAGCCACCAGCACGTCTATCGCTCCGTCGTTGTTAAAATCCCCAATAGCCATGCCGCGCGCCGCGAAAGGTACTGAAAATGCGGGGCCGCTCGCCGCGCTAAAGTTTTCGAAGCTCTTTCCTGTGTTACGGAAGAGAAGCATCGGCTCCTTATACTTCACCTGACTGAAACGCTCCTCAATCTTGTCGTCCGGGTGGCCATTGGCGAGGAATAAGTCGAGGTCCCCATCATTGTCGTAATCAAAGAATTTCAGGCCCCAGCCGCTCATCAGGCGTGTGGCCATGCCGATGCCGGTCGGTACGGCCTTGTCGTCAAACGTCTCATCGTGATTGTTGCGATAGAGGGAGTACATTTCCTGATCGACGTTGGCGACAAATAAATCCTCCCAGCCGTCCTGATCGTAATCGGCAGAGTCCACACCCATGCCGGAGCGCGGCCGACCGTCCATGCTGTAGCCCACGCCCGCCTGAAGGGCTATCTCCTCAAATTTGCCCTGTCCTCGATTGACGAAAAGAAAGTTGGCAACTGTGTCATTGGAGACGAACAGGTCCATCAACCCGTCGTTGTTGATGTCCGTTGCCACGACGCCCCACGCTTTGCCCATAGACTTTCCGATGTCGCAGAGATGGCCGACCTCCGCAAACGTGCCGTCGCCATTGTTATGGAAGAGCCAACTCGGCGTAGGATCGTAGACCCGCGGGATGCAATAGGAGCGGTCGCCCGTCTGCGCGTTGCCGCAGAATTTGTTCTTGGATTTGTCGAAGTCCACGAAGCGACACACAAAAAGGTCGAGGCGGCCATCGTTGTCGTAGTCAAACCAGACGGCGCTCGAGGACCAACCCGGGGCTGACAAACCAGCCTTCTGGGTCACGTCGGTAAAAGTCCCGTTGCCATTGTTGTGGTACAGGATGCTGTGGTCGTACTGCGTGACATAAAGATCCGGCAAACCGTCTCCGTCGTAGTCGCCGACCGCGGCGCCCATCCCGTAGCCGCCGGCCGCGACGCCAGCCTTTTCCGTGACGTCGGTGAAGGTGCCATCGCGATTGTTATGGTACAGAGCGTTGCGAAGCGGCGGTTGTGGATTATAAAAATCGCATTTGCCACTGTTCACCAGGTAGATATCCATCCAGCCGTCATTGTCGTAGTCCAGGAAGGCACAGCCGGGCCCAATGGTTTCCGGCAAATACATTTCTGCCGACCGGCCATTGCGGTGCACCCAGGTGATACCACTTTCGGAGGCTGGAACTTGCTCGAAAGCCGGTGGAGGACCGGGTTGGGCGCCAGTTGCAGGCGTGGGATCCGGCCGAGCCAGGAGGCGAGCAGCAGTGAGCCAGGCGCTGCCCACGCCGCCCAGCCCAAAGGTCCTTGCGAACTGTCGTCGCGAGAAAGTGCGCAACCAAACCTTTCGACCGTCAGACATTCTTCCACCCGCCTATCAATTTTTAGCCTCACGCTTGCCCCAGCGGATGATCTCCGCGCCCGGAGAGAAAGCGCCATACGCGGAGTCCGCTGACAATCCAGTCAGCCGGGGATTGGTCTTGGGACTATCTTGGGGGCCGTGCCGTACGACCACAAGCATCAAGAGTAGATGTTACCACAGGACAAAGGCATTCGAGTCCGTTGGGCATATGCCTTGATCTGCCCCCCGAAAACTGGACCAGCGGAAATGTAAGTTCCTGGGCGTAAGTCAATGGTTCTTTTTCCAGGGCGAGGGGCGTGGGGGATTCGTTCTCTGAGGGCGTCTCGATTAGAGATCAAGTGTGGCGTTGATAGTTGGTTCGTCAATTTTCCGGCGGAGTTGGAAGCCCAGCTTCTCGGCGACATGTTGCATGGCGATATTCTCTGGAAGGATTTCAGCGAAGACGCGATGGATTTTTCTGGCACGTGCGAATTCGACAAGCCGACGGAACATCTCGGTCCCCACACCACGGTTCTGATATTCGTCGCTGACGAGAACGGCCATCTCGGCGTCGTTTGTCCCCGGGATTTTGTTCCATCGGCCCACGGCGATAATTTTGTGCTGACCAATCTCTAGATCGTCGTGAGCGGCAACGAGAACCACTTCGCGGTCCTGATCGGTGTGGCAGATGTTCGCCAGGCGCTGGTGAGCTACGCGATTGCCGAGGGGCAGGATATGAAAGTAGCGCATGTAGACGCTATGCTCTGAGAGCGTCTGGTGGAACTTTGCCAGGAGCGGCTCGTCCTCAGGGACAATCGGGCGGACGATCCCCGGTGTTCCGTCCTTCATCGTCCATTGTGTCACGAACTCGGTGGGACCAGTCGCAGTCATCGCAGCAGGCCGAAATCGACATGACCTCGACTGAGTCTCGGGTTCATGTCGAATCGGTCCTTCGTCCGCTTGGACCCCCTTCTGCCCAATTACGTCCCATGTAGGGCCGGGGCTTGCCCCGGCCTTCGGCCAGCATAGACTCTTGTCTTCGGTGCGCCGACCACTAGCTCTTGCGTCCCATGAGGCCGGGGCAAGCCCCGGCCCTACCTCTGAGCAACGCGCTAAGGCTTGATCGCGACCTTGATGACTCCGTCTTGCCGCTCACCGAAAACTTTGTACGCCTCGGTTATTCGGTCGAGCGAGAAAGTGTGCGTCAGCAATGGCCTGAGGTCCACGCGCCCAAACCTCACCAGCTCCATGAGCCGGCGCATTCGTTCTTTGCCGCCAGGGCAAAGTGTGGTCACGATCTTGTGATCTCCGAGACCCGCCGCAAACGCTTCGAGCGGCACCGATAGTTTGCCAGAGTACACTCCCAGGCTCGATAGAGTTCCGCCGGGCCTCAGGACTCGAAGCGCATTTTCAAAAGTCATCTGTGTCCCGAGCGCCTCGATCGAAACGTCCACGCCTCTTCCGCCCGTTAACCTCCTGATTTCTTCGACCACGTCAACTTCCTTGAAATTCAGCACCACATGCGCGCCCACTCGCTTGGACATTTGGGCGCGGAAGGGGTCACTCTCGATGGCGATGATGAGACCTGCCCCTGCCAGCTTGGCCCCTGCGGTCGCGCACAGCCCGATCGGGCCTTGCGCGAACACAGCCACCGCGTCGCCCATCCTGACGTGAGCGCTCTCGGAAGCCGAGAAGCCCGTTGAGGCGATGTCCGCCAGCAACAGAACTTGTTCATCGGTGAGATCATTGGGGATTTTCGCCAGGTTCGCCTGCGCATTCGGGACCAACAGATATTCCGCCTGTGCGCCGTTGATGGTGTTCCCGAATTTCCATCCGCCGATGGGACCGCCACACTGTGACCAGCTCCCACTCAGGCAGAATTCGCACTGGCCGCAAGGCGTAATGGCGCCCACCAGCACGCGTTCGCCAACGCGATATCCGGTGACCCCCGGGCCGATCTCGTGAATCACGCCCACGGGCTCGTGGCCCAGGATCAACCCGGGCTTCACCGGGTATTCGCCCTTGACGATGTGAAGATCGGTTCCGCAGATCGTGGTCAGCGTTATTCTGATAACCGCTTCACCGTATCCAGGCTTCGGAATCGGAAACTTCTCTAATCCGATTTGATTGGGCCCCCGAAAAACGAGGGCTTTCATCATTGAAACCTTGCTTTCCTGTTTCGTTTCCCTGAATGTTTGCGACTGCTCGCTAGGTTCGGCAACGGCGACACCAGACTCAGCTTTTGTTTGGTATCTCATGTTTTTTCTCCTTTCGATTTTCCCCTTACTTGAATTCCGCCCCGGCGCTTCCGCAATCAAATATGAACTGCCAGAACCGGGCATGGACCGAGCTGGATTACCCGATGAGTGGTGGAACCAAACAGCGCCAGGTCCACGGCGTTGCGGCCGCGCACTCCCATAATCACCAGATCCGCTTGCTGCTCGGTCGCAACCTGGATGATCTCCTGGAAAGGTCTGCCCACTCGGACTTCTGACTTTACCTTGCACCAGTTTTTCGCATCCTCGGGAATGGGCCGCTCGAGTTGCCGGCAAATTCTGGAAGTTTCGCTTTGGATGTCCAAGGTAGCCGGAACATTCTCCAGCACGTGAAGCGTCGTAAGTTCGGCGTTGTACTCCATGGCCAGGGAGAGCGCATATTGCAAGGCACGATCCGAGTGTTCCGAGAAATCCGCGCAGAAGAGAATCTTCTTCAATTGGACCTGTTCGTGCTTGTCAGCCGGTTTAACGAAATCGTGAGCGGGTTTGCGCACCACCAGGACCGGGCAGCGAGCTTTGCGGAGAACTCGTTCAGTCACCGAGCCCATCGTCACGCGGTCAACCCCGCGACGCCCGTGGGTTCCCATAACAATCAGGTTGACATCGTTCGCTTCGGCGAAAGTTAGAATCGCGTCGGTTGGGAAGCCTTCCTTCACTATCATCTCCGGATGGACCCCGTTCCAGGAGTAATTTTTCACCACTTCCTTGAGCTGCTCTTCAGCATCCTCCGTGAGGTTCCAGTAGATCTGGTTGAACGAATCCGGAAAGGCGTAGTAGGGGTACGCCATCGTCAGCGGCTGGACCACGTGCTCCAAAAAAAGTTTGGCCCCATAATGGTGCGCCAGCGAATGAGCGTACTCATAGGATTTGGCCGAGAACTCTGAGAAATCCATCGGGCAGAGAATTCGCTCCATTTTCAGCATGGCTTGTTTCTCCTCCGGTTGGGCGGATGGCTTCTTCAAGTTTTTCCTGCGGGATTCGAGCTGCTCGTTGGCTTTAAAGCTCTCAACCCACATTCCGCCTCAACACGCCTCCAGTCTAGTCGCCCCCGGATTTGCAAAGCTGTGACCCCAACCACATCCCGTTGTGACCCACGTCACACGGCGGATCGTGGCGTTCGAACAGTAATCGGGCTAAGCAGTGCCGCGCCCTCGCGGATTATTTTTTGGGGACGGTTTCGGCTGTTTCCGGGGCGAGGCCCATGTCGGTGAGGATTTTCGGGTTAGCCTCGTCGGCTGCGAGCAAGTTGTGACAAGTTGAGCAATCCTGCGGAATATTTAGGCTGGCATCGGTGGTTGCGTGCGCACCGTCGTGGCAGCGGAAGCAACCGGGGA
>CAAGKR010163691.1_pt1 | contig 11189 bp, 12 predicted proteins | sample 2556971 | NCBI WGS metagenome assembly CAAGKR01 (sample SAMEA5207829, study PRJEB30636) | soil metagenome | biome: forest; feature: boreal; material: soil | place: USA | collected 2011-09 | depth 1 m
GAGATATTGGCGTGACTTGGAGTTCAGACGTGTGCTCTTCCGATCTAGAAGTTCCAGATGTTTCTACTTGTCCTGGAGGGCCTGGAGGTCCGGGTGGGCCTTGTGGTCCAGGAGGGCCTTGAACAGTTGCCTGTGATATCTCATTTAATGTTCTCCCATTACTAAATTGTATCAGAACTGTAGCCGAAAGGGCGATAATTATACTGATGAGAATGACTTCAATTTTTTTCATATCGAAATCTCATCCTAAATGATGCAAACCGAAATATTATTCTTTACTATAGATTTGTCCTCTTTCAAAATAATCGATCTAATCATTCGATCTTTTGGTATTATCTTTTACTCCTCTTTGAATAATCATTACATAAATATACACACATTTCGCTAATTTCACTGTGGTAAAGAAACAGAAGAACAAGGCTAAGAGTAGTCCTATTTCTAAGGGTGCAGTAATTACAGTTGCAATTATGATATCTCTCATAGCAGGCGGTGTATACTATCTTTGGACCCATTCAGTTCCGGTAAATAGTACGACTCCAAACTTTTCTCCCCCATCAAACATCTACATATTGGCAATTCATACTGCCGACGGTTATTCATATGATGAACAATCTACAAAAACTGGAAAGAAATCAATATCTGGTACAAACACTAATCCTGCCATTCATGTTTCTAAAGGAACTCTGATTGCATTACATGTGATAAACGAAGACAAGGATACTGGTTCAGATCAGGACCTCAATATTGACGCCTTTGATGTTCATACAAAACATCTAAAGTACTTTGAAGCGCAGACCATAAACTTCGTTGCAGACAAGGAGGGCACTTATCCATATTATTCTACAATACATCCTGAAATGAAAGGTACCATAACTGTAGATCCATAAACTGATAAAATTTTTAAAAAAATTCTACCCTGATTGTGATGTGTAAAATAATTTTTTATTACTAGTAGCTTCTTGCAAATATTGCGTTAGTTTTGCTTGGATTTTTGCATACGATGCATGTAGAGCCCTCATTCTTTGCATCAAAAGGAATCACACGGATATCTGCACCTGTTGATTCTTTGATTATCTCTTCGCATTTAGTCTCTCCACACCATGGCGAATTAAGAAATGCACCCTTTTCCATCTCTGATTTGAATTCCTCGTAATCTGTAACATTTTTTGTTTTTTCCTTTAAGAGATTCTTGGCGTTTTCAAAAAGTCCTTGTTGAATCTCGTTTAACATACTTAGTACACCTTCCTCAGTATTTTCAAACGCAAGATCCATCTTTTTGAGGGTGTCTCGGCGAACTAGGACTGTTTTGCCTTTGGCAAGATCCTTTGGACCTATCTCAATTCTTAATGGAACACCTTTCATCTCCCAATCATTGAACTTGTATCCTGGCGTTACTTCGTCTCTTGCATCCGTGTGAACACGAAGATTATGTTTTGCTAATGTCTCCTTTATCTCTGAAGCTTTGCTAAGAACTGCATCTCTATCAGTTGGGGAATAGTATATTGGAACTATAACCACTTGAATTGGAGCAACTCTGGGTGGCAAAACTAGTCCCTTGTCGTCTCCATGAAGCATGATAAGTGCACCGATAAGACGCCATGATATCCCCCATGATGTTTGCCATGCAAAAGTCTCTACGTTTTGTTTATCTAGGAATTTGACATCAAATGGTTTTGAAAAGTTTTGTCCCAAAAAGTGTGAAGTTCCCATCTGTAATGCTTTACCGTCTGGCATGATTGACTCCATTGTAGTAGTATATACTGCCCCGACAAATTTTTCCTTGTCACTCTTTTTTCCCGTGATTACTGGAATTGCAAGTTCCTCTTCAACCGTTTTCTTGTACATGTCTAGTATGGACATGACTTCCTCTTCTGCCTCTTCCTTTGTTGTATGTACTGTATGCCCTTCTTGCCATAAGAATTCTGAAGTTCTCAAAAATGGTTTTGTTGCCTTTATCTCTGCTCTAAGAGCTGAATTCCAAAAATTAATTTTCATTGGAAGATCTCTCCAACTCTTGATCCATTTTGAATACATTGAATAGGCAAGTGCCTCAGAGGTTGGCCTTAATGCTAATCTATCTCCAATTTCGGTATCGCCTGAATGGGTAACCCAAAATACTTCGGGCGTAAATCCAGCAAAGTGGTCGGATTCTTTGCTTAGCAATGATTCTGGTATTAAAACTGGAAGAAAGCCATTCTCATGACCTGTAGCCTTTAATTTTTGGTCAAGTGAGGATTTGAGAGACTCCCATATTGAATATCCATAAGGTCTTAGAACAATTAGTCCCTTGACAGGGGCGTAATCGGCAAGTTGAGCCTTTAGTACAATCTGTGTATACCACTCACTAAAATTCTCATTTTTCTTAACTGTGATTCCTATTTCTTTACTCAATTCAGATCTTTCTTATCGTTGTACTAATGAGCTTTCTGGTTTTTTAGAGTGGGTCGCCTTTACAGAGTACTTTACCCGATACTCTGCTTTGGAAATTACTGCACACAAAACACTGGATGAATGCAAGTTCATCTTTTATAACAGGACAGTCCACTGACTCTTCTTTCATACGCTTGAGCATCTTTGGACTGACACCTTTTAGCTTTAGTTTTCCTTTGTCATCCATCATACCAGATGCTTTGAGTTCTGCTTTGGTTTGATCTGTTAATTTGATCGCCTTCTCTACAACTTTTACTGGGACTTCATATTTGTGTGGAAGTTCGGTCATATTCAACAACTTGGTAACCTTGAATATATTACTAGTGGTGAAAAAATCCGAAAACCACTTAAGATTAATATAATCTGATTTGAAGTTGAAAGAAGAAACTGATGTTAGCTATTTTTGATGTGGAAGGCGTATTACTTGACGCAGAATTTCTTCCAATCCTTGCCGAAAAAATTAACAAGCAAGACGAAATTTGGGCTATTACAAGACAAGGTATCGAGGGAAAAATAAACTGGGAAGAAGGACTCAAAAGAAGAATTGAACTTCTTAGAGGAATAGATTATCAGACATGCAAGGAAGTTTCAGATTCGTTAAAAATAATGATTGGCGCAAAAGAAGCATGTAGAGCATTAAAGGCAGCAGGTTGGAAGATAATGGCAATATCTGGAGGATTTACGATAATGACAGACAGGTTGAAAGATGAATTAGAACTAGATTATGTCTTTTCAAACAAACTGATATTCAAGGATGGAAAACTGGACGGTGTAACAATAGATGTTGATTCTGACAAGGCAAAATCTGCAATTATTAAGATAAATGAATGGAAGGAAGAGAAAAAGAATATTGTTGTAACTGTAGACGGTGCAAATGATATAAAATTATTCAACATCTGTGGTCTTGGGGTGGCATTTAGAGCCCAAGACGTGGTGAAAGAATTGGCAACTGTAACACTGGAAGAAAAAGACCTCTCTAAACTCATTGATTTGATTAACAAACACTATGGCCTGAAGATACCGTTACAGACAGTAGCCTAGCAAGATATCATTTTAAGCAGTAAAAAATTAAACTTGTAGGATGTATTTACAAATAATTCCAGTTCATATCTCAAAGGATATAGTACCTGGAGATGATCTGATTGAACTTTTACTTGAAACAAGAACTGGTCGAGGATTAAAAGAAGGAGATATTCTTGTATTTACACAAAAAATTATCTCAAAGCAAGAAGGCCGGAAAATAGACTTGTCAAAAATCAAACCGACTCTTCTTGCAACAGGAATTGCCAGCGCTTTTGCAAAAGACCCGAGAATTATTCAGCTAATACTTGATGAAACAAAAAGAATTATTCGTATGAAAAATGGAATAATCATATCTGAAACACATCATGGCCTAGTCTGCGCAAATGCTGGAATTGATGAAAGTAATATCGAAGCAGGATTTGCAACCTTGCTTCCAAAAGATGCAGACGCATCTGCACAGAAATTAAGAAGACGCATAAAAACTAGAACAGGAAAAAATGTCGCAGTGATAATATCTGATACCTTTGGTAGGCCATTTAGAGAGGGTCAGACAGATACCGCAATAGGCGTTTCTGGAATATCCTCAATAATTGACTATGTTGGAAAACGTGATAACTTTAACCGTATTCTTCGAGTCACAGCAATTGCAATTGCAGATGAGCTCTGTTCTGCAAGTGAACTGGTTAGGGGGAAAACACTTCGTACGCCAATTGCAATTATTAGAAACTATCAATTTGACAAAAAAAACAGTACGTCAAAAGATCTATTGAGAGTCAAATCGCTTGATCTGTTCAGATAATGAAAAATTCCTAAAACAAGATTATATTAATTGGATGAGAAATTCGATAGATATTGGCTGGATTAAAAATAGAATTACACTGCCATAATGAATTTTCTAACTTTCAGCTTGGACCCAAAGAAACTCCATATGATTGTGGAATTACACTTGGGGAGCAATTGGAAAAGGCATATCAGTTGGGTCTTGACGCTTTTTTCATTACAAATCATAATACTCTCAATGGGTATAGTTCGCTTTTAGAATACAAAGAAAACCATACAAAATACAAAAAGATCAAAATATACCCTGGTGAAGAAATCACAACTGACCAAGGCATACATATTCTAGCATTTGGTCTTAATGAAACCGTCAAGGCTGGAAATAGTTTGGATGAGATACTTGATTCCATAAAATCACAAGGTGCCATATCTTGCGCACCACATCCATTTGGCCTAAGCAATGGATTAAGAGAAAAAGCAATTCTTTGTGATTTGATTGAGGTTTTTAATAGTAATAATGTAGACCGGTACTCTAACTTACGAGCTTCTAATTTTGCTAAAGCAAATAACATGATAGAAGTGGCAGGAAGTGACTCACATGTTGTTTCTACACTTGGTAGGTGCATTAACTTGATTGACTCTGAAAATAAATTGGATGACATAATGTATGCAATGAAGCATGGTAAAATTACTATAGATAGTTCTGGATATGTCACAAGCAGAGAAATGATAGAACACGCTCTGTATAAAATAGAAAATTCAAAAGAAGACATTGTGATGTACTTTAAAGAAAACCATCCTCACCTAACTGGGCTATGTATATTTTTGATCAATGCTTTTGAATCAAATCCAAATGGTATAGTTTGGACAACTGCTTACAAAGTCGCAGTACGTATGATAACAAAACTTTCAAACAAAATTAATTTCAAAGATCAAGATCATACCGTTTTGTATCAAAGAAATCTAAGGGCAATCTTGCCAATGATTCTTAAATGACTGAACTTTTTTGCGCCTATGAATAGATTTTAATATCTCGTGAGCGATTTTTTGCTCATAGGTGAACCGATATTTCAGAATTAAATCCTACCAAGACTATTGATGTACGAGGTATGTTCTGTCCAGAACCTGTCTTTAGAACAAAGATAGAAATGGAAAGAATGGCGGTAGGAAACATATTACAAATCACTGCAGATGATCCTGCATCTGAAGAAGATATCACAAGATGGGTAAACAGAAACGGTCACCAATTAATTGGTGTTAAAAAAACCGGCAATGATCTAGAGTTTACCATAAAGAAGGTGAAGTAGTTCTTGGCTACTAAAACATTAGACGATGCCGAGATACTTCTCAAGAAAATTGGCAATACCCCTCTTGTAAAACTAGACTCGCTTTCAAACAAAGATGTAGAATTTCATGCTAAACTAGAATTCTACAATCCATTTGGTTCTGTAAAAGATAGAGCGGCATTTTGGATGGTAAAAATTGCAGAAGAAAATGGTATCATAAAAAGAGGACATACTATCATAATAGAACCTACATCTGGAAATACTGGAATTGCACTTGCAGGTATTGCAAAACTTCTTGGGTATAAAGTTGAAATTGTAATCCCAGAAAAAGCAAGTGCAGAAACAAAGAAGATGATTGAATCACTTGGTGCTACTTTGTACCAAACAACAGATGACCTATGTCCTAAGGTTGGTGGAGGAACTGATCAAAGTATTGCACTTGCACGCTCAATTGCATCTGCAAGACCTGACAAATACTATTCTCCTAACCAGTATGCCAACGAAGCAAATTTCATGGGTCATTACAAAGGAACAGGACCGGAAATTTGGGAGCAAACAAAAGGCAAGGTAACTCATTTCTTTACTGGAGTGGGAACTGGAGGAACTATAACTGGAATTGGTACATACTTGAAAGAGAAGAATCCTGAAATCAAAGTAATAGGCGTTCAACCACAGCAGAACCACCTGATTCAAGGTCTTAGAAACTTTGAGGAATCTGCAAAACCTGATTTATTTATCAAGCGTGAAAAAGTAGTTGATGACTGGATTACTATAACAAATGAAGAGGCATTTGCTTCAGTAAAAGAAATTCTACAAAAAGAAAAGATGCTGGTAAGCCCATCGTCTGCTACTGTATACACTGCCATGAAAAAATATGGTGTAAAAAGCGGTCACGTAGTAGGGATATTTGCCGATGATGGAAGAAAATTCAAGAGTCTTTACACTCAACAAGGAATTTTCACAGAATCAGAATTTGATACCGCACTAAAAGATTCTAAATATATTTCTCAAGTCCAGTCTGTCTGATTACCCTTTATGTTCTGAAAGATACTTGTCTACATCAATTGCAGCCATACAACCAAAGGCTGCTGCTGTAACTGCTTGTCTGTATCGATGGTCATGAACATCTCCTGCAGCAAAGACTCCTTCTACATTTGTCTGGGTATGATTCTTTAATGTAATGTACCCTTGGTCATCAAGATCAATCTGTCCTTTGAATAATTTTGTATTTGGTTCATGTCCTATTGCAACAAAGAGTCCTCCTACTTCTAATGTCTCTACCTTGTTTACAACTGTATCTTTTACAATAATCTGTGTGACTTTTTGATTTCCTTTAATCTCTTCAATTACCGTATTCCAATGGAACTGGATTTTTTTATTTTCAAAAGCTCGGTCCTGCATTACTTTACTTGCTCGAAGTGTGTCTTTTCTATGAATCACATGAACTTTATTTGCAAATTTTGTGAGAAATATTGCCTCTTCCATGGCAGAATCTCCTCCTCCTGCAACGACAATATCTTGATTTTTGAAAAATGGCCCATCACATGTGGCACAATATGAAACACCGTGAGCGCTAAATTCCTGCTCTCCCTTGGCACCAATCTTTCTTGGTGTGGCACCCGTTGCAATTATTACCGTGTCAGTTTCATATTCTTCTGAATAAGTCAAAATCTTAAACGGTTTGTGTCTGAAATCTACGTTTACTACTTCATCATCAATGATTGTAGTCCCAATTCGTACAGCTTGCTCTCTCATTGCAGTCATCAATTCTGGTCCGAGAATCCCTTTAGCAAAGCCTGGAAAATTTTCTACTTCGGTTGTGAGCATTAACTGGCCTCCTGGCAAAACGCCAGAGATTATGAGGGTGTCACGTTTTGCACGCGATGTGTATATTGAAGCTGTATACCCAGCTGGACCTGCACCAATGATTATAACATCAAACTTTCTTTTTGTTTCAGGTTTTTTATTATCCGATCTTATTTCAGCTTGCACAAATCAAACTCATTCAAGTTCATATTTAAATTATTCATGTTTTTTAATTGATTCGAGAATTTTTTGATGAGTGTCACAGAGTCTTCCTAATTCAATTTGAGCACGTATTAGATCTTCTTGCCAATGCGCATTGTTTAAAATACAATCCTTTGAGTCGCAAAATGGCTCTGCTGTCAAATAATAAAAAATGGCCTGAAGTGTATATCCTCTTACAACTTTATCTAGATTCTTGTCATGGTACTCTAGAAACTTGCCCTTGAATTGCTCTTTTAATGCATCCAAGTTTAGACCCTGCGCAATACTGTGATACATACTGATGTAATACGCACGTGGTTTTGCTGGTGCCTCGATTATTCCCGTAGTTGAAATTATTGAAGGATTTGAACATATGACTGCTCTTCCATGATATCTATAATCTTCGTAATCATACGTGCATGTGAGACGAGTAGTGAAAATAAGATGAAAATTATCTAGAGATGATTCCTCTTCAGGAATTGTCTTTCTCAATAGATTTTGTATCTCAAAACCGTCGTATAGTATAATGTTGTTTAAAACAGAATTATTGGTAAAAGATTCTGCTTCGAAACTAATTTCTTCTTCTGTTGGGGGATGCCTTTCAAAGGATGAATATAGGTTAAAAATACGAGATGATGCCAACTCGTATGCGGTATTTCTATCTGATTTGAAATGCACAAAGAAATTTTTTCGTATCTCCACTGGTATATCTAATGTTTCTTGTATGAACTTGGCAAGATTGTTGATCTCAATTTCTGGAACAGATGGCTCGTCATAGAGGAAAACTTTGGATATCTTCAACAAGTAATTTTGAAATCTAATTGATTTATCTTCTTAGTTCTTTTAGCTTTGCAGCAGTAACTTCAGCAGCCTTTTTGCCTGATAATAGCATAGAGCCATAGGTTGGACCCATTCTTGCCAATCCATAAGTTTCAGTAACTGACATACCAGAAATGACTAGCCCTGGGAATACCTCGCCTGTCTTGTACACTACTCTGTTTTCTCCATCATCAACCCACATTGGATCCATTCCTTTCCATTCGACAAGCTTTCTGTCTACCAGTCTTTTTACTGCAACAGAATCGTGACCTGATGCATCAATGACCATCTTGGCCTCTAGTGCAATAGGATCTACACATGTGATGTTTCTTGGAAGTGCAGATACGGGCATCCAGTTTACTACAACTCCTGCAACTCTGCCGTTCTTTAGAACCAAATCATCAAACTTGGTTAATTGTAAAAACTTTACACCTGCATCACATGCAGCTGCAATTAATTTGGATACTGCGTGTGGACCAGGTGTTAGAAAGAGACCTTCAGAAACTTGCTTGTATGGAATTCCCAACTCGTCCCAGACCTTTTGTGCTGGAGCTCTTACTGTTACTGGATTCATCATATATCCTCCAAGCCAATAGCCTCCGCCTAGGTAGTTATTTTGCTCTATGACGAGAACTTTGAAACCCATTAGAGATAGTTCTCTGCTTGCAGTAAGTCCTGCAGGGCCTGCACCGATTATAATTACATCTGAATCTGATCTATCAATTAAAACTGAATGAAATTCATTGGCAATTGCTCTAGTAATTTCAACTTCTCTTACATCTGCAAAAATTTTTGGAACTTCTTCTTTCTGAGTTGTACTCTGCATAAAAAATCATCCTCCGTTTAGCACATTAATAGTTTGCTCAGTTTAGAAATGAATCTTCAAAAGCCTTGATGCATTCTCTTATGTGCATCTTCTTTGATGGGTTTTTGAAGGCATATGCAGAAATAATGTCTATTTTTGCATAGTCTTTGTTTGAAAGGGATTTCTTGGCAGCTCTTATGGAATCTACTATGACATTACAACCGTTTGTACTGTCGTTTGTTTTTAATGCAAGATCTAATTCAATTGGTGAGTTAAGAAAACCTCCTGCTTCCATCCAGTAGTAGCTTACTCTGGAATCGCCTAACTGTTCTGCATATTCTGTAGTGCCTGCAGTGGACCTGAAGGGGATGGGAGATTCAATTGCAATAGATTCTGTTTTAATCTGTCTTTTTCTCTCTCTTGTCTCTTCTGCCATGGTATTCTGTGTGTCTTGGTTTCCACCTACATCAAGCTGATATGCTTTTTGTAAAAATATTCCTCTGTTTGCCATGAAATCTATCATGCCTCTGTGAAATGCAGTGCCCCCAAATTGACTCATAAGATCATCGCCTAGTATTGCAATTCCTTTTGATTCAAATGATTTTCTTATCTGGTCTGTAACTGTATGTGCAGCTGTTGCATTAAAGAAAGAACACCCTGCATCTAATGCAGCTTTTGCATATTTTTCACTGCTTTTTTCCATTCCGGATGAAATTAGATTTAACACAAAATCTGGTTTTGCATTCTTGAGAGAATTTATAAACTCATCATAACTTGCGGATTTTATCTGACCGTTTTTTGATACATGTGGAGGTACAGCATCATCTGCAATTCCTAGCTGTACTGTGATATTGCCAAAGTCTGTTTTGTGATTTTTTACTAGCTCGCTTATTTTTTTTCCTACTTTTGAAGCATCTATGTCATATGCTGCTGATATTGTAAAATCATTTAGTGTCAGTCCTGCCACTTTTGGATGCCACAGGCCCTGTGTAGAATTTTTATAAAATTCAAAACCTTTGACAAGTGTAGTAGCTACATTGCCAACACCAATTAGTGCTAGACTTATCTTTCCTGTCACGGTGTTTTTTTCTTGCCGGTCACCATTTAACTCTTTTCTGATTAGTTGAAACTAACGAAGTTTCCTTGATGAGTTGTGAATAAAATGTGCAACTTTTGCCACAAATATGTAATGTTTAACTAAAATTCCCATAATACAAAATTTATATGCTTTCTGAAGACTAGCTATCAATAATTGAGTAACACAAACGTAAACCAGTCTAAACCTGATACCCTTCCAAAACACAAGATAAACTGGGGAAGGCTTGACGAAGCAGAGAAATTTGCAGAACAGGTAAAGTTATTCCGACAAGGCAATCTTACACGAGATGATTTCAGACGTTTTAGATTACAACACGGTGCATATGGTAGCAGAATGACTGATGATTATAGCATGATTCGACTAAAACTTCCTGCTGGCGAAGTTTATCCTGAACAATTAGATAAAATTGCAGAACTGAGTGATTCTTTCTCAATTGGAAGCGCACATGTATCCACCAGACAAAACTTTCAACTTCACTGGGTTGCTTTAGAAGATGTATCTGAAGTTCTTAGAGGACTTGCAGAAGAAGGGATAACCACAAGAGAAGCATGTGGAAATTCTGTACGAAGTATAATGTGCAGTCCTCTTGCAGGTGTTTGCCCAGAAGAGATCTTTGATCCTACTCCATATGCAGTTGCGACAACTAAATTTCTTTTAAGAAATCCAATGAGTCAGCTACTTCCAAGAAAGTTTAAGATCAATTTTACCTGCTGTGAAAAACACGGAATGGCAAGAATGGTAGACATTGGATTAATTCCCCAACATGCGGAAATAAATGGTAAAACACAACGCGGTTTCAAAATTTTCCTTGGAGGTGGACTGGGTGCACAATCATTTGTAGGACATCAACTTGAAACCTTTACTCCTGAAGAAGAGTTGCTCAATACTGTAATTTCTGTAATAAGGATATTTGATAGATTAGGTAATAGAAATAACATGGCAA
>CAAGKR010319557.1_pt1 | contig 11189 bp, 15 predicted proteins | sample 2556971 | NCBI WGS metagenome assembly CAAGKR01 (sample SAMEA5207829, study PRJEB30636) | soil metagenome | biome: forest; feature: boreal; material: soil | place: USA | collected 2011-09 | depth 1 m
AGACCTGCTGGTGATGATGTGTGTCAACCCCGGCTGGGGAGGCCAGAAGTTCATCGATGGCAGCCTCGACCGGATCAAGGCGGCTCGGACACTACGCGATCGGCTCAATCCCGAGCTCGACATCGAGATCGACGGCGGGATCAACGCCGAGACGGGGCGCCAGTCGATCGCGAACGGCGCGACCGTGTTGGTCGCGGGAAGCTTTGTCTTCAGCCACCCGAAGGGCAAAAAGGCCGCGATCCAGGAACTACGGTAAGAAGAGCTACTCGCTGGTCGGCATGTGCAGGTACATCGACTGGATGCCGACCCGGCCTGGGCCGGTGAAGCGGTTCCAGATCATGTTGCCGCCGCCGCCGAAGATCCCGGTCTTCAGCCCGAACATCTGCACGTCCATGCGCACGCTCTCGTCGCGGTAGACCCAGCCGCCCGGCTCGATATCGATCTGTTCATTGGGGGCCAGGGCTTTCTCGAAAACGTTTCCGTAGCCATGTAGCCAGAGGACCCCCTCCTGGTGGCTCGCGCTGAACCGGTCGACGAAAAATCCGGTCGAGGCGAACATCATGTTGGTGACGCCCTTGACCCGGTTGAAGGTGTACTCGAGATTGCCGGTGGCGGCGAGGAACTGGTGCTCACGGACCAAGACCGAGGTGCCGGGCTTCAAGTGAAGAGGGAAGAGGTGACCCGCACCATCGCGGGAGAAGGCGATCTCGCCAGGTCCCTGGGCCTCGGTGAGAAAGATCGGCATCCCGGCGACCATTCGTTTGAAGGCGCCTTTCATCGCCCGGATCCCGATGTTGAGGGGCGGATCCTTCCAGAGCACCACGTGGTGCTCGAAGAAGACGGGGACCGTGCCGTCGAGCCAGGTGTGGAGAACGGGGACGAGCTCGCCGTCGATCCGGTAGCGGACGCCGGGCGCCACGCCGTCCTCGAGCTTGGTTGGCAAGAGCTGCGGCGGCTGTTGCATGGTGGGCCTCCTTCTCAGGGCCTGGTCGGCGTGATAATCAGCGGCGAGTCAAGTTACACGCTTATGGCGTTTCCCGCAAGGCTTCCGGGTTGGCGGCCTGCGCTTGGGCTCGCGGGCGACGTCCGGGTCGCCCACGTGCTGTCGACCCTGGCGATCAGCGCCGGGCTGATCGTGGTGGCCCTGAACCTGGTCCCGGTCATGACCGCCGGCGCCGACCTGGCTGACGCCGGCCAGCGGCTATATGCGGCGAATCTCTGGCAGGAGGTGCAGGTGAGCCTGGCGGCGATCGCCGTGTTCCTACCCTGGCTGTTGTACGGCCTGCTGTGGCGTGGCGCCCCCTGGGGCTCGCGCATCCTGATCGTGGTGGCAGCGGCCGGGACGCTCGTCGGGACCGCGATCACCATGGTGGGTGTCGAGAGTTATGCGGCGCTCCCGAGATCCGTCACCGGGGTGATCAGCCGAATCGACGGGCGGACGCTCTGGCTGCAGAGTCCGCCGGCCGGCTACTACCTGGTGGTCTCAGATTCCCAGCTGGCCCGGTCGCGCGCCTCGCTCAGGGCCGGCAGCGCCGTGACGCTCTGGGTCTCGCCTCGCGGCCAGGTGGGCGACGTCGAGCCCAGTCCGTAGGGCGGGACGGGCTAGGCCGACTTGGCCAGGGTCCGAATACAGCGGGTACAGACCGTGGCGGTCTGCAGGCGGCCCTTGATCATCACCTTGGCCTTGTGCAGGTTGGGCATGAAGCGACGCTTCGTGCGCACCTTCGAGTGACTCACGTTATGCCCGTACTGGGGGCCCTTGGCGCAGATGTCGCAGCGTTTTGCCATGGTATTTGGACTCTTTGGCCGCCTCCGGGGTGATCTCGTATGATGGAGGCGAATTCAGCGTCACATACTAGCACACGATATGGATGCAAAGACGAAGGCCAACCCGCAACGGACCGGGAAGCCCGTGAGGACGCTGATCCAGGCCAGGGACCTCGGGCGGATCGAGGTTTCCCGCCATGTCGTGGCCACCATCGCCGGGCACGCGGCGGCTGGTTGCTATGGCGTCGTCGCCATGGCGGCCCAGGGACTGCGGGATGGCCTGGCCGAGCGGCTTCACCGGGACAATATCCACCGTGGGGTGGAGGTCGAGGTCCGTGAAGATGGCATCGCGGTCTCCCTCTACGTCATCGTCGAATTCGGAACCCGGGTCTCGGAAGTCGCGCACAATTTGGGCAACGCGGTGCGGTATTCCGTTGAGCGCACCCTGGGTCTCCCGGTGGTCGAAGTCAACGTCAATGTCCAGGGAATTCACGTCAGCGGCGGTCGCTAAGACGTCGCTTCGAGCCGGCGCGACAACCACGCCCATCACCGAGTGCGATGGCCACCTGTTCAAGGAGGCGCTGCTGGGCTCGCTGGCCTGGCTGACCCTCAATCGGGACGAGGTCGACGCGTTGAATGTCTTCCCGGTGCCAGATGGCGACACAGGAACGAACATGCTGCTGACGTTGCAGTCGGCCGTGGAGGACATCCGATCGCTGGATGAGGCGGACCTCTCCGCAATGGCAAAACGGGCGGCCCATGGGGCCTTGATGGGCGCTCGCGGAAACTCAGGCGTGATCCTCTCCCAGATCTTTCGGGGCTTCGCCACCGGTGTCGGCCAGCAGCGCGCCGTGGATGCGGCAGGTCTCGCCGCGGCCTTCACGGAGGGCGCCGCGGTCGCTTACCGCGCGGTCATCAAGCCCACGGAAGGCACCATGCTGACCGTCGCGAGAGAGGCGGCGGCCGGGGCCGCCGCGGCCGCGGCGGGGACGGCCGACCTGACCGAGGTGGTGCGTGCCGCCTGTGAGGCGGCCACCTCGGCCGTCGAGCGGACCCCGGACCAGCTCCCGATCCTCAAGCAGGCGGGCGTCGTGGATTCGGGCGGTTACGGTCTGCAGATCATCCTGGACGGCTTCCTCAAGCGCATGCGCGGCGAGGCGATTGCCGGCTTCCAAAAGCCGGCGGCGCAGCACGCGCGCCCCAGGGAGGTTGCGGCCCCCGAGTCCGGTTGGGGCTACTGTACGGAGTTCATCATCAATGGCGAATCCCTGCCGGTAGAGGCGGTCCGCACGGAGATCCAGCGCCGGGGCCAGTCCGCGCTAATCGTGGGTGACGAGTCCGCCATCAAGGTCCATGTGCACACGCACGAGCCTGCCGACATCATCGGCTACGCCAGTGGCCTGGGCAAGCTCAGCCGCCTGAAGGTCGATGATATGTCCGCGCAGCATCACCGCCTGCAGGGTGAAGTCGCCCGGCGCCCGGTTAGCTCGAAACACCTCGCGGTGGTGGGCGTTGCCAGTGGCGACGGCTTCCGGCGCATTTTGGAAAGCCTCGGCGTCGACTCCGTGGTGACCGGTGGCCCGACCATGAATCCATCCACCGAGGACCTGCTCGCGGCCGTCGAGTCGGTACCGTCGAACGACGTCTTGCTTCTCCCCAACAACGGCAATGTGATCATGGCGGCCCAGCAGGTCCCGCAACTCACCAGGAAACGCGTGCGCGTTGTCCCCTCGCGCAGCATCCCGCAGGGGATCGCGGCACTTTTCGCCTTCGACTTCAGCGCGGATCTCGAAGCGAATGCCAATGCCATGTCCCATGCCCTCAACGAGGTCAAGACGATCGAGGTGACCCGCGCCGTCCGCGCCACGGGGGTCGATGGGCTGACGATCGCCGAGGGCGACGTGATCGGCTTGCTCAATGACCGGATCGTGGCCAGTGGGCAGTCCGCGCAGACGGTGCTGGAGTCGGTCCTGGCGACCGTCCCGGTCGACTCCGTGCGGACGGTCACCGTCTACGCCGGCCTGGAGGCGCCGGAAGGGGAGCGCGAGGCCGTTCGGGCAGCGATCGCGACCCACTTCCCAAAGGCATCGGTCGAACTGCAGGCCGGCGACCAGGCGCTCTATCCCTACATCGTTGCCGTCGAGTGATCCTCAGAGCAACTGAAGGACGTTCGCCATCACGGCGGCGGCGCTCACCCAGGCGGCGATGTGGTACGCGTGCCACACGCGGGGTTTGCGATTCTGCAGCAGCATGAGGATGGCCAGCAGCACCGCGACGGCGATCCCCTTGACGGCGTAGGCCGCCAACTCCCCATGCAGCGCAATGACCGGTCCCATGATCCGATTGAGCTCCTGGTGTTGGAGCTGAAGCCCGAGGTGCGTGGTGAGCCCGTCGAGTGCCTGGAATCCCAGGAAGGCGGCCAGGATCGAGGCCTGCCTGGCAGGAGGCGGGCTGACGACAGATCCGGCGAGCACGACATGTACAGGTCTACCAGCCGACGATGGGCAGAAACATTACGAAACACGGCTGTTGCGCCGCCGTGAGCGGTCCGTCGAGGCGCCTATACTTCCCTCCGTGGTGCGGATCGTCACGGATTCCACCGCCGACCTCTCGCCCGAGCAGCAGCGCACTGCCGGAATCACGGTGGTCCCGCTCAATGTCCACTTCGGCGACCAGGTTTTCCGTGATCGGGTTGACCTCAGCGGTGCCGAATTCTTTCGAAAGCTGAAGGCCTCGGCCCAGCTCCCGCGGACGTCGCAGCCATCAATCGGCGTCTTCGAGGAGGTGTTTCGGTCACTGACCGGTGGTGGCGATGAGGTCGTTGCCGTCCTGCTGTCGGGAAAGGTGTCGGGCACTTACAACGCCGCCCTGATGGCGGCGCAGTCCGTGGGCGGGGACCGGATCGAGGTCATCGACTCCCTGAGCGCCTCGATGGCGCTCGGCTTCCTCGCCCTGGAAGGGGCGAGCAAGGCGGCGGCGGGCGGCGACCGGCGGGCGGTCGCGGACCATGTGCGGAGTCTGGTCCCGAAGGCGAAGATTCTCTGCGCCATCGATACCCTCACCTACCTGGAGCGCGGCGGCCGGATCGGGACGGCGCGCGCCCTGGTCGGGTCGCTGCTCAATTTCAAGCCGCTGATCACCCTGCGAGACGGCGAGGTGGTCCCCCTCGGTCGCGCCCGGGGCCGGCCCCAGATGCTCGACCGCCTGGTGGAGATGCTTCACCGGGACGGGCGGGTCACCCGGATGGCGGTGCTGCATGGGGCGGCAGAAGCCGAGGCGGACCACCTGCGGGCCCGGATCGCGCCCACGTACCCGGAGGTCGACGTGATCGTTACTGAGATCGGCCCCGTCCTGGCCACCCACACCGGGCCAGGGGTCATCGGGATCACCTACCTCACCGCCTGACCTTGCCGCCCAGGACCCTGGACGATCCGGTGACGACGATCACCGGGGTGAGTGAGGTCTACAAGGGCCGCCTCGAAAAACTCGGGATCCGCACCGTGCGCGACTTGTTGCTCTTCTTCCCACGGAAGCACGAGGACTTCACGGAGGTGGTGGCGATCGGGAGCGTCACCCCGGGATCCAAGACCACCGTGCGAGGGCGCCTCGAGCAAATCGGTGCGCGCCGGACCCGCTACAAGCGCATGCCGCTGACCGAGGCGGTCCTCTCCGACGACTCCGGCCGGTTGCGGGTGGTGTGGTTCAACCAGCCCTGGGTGGCGAGCCAACTGCACCCGGACGACATCATCTTTGTGGCCGGGGAGGTCTCCTTTGAGGGTGGGCTGGTGATGAAGAACCCGGACTACGAGCCCGTCTCGGACGATCCACGACATGCCGCCCGGCTGGTGCCGGTCTACCACGAAACGGAGAAGTTGACCTCCCGCTGGCTGAGGCCGAAGCTGCAAACGCTGCTTCCCCTCGCGAGCCAACTCGAGGAGTTTCTCCCCGATGAGCTCCTGTTAAGGCGCGGCTTGCCACGCCGTTCCGCCGCTGTGCAGCAGGTGCATTTTCCGGACACCCAACAGTCGCTCGAGGCGGCACGGCATCGCCTCGCCTTTGAAGAAGTCTTCGTCCTCGAGGTCGCCGCGCAAGTCGCCAAGCGCGCACGGACGGCCCACACGGCACACCCGGTGCCGTTCGACGAGCCGACGGCGCGCGCCTTCGTGGCGTCGTTGCCGTTTCGGCTGACCAACGCCCAACGGGTCGCTGCCTGGCAAATTCTCCGGGACCTGGCCCAATCCCATCCGATGAACCGCTTGCTGGAGGGCGACGTTGGGTCGGGCAAGACCGTGGTTGCCGCGATGGCCATGCATCATGCCGCGAAGGCCGGCTTCCAGTCGGTGCTCCTGGCCCCGACCGAGTTACTGGCGCGACAGCATGCCGAGGTGATCGAGTCCTTGCTGCGTCCGTTCGGGGTCGGCGTCGGCCTGCTGCTCGGCAGCACCGCTGCCTCGGCGCGGCGCCCGATGCTGGCTTCGCTCGCGGATGGCGGCCTGCCGGTCATGGTCGGCACGCATGCCCTGATCCAGGAGGATGTCCGGTTCAGCCGGCTCGCCCTGGTCGTCGTGGACGAGCAGCACCGCTTTGGCGTGGGACAACGACTGGCCCTCCGCCAGAAAACCGATCACCGGCCGCACTTCCTGTCGATGACCGCGACACCGATCCCGCGCACGCTGGGGCTCACGCTGTTTGGCGACCTGGACATCTCGGTTCTCAACGAGATGCCACCCGGCCGTCGGCCCGTCATCACCCGCCTGGTCCCACCCGGTGGGCGCGCGCTGGCCTACGAGTTCATTCGCGCACAGGTGGCCACCGGCCGCCAGGTCTTCGTCATCTGCCCCCTCATCCAGGAATCAGACAAACTCGGGGTGCGCTCGGCGACGGCCGAGGCGGAGAAGTTACAGACCCAGGTCTTTCCTGAGCTGGCCGCCCGCATCGCGCTGCTGCATGGCCGGATGAAAGCGGGGGAGAAGGAGGCGGTCATGGGCCGTTTCCAGCGAGGCGACGTTGCCATCCTCGTGTCGACCTCCGTGGTCGAGGTGGGCATCGACATTCCCAACGCGACGGTGATGATGATCGAAGGCGCTGAGCGCTTCGGGCTGGCGCAACTTCACCAGTTCCGCGGGCGCGTTGGGCGCGGCGCGCACGAATCCTATTGCCTGCTGTTTACCGACGCCGATGACCCGGTCAGCCTCGAACGCCTCAACGCCGTGGTGGCGCACCATAGCGGCTTCGACCTGGCGGAGATCGACCTGCGGTTACGCGGGATGGGCGAGCTGCATGGCTACCGGCAGCATGGAAAAGACTTCAGGATGGCGAACCTTCTCGATGCCATGCTGATCAGCGACGCCCAGACCGAGGCCGTCCGCCTTTTGGACCAGGACCCGACCCTTTCGGGCGAGCCCGCCCTGCACCACCAGCTCGCGGCTTATCGTCAGGTGTTCGCGCTGGACTGATCGGCGGGTCGGCTGCCGCTGGCGCAGGGGGAGGGACCGCTGGTGGGAGCGGGCGAACCAGGCTCAACAGCCAGCCGACCCCCATGCCCGCGGCGACAGGAAGGGCCAAGACGAGTACCGCACCGACGATCGCTTCGATGACGCCTATGCGAGCTGTCCTTTGCGTGTTCTACTCATCACATGCCGGGCCCAGCGACGCGGATCACCGCCGGCGTCCACCGGGGACGCGGCCTCAAGACTCCTCCCGGCCGCTCGACGCGCCCGACGACGTCGATGGTTCGGGAGGCGTTGTTCAACATCATCGGCGACAGCATACGCGGTGCGCGGGTCCTCGATTTGTTCGCCGGCGCCGGGACGCTGGGCGTGGAAGCCCTCTCGCGAGGGGCGGCCTTCGCGTCCTTTGTCGACCGCGACCGAGCCTGTGCTAACATCGTGGCCGAGAATTTGGCCGCGACCGGCTTCGCCCAGCAAGGCGACGTGGCGTGCGCCGATGCCAGGCATTGGCTGCGAGCCCACTTAGACGACCTTTCCGCCTATAACCTGATCCTGCTGGACCCTCCGTATCAGGACGCCGCCGCGGTCGGCGAGACCATCCAAACGCTGGACCAGGCTCCGCTGCGAGCCGGCGCGCTAGTCGTGCTGGAGCACCATCGCGCCCAGCCCTTGCCCACGGTCACACAGTTGACCCTCGTCCGGCAACGGGATTATGGAGCCACCCGACTCACGTTTTACCGGTCCCCATGACGACCGCGGTTTACCCGGGAAGCTTCGATCCGTTGACCTACGGCCACCTGGACATCCTGAATCGCGCCGCCGGGATTTTCGACCGCGTCGTGATCGCGGTGATCGAGAACCCCAGCAAGAAACCGCTGTTCACCACCGAGGAACGGGTGGCCATGATCCGCGACAGCATTGGCGAGATGCCTCGCGTCGAGGTGAACACGTTCAACGGACTCACGATCGACTTTGCGCGCCAGGCTGGCGCGCGCGTCATCGTGCGCGGCCTCCGCGCCGTATCGGACTTCGAAAGCGAGTTCCAAATGGCCTTGATGAACCGGCGGCTCGAGCCGGATGTCACCACGGTCTTCATTCCCACCAGCCTGCGCAACCTCTTCCTGAGCTCCAGCCTGATCAAAGAGCTCACCGCCTTCGGCGGCGACATCGCAGAATTCGTCCCAGCCAGCGTCATTGGACCACTCAAGCAACGTCTTGGATCAAGGGAGAACCTCAATGAACATCCATGAAGCCGTCGACCGCCTCGAATACTTGATCGCCCACAGCCGGCAGATTCCCTTGACCCGGACGGTCGTCATCGACCAGGAAGAGGCGCTGGCCTGCATCGATGACCTCCGGTTGAGTCTGCCGGATGAGATCAAACAGGCTCGCTGGACGCTCCAGGAGCAACAACGCCTGCTTTCCGAAGCGCAGGCGGAGGCGGCGAGAACGATCAGCAAGGCGAGCGAGCGGGCCCAGACGATGATGGGGCAGCAGGAGCTGATCAAGCGTGCCGAGAAACAGGCGGAAACCATCCTTCGCGACGCATCAGCCCGGGCCGACGAGGTCCGGCGGGCCGCCGACCGCTATGCCTGGGACGTGATGCAGTCGCTCGAAGCGCAGCTGCTGCGGACCGTCGCCACCGTCAAGAAGGGGGTCGAAGCCTTGCGCAAGCCTCCGGTTAAAGAGGTCGAGCTGACCAGCCGCCGATGAGGCAGGCCGGGGCCACACTATAATGCCTGCTCATGGCACTCCCCAAGACACGGTACGCGCATGCCCGCCAGGGCGAACGCCGGGCCAACCTGGCGCTGAAGCGTATCCAGCTCGTCGATTGTTCGCAGTGTCACCAGCCCAGGCGGCCGCACACCATCTGTAAGAACTGCGGCTACTACGACGGGCGCGAAGTGATCAAGACCGAGTAGCCGCGCCTGTCCGCCGCCTTCCTCTTTCCCGGTCAGGGTGCCCAATACATCGGAATGGGCCGCGATCTGCTCCAGCCGGGATCGGAGTCTGAACCCTTTCGCCAGGCCGCGGAAGCTCGCCTTCACATGGCGCTCGGCCGCCTGCTGCTGGAGGGGCCTGAGCGAACGCTGCAAGCTACCGACCAGGCCCAGCCGGCCATCCTGTTTGTCAGCCTTGCCCTGCTTGCGCTGCTCGCATCGAATGGGGCGCAGCCACAGGCCGTGGCCGGGCACAGCCTTGGTGAGTTCGCCGCGCTGGTCGCGGCGCACGCCCTGAGTCCGCTCGACGCGCTGGCCGCGGTCCAGGCGCGTGGCCGTGCGATGGCGGCGGCGGCCCCCGGAGGAACGGGGATGGCGGCGGTGCTCGGCCTCGAGGACGAGACCGTGGTGCGGATCTGCGCCGAAACGGGCGACGTCGTCGCCGCCAACTTCAACGCCCCGGGGCAGGTGGTCGTGTCCGGGACCGACCGCGCCCTTGACCTGATCACCCCGCGGCTGCAGCGAGAGGGGGCCAGGCGTGTCATCAGACTGCCGGTCAGTGGCGCCTTTCACTCGCCGTTGATGGCGCGCGCCGCCGACGCGTTCCGGACGGATTGGGCTGAGATTCCGCTTCATCGATTGGACCGCCCCCAGGTGTTCAACGCTGATGGCGACGTCCACGCCGAGCCGGCGGAGGTCCGCGAGTTGATGGTGGGGCAGCTCATGGGCCCGGTGCGGTGGACCGCCACCGTGCGCCGGCTCCAGCAGCTTGGGATCGATCGCTTCGTCGAGGTGGGCCCCGGTCGCACCCTCACCGGCCTGGTCAAGAAAATCCTTCCCGGCGCGGTGGTCCACAATATCGAGGACATGAGCGGCGTGCACGACTACCTGCGGGCGACGCATGGCGGCTGAGTCCCTTTCCGGGCAGGTCGCGTTGGTGACGGGCGGCAGCCGCGGGATCGGTCGGGCCGCCGCCGCGCTCTTCGGGCAGGCTGGGGTGAAGGTCGCGATTACCTACCGGAGCCGCCAGCCGGAGGCCGAGGCGCTCGTCCAGGAAATTTCGAAGCATGGCGGCGAAGCGATGGCGCTTCAGGCTGACTTCGCGGAATCCTCATCGCCGGTCACCGCGGTAGAAGCCGTGGTCAAGCGCTGGGGACGCCTAGACATCCTGGTGAACAATGCCGGGCTTACCCGCGACACGCTGGTGATGCGGATGAGCGAAGCGGACTGGGACGTCGTGATGCAGACGAATTTGCGGGCCGCCTTCCTCTGCTGCAAGGCCGCGTTGCGACCGATGCTGAAACAGCGGTACGGCCGGATCGTCAACGTGTCATCGCTCGCCGGCGTCGCCGGCAATGCCGGCCAGGCGAACTACAGCGCCTCGAAGGCCGGGTTGATCGGTCTCACCAAGTCCCTGGCCAAGGAGGTTGGCTCCCGGAATATCACGGTCAATGCGGTGGCTCCGGGATTCATCGCCACCGACCTCACCAGCGGATTGCCGAAAGACCTTCTCGAGCGGGCGCGCAAGGCCGCCGCCATCCCGCGGATTGGGACGCCGGAGGACGTCGCGCCGGCGATCTTCTTCCTGGCCTCACCCGACGCCTCCTATATCACCGGCCAGGTCCTGGGAATCGACGGCGGACTGCCGATTTAGGTTCGGCGCAGGCGCGGCCCGGGCTCGCGTACAATTTGCTCGCCAGCACAACAGGGGGTCGGGATGGACGCGACCAGTTACGATAAGTTCAAGGGCATCATTGCCGAACAGCTCGGCGTCGAAACCGAGCAGGTCACGCCCGACGCCTCGTTCGTCGACGATTTGAATGCGGATTCCCTCGACCTGGTCGAACTGATCATGGCGTTCGAGGAAGAATACGGAATGGAGATACCTGACGAGGACGCCGAAAAGATCCAGACCGTCGGTGCCGCGTGGGACTACGTTCAAGAAAAGCTCGGAATCACCACCTGAACTAGAGCCCACGCCGACCGACGACCCCATCCAGAAGCTTCAGCGCACGCTCCGCGTGCGCTTCCA
>CAAGKR010500325.1_pt1 | contig 11189 bp, 10 predicted proteins | sample 2556971 | NCBI WGS metagenome assembly CAAGKR01 (sample SAMEA5207829, study PRJEB30636) | soil metagenome | biome: forest; feature: boreal; material: soil | place: USA | collected 2011-09 | depth 1 m
CGGCGTCCCCCCCGAACGGCCGGATCCGGTCCCCGGCCCGCAAGGGGCGAACTGTGAGCGGCAACGTCAGGCCGGCCGCGTCGAACACTTCGGCGTCACCCTTCGCCGCGAGGCGCTTCGCCTGCGCCGGGGTACCTTTCCCCTTGGCTTCCCAGGCGACCATAACGATCCGACCTTGCTGACCAAGCGGAATTTCGTACTCCCCGGGAGTATCGAGTAAGATCGGCGGTTTTTTCCCAGACCCCGATCCCGCGGATTCCCGGTCCTTTCCGTTTTCTCCCCGTACGAAGAGCGCCTCTTCGTACCGGTTGGCCAGTTTCCACCCCTTGCCTGCGTTCACGCGTGCAGAGGGCCCACCGTTGGAGACGTTCCTGTCCATCGCCTTGAGCAACCGTTCGTTCGGCGCGACCCGGAGTCGATCAAAGCAGATCCTTTGGAGGATCTTCACCCTCAGGACAGAAGGCAGTACGGAGAACGTTTTTCTTCGGAAAACGACGCCGCAAGACATTATTACATTTCGTCGGATCCACCTGCCTGCCTCGGCCTCGAGGTAGTCGTCGAGTTCGCGGAACCTCTCCCCGAGGGTGAAGATCCGTTTCTTCACCGCCTTGCCGTACCGCTTCACCAGAAGGGGGAGGAGGACATTGCGCACCCAGTTCCGCTCGAACCGGGTGTCGGAGTTCGATCGGTCGATCCGAAACGAGATCTTCCGTTTCTTAAGATAGTTGAGGATATCTTCCTTCCACTCATCAAGAATCGGGCGCACGATCCCGTCCCCTGTCTTGCGCGGGATCCCCTTCAACCCTCCGATCCCCGCCCCCTCGAAGACGCGCATCAGGATCGTCTCAACCTGGTCGTCCGCCGTGTGGGCCAGCGCGATCGCCTCCGCCCCAGCTTTTTCGGAAAGATCCTTCAGAAACCGGTACCGGATCTCTCGAGCCTTCTTCTCGAATCCGGCCGGAAAGTGCCCCCGGATTCCCGAGGCGCCCTTGGAACCCATTGCGCTACTTTCCCTATCAGGCACAAGAATTTCCGTATCATATCGGCAGAATTTTCCAATCTTCTCAACCAATTTCTGATCTTTTACGGAATCGATCCCGCGGGTCCGGTAATTCACATGCCCGATCACGACCTTGGTCCCCTTCTCGCGGGCAAGTTTGCCAAGCAGGAGGTACACGGAGTCCGGCCCCCCGGAAACGGCGGCGACGACAACGCGATGTTTCGGTTCTTTTCCTTCAGGTGTCATGACGGTCATGGAGCGCTCGCTGTTCCGAGGCCCTCACCGTTTCTCCTCGTCCATAATCTGTAGCAGATATTGTCCGTACCCGTTCTTCCGCATCGGTTCGGCGAGTACGGCGAGTTGCCCGGCATCGATATATCCCAATCGGTACGCCACCTCCTCCACGCAGGCGACCTTCAGCCCTTGCCTCTTCTCGATCGTCTCCACGAACGTGCCGGCCTCCAACAGGGAGTCGTGCGTCCCGGTGTCCAACCAGGCGAACCCGCGGCCGAGCAGCTCCACCCGCAATTTCTCCTGGGCCAGATAGGCGTTGATCACTCCGACGATCTCCAGCTCTCCGCGCGCCGACGGTTTCAGCCGCGCCGCGATCTCCACAACCTTGTTGTCGCAGAAGTAGAGACCGGGAACGGCGAATTTCGACTTCGGCCGCTTCGGCTTCTCTTCGATGCTCAACACCTTGCCCGACTTGTCGAACTCGACGACGCCGTACCGCTCGGGGTCACGAACCCAATACCCGAAGATGAGCGCACCCGATTCCATCGCGACCGCCCGCTTCAGGATCTGCTGGAACCCGTGACCGTGAAAAATGTTGTCGCCGAGGATCAGGCACACCTTGTCTTGACCGATGAACTCCTTTCCGATGAGAAACGCCTGCGCCAGTCCTTCGGGCCGCGGCTGTTCCGCGTAGGAGATCCGGATCCCCCACTGCGAACCGTTCCCCAACAGGTCCTGGAACCGGGGCAGGTCGATCGGCGTGGAGATGAGCAGGATGTCCCGGATGCCGGAAAGCATCAGGACGGAGAGCGGATAGTAGATCATCGGCTTGTCGTAGATGGGGAGGAGCTGCTTGCTGACCGCCTTGGTGATCGGGTAAAGGCGGGTCCCCGCCCCCCCCGCCAGGATGATCCCCTTCCACTTTTGCCCGGCGCCTCCCATGGCAGGATTCATGGCTTCTTCACCGTCAGGCCTTCGATCCGCCGGAAGTCCTTCTCGTCGTATGTGTAGGCGATTGTAATCTTTTTCTCCAACCCCCAATAGGCCATCACCGCATCGGCGAACTTGACGTTTTTCTCCTCATACACCTTGAGGGCCTTGAGAAAAACATCTCCCATTTCGACCTTGAGCTGCGGGGTGTTGATGATCGCTTCCGCCAATTCGCGAACCTCCTTCTTCCCGAACTTGTAGACCTTTTCCAGCACCCAGACGATTTCGAGCATGGTGACCGGCAGTATGTGGAGAACGGTCCCTTTGCCAGGTGCCGTCAGCAGGAGTTTTTCCACCGCCCTGGCCTTCAGATCGTCGTCCTTGACCAGAAATCGAAGGAGAACGCTGGTGTCGACAAAGGCCCTATTCATCGGCGCCGACTCCGCCCGCCACCGCTTTCTCCCGTATCTTGTCGATGCTCATGCCGAGATCGGGCAACGCCCCTCTGAAATCGAAGATGGTCTTTCCCTTTTTGAGAGTGGCCCGGGAACCGTCCGTATCGAGCAATAGCGTATCCCCTTCCCGGATATCCAGCTTTTGGCGGATCTCCTTCGGCAAGGTAATCTGTCCCTTGGGGAGGACTTTTACTGCCTGCATGGCAATCTCCTTCAATAATATAAATTCCTACAAATAATATTAGTTGGAATAATAACGATAGTCAATTGGACGACAGTCGTAATTCCGCCAGGTCGCCCAGGGGCGCCGGGCCGGTACACCAGGCACCGTAGCAATGTCTGTCCCCGATTTGGGGGAGTTCCAGGAACGTCCCGGTTCTGCGGTCCTACTTCAGCCCCGCCAAGGTTTTCTTCGCATCGTCCGCGCCGGGGAACTTCGGGTCCAGAGCCAGCGCGGCTTTCAGCTCGGCGGCCGCTTCCTTGTTCTTCCCCTTCTTCGCAAGCACCATCCCGTGGTGGTAACGGATGGAGGCGTTGTTCTTCGACTTTCCCGCGGCGTCCGCGATCAGCGGGTAGGCGGTGTCGACCAACCCCTTCTTGTAATAGACCCAGCCGAGAGTGTCCCCCACGCTCGGGTCCTCGGGCACCGCTTCCCGGGCGATCTGGGCAAACTTCAACGCCTCGTCCAGGTTCCCGCCGCCGTCGGCCAGGTTCGCCGCCAGGTTGTTCGCCGCCAGCGGGTGCTTCGGCGAGAGCGTCAACACCTTCCGGTACTCCTTGTTCGCCGCGTCGACCTTCCCTTGAGAATTGATCACCATGCCCAACAGCACATGCGCGCCGACGTTCTTGTCGTTCTTCTCGATGACCTTCGCCAGCCGCTTCTCCGCCTCCGGGAACTTCTTCTGCGCGGCATAGATCACGCCCAACTGGTAATACGGCGCCGTGAACTCCGGCGCCAGCTCGATGCTCTTCAGGAACGCCGCCTCCGCCTCGGCCGGTTTTCCCGAGGCCAGCTGGAACCGCCCCACCATGTCCCACAGCAGCGGGTTCTTCGGCTCCTTCGCCACCGTCTCGTCCAGCACCTTCTTCGCCTTCGCCTCCTCCTTGGCCGCCGCCAGCGCGAAGATGTACTCGTTGATCGCCGTCAGGTCCTTCGGGTTCTTCTCGACCGCCTGGGCGAAGAATCCCGCCGCATCCTTCGGCTGCCCCTGCAGCTTCCGCGACAGCCCCATCTTCAGGTAGCCGACCGGGCTCTTCGGCATCTGCTTCATCATCGCCTGGTAGATCTGCTCCCCCTTCTTCCACTCCTTCCTCGCCAGGAACGAGTCGGCAAGGAGCATCGCCGCCAGCGCGTTCGACGGGTTGCGCCGCAGCACCTCGAGCGCCGCCTTCTCCGCTGCAGCAGGAGCGCCCGCCCGCAGGGAGACCTCCCCAAGGAGGAGCTGGGCCCGCGCGTTCCCCGGGTCGAGCTTCACCGCCTCCTCGATCTCTTTCCTTCCAACCTCGACCTGCCCCTGCTGGATCTCGGTCAGTCCGTTGTAGAGCCGCGCGCGCGCCATCCCCGCGTCCTGCTTGACCACTTCTCCGAAGAGCGCCTTCGCGTCATCCATCCGCTTTTCCGCGAGGGCGATCCGCCCCTTCAGATACTTGCCGTCCAGGTCCTTGTCGTTCTCCTTGAGGATTGCGTCGACGATCGGCTTGGCGTCGGCCACCTTGCCCGTCTCGAGCTTGATCTCGGCCAGGACTTTCCGCGCCTTCTGGGAGTTCATCTCCTTGATGATCGCGTTCAGTTCCTTCTCGCTATCCTCCATCCGCCCCTGGTACAGGTAATGCTCCGCCAGCGCGATCCGGAGGTTCTCCTTCTCCTTCGACAGCTCGATCGCCTTCCGGTACTCCTTCTCCCCCTCGTCCCGCTCGCCCGAGGCGAAGAAGAAGTTTCCGCGCGTCACGTGAACGTCCACGGCGTTCGGATCGGCGGCCAGCGCCTTGTCGTACCACTCCTGCGCGCCCTTCCGGTCCTTCTTCAACAGATACATGTTGCCGATGGTCAGCAGCGTGCGGATCCGCTTCGGGTCGAGCTCGGCGGCTTTTATCAGCTTCGCGATCCCCTCGTCCACCTTCCCGGCGCGCACGGCGAGCCCGGACTGGAGGATGTATCCCTGCGGATCGTTCGGCCTGCTCTTCACGAGGTTGTCGGCGATCTGCGTCGCCTCATCCTTCTTCCCGGCCATCACGTAGATCTCGCCCAGCTTCCCGAGGGCCTCAAAATTGTTCGGGTCGAGCTCCACCGTCTTCTGCAGCTCGGCAAACGCCGTGCGGACATCCTTCGACTCGATGGACGCATTCGCCAGCTTCCAGTGGGCCGCGGGATCCTTCGGGACCGCCTTCACCGCGTTCCTGTATTCGATCACCGCTTCCTTGAACTTCTCTTCCTTCACATATTCATCGCCGCGCTTGACGTGTTTGGCCAGCTTCGCTTCCGGGGAGCGATCGCAGGAACCGAGGAACACCGCCACCACGATCCAGCAAGCCATCATGATCTTCGAACGCCGCATGTTCGCCTCCGTGGATCCTCTGGAATGAATGCGCATTTTTTGTTTCCTTAATTAAGTAATTATTTGCCACTTATGGACAGCATATTCCCAAATAAGAAATTCTACCCCGGATATTGCCGCGCATCTGTCGATTTCCACAAGGGTTTTCATTTACCTTCTTATCGGCAGATAGGCCCAAAACTTGCTGAAGCAATATTGGCTCCAGAATCGACGCCCAACTCGATACGCCAACGGGGAACGAAATGGCATCGTTCGACGCAACAGCGGTTCCTCGCTGCACCATCGACTTCCCGCTCGATATCACTCCCGAGGAGATCGGCTCCCTCTCCGGCGCGGTCAACACCCTCCTGAAAAGCAGTTACCTCCTCGGAACGTCCCTCGAGATCGAGCCCACCTTCCAATCACTATTCGACATCGCCGAGGAGATCGCCGGTGTCGAGAGTTGCGGGTTCCTGATCCGCCCCGACGACCGCCCCGGTCCGTGGGAAGTCCGGTGCAGCCGCCACGTGGAGTCCTCTCCTTCACCCGAACAGCTAACCCTCCTCCTCGCCCCGGCATCCCTGGGAATGCAATTCCAGAAACCGGTCCTCCTCGACTCGGAGACGGAAGCCGTCTTCCAGCCTGTCTGCAACGCCTGGTTCTCACGATCCCTCGTCGCCTTCCCGCTTCGGAAAGACCGGGAGATCGTCGGCGCGCTCGTCTTCGGAAAGCGATCGTCGCACCCCTTCACGCCCGTACAGGTGAAGCTGCTCTGGGCCCTCGGGATGCAGACCGAGAACCGGCTGCAGCAGAGCGAGTCGGTGAAGACGCCCTCCTTCTACTCCTTCCTCGACCCGCTGACGCACCTCTACAACCGGGGATACTTCTACCATCAGCTGGGAAAGGAGATCCTCCGCTCCCGCCGCAACGGGGAGTCGTTCAGCCTCCTGACGCTCGACCTGGACGGCTTCAAGGCGTACAACGACCGGTTCCTCCAATCCGCGGGCAACATCGCCCTGCAAGAGTTCGCCGGCATCCTGAGCGGCTCCGTGCGGGAGGTCGACACGGTGGCGCGCCTCGGCGGGGACGAATTCGCCATCCTCCTGCTGGAAGGGAACACGGAAGGGGCGCAAGCCCTGGCGCAGCGTATCATCCAGCGGTTCCAGCGGCACTTGCTGCCGGGGGACAAGGAATCCCGCACCGAGCGGCTGTCGGTCAGCATCGGCGTGGCGTCGTTCCCCTCCGACTCCTTCGACAAGGCCGACCTGGTGAGCAAGGCGGACCGCGCGCTCCACATGGCCAGGAGCTTGGGCGGCGGCCAGGTCCTCTCCTTCCATGAGACGACCGACGCCGGGGGCATGCAAAACCTCCTCCGGGACCTTCCGGTCCAGAAGATCTATGAAGCGGGCCGCTCCGTGGTCGACATGGACAAGTTCCTGGAGATCCTCCTGTTCACGGGCATGCAGGGGCTCTCCGCGGGCCGCGGTTCCATCGTCGTAAAGGACGCGGAGGGCGACTTCACGCTCCGCGCCGCCATCGGCTTTTCCCGGCACGAGGAACATATTACCGCGTCGGGCGGGTTCCGCGCCGGCCCGATCACCAACTGGGTAGTGGACCATCAGCTGCCGCTGGTGGTCTCCAAGCCGGAGGACTCCCCGTTCGGTGGACCGTTCAAGAAGAACGGGTACCAGAGCGAATCGTTCCTTTCGATCCCGCTGACACATCACGGCCAAACGTTGGGGGCGCTTCACCTGACCAACCGCAAGGACCACCGGGCGTTCACGCACGAAGATCTGAAGGCGTTCGCGCCGATCACGTCCGAGATCGCCGCGATCCTGTCCCAGGGGATCGGATTCCGTGAGAACGTCCGCAACTTCTCCCTTTCCATCCTCACCTCCCTGTCGGACGCGCTCGAGCTGCGCTTTCCCTTCCTCTCCGGGCACTCGAACCGGGTGCGCGACCTGTCCACGCGGATCGGCGAGCGGATGGGGCTTGCGAAGGCCGATCTCACCGCCCTGCGGCACGCCGCGGAGCTGCACGATGTCGGGATCGTCGGCATTCCCGGGAACCTCCTGGCGAAGAAGCGCCGGCTGACCGAGCAGGAGACGGAGATGGTTCGGAAGCACCCCTTCCTCGGGTCGAAGATGCTGGAAGGCGTGCCGGGGATGGACGCGACGCGCCGGGCGATCCTCGAACACCACGAACATTTCGACGGGTCGGGCTACCCGTATGGCCTGCGCGGCGAGGATATCTCAATGTCAGCCCGGATCCTCTCCGTGGCCGAATTTTACGATTCCGCCGTTTCCGCCCGCCCGCACCGAGGCGCCCTCCTGCCGGAAGAGGCACTGCAGATGGTCCAGGGCGGGTCGGGCACCCTGTTCGACCCCGAGGTGGCGCAGCTTTTCACGGTAGCGATTCTTCCCCACTGACCGCTGCAGCGGAATTCATCGCCCGCCACCGCGCCGCGCAATTTCGCAGAATCGCAGAACAGGGAGTTTTCAGGAACGTCCCGGTTCTGGGGAATTCGCTTTCCGTTGACGCTCACCTTCACAGTGACGTACAATTATTACCAGTCAGTACGTCACAAGAGAGGTGGCGCCATGCAGTCGAAATTGACGTTGCGTCTGGACGATAAGTTGATCCGCGAGGCGAAATCCTTTGCCTCGGAAGCGGAGATTTCGCTCTCAAAACTCGTCGCAGACTATTTCCGCTTGCTCATGTCCGGGAAATCGGCGACACGCAAAACCGGATCGCCCGTTACGCAATCACTGCGTGGGGTGCTGAAAGGCGCACATGCCGACCAGGAGGATCACCGGAAACACCTGGAGGCAAAGTACCGGTGAAGTTTCTGATCGACACCAACGTCGTCCTGGATCTCATGCTGGACCGAATGCCGTTTGCCGATGATGCCGCCCAGCTGTTCGATCAGGCGGAACGAGGAAACATTTCGGCCGTGCTCTGCGGTACCACGGTAACCACCATATTTTATATCGCGGCGAAAACAATCGGAGCACGGAAGGCCAAGCAAGCGGTCGGCGGATTACTCTCTTTGTGCGAAGTCGCCCCCGTGGGCCGCGCCGTCCTGGAAGCCGGGATCGCCTCGGACTTCCAGGATTTCGAGGATGCCGTATTGGCCGTGGCAGGGCGCATCGCCAACGTCGATGCAATCGTTACCCGCAACGCGAAAGATTTCCGGAAAGCGGGCCTCCCCGTTTGCAACGCGGCGCAGGCGGTGGAACTGCATTTGTCGGGAGAACGAGGATGAAACACGAGGTCGTCGTAACCTGGAGCGATGAGGATCAAGTCATCCAGCCGCCGTACGAGTTCCTTGTGAGACGCCAGCACCTCGCGCATCTTGACGAATGCCCGGACGACGTAGACGCTCGCTTCGATGGCCCGAGGGAAATTGAGAACGGACGCCGCCATGATGCCCCCGTGCTTCCTTGAATGTAGTTTCCGAATATAAGAAAAATTTTGCTTATTCTGCCGGATACTTTTACCCCCAACAAAAATGGTTATTCACTAATATCGACATTATCCTTATATTTCGAATTATTACAAACAAGACTTGATCGGCATGATGTTTGCTGAACAACGATAACAGGATGGTTTTATTGAAAACCATGCGAAACCAGTCCGGGGGTGCTACTCATGAAAAAATCAAGCCACGCCGCATCGTGGTTAGCATTTGCTGTATTGCTGGCGAATACTTTTGTCTTCTTACCAAGTGCTATGGCTGTTCCCGAATTGCAACTTTATATCAAGGGTGCGACCTATGATTCTGCCTCGGAGACATGGGTCTTCACACCAAGCAGCCCCTCGGATACCTTACAGCTTTGGACAATCGGCAATATTAGTGGGGGTGGAGGAAAAGGAGAGATTTCAAACGTCAAACTCTCGATCGCCTACGAGGCGACTCCTGGAGTTAGTTTCACCCTTACCTCGACCACGACAGGGGGTTATCTGGGCTTTACCGATCCCTCAACGCCTATTGCCCCCACTTGGAATCAGACGTCAACCAGCGGTAACGTTCCATTGTTGGGCGATGGTTCATCTCTTCCTCGCCATGGAATTTTTGGTGCGGGAGTCTACTGGCAGGAATATCTACTCGGAAACTTTGGAATATGGGGAATAACAGGATACAAAAGAGGTGTCCCACAGTATGGCTGGATCGGTGACTCTCCTGGCGGCGATTTTATAACTAACGTCCCCTCCCCGGTGAATCCCACGGGATATCAGATCAATGCTTACAACGTATCCTTCACCGGTCTGTTTGCCGGCGATGTAGTCCATTTCGATCTTTATAATCATGTCCTTGCGGGTAACCATAGTAAATACATTTTCGCTCCTTTCTCGCACGACGCGGAAGGTGGCACCCCGGTGCCCGAGCCGGGGACGCTGATGCTGCTGGGTAGCGGGCTGGTCGGTCTTGCCGGGTGGGGGCGGAAGCGATTCCGCAAGTAATTAATCCCCCCAGGTCGGCAGTTTCAAATAGAGGGGCGGCGGAAACGGTCGCCCCTTTCCTTTTCCCGAAACCCCTTCCTCCCCCTGATCCCGATATTCCTCTCCGCCAAGAAACGGGAATTGCCTGAGTGGGTCGCGCCGATTGCCGTTTCAATGGATGCTTTATCATCGGACGAATATCCGGGTCGTTCCCTTCCGCCCGAAATTCACGAACAAGCAGGTGTGATAGGAAATAAATTACCCAATACCTCGACGAGATTCCATTGACTTGCCAATATGGGTAAAATATTGCCTATATAGTTATACACATCCAATAATATCAGCAAGTTACACAGATATTTTTCAGGCACGTACATTGCTTATACAAGTATAAGAATTTATTTTAGAGTCAGGAGAACCCCAAATGACGCGAGGCAAAGTGGTAACTTTCTTGGTGCTTCTTATCACAACGCTAGCGACCGTACCTGCGTTCGCCACAGCCTTCGGCGACAACATTACTATCTGGGACAAAATGGGCTCAGGGTCGGGTTGGCACGGAGCGCAAGAGGACCAAGAGGTCGAACCCGGAAATATATCTACCCAAGTGTGGGATCTGGAAGGTTTCTTCCTAAAAAATGGTCAACTGACCATGATCGGCGGATTCGATTTCAAGAACGGTGTTACTTATAATCATTATACGTATAAGTCCGGCGACATCTTTATCGACACGAACGGAGACGCAGTATACGGCCCAGGCACCCCGGGTTCGAATAGCTCCGAGGCTAATCTCAAGAACAAGTTCGGATACGAGTACGTCCTGGATCTCAATTTTTCTACTATGAGATACACTGTTTACAACCTTCAGGACAACACAACTCCTGTGAAATTGACTACCGTTGACTACCCACAACCCACAAACGTCGGGTCAAACCCTTGGAGGTACTATACAGGTGGCAACCAGATAACTGGATATGTGAACCTCCCATTCGCCTACTACGGAACCCTTAGCGATACAGATACCGGTTTTTTGGGAGGAACGCATTACGGTCTTACGGTGGATCTCGGGTTCCTCAACCCAGGGACGACATTTACATCGCACTTCACAATTGAGTGCGGCAATGACGACCTGATAGGCCACGGGACGACCCCCGTTCCCGAGCCTGGGACGATGGTACTGCTCGGGACCGGTTTGGTCGGGCTGGCCGGTTGGGGGCGGAAGAAGTTCCGCAAGTAAGCTCTACACCATCATCGCCGAAACATCGAAAGGGGCGGCCGGAAACGGTCGCCCCTTTCATTCTGTGTTGAGATTGCGTTAGGGTTCGCCCCCTCACCCCGTACCAATCAAAAGAAAACACCCACATAACTATGATTGCAGCATTTTTTTATGGAAGCATGCTTGGGAGGCCAACCTCCTTATAAAGGAAACATCTAGGCAAATATCTGCAAATATTTACCTCCTGTGCCGCTCGATATTTAATAATCTTCAATGCAATCAAGCATAAAGACAATCGGCATATTATTTGCTGTACTCTTTTACAAAGGGACTTTAATCCAAGCAGCAAACGGAGGGGGTACGGTGATGGCAAACAAAAA
>CAAGKR010192926.1_pt1 | contig 11188 bp, 14 predicted proteins | sample 2556971 | NCBI WGS metagenome assembly CAAGKR01 (sample SAMEA5207829, study PRJEB30636) | soil metagenome | biome: forest; feature: boreal; material: soil | place: USA | collected 2011-09 | depth 1 m
CCAACGACAAAGGGTGTCGAGTACATTCAAGTGGACACTCCACGTATGACTGAACCAAAACCAACCGGTTGGGGTCCAACACGCCGGGAATGGTATTCGTTGTGTTCCCGGCACCACGACTGGGTGGCCACCTGTGACATCTGTCAAGTTGGAAGTTACCTGAATGTCTGGAAACTTGCCCTGAGCGGCGAGGTCTTCAAAATTTCTCCGCGCTTTTGGCGCTGGTGGGTCCAATGACCTTTGACGTGGACGGCTGGATGATGGGCGCGAACCCTGCCATTGGTGGGGGGTTCACCATCATCAACGACAATGGCTCGTTGGTGGCTCGGGTTGAAATGCTCAAACCGAACTTTACCAATAATGATGCCGAACTCTGGGCCGTTGCCGGCGCCGCGTACATCGCCCATGTGGGCGACATCATTCGTTCCGATAGTGAAGTGTGTGTAAGATGGTGGGTCGCTCGCGGTAACTGTAAATCAAGACCAGACCTGAATGTGCTCTGCCGGTATGCGCGCGCCTTGATTCGAGATAAACGACTCGCGCTCGTGTGGGTGCCTCGGGAACAGAACTTGGCCGGTATTTACAATGACGCACACAAATGGCGAAGCGGTACGTGTTAGCCGGTCGTTTCTTGCCGACTCTAAAAGCCTACGTACTAGTGTTGTCATGAGGGTACTTAAGTACTAGGACGAAACATGGACAGCAAACGAAATGAATTTGGTGAACTACAACTTGGATTACCATTTGAACTGGTGACAGAAATCATCCTATCCGAACGAGACTACAAGACATTCACTGACACACTCAACCATCCACCAGCACCGAATGCACGCTTGAAAGCCCTCATCACACATAAACCACCGCACTTCCTCGAACTGTCCCATAGCAAAATTTGTATCAATTGTACATGTGGCTTGAAAGGACACCATGGCTCCAAAGACAAATGACACCATCAACGACTTCATGAACCTGCGTATTGGTGACGCTTTTCAGTCACTCTCAAAGATGGGACTCTGCCAACGCTGTCAGAAAGTACCACTCACCTTCGACAACTGTTACAGTACGGACAGCAAGAACAAACTCTGTAAAGAATGCTACGACACGGTTCGTTGATAGATGCCTAGTTTGAGTGCGGTCATCGCGCATTGGTATCCTGAACGGCAACGCAACCTCACCACCGTTGTTGATGCTCTGCGAACGAGTACGCGGTCGCCTGAAGAAATTCTGATATGGGATAACACCGGCACATTGGAGTCTCAGTGGTTCCCACATGCGGCGATTCTTCGGTCCCCGTGGAATGTCGGGTGTAAAGCCAAATTCCTCGGTGCCCTAATGTGTCACGGAGACTATGTGTTCATGACGGACAACGATATCATCGTCCGTCCGGGCACACTCGCACACATGATGGACGCTGCCCAACCTGACCGCATTCTCACACTCGAAGGCCACTACCTGCACGCGGACCATAGTTACGCGCATTCAGAAGAACGTCGGTACGACACGGTGACCACACTCAGTCCGGTGCACACCTTGAACTGCCGCACAGACCTCATTCATCGGGAGACATTGAAACGCTTGCTGGCCGACATTCCTTTTGATGACTCGCCTATTGCGATGCATGAGGACTTGTGGCTGGCGGCGTCCGCCGAAAAACACCACATTGCGAAACTTGTGGTGCCGGGTTCGGACGGGCAGGGGTTCGCGCTTATCTCGGAACAGGGCGTCGGGATGAGCATTCGGAAGCCCGGACCGCAAGACAATCCACTCTACTGGTCGAACCCGCAACACTACGAAGACCGTGAACGCTATTGTCATCAGATTTTCGACCCGGTGTTATGACATCCAATGACCTCACCTGCGTTTGTTGTTACTTCAACCCCGCGAGCTTTCGGGTACATCAAGACCGGTACACCCGGTTTGCCCAACACATGCACATGAGTGGTGTTCGGTTAGTCACCGTGGAATGTGTCTTTCCGGGTCAGACCTACGCCGTCACTCAAGCGAATCATCCCGACCATGTACAGGTGAAAAGTCGGACGCCACTCTGGGTCAAGGAAAATCTCCTGAACCTCGGGTGGCCTCGATGCACAACACCCTATGTGATGTGGGCAGACGCGGACATCGAGTTCGAGGACCATTATTGGCCGTTCCATACAATCGGCATGTTACAGTCTTTTCCCATCGCCGTCCCGTTCTCTCTGTTGTTACATCGTGGGCCAAACCAAGAACTCATGGCTCAACAACGAAACATTGCTTCAGGTCTCACACATCAGCCTGAATTCCTTCCCGGCCTACCTGTCCTCTCTGATACGAATGGTATTGCTTGGGCATTCCGACGTGAGGTGCTCACCCAACTTGGCGGACTGTTCGATGAGCACATCTTGGGTGATGGTGATGATGTCATGGCGTACGCGCTGGCGGGTCGGCTACATGATGTGTTCCGGCCCGGAATGAACCCTGTTGTGCTCGACCACATCCGGCGATGGGTGGTGCCGTTAGCAACTCTGTCGTTTGCCGCTGTTGCCGGGCAGGCGTATCATCAGTGGCACGGCCCGATTCGTTCACGTGGGTACGGCACACGCTGGAAGATTCTGACCGAAGAACATTTCAACCCTGACCGCGACTTGGTTCGCAACGATGATGGTGTGTGGGAATGTACGAAGACCTCCATCAATCGCCGTATCATGCAATACTTTCACTCTCGACAAGAGGATGCGTAAATGGACTCCCCAACTATCTGTAGTCAACGTTCGCTCGACAACCTGCCGCCCTTGTGGGATATCTCCCCGCTTGTTGTGATAGAGATGGACCTGACCAACGAGGCACACCGGACAGCATGGTTGAACATCATTCACAAGTCGTTTCCACCGAAGGGTGACAGCAACTGGTTGCCGGACATCGGCACATCGATTGTGTGGAACCCCATCTGTGATGTGCGACACACGTATTTTTTGATGAATGGCGACCAGTACATCGGCGTCATTTCTGAAGCGGTCTTCCGGTTGAATTTGTTCATGGGCGTGCCGCACTATCTGGGCCTCGACCCTGCGTATCAAAACAAAGGGCTCGGAAAATACCTGTTGCTCTACTCGATGCACCGGATGAAAGCACATGGACTTCACCAGTGTGAGGGTGAGAGTACTATGGAGCATCAGACGGCGCTACTCATTCATTTTGCACTCGGCATGACGCCCAAGTTGACGAGAGACAACTGGAATACACCGGGTGAGGTGAGCGAAGATTACCCGGCACTCTATGATGCGTGGCGAAAGAAGAAACAAGCGCGTATTGGGACAAACTCTGAGTGGTATATTGGACAGCATCATTACCTACCACTCTCTCATCCGGCGAACAACCCACATGCGCTAGAGAACTTGACTGAAGTGCTCAAGACACGTCGGATGGCCGGGGGTGGTCTGTACACCAAACAGTGTCAGCACTGGTTCGAGACGACCTTCAAATGCCCGCGTGCGCTGCTGACACCTTCAGGGACAGCCGCGCTTGAACTCTCTGCGCTGCTATCCACCATCAAGCCCGGCGATGAAGTCATCATGCCGTCATACACGTATCCCACAACGGCATCAGCCTTTGTGTTGCGCGGCGCGGTGCCGGTGTTTGTGGACATTCGCCCAGACACATTGAACATCGATGAACAACTCATTGAAGCGGCTATCACACCGCGGACGAAGGCTATTGTGCCCGTTCACTACGGTGGCGTCATCTGCAACATGCTCGCCATCAGGGACATTGCTGATGCATCGGGACGGGATATCACCATCATCGAGGACGCCGCGCAGGCACTCGGGTCGGACTGGGGCTCACAACCCTATGGCGACATGACGATGTTTAGTTTTCATGACACGAAGAACATTGTGTGTGGTGAAGGCGGCGCCTTGCTCATTCACGACCCATCGTTGGTCGACCAAGCGGATATTTTGTGGTGGTCTGGAACCGACCAGCATCAGTTCCGTGAAGGCCAAGTTGACCATTACACGTGGCAAGATATTGGGTCGTCGTTCCCACCGAGCGAATTTCAAGCGGCAGTCTTGTCAAGCCAACTCGGGAACCTCGAAAATTGGGCGACCCAGCGGCAACACATCTGGCAAATGTATCATACGGCATTCGCCGACCGGGACACGCATCAACGCCCCACCACGGGCCACAACGCCCACATGTACTATCTGCTTGTCCCTGCGGACGACCGGGCTCGCATTCTCGATAAACTTCATCGGTGGGGCGTTGGGGCCGCCTTTCATTTTGTGCCGTTGCATAGTTCACCTGCGGGTGTGCGTTACGGACGAGTATCAGGCACCATGACATGGACCGACTTACTCAGTCAGCAAATCATCCGCTTACCCCTCTACGTTGGCGATGAAGGTATGACAGACGAACAGGTCTTCGATGTCATTCGGAACGTCAAGGCCGCACAATGACAACAACCATGACCATCAAAACCCATTTTACCTATCACGACCAAGCAGTGTTGATGTCCCTGCATCCGGACGACCATATCAGTAAGGTCGTTGCGAAGGGTGCGTTCTACGAACAAGAGATGCTCGAATACATCGCCAGTCTGAAACCTCGTGGCACCATTATCGACGTGGGCGCAAACATCGGCAACCATACCGTATTTTTCGGCCTGTTCACTGTGTGTGAACAGGTGGTGGCTATCGAACCCTACCACCCAAACTTCGAATTGTTGATGCTCAATATCACAGACAACCACCTACAGAACAAGGTCGGCGCCGGGGACGGGTTTGTTCGCGCATTCCATTGTGCCGCGGGCTTCGCCCGCTCTAAGGTCTCTATGCAGAATCATGACCCACATAACATGGGCAACACCAGTGTGATTGATGGTGAGGATATCGATGTGCGTCGCCTCGATGACATTATTCCAGTTGGCGACCGTGTTTCCGTTATCAAAATTGACGTACAAGGATGGGAACCACAGGTGCTCGCGGGCGCCACTCGTTTACTTTCGCAATACCATCCGACCTTGTTTATCGAGGCAGAGACACCACAAGCATTAGAGTCGCTGCACGAAGTCCTGCATCCATTCGGCTACACGCGCGGCCGATGCTTTAACTGGACGCCGACGCATGAATATAAGTAAGGAAAACTGATGCCTACTGTGACCGTGGTCATAGAAAATACCCTAAATACTTTCTATGACGGTTACGATAACACGGAAGAGTAGTACCAAAACCTTAGAATACCAGCGCAAGTATTACCAAAAAAACCAACGACGCATCATCACTCGGATATGTCGTTACCAGAAAAAGCATCCGCCGAGAAAAGCAGTTCGGATGCTTCATGATGCTCGGAGTAGGGCGAAACAATGCAACTTACCTTATCAACTGAGTTTGGAGTGGCTTGAAAATAAACTCGCGGTCGGGGTTTGTGAAGTGACTGGTATCACGTTCAAAAATGAACGTGGACCTTATGCCCCATCTCTTGACCAAAGAATCCCGGGCGCGGGGTACACGTTGAAGAATACCCAAGTCGTGGTGCGTATGTACAATACCGCCAAAGGCGACTGGACTCACGAAGATGTCCTTGTTCTAGCAAAGGCACTGCAATGAACCCATCGGTATCGGTAGTAATTCCCCACTACTATGAAGTCCGCAAGGACTACATTGGTCAAATCGCCGAAGCGTTGAACAACGGCTCCGTGAAGCCCCTCGAAATTCTCGTGTGGAACGACGGACTCACACCCTTCTCCAATCTCCCATCGAATGTCTTTGTTCTGACGCCACATCGGGCGATTGGTTCCAAGGCACGCTATCTCGCAGGGCTCTGTGCGCAAGGCGACTACATCCTGTTTCACGACAACGATATGATGGTGGAACCGCGCACACTTGAAGGGTTTTTGGAATACGCCAGAGAAGATACTATTCTCTCACTTGAAGGTCGACAGGTGCTTAACGAGTTTCATGGGTGTATGTCGAACAAGAACCGGCTCAATGGCCGCACCATCAGTGTGCCCACGGCTGTCGATATCCCACACTCTGAAATTTCTCTATCGCATCGTCGGCTCGCCAACAGACTCGTGGGTGCCATGGCCCTCACGGAACCATCATGTGAAATGGACGATATTGAATATGCGGCGGCGGCCAAGCACGCCGGTATCAGCCGCTTCGTCATTCCGTTTGACCCGGGCGCGGGTTTCATTCGACTCTCAGAAAAGGGTGTGGGGATGTGGAAGAACCCGGGCTTCTATGAAGAACGAGACCGTCTTGTTCGGGAACACTGGCCGGAGAATTTTCATGCCTAATGTGAGTGTGTGCATCGCCCATATCTACCCAGAGCGTCGCCAGAACTTTGAGCCCATTGTCCATGCGCTGATGACTGGCACCTTGCCTCCATACGAAATCATTGTGTGGAATAATGACAGTCCTGATTTCAACCCACCTCGGTGTACGATGATACACGCGGGCACGAACCCCGGTCCCGGCGCGCGATTTATTGCAGCCTTGACGGCACGGAGCGAATTCATTCTCTTTCAAGGGTCGGATATCGCAGTGCAGCCTCAGACGGTGCAGCGCCTGCATGATTTGTTGGTGCTCTGGCCGGGATTGACCTTCGGGCTCGAAGGTCGTGTGCTCCACCGTGGTGAACCCTACAACTATCATATCGGCAAAGGTGGACTTGACGGGCAGTATCTAACAGAACTGCCTACGTGGGGCGCACACAACGATATTTCAATGGGACGCATGGACATCATTACACGGGATACAGTGGTTAAGGTGCTCCCCGATGTCCCACTCTTCGAACGAGAGGATGACATCTGGTTCAGTTACGCACTCGCGAAGCACGGCATCGGGCGCCGAGTCATCCCCTATACACCGGGAGTGAATGGGTTCACGAACCTGCAAGAAGGTGGAGTTGGCAACGCAACGCACCCGAAACACCTCAACTGGCGCGACGACCTGTGTAAGCAACTCTTCCCGAAGGAACGGGGCTGTTGATGCCGTACCCGGCACCTATCTGTGACCTGTACACGTGGACTACCCCGGCGGCTTTTATGGAAGCCGCTGTCCAGCCAAACTTTTTCCATGGTCGGTACAACGATGGCGAATTCGATGCCATCCTTGCACTTCAGACACATGAACACCACCACATGAACTCTAATGGGTGTCGCTTCTCGCCTGAAGTCGGCCGCGCACTTCAACAGGTCTTGTTAGAGTATTTTCCGAGTGACCGTTATTGGTTATCCGGTGGTGTCTACTGGATGCGCGACTCGGTCACTTACCGCACGCTCCTATTAGACTTGAAACAGAAAAACCCGAAACTGAATTTCCGGTATGTAGACCAAGGAGATATCAACGTCGATGTGCTCGCCCATCCCGAATACTTTCATGCGTTTCGAGACCACCTCGACCGCAAGAAGGTGGTCATCATTGGGCCTGCGTACTACCAAGCTTTGAAACTGTTTCCCCACTTTGAACTTATCGAGGTGTCGCCGCATGATGCCTATCAGAATTATGCGTCCGTAGTGTCATGCATCACACACAACAATGCGACGGGTGAACCCACGAACTATTGTGTGGCCGCGGGGTTTCTCTCAGAACCGCTCATTCACCATTTTGCGAAGGAAGATAGTGAGAATAGTTACTATGACATCGGCAGTTCATGGGACTATTTCTTTCAGTCTTCCCCTGCGTACGACTGGCCACGTAGCAAGCGTCGTCAGTGGTATTTTGAACTGTTACCTCGACCCTCTTATCGGCCGTATATCGTATGACGACCTACGATGCGTGTGCAAACCGGATTAGTGGGTGGATGTCGCCCGACGAACTCATGTTTCTCTTTGAGTTATCGGTCAAGTACCACACCATTGCGGAAGTGGGAAGTTGGAAAGGCCGTTCTACCCACGCTTTGTTGTCCGGCGGTGCTTCCGTGACAGCAGTGGATACTTGGTTGGGTTCCTCGGACCCGAACGATACGACGAATGCCTTGGGAGTGAAGGAAGATGTGTATGCGGCATTCTGTGAGAACACCAAACAGTTCACCAACCTCACTGTCGTTCGTAAGTCGAGCCTTGCCGCCGCGGTCGACTATGCTGACAAGGCATTCGATGTGGTGTTCATCGACGCGAACCACGAGCACGATAACGTCGTCGCGGACATTCAAGCATGGATGCCAAAAGCGACCCACATTCTCTGTGGCCATGATTACGGTGGTGGATGGGATACGGTAACGAGCGCAGTGAACGATGTATTTGGTAAACCTCATGGAGTGGTAGACTCTATCTGGTGGGTTTGCACCGACGACGGACATCGCGGTATGAACTTGAATGACTGGGAAAACCGCATTCGTCTTCATGGCGTTCGTGCTGTGCGCGGCGAATCAACAGGCGGGCTGAGTGATGCGGAATTGGTGGCGGCCGATACACGAGAATGGGAACAATATAAAGTCATCCTTCAGTCGCTTCGCATTGCGTCCGACAGGTTTGCGTTAGACTTTGGGTGTGGACCCGGGCGGTTTACAGAACACCTGACCGAACTCTTCCCGTTGGTCATGGGCGTCGACCCCTTCGAGTATTTTCTGGCTCAGGCACCTCATTCGCCCAACATCCAATACCGGCACATGTCGAGTAGCCGGATACCTGCCGATGATGAATCCATTGATGTGGTGTGGTGCCGTGTCGTCCTGTCACAACTACCGGATTTTACGAACGATGTCCTTCAGGAATTCAATCGAGTGCTGGCTCCGGGCGGTTTGATGTTCTTGCTTGAAGATATCCACCCGCATATTCTGACGGCAAACTTTCCCTTTCCGCTTACCCGTCTCGACTCAGAACCCGACCGACTGGTATTGTATGGAAGAAAACCTGTCTTTTCCGCTTGACTTCCACAAGATGTTGTGATACACTGTAGACACTCCACAACTTGTCCCGCGGCGACTCACTCGCCAATACTAGGGACCGATTCCCTCTGAGGTTCCCTAGGTGAAAAAAACCACAGTTCATTATGTCGATAACGTACAGTTCCTGAAGGCATTGACTGTGCACCGGAAGGCGTGTCTCGCCGCCAAAAAGAAAAAGAAGGAGTCGCCTCGCATGAGTGAGTACCTGGGTGAGTGCTTCCTCCGCATAGCGACGCATTTGTCGTACAAGCCGAACTTTGTGAACTACACCTTTCGAGACGACATGATATCCGATGGTATCGAAAACTGTCTGGTGTATGTTCACAACTTCAACCCTGCCAAGTCGAAGAACCCGTTTGGGTACTTCACCCAAATCATTTTCTATGCGTTCATTCGGCGCATTCAGCGCGAGAAGAAACACACCTACATCAAGTACAAGTTGATGGAGAAACAACTCATCGACGGCCAGTCCCATGACGCCGGCGTAGTTCCCCAAGATGCGACAATGTTGAATTTTGACAACGTGCAGGAGTTCATCACGCGCTTCGATGACTTCACCATCAAACGACGCGACCGTCGCAAACTCACAAAGAACCGACTAGCATAATGAGTAAACACCAATTCAACATGATTCTCCTTGCCGCCGGGTCGTTCCTTGGTGCGAATATCCTTGTGTGGGTTCTATGGTGGCTCTGTCAATGAGAGGCACCTGTCCGCAATGCGGTGCCGGACCGTTTGGTGCGTGTGGCATCATCCCGAAGTTCTGTCCGCTATGCCCGGTTTCATCGCCCTGTGAATTAGTCATCTCGGTTCCAAAAAAATAATGGGTATCTTTACTGAAGACCTTGAAGCGGGTGAACTGGTCGAGCAAGAGGTGGCCGCCCGGCTCGAAAAGTTTTGGTACCCGCGCGGGTACTTGCCTCTCCTCAAAGAACACGAGAAAGGCCACGATATCAAACTGATTCATCCATCCGGACGGTCTGTCCTTATCGAAGTGAAGTTCGACCGAGAGTCGGAACGAACCGGTAACATGGCTATCGAGTTTCAGTGTTCCGGTCAATGGTCAGGTATCGCGACAACGAGAGCGGACTTCTGGGTGTTCAAGTACTGGGACCAAGCCGCATTAGACACTCACGGCGATTGGCAATTTTGTGCGGTACCACGACACACACTCATCAAGGAATGGCGTTCGCGCCGCTATCCTGCGGTCTATGGTGGTGATAACATGCGTGCTCGAATGATACTCGTGCCTGTTCGCACATTCTCCACCTGGGGTATTCCACTATGAAAGTGGCCATCATCACCGACACCCACTTTGGCGCCCGCAATGACTTAGTGCCGATGATGCGTGCTCAAGAAAAGTTTTTCGACAAAGTATTCTTTCCGACGATTGCTGAGCACGGTATCAAGGATGTACTTCATGCTGGTGACTACACCGACCGTCGCAAGTATGTTTCTTTTGGCACGGCTCGCTGGTTGTTTCGTACCTATCGTGAACGCCTTCGCCACATGGACATCACGGAAACGGTATTGGTGGGCAACCACGACTGTTTCCTCAAACACTCGACCTCTATCAACAGCATTACCGAACTCTTTCGAGACGACCCGACTATTCACATCATTACCGAGCCCACCCATCGTATCTTTGGTGGACACGATATGCTGTTGCTCCCGTGGATATGCGACGAGAACCGTGACCTGTCGATGCGAATGATAGCCGACAGCACAGCGGCAGTCGTGCTGGGTCACCTCGAACTCGCGGGCTTCCAGATGTATCGTGGTCTGCCTAATGTCGATGGCTTGTCATCAGAAATTTTTGACAAGTTCGCGCTCGTGATGTCCGGACACTATCACCACAAGAGCACGAAGGCACCTATACACTACCTGGGTGCCCCGTACGCAATGACCTGGGCTGATTATCGAGACCCGAGAGGGTTCCATCTCTTTGATACGGACACGGGCGCACTCACCTTCATTGAGAACCCGTACTCGATTTTCAACCGTATCGTCTATGATGATGTCGACCAGCCGCACGCATACATCAACGACCTGTGCCAGTCTATCATTGCGCCGGACAGTCCTTACCGGGACTCGTTTGTCAAGGTGGTGGTCAAGCGCAAGGACCAACCGTTCTGGTTCGACTTGATGATGGATGCCCTCTACAAAGTCAACGCGCTCGACGTACAGGTGGTAGACGACATTCTCGTCAACAATGAAGGTGACGAGACCACGGTGTTTGATGAGTCCGCGCTGTTGGACACGGTGACGCTGATGCGTGAATACGTCGAAAGTCTCTCAATGTCTTGTGATAAGACGGAAC
>CAAGKR010521174.1_pt1 | contig 11183 bp, 11 predicted proteins | sample 2556971 | NCBI WGS metagenome assembly CAAGKR01 (sample SAMEA5207829, study PRJEB30636) | soil metagenome | biome: forest; feature: boreal; material: soil | place: USA | collected 2011-09 | depth 1 m
TAATTGAAAATTGCAGAAGATCAATTTTATTTTTTAAAAGTTCTGTTTTGGTAAATTTATATTTTGCAGCAATATTTTGCCATCTTTCACTCATTGCCACAGAATTATTATTGTCTCCCTGTAAGGAAGTTATTTTGAATTCGTATGTTTTATCTTTGGAATTAGAAATTATCGGGAAACCAAATGGAAAAAAGGGAACATCGTACACAAGTCCGTCTCTATATTTATTTTCGTAATACCAGTTTCTTGCATCTTTTTGTTTAATCTGAAAAAGCAAAACATCTTCGTTTTGATATGCCGGCCTAAAAAATGTTTCGAACCGCAAAGATAGAATGCCTAAATTATTTTCTTGCGCCACAAATTTACCGGAAACAAAATCACCTTTTTCTAATTTACCGGAAGGTAAATGTGTAAAAACCGTTTTTGGTAGGTTATAGGAAAGAAGAGAAAAGGCCGTATCTAGGTGAATGATATATAAAAAAGTTAGTCCAAACCAAAGTAATAATAAGAACAAGGGAATTATTACAAATTTAATAAATTTACCCGTAAAGAATTTATTTATTTTTTCTTTCATATTTACGTTTTAAAGAATTGAAGCCAATAAAACCTAGATAACCGAAAATTATAATCAAGGTTGAGCCACTTATAATAAGTCCTAAATACATATAACTTTGAGGCGCAAAATACAAAGTACCCGAAATATCGTAACTTCCGTCTTTATTTTTTATACAACTGTGTTGCTTGCAAACTATTTCTGGATTTAGATAGAACGAATTTAATCCTGCATCATTTTTTATGTGGTTCTTACTATCTACGAAATAATTACTATTTTTTAAAACATCAAACCAATTAAAACTTCCAACTCTTATATTCCAACCCGAATTAAAAGCTTCTGAAAAATTTAGATAAAAAGGGTTTGAAACATTCTTAATAGAAAACGTGTATTTAGTTGGATTTACAAATTTATAATCAATTTTTGTAAAAGGTTGATTTTTGTTTATTGATTCTTGATTATCAGTAATGTAAATATGCGGTCTATAATTGTAATTCTCATAAACAACTATTTCTTTCGTGCCAATATTTATTCTTTTTAACCAATTAATTTTATTAAGCTCATTTATATAATACTGCCTAGGTTTACCGTAATCCGGAAAAAAATCATCATCATTTACTTTATCTTCCAAAGGAATAATTACGTATTTGATCGAGGATTGATTTAGAAGATTGCTTGAACGAGAAAAAGTTAATGAATCTATGGCCAGTTCTGCTTGAGTAACCTTATCATTTCTTTTATTTTTTATAAAAAAATCCCATTCCGCATTAATCGTATCAACAGCACTTACGATGGGATGGTTATTTATATAAACAGCCCATCGGGAAGTTACCGGAATCCAAAGAATCCTAAAATAATCGTTTTGTTTTAAAATAAAATTATTGACTACCAAATAATCCGTTGGGGTTTCCCTTGGAACAAATAGCGTAGAAATTTCACCAGTAATAAATGGCTTTGTATTCAATAAAAAAATAAGTGCAATTATAGCTATAAAAATGTATTTTCCAAATATCTGAAATTTTGTATTTGTCCAATTCCTCCACAACCAATCTACAAAACCGGCGATTAAAACAGAATAGCCAAGCACTATTAGGAAATAAAACTTGCTTGCTTCTCTAAACGCATTAAATCCCGGAAAGTATTTGTATAACCATGAATATAAATCTAAAAATGGATGTGCTGCTTGTTTAGTTAGAAAAATTCCTAAAATTGCGATTAAACCAAAAAATAATATATTTTTATTCTTTCTGTTTAACCAAAGTCCTAAGAAAGCAAAAATCGGTATTAACCAAAAATATACAGGAATATCTTGCATGATAAATATTGCGGGTTTGGATCCTGTCCAAAAAGGGTGGAATAACGTAATGGCATAGTTAATATTTAAAAATTCGTTGCCAAACAAACTTCTGTTAAATATTGCATTTGAACTTAATGTTCCTGTTTTCCCTAACGACAATAACCAATATAAATTTAACAATAAGTCTACAAATACAGGCAAACCTGCAAGAAAAGAGATTTTTATAATACCGCTTAGTCTTTTTATCTTTTCCACAAAAAACACATAATAAATAAAATAAATAAATAAAATAAAACATAAAATATAAAATATCCTAAATTCATAAAAGCTAACTATAAATCCGAATAATCCTGCCGATAATGCATATCGAATTCTTTTCTTTTCCAAAGCTTTTTGAAAAAATAAAAATACTAAAGGGGCAAGAGCGTACGACATTAGCAATGTTAAATGTCCTGTTTTTATTAATGAAAAATAGGTATTGTACGAATAAGCAAAAGAACCAATAACCGCAGCTAATGAATTTCTGATATTTTTTTTGATAAGTAAGTAACTAAATACTGGAAGTGCAATAATAATCGGCCACATAAAAACAACTCTCTCGATAAACCCATATGTTATTCCTTGTCGCGCCAATAAACCCGAAAGGAAATTGAATGGATAGAAAGACACAGACACATTGATGAATCCAAGCGCACTATTCATGCTCCAAATAGAAGGTAACGATAAGAATTGCCTTAAGGTTTCCAAGTTTTGACTATACCAATCCCCAGAGGTTAATATAGAAAAATTCGTAATCCATCTTTGATTTACTAATAACGCTATTAGAACAATAGATAATACAAGAAAACGTTCTTTCATGTTTTTGTATTTATTACTTCACTATAAACTTTTAAATATTTAGGAATAATTACCTTTTCCCAATCATATTTTTTCTCTACTTCCTGACGCGCCTTTTTACCAAAAGATGCTATCACGTCAGGATGCTCTATCAAATATATCATTTTTTCTGCTAATTCTTTAACATTCTCCTGTTCCACCAAATAACCGAACTCCCCCTCCTTAATAATCTCGTTTGATCCAACATTTCTAGTTGTTATAATTGGCAATCCGCAAGCCATCGCCTCGAGATACATTTGTCCCCAACTCTCATAGCGGCTCATGCTGACAAAAACTTGGGCTTTTTGATAATATTTTTGTACTTCGCTATTCTGGATAAAGCCTTCAAACACAACATGTTCGGATAAATTTAATTCCCTGACTAAATCCTTTAGGGCCTGCCGTTGTGGTCCGTCACCAATTATTCTTAATCTTACTTGCTTATTTACCTTAATTACCTGTTTTAGAGCCCGAATAACAAGATCTACACCCTTCCTCTGTAGCAAATACCCAACAGAAATAAACTCTATTGGCATTATAGCTTTTTCTTTATACGGAAAAAGTTGAAATTTTAAAATATCTATTCCTGGAGGAATAATAACAATATTGTCCTTTTTTATCCCATTTTTCATTAGTACGTCGCACGTATATTTATTGATTGTAACAATCTTATCCGCTCTTTTTAAAGTTTGTAAAGATAAATATTTAAAAAAAGGTGCAAAAATCGCATTAATATTACTTGCTAAACTAAAGTTCATCTTCTTTACACTTGGATTGAAATTTCGCAGATCTGATGAGTTTGAATCTTTATCTCTAACTTCCAACAAGCTTTGTACTGGCCCAATAATAAAAGGTATATTATTTGTACCTTTCAATAATAATGACATATTAAATGTGCTACCAATGGCAAAAGGCAAAACGTGATGTACGATATCATATTTTTGTCGATTTAATTGCTTACGGGTAGCCAAAAAATATTGCAAATTAAAAAAAATTGCATTGCCAATACTCATATCTACTCTATTTTTATTTTTTTGAAGTTCAATTATCTTATAGTTTTTTCTTTCTTTAAAAGTTTTAAATCCAGTAATCACGACGGAATCCTTGTTTTGAGAGGATATCCTGTCTGCTATATTAAAAGCCCACGAGAACTCTGATCCACTCTTATCTTTATCATAAACATAATGACATGGGCTAAATAAAATTTTTAAATTATTCATTTGTAGTAGATTAGATGTTTTCATATTTACTACTCTTTATTAATCTGATTAATCTGATTATTCTTATCATATTTACATAAATATAGTAAACCTGAAGATAAACTTATAAAATGAGTAAATATGATATCTACCACAGAAAATGGGAAAGGGAAGAAAAATGGCACTCCGTTCTTACTTAATACACTAAATCCTTCTTTGCGTAATATTTCCTCAAGTGATTTATAGGTAAATATCTTTAAATGTCCTTGAACTTTACCGCCCTGCCCCAAAATCTTATAATATCTACCCAGATTTTTTTCCGTACTTGTTTCTGTAAAAAAGGGCTGAATTCCCATAAGAACCATTATTCTATTTGCCCACGAAACTAAATTAGGCGTTGAAATTATTAAAAATCCGCCTTTTTTTAATATTCTCCTAATTTCTTTTAATAAAAAGTCAGGATCTGGGACATGCTCTATTACTTCTCCCAATATAATGCAATCAAATGCATCGTCTTTAAAAAACAAACCCTTTGTTATATCTCCCGTTTTAATGTCTATATCTTTTATTCTTGTTTTATATACATCTATCCCTGTTAATTCTACATTAGGTAATTCTTTATGCAGCTCTTTAAGAAGATATCCATCACCACAGCCTATATCCAAGATTTGATTTGGTTGAGCTTCGGAAACTAATTTAATTATTTTTGTTAGTCTAAAATCTTTATGTGTAATGAACGTTTTATTATTAAGATAAAACTTATAATAATCCATATAAATTAAAATAATTCTTTTGATATATTACTAAAATGTTTTAACTTAGACCCATCCCCGCATCCAAATTCACACATTACACTATTTTTGTTCATATATTTTTTAGTAATCAAAAAACTTATATCTTTATTAAAATTTTGATTTCCTTCAGAAGCAACATTATAATATTTATTACTATATTTACCGTCGTAGTTAAATTTATTACTTGTTTTCATTTTTAAATTTAAAATTATAAAATAAATAAATAAAATACAAACTTGTATAAAATTCCTGCTTCATATAATAAAAACATTTATATTTAAACATATCCTTAACCCCTAGGACTAAATGATAAAAAGGTGTTAGAATCATACCATATAGTATAGGATATTTTATTCTTAAGTTTGTTGGATAATCCCATTCATTCTGAGTGTAATTCCATTTTGGAATATTCCTATAATTCGTTTTATATTGCTTTACTTGAATTTTTGCCCATTTCATATTTTTTTTCATGAATTTAAAATATGCATAATTATCTATCTGAGGCCTATGATTTAAGATAAAATTACTTTTTTCAAATTTAATCATATTATTTAATGGCTTTACGTATCCATGTACAACTCCTATGAAATAAACTTTACTCTTCCTAAATAAAGCTGATTTGTAAAAAGAATAATAGTAATTACCCTTATCAAATACAGGCCAAGAAAATGCGAAAATATCTATTCCTTGCTTGATTAGATTTGCAATATTATTTCTTAAATCTTTTGACAAGTACTCATCGGCATCAACCTGTAAAATCCAATCGTTTTTAGCCTTTTTATAGGTAAAAACCCTGTGAGGTTCGGCGCAGCCGATATGTGGCTTTACATAAACTTTATTCGTATACTTTTTGGCTATTTCCAAACTATTATCCGTACATTCTCCATCGTGTACAATTATTATTTCATCAACCAAATCATAAAAAGACTTTATTGCCCTTTCAAGCAGTTTTTCTTCGTTATAGATAACCATTACTACCGTAATTGGCAATTTAATGCTTAACTTATTTTTTTTCATACTTAAAAAAATCCCATAGACCCTTTATTCAGCCTATATTTATCATATTTTTTCTTTATTAAGCCTGAGTTCAAGGTAACTATCTCTTATTAGGGAATCAATTATTTTTTTAATACCCACCTTCACAGAAACAGTAGTCGTAAAATATTTTTTCAATAAACTATTATCTGCTAGTGTTTCCTCCAAGTAAGCATTTGGCTTCGATACATATTCTGGCTTTACCTTCTTCCCTAGGTTTTCATTAATTAAGTCAACGATTCCATTGAAGATAAAGAGTATTTTTTTCATTAAGAAATTCCTTTTGAGGCAAATATCAAATTCTTATAAGCAGGGTTTGGATATTTTATGTTAAATCCAAAAGATTCTAGTATTTTTACTATCTCGCTTGGATTACATTTTCTATCGGGATGAATTTCCATAACCAAATATTTGGTATTCAACAATATCCCAATTTCCTTAGACCTAAACAAATCAAATTCAGCTCCCTCTATATCTATTTTTACTAAATCAATTTTATTTAATTGATATTTTTTAAATAGGGATTTAATTGTTATCGTTTTAACCTCTAACTTATTGATTACCTTATCAAGCTTGGAGGGATCCTTAAGACTATGGCTTACAGAATTACTAGTGACATAAAATGTTTTTTTACCATTTTTTGAAAACACTGCTGAAGGTTCAAGGAATACTTTTCTGCCTTTTTTGTACAATTGTTTATTTAGACTTATGTTTTCTTTAAAAACGTTTAAGTTCACAAGTAGAGGATCCACGCAAATAGCTTTTTTAAAATTTGCCCCGCTTGAAAGCAATCCCGTTACGAAATATCCTTTTTGACATCCCAAATCTAATACCGTATTAAACTCTTTTTCTCTAATAAACTTTGTGTATAAGTTATTTATAAAACACTCCCTTATAACCATTACATCTAACGTGCCGGGAGCAAACTTTATCCTTGTTCCATTCTTTAGTGTATAGATATTTAATTTTGATGAAAAACCAAAAGTAGTAAAAACTGAGTTCAAAAAAGATCCCGAGCTTGCCTTTCTAAGCTCATTTATTATTGTTTTGATTTTACTCAATATTTTATTCATTCTTAAATAAATTAATCATTTTTCTATTTAGCTAAATTTTATTTTACCATCTTTAAGCATGCTATACTAGTTCCTCCATCAATAAATTCTATATTCTAATAAAGACAAACTTTTATTCAAGAAATAAAGTTTTTGATTTTACCCGTAAAATATCCTATTCCACCAAAAGCAAATTTAAAAAAAATATAAAATACAAACTCCAATCCAACGACTGGTTGCTTTATAAATTTTTTCCAATTTCTAAAGTAAACATCCCTAAATGGAGTCAATTGCTTCCCCGCTTCTCTATTATTAACTTTTTGATAATTAACAAAGTCTTTTCCATAATTGTAGTATTTTAGCATATGCTTCCAAAACGATGTTGGTTCTCCTAGATGTATCGCTTCTGCGTCTATAAATCCGGTTACATACCCTTTTCTATTAAGCTTATTTTGAATATCGTAGTCTTCTCCCGCTGTAATCTTTACATTATATCCACCTATCTTCTCAAAAACTGATTTCTTAAAAAATCTCGCAGCTGAATGATCGAGATTATATTTATACATATCTACCTCAAATTTTCTAACTTTTGCAATCCAACTTACGGTAACATCTGGTGAATTATGAACTATAATAGCACTAAAAAAAAATTGAATTTCAGCAAGACATTGAGATACAACATTTTTATTTAAAACAAAATCTGCGTCGACGAAATATATAAACTCCCCTTTGGACTTGGATACTCCATAATTTCTTTGTGCTGACCTTTCTGGGCCTTTATTAAACACTAATTTTGTATATTTTCCAGCAATTTCTTTTGTTCTATCGGTAGAATTATTATCTACAACAATCATTTCTATATCTTTATACGTTTGATTTTCTATGCTTTTTAAGCATGCCCCAATTGTTGTAGCTGAATTTTTTGTAGGAACAATTATCGAAACAAACGGTTTTTTCATAAATTATTTATCAATTCAAGACTTTCCCTGGTTGCATTTTCCCAAGTTAAGCTTTTAACATAAGCTAAAGCATTTTGTTGTAATTTTTTATATCCTACTTCATCTCTAAGCAAATTTATAGTCTGTTTCGCCATTTCTTCGGCTGAATTTTGCTTAAGTACAATTCCAGTTTTGCCATTCTTTACAGAATCTTTTAATCCGGCAACATTATAAACTACAGACGGAGTCGCTTGACTAGCCGCCTCTATTACTACTAAACCCCATCCTTCTTTTACTGATGCGTGTAGTAAGATATGTGCTCTTTTTAGCAATTCGAATTTTTTATTTTCATCTACTCTACCCCAGAATTTAACTCTCGGATCAATTCCATAAGACTTTATTATTGCATTTAACTTTGACATATATTTTTTATCGCCATCTCCCACTATCCAAAGCTGCGCATTTTTTAGTTCTTTTTGAATATTAAAAAATGCTTTTATTACGTCTTCTACACCTTTCATCTTTACAACCCTACTGACAAAAATAAAAGTTGGTACGGTTTCTTTATTGGGAATACTATCTAATGGCTTTCGATTAATTGGACAGTTAATCACCGTACAGTTACTCTTATTTATTCCGTATTTTACAAGATCTTCAACGGTTGAATCGGCATCCGTCCAAAACTTAATATTTTTATAAAACTTAAAATACAACGACTCAATGAATTTTCCGACTATATTAATTGGAAAAGGATACATATAATCCCAAATTTCTCCCGCAACTTCATGAATAAAAGCTATTTTGGGTTTTCTAACATATAACGGGGTAAAAAATGGGAGGCCATGAATTTCATCAATTACTAAATCAAATTTATTTTTTGTAAATAAGTAAAATATTGGAGCTAATAAATAAACTGTAATAAAATTCCCACCTCTTACAATATTTATTCCATCTAGAGACTCTTCTGTTTTTGAATTTTTGAATTTTGAAGTAAACCAAGTTACTTTGTGTCCGGCTTTTATCCAAGCCTTAGCATGTTCCAAGGTAACAATTTCTGCTCCCCCACTTTTAGGATTTTTAGGATCTCTCCAATTTAATATTAATATATTCATCCTGTTAAATAAGATTTAAGCCTATTTTTTAAAAACATTTTACCTAGATAAGTTTTTAAATATTTTTCCCTATGAGTAGCATCTTGTTGATTCAAACAAGCTTCATAATAAACCAGTTTTAGTGGTCTTCTTTCTTTTGTTGAATCAACTTTTCCTTCTTCATGAAGCTTAAATCTTAATTTTAAATTCTTGGTATAACCAGTATAAAACTTATTATCTTTCTCTGATTTCAATATATACGTATAGTAAAACATAATAATTTAAAATTATTTAACAGGATAAATCTTTTTATCGTAGTAATGTAAAATTTTTAACCGGTAAAAAACGGCGGCGGTATCCCAAAGCATTGAATAAATAACTCTCCAAAAATTTACTGAATTTATGCTACTTACACCATTAAAATTTAACTTAACCGGTGCTTCATAAATCTTTGTGTATCCCAATTTTTGCGCCACCGCCAAAACTTCTACATCAAACGCAAATCTTTTTACGACTATTTTTGAAAATACTTCTTTTGCCACTTTTCCTTTAAATAATTTTAACCCAACCTGTGTGTCTTTAACGTTAAATCCAAAAAGAACATGGGTTAGAGTTCTATAGCCCCAAGAAAGAATTTTTCGCTGGAATGGATATTCAACTTTTGACTCAGGATGAAGTTTACTGCCAATAACAATATCTGCTTTATTCCAATCCATAATATTAAGAGCTATGGAAATCTCTGAAGGATCAAGATCCATGCCAGCATCGATAAAACCAATTACGTCTCCTTTGGCTTTTTCTACACCATATTTTATTGCAAAACCTTTTCCACAATTTTCTTTATAACCATAAATCTTTAAGTGACTGTCTTTAATTTGTTTTATTTTTCCTGCTGTCCCGTCTAAATATCCGTCTTCAACAACTATTAATTCGTATTTAAAAGGTAATACTGATAACGCGCTTAAAAGGCTCTGAACATCTTTAACGATTGTTTTTTCTTGTTTATAAGCGGGAACCACCAATGATAATAATTTAATATTCTTCATCAAATTTTATAAATTCTAAGCACAAGTATAACACAATCAAACGTAAAATTTAAAACATAAAACATAAAAATTAAGTGGCTTATTCAATCCCCGAAGTGTTTATAAAAGCTGTGTTCTTTTTAATATCTATAATGTTTGTATGATTTTTAATAAAAGCAAAAATCAAACCTGTTAACAGTAAAGCTGATACGAGTATTGAAATCAATATTATTTGATAAAAATTTGAGTGATAAATCCAAAGTAAAACTATTTGAAGAAGTGCTGCGCCAACAAGCAAAGATATAATTTTTGTTTTGTTAATCGAAAGAAAGAAATTAACGAAAATATTAACAACGCTATACAAAGTTATAAATAAACCAAACAATCCTAAAAACGGAGCCATTGTTAAATAGCCTCTTCCACCTAGGAATAAAGTGATAATAAACTGCGGGAATAGGAAATAAACACCGGTAATTAAAAGAGAAGGAATTAGCACCAGTAAAACCGCTAACAAAAATAAGTTATTAATATTTTTACCCTCTGCTTGTCTTTTAATTAACAAAGGAAACATAACTATTGGAATAGTTGCCGTAAAGTAAAGAATAACTTTTCCTATTAAAGAAATACCCGAGTAATATCCGGCCATTGTAGGACTTAGAAAATGTTTTACTAGAATTACATCAATAGATGTAAAAGAAGTCATAAATAAAACCGTAATAAAAACCGGAAATGCATATTTTAATATTTCTTTCGCAGGAACTTTAACTTCGCTTTCTATTTTCTTTGCAAAAATAAACCTTAGCGGAATAAATGCGACCAGAAATGCTGCTAATCCCATAAAAAGCAATGCTCCTAAACCGCTAAAAGCTCTAAGGCCTAGTAGCACCAATAAAACCCCAACTCCTAATTTAACAAAACTACTAAAAATGATAGTAAATGAAATAAAACGGAATTTCATTATTCCCTGCAAAAATCCCGAGTTCAAAATTTGAATATAACCTACTACCACGCAAAGTCCGGCAACAATTACATACAAGGCATTATCCAAATGAAGAAACGCTGTTATTAACGAGGAAAAAATAATAAATGCTAATAAAACCAGCAGCGAAAAAGCAAAAATAAATTTTAAGGCTTTTTTATAAAAATCCTTTAATTTATCTATCTGCCCCTTACTATAATATTCTGTCGCAAATCTAACCAGGATAGTGTTGATTGATGCAGCCGGAATAGAGGCTAAGACAATAACAGACATTAAACTTGCAAAAATTCCATAATCTACATAAGAAAGACTTCTGGCTAAAAATAGGTTTAGAAGAAAAGCTA
>CAAGKR010528924.1_pt1 | contig 11182 bp, 8 predicted proteins | sample 2556971 | NCBI WGS metagenome assembly CAAGKR01 (sample SAMEA5207829, study PRJEB30636) | soil metagenome | biome: forest; feature: boreal; material: soil | place: USA | collected 2011-09 | depth 1 m
GCAACACCGAGAGGCTCGCGCAGCAACGCGAGCAACGGCTCGAGGCGCGCCGCGAGCGCCGCCACACCGCCGGCGACCCGATCGTCGCCCCTCGTGGGCGCGACGCCTCCGAGCACCACCGCCGCGACGACGCGCTCGGGCAGCCGCTAGGCGCAGGCGAGCACGTACGGGCCGCCGCCGGACAGCCCCACCAGGCCGAAGCGGTCGAGGCCGAGCTCGTCGGCGAGCTGTTCGATATCGCTCGCGAAGTCGACGATGGCCGAGTAGAGGTGACCCGTCGACCCGCCGGTACCCGGCCGCTCGACGGCGATGACGCGCACGTCGCGTGCTGCGGCGGCGCGGCGCAGCGCGTGCGGGATCTGGCCGCGCCCACCCGGCGTGCCGTGGAACCACAGCACCGCACGCCCCCCGGGCGCGCCGTACTCCGCGAACGCGAGACGCCGTCCGTCGCGCAGCTCGACGTGGCCTTCGCCGATCGGCTCGGACGCGTCACTCATGCGCGCACGTTACGGCGCGACGGCGAGTCGCCCCAGGGCCGATCGTCACTTCAGTGAAGTGGCCTCCGTGCCGCAGCACCGTCGGATCCCAGGCCCGAAAAAGGGACTGACGGCCCTACCGCAAAGGCGAGTCTTCATCTTCGATCGCAAGGTGCTGTCGTGGTACCCCGTCTATGGTCACCCGAACGGGGCGTCGGCCGCGCCCTGGTTCCACCAGGCCGACGGGGAGGTCTGGCCCGCGGCGGCCCATCCTTCGGGCGCGTCGTCGCACGTCTGGTTCGTGGTCACCGACGACGTCGTTCGTCCCCACCACGACCATCCGGACGGCCCCTCGGCGGAACCATGGTTTCGCATCTCCGGGAGCCTCGTGCATCCGACCGATGGGCATCCCGACGGAGCGTCGTTCGTGCCCTGGTATCAGATCCGCCGCTAACGTCGGCCGCGTGGTGGTCACCTCGGTCCATGAGCTCGATCTGCCTGCGTGGGACACGAACGGGTTGGATCGTGACGAGCGCCTCGCGCTGGTCGCCGCGGCGCGCGGCGAACATTGGCTCGCGCGCACGCCGATCGGTTTCGCGCTCACGCGCTACGAGGACATCGTCGCCGTGCTGCGAGAACGGCGGTTCCACTCCGCGTTGTCCCTGATCCCGCAGATGCAGGGGATCGACGGCAGCTCTCTCGAGGGGCGGCGGCGATCGATCCTGTCGATGGAGGGAGAGGAGCACGCGCGCCTGCGCCGGCTCGTGGCGCCTGCGTTCACGCCGGCGGCAGCAGACCGGTTGCGGCCGTTCATGCGCGAGGTGATCAGCGAGCTCGTCGACGCGGTGGTTCCGGCCGGCCGGTGCGATTTCGTGGCGGAGGTCTGCGAGCCGTATCCGATCCCGATCATCTGCGCGCTGCTGGGTGCCCCCAAACGCGACTGGCAGCTGTTCTCGGGATGGGCGACCGACATCTTCCGGCTGTTCAACCAGGACCTCGCCGCGGATCTGCCCGCGATCGAGCGTGCATCGGGCGAGCTGGAGGAGTACGTGCGGTCGTTGGTCGCGCAGCGGCGCCGCGAGCCGGGTGACGACCTGCTGAGTGCGCTCATCGAGATCGAGGAGGCGGGCGAGCGCCTCTCGACCGACGAGCTGATCATGCTCGCCGAAGCGGTGTTGATGGCCGGTACCGATACGACGCGGAACCAGCTTGCCTGTTGCATCGCGCTGCTGACGGCACATCGCGACCAATGGGAACGGTTCGTGGAGCAGCCGCAGCTGGCCCCACGCGTCGTCGAGGAGACGATGCGCTACCTCGGCGCGGTGCAGGGAACGATGAGGGTCGCGTCACAGGACATCGAGTACCGCGGCGTGCGGTTCCCGACCGGGACCCTGATTGCGCTCTCCCTGGCGGGCGCGAACCGGGATCCGGACGTCTTCGCGGCTCCCGAGCAGTTCGACGTGACTCGCGAGGCAGCGGCGCCGCAGATGACCTTCGGATCCGGTATCCACCATTGTCTCGGCGCCCACCTCGCCCGCGCCGAGCTCCACGTTGCCCTCACCGTCGTTGCCGAGCGGCTGCCCGACCTCGAGCTCGCCGGGCCAGTCGTTTGGAAGCCCGAGACGTTCGGGATCTGGGGGCCTGCCGGTCTCCCGGTGCGCTGGACACCCTGAGCGGAGCACGCCGAGCGGAGCAGCCCGGGCTAGTGACTCCGCTCGTCGGCCGAGGCCGTCTGGCTCTTCACGGCTTCGGTGAGAGCCGCGATCGCGTCGACGACGCGATCGGTCTGGATCTGCTGGTCGGCAACGAGGCGCGCCAGCCAGAATCGCAGAAGCCGGGCCGCCGAGTACCGCGCGAACAGCGCGGCGCCGACGATCACCAGCGACACGCCGACGATGCCACCCGAGATCACGTACGGAATCTCCTGGTACGCGTACTTGGTGCCCGAGGCGCCCCACCAGCCCACCCCGATCACGGCGAAACCGGCAATCGCGATCACGAACCCCGCCAAGAACAACCTGCGCTCACGGCGCTCGGTCTGGCTCGGGATCTGCAACGCGTAGACGCCGGCCAGGAACTCCTCGACCCGACCCGAAGGGCCGGGCCCACCGGCCGAGCCGGCGCGAGAGGAGACTTCGTGCTCGCTCATAGGTTCGCTCCCAAGTAGGCCGACGACAGTTCCGTTTCGATCTCCGAGGGGCGGCCCACCGCGGTGATCCTGCCCTGCACCATGACGACCGCGAGGTCGGCGACACCGAGCACGATGTGGGCGAACTGCTCGACCACGAGGATCGAGACACCCGACTCGGCGATGTCGTCCACCAAGCCGTACAGCTCCTCGACGATGAGCGGCGCGAGGCCCGTCGACAGCTCGTCGAGCAGCAGTGCCGCCGGCTCGGTCACGAGCGCCCGGGCCACGGCCAACATCCGCTGCTCGCCGCCCGACAACGTTCCGGCCAGCTGAGAGCGACGTTGCTCGAGCCGCGGGAAGAACGCGTAGGTCCGCTCCTCGATCGGCCCGAGGGGAAGGCCTGCGTAGCTGGCCATGACGAGGTTCTCGCGCACGGTGAGGTTCGGGAACACGCCACGGCCCTCCGGAATCGTGCACAGCCCGATGCGCGACAACGCGTCGCCGGCCGCGCCGTTGACGTGCCGGCCACCGAGATGAACGCACCCACCGCTCGGCTTCATCTGGCCACTCGCCACTTTGAGCGTCGTGCTCTTCCCGGCGCCGTTCGGTCCGAGCAGCGCGACGACATCGCCCCGTGGGAGGACCAGGTCGATGCCGTGCAACACCTCGATCCTTCCGTAGGCCGCAACGATGTTGCGGAGCTCGAGCACGGGCATCGCGCTCACTTCGCCGTCCCGTGACGGTTGCGGATCCGGGCGGGGGCCAGGCGGACGCGTTCGCGCCGGCAGCTGGTGCATCTGGTGAGTCTGGTGATTCTCGTGAGTCTGGTGATTCTCGTGAGTCTGGTGCGCCCTCGCCGATCCGTCACCCAAGTACGCGTCGAGGACGGCTTGGTCGCGTCGGATCTCTGCCGGGGTGCCCACCGAGATCAGCGCGCCGTAGTCGATCACGTGGATCGAGGCACATACATTCATCACGAGCCCGACGTCGTGCTCGACGAGCAACACCGCCATCCCGTCGGCGGCGAGCGCCGCGAGCAGCTCGGCGAAGGTCTCGGTCTCACGGTCGTTCAGACCCGAAGCCGGCTCGTCGAGCAACAACAAACGAGGTCGAACGGCGAGGGCGCGACCCAGCTCGCAGAGCCTGGCCAGTCCGGTCGGAAGCGCGTCCGCCCGCTCATCGGCGACGGCGCGCAGGCCGAGACGATCGAGGATCGCGTCGGCGTCGCGGCGAGGGTCCGAACCCAGGTCGTGAGCCCATCGGCGCCGGATCTCGGCCGCGACGAGGATGTTCGCCCGCGCGGTGAGGCTTCCGAACACCTCGAGCTGCTGAAACGTGCGCGCGATGCCCAGGCGCGCCCGCCGGCGCGGCGACTCGGGCGTGATGTCGCGCCCGTCGAGCGTCAGCGTGCCGCTGCTCACCTCCTGCAAGCCCGTGATCGCATTGAAGATCGTGGTCTTGCCCGCACCGTTCGGACCGATGAGCCCGGTGACACTGCCGCGTTCGACGTCGAGGTCGACCTCGTTCACCGCGTTGTGACCGCCGAAGCGGATGGTGAGCCCGCGGGCTTCAAACATCGCCACCGCAGTCGTTCGTCGTGAAGCCCAACTCTCGCTCGAGCCCGCGCAGCTCGGCGACCGTGACGGGCCCGCGCAGGCCGACGAGCTCGGGGATCAGGTGGGGCGTGGTGCGACGGGATGCCGTCGACGTTCGGGCCCCCCGAAACTCGATGATCTTCACGCCTACGCCGCGGATCGAGCTGCGCACGTCGCTGGCGATGCCGTCGGGGTTACGAGCCAGGGTGATGCCAACCAGGCCGGGCAACAAGATCATCAGGTTGTTGAGCGACGGGTAGTCGGCGGCGACCTGCGGCATCGCAACGAGCAGCAGCGCACCGATCATCGCACCCGACACCACGGTGATCCCACCGACGACCGCGAGCAACAGCACGGGCAGCCCCGAGAGGGATCCGGCGAGCAGGCTGAAATCGTCCTTGCCGACGGTGCCCTTCCACCCGGCCATCAGGAACCCGCCCATCCCCGCGATGGCCGCGGCCAGGGCGAAGACCTGCACCTTGGTACGGGTGAGGTCGAGCCCCACGGTCGTGCACGCGGCCGGGCTGTCCTTCATGGCCTGGAGCCGGCGGCCGAACTCGCCGCGCCGCAACCAGATGACGAACCACGCGAGCACCACGAACACGACCGCGATGGCGACGAAGTACGCCTTGTCGCTCGCGAGCGGGTTCCAGCGAACGAACGCCTTGCTGTCGCTCGAGAATCCCGGGATCTGCCCGAGCACGTTCTGCTCCACCACCAACGCGAGCGCCATGGTGCCCAGTGCGAGGTAGAGGTCGCGCAGTCGCAGGCACGGAACTGCGATCACCGCGCCGATCAGACCTGCGAATCCCGCGGCCACCAGCAACCCCACGGGGGACGCACCGAGCTGGCCCGGCAGCCACGACGCGGCCAGCACGCCGAGCCCTGCGAACGCGAGCTGGGCCAACGAGATCTGCCCCGCATACCCCGTCAGCAACACGAGCGACAACATGACGATCGAGAGCGCGAGGCCCTGGCCGGCGGCGCGCAGGACGGCGCCGTGCATGCGCGCCTCGACGAACCAGGCCCCGACCACGAACGCGATGCCGCCCGTCACCGCCATGCGCATCGTCGGCACGACCGCCGCGCCGCGCGAGTGCAACACCGCCGTCAGCCGGGTGCGATCCTGCGGGAGCAGCAACAGCACGACGAACAACATGATGATCGGCAGCGAGTCATGGATGCTCTGCACCCACACCGGCACGTGCTGCATCTTCCCGAGGCCCCAGTCGAAGTAGCTGAGGGTCAGGCCGAGGATCACCGCGCCCAGCGCGGTCAATGGCAGGCTGCGCAAGCGGCCGACCACCGCGACGGCGTACGCGCTGATCACCAGCAAGGTGAGGCGGGCGACGTCGAGCGCGAGGATCGGCGCGAGCAGGATGCCGGCCAGCGCCGCGAGCATGCTGCCGACGACCCAGCTGGCGGCCGATGCCACGTCGGGGTTCTCACCGTTCAGGCGCGCGAGGTTGCGGTCGTCGACGACCGCACGCATCGCGATGCCGATGCGGGTACCCGCGAGCAGTGCCCACAAACCGAACGCGACCGCCGCGGAGATCCCGAGCACGATGAAGTAGTGCCACGGGATGGGCGCGCCCCCGAGGTTCACCACGTCGGTCTGATAGAACCTCGGAAGCGACGGAGTCGCCGCGAAGTTGCTCGGCGCCCACACCACCGAGCCGATGCCCAGCAGAGTCACCAGAAGACCGATGGTGACGACGATGTTCGTGATCGTGGCCGCGCCGCCGAGATTGCGCATGATGAAACGCTCGATCACCCCGCCCATGAGCGGTGCCTCGACGAGCAGCACCGCGGCGAACGCGAGCGGGGCCGCCCAGTGACGCTCGACCCGAAGCTCCCAATACGTAAACGCCGCGATCATCGCCACCGCACCGTGCGCGAAGTTGAAGACGCCCGACGCGGTATACGTGACGACCAGCCCGCTCGCCGCGATGAAGTAGACACCCGCGAACGCGAGGCCGAAGATCGTGTAACGCCAGAACTCGCTCATCGCCCGAAGCCCGGCGGCAGCGTCTCGTACGCCTTGGTCAGTTGCATCGAATTGCCCGGACTGCAGTCGAAGCCATGTGTGCCGAGTGTCGGCGTCTTCGGCCAGAAGCGGACGAACTTGTCCCCCTTGACCTGCATGTAGAGGAAACAACCCAGGCCCCTGTTGTCACCCGGATCCGCAGGTGCCTGCAGGCCGCCACCGTCCCATGACGTGATCTTCTTCAGCTCGCCGATGAGCCCGTCGCGGGTCAGATTGGCGCCCAACGCGCGAGCAGCTTGCGCGAAGAGCAGACCCGCCGAGAAGGCCTGCACGCCGAGCGTGGTGGGCGGCGTGCGCGGCGAAGCCTTCTTCAGCCACCGCAGATACACCTGGAGTGCCGGGCTGCGGCCGGCCTCCTCGAACGGGACCGTGTTGGTGAGCACCAACGCGCCCTCGGTGCCCGGCTTCCCCGGAAGACTCTCGTCGTAGTACTGCTGACCGAGATCCACGACCGTCGGCTTCCATCCCGCGTCACTCATCGTCTGCAGGAGGTGCTCCATCTCGGAGAGCGTGCTGACGTCGGTGATCCACTCGACGTGCTTGCCTTGGAGGGTGCTGACGATCGGGCCCCAGTTCTGCACCAACACGTCGGTGGGATTCGCGTAGACGAACTTGAACCCGGCCTCTTGCCGGTAGGCGTCGAGCACGCGGGCCGCCTGCGTGCGCGCCACGGGCAGGTTCGGCCACAAGATCGCGGCCTTCCTCACCGCGTCGGGAAACTGCTTGGCGATGAACTTCCCGGTACCGACCGGATACACGTCGCCCGGGTTGGGTACGGGCGCGTACACCCGCGGCGACAATCCCTTGACGTAGGTCGCGGTGTACGCCGCAACCTCGACCAGCTTGCACTGCACCATGGTCACGGCGCCTTGATCGTCTTGCACCGAGCCCGAGCCGACGAGCGCGAAGATGTCGTCGTCGCACGCCTGCTTCATCGCCTCGCCCTCGATCAGGATCTTCGAGTCGTAATGCTTGAGCACGAGTCGGCGCCCGTCGATCCCGCCGAGGCTGTTGCAGAACTGGACGAAGGCATCGACCGAGCCGTCGATCCCGGCCGTCGGCACGGCGACAACACCTGATTTGTCGGAGATGACACCGATGGTCAGCGTGGTGTCGGTCACGCCTCTGGCGGTGGCCCCCCCTGCGGGATGGCCGGAGCCGCACGCGGCCTGGAGCGTGCCGACCTTGCCAGGGTCACCGCCGCCACCCGACGAGGTGGCGGTCGGGGCAACCGCGCTGCTCCCCTCGCCGCCGCCCGGGGGCGGACCGCTTTCTCGGGTCCCGCACGCCGCGACAAGGCACGACAGGACCACGAAGAGCACCCCGATCCGAGGCAGCAACCGATCGCCCCCGTGTCCCAATTTGCCCATCGTCAAATGATGCCGCAACGCGCGACCCGCGGTGAGGGTCGCGCGCCCGCATTTCGGATGGTCAAAGGTCCGCGCGGCGCCGCGAGCTCAGACGACCGCCGCCAGCCGGCCGTCGCGATCTTCGCCGACGCCGGCGTCGACGAGCGCCCGGGACACGTGGCGGCGGACGACGCGCGACCCGAGGAACCCCATGTGCCCGCCCGCGTACCAGCACACATCGGGGCTGCCCCAGTGCGCGACGAGCCGCCGAACCTGGGTGGGCCGAACGAGACGGTCGGCGCGGCCCGCCCAGATCGAGCGCGTCTTCGGGCCCCCGGTGGGCGCGGGCAACCCCAGCGCGCAGGTAGCGGTTTCGAGCTGCTCCGCGATCGTGCAGAAGTCGGCGAACAGGGGATGGTGGAGGAAGCGCGGCGGGGCATGAGTGTGCATCAGATCAGAGATGTCGACAACCGGCACGCCCACGATCACCCCCGCGAGCGTCGGCTCGAGCGCGGCAACCGCCGCGGCGACGTACGCGCCCAGCGAGATGCCGAACAGCACCGCCGGCTCCTCGCAGGTCGCGATGTAGGCCAGCAGCGCGCGCACGTCGGCGATCGCCTGCGCGGCCGCGTGGAGGTTCACCGCGGGGTCGTCGGTGGGAAACGCGACCTCGAAGCGCCCTGCACCACGCGGACCGTGGTGCGGCAGCACTGGGATCGCAATGTTGAACCCGCAGCTATGCAGGTACGCGGCACGAAACGCGATCATGTCGGCCGGTGGGTCGCCCATGCCGGCGCCGTGCAAGCACACCACCCACGGGGCGCGCACGGTCTGGCGGAGCATCCACGCGTGCACGATCTGGTTGTCGGTATCGCGCGCGAACCGCGTCGCGCCGGGGACGTCGGCGTCAGGAGCGTACGGGCTCGGGTACGTCGCGTGCCCGAAACGTGTGCGCCCGACGCGCCGCATCCTCACCGTCATCACGGACGGCGACGGCGCGCGGTGAAACGTCTCCGGCGCGGCGAGCACGCCGTTCCGGTCGAGGTACGCGACGAGCCCGGTCGCTTCTTCGAGGGTCGACGCGAAGTGTTCGTCGCTGGTCGGCGCCCGCAGCTGGCGGAAGGTAGCGAGCAGCAGCTCGTCAGCCGCGGCCGCCGCGGTGAGGCGGGCGCGGCTCAACACGCCGTCGGCGTCGGGCTCGCGCCCCAATCGACGTGCGAAGCCGACCGTCCGATTGACCGCGTCGGAGAGATCGGCCCCAATGGTCCACAACCGGCGCATCACCCCCGCGACATGTTGCACGGATCGACACTCTTCCCGATGGGGTCCTTTGTCGAGGGCCGGAAGTCCCAACGGGATGCGCCTCCGAGCCTCGTGCACGAGCCCGGCCGGAGGAACCTAGGGTCTTTGGTCCCTCGTCGCGTGCGCTCCCAAGAGCCAGGATCGACGGAACGGAAGGCTCGGTGACGGGAGGCCATGGGTGCGACGGCTGTCGGGGACCGACTCGCTCTTCCTCGCGGGTGAGACGCCCTCGTGGCATCAACACGTCGCCGGGTTGACCGTCCTCGACCCGCGCGACTCGCCGGGCTTCGGGTTCGAGGCCTTGATGAGCACGGTCGGCGAGCGGCTCCCGCTCATCCCGAAGCTCACCTGGAAGCTCAAGTCGGTCCCGCTCGGCCTTGATCGCGCCGTGTGGATCGACGACCCCGAGTTCGATCTCACGCGCCACATCCGCCGCATCGACGTCCCCGGGCCGGGTGGCCCGCGCGAGACGGCCGCGGCGATCGCACCGATCCTGAGCAGTCAGCTCGACCGTCGCCATCCGCTGTGGGAGCTGTGGTACATCGACGGGATGGTGAACGATCGCGTGGGCGTGGTGATGAAGTTCCATCACTGCCTGCTCGACGGGGCCGCGGGCAGCATGCTCGCGACGCTACTGCTCGACCTCGAACCGTTTCCGCCGCCGCGCGCCGCAACCGCGATGCCCATCTCGGAGCCGCCGCCGAGCGACCTGCGCCTGTTGCTCGACAGCATCGTGTCGGTCGCGACGACGCCGGTGCGGGTTGTCGGCTATGCCGGACGGCTCGCGCGCCGCGGAATCGATCTCGGTCGGTACGTGGCGTCGCGCCGCCCGAAGCCCGACGTGAGCGCGATGTTGCAGGCACCGACCACATCGTTCAACGCGCCGATCGGCCCCGAACGCGCAATCGCGTTCAGCAGCGTCGCGCTCGACGACGTGAAGGCGCTGCGCCGCCACTTCGACGCGAAGATCAATGACATCGTGCTCGCGCTGTGCTCAGGTGCCCTGCGCGCGTACCTGCAAGCGCGCGAAGAGCTGCCGGCGCGGTCCCTCACGGCGGGTATCCCGGTCTCGATCCGCGCCGAGGGCGATACCGCGCTCGACAACCAGCTGTCGTACATCGCGGTACCGCTCGCGACCGACGTCGAAGACCCGGCCGAGCGAGTGCGCACCATCCTCCAGCACACACGCGCGGCCAAAGAGGTGAACGAGGTGTTGCGGGAACATCCGGTCGGCTCGATCGCGGAGACCGCACCGCCATTCCTGATCGGCGGGTTGCTCCGCCTCGCGTACGAGACCCACATTCTCTCGTACGTGCCCGGGATGATGAACACGATCGTCTCGAACGTGCCGGGACCACCCATGCCGCTCTACCTCGCAGGCGCCCGCCTCACCGGCATCTTCTCGGCCAGCGTGCTGCTCGACCACATGGGTCTCAACATCACCTTGTTCACCTTCGGCGACCGCGTCGACTTCGGCGTGCACGCCGACCCCGACCTCGTTCCCGACCCGTGGGCGATCGCCGACGCGATCCCGGCCCAACTCGCCGAGCTGATGGTGAGCGCCGGCATGGGCACCCCGACACCGGTCGAGGACGCGTTCGGCACCGCTTCCCGGGTCGAGGCGCCGCGAGACCTCAGGCCGGCGCCGTCCCCGGTCGCGGTGCTTCGGCTGCCGCACTGAGCTCGTCGAGGCTGGTGCGCAGCGCGCCGGCGAGATCCCAGACGTCGGGCGCATGCTCGCGGCAGGCCATGACCGCAATCGTCATCTCCCCCGCGTAGCTCCAACCCGTGAAGTTCACCCCGATGCCTTCGACGAGCGGCCCCATCGAGATCATGTGCACGAGCCGCGCGCCGTGCCGGTACAACGGCACCCGCGGGCCGGCAACGCTCGACACGATCGCGTTGTAGCTCGGACGGCCGATGAACGGGCGCGCGACCTTGGGCACGCCCAGGGTGACCAGCCGGAACAGCCGCCAATACTCGGCCCACGCGTGCTGCAGCTCCGGATCGGTCGCCTCCAACTCGGCGCGCGCCGCTCGCGTGTTGCGCATGATCGCGCGCAGACGCGCGGTGGGGTCCGGCACATCGGTCGCCAGTGTCACGTACCACGTCGCGACGCGATTGCCCCAGGTTCGCTCCTCGCCGGGCTTGCGCACGGATACCGGAACGGCCGCGGTGAGAGACGCTTCGGGCAGCTCTCCGTGCGCGTGCAGATACGCTCGCAAAGCGCCGGCCGCCATCGCGAGCACCACGTCGTTCACGCTCGCGCCGAACGCCCGGCC
>CAAGKR010128580.1_pt1 | contig 11177 bp, 12 predicted proteins | sample 2556971 | NCBI WGS metagenome assembly CAAGKR01 (sample SAMEA5207829, study PRJEB30636) | soil metagenome | biome: forest; feature: boreal; material: soil | place: USA | collected 2011-09 | depth 1 m
CACCTCACCACGGTAGGCCCGCCCGTTCAGCGTCGTTGGGACCGGACCAGGCGCACCACGGCGTCGCGCACCGCGGTGTCGGCCAGCGACAGCCGCACTCCCCGCGCGGTGACGAGCGCGAGTCGGCGAGGCGGCATGTTGGCAATGGCGACCGCCCGCACCCCGGGCTCGCGGGGCGGAACCGCGGTCTCGGGAATGATCGAGACGCCCGCGCCCGCGGCGACGAGGTCTCCGATGAGCCGCACGCCCTCGACCTCGACGGGCACCGACAGCGTGAGGCCCTGATCGTGCGCCGCGCCTTCGACTTCGGAGCGAAGCGGGTTGCCGAGTGGGGGCAGGATCATCGGATGGGCCGCGAGCGCCGAGAGCGGCACCGGGCCTCTGGCCGGGAAATCGAGCGCGCTCGGCACGAGACCGACGAGGTCCTCGTCGAGGAGGTGCTCGACGACGAGCCGGGAGTCGACCACGGGCTCCGTCACCACGGCCTGCGAGAGCTCACGGCCGGCCACCTCGGCCGCGAGCCGTTCCGACGCTCCTTCGGTGACGCGCAGCGAGAGCGAGGGCGCCTGACGACGAAGGTCGGCGACGACCGCGGGGACGAGCCACCGGCTGATCGTGCCGACTGCTCCCAACGTGGCGTGACCGGTCTGGAGGCCCTGGAGCATCGAGAGATCGGCGCGCAGGTCGGCGAGCTCGCGGCGGATGTGGCGAGCGCGTTCGAGCACGATCGCGCCGAACTCGGTCGGCACCGCCCCCCGGCGGCCCCGGTTGAAAAGGGTGACGCCCAGCTCGTCCTCGACCTGGCGGATCTGCTCGGACACGTTCGACTGGACCGTGTGCAGGCGATCGGCGGCGCCGGTGAACGAGCCCGCATCGTGAACGGCCAGCAGGGTCTCGAGGTGGCGAAGCTCCATGACCGCTCCTGCCTTCGGGTGATTCCGGTGCCGTGGCATGTGAAAATCGCCACAAGCGATGTATAGCATCACTTTGACCTGTTTGACAGATCGGCCGGTAAACGGGTTGACTCTTCATTACTGGATGACTCGGAGGGCCGGTCTCCCCCCGGCCGGCTCTCCGATCTCCGGTCAGCGCCGAGCGATCGCCCCGATGCACGTCGTTGGGCGGAAGGAAACCACGCCATGGCAACTGACACCCTCACGAGCCTCATCTTTACCGGGGTCCTCGAGTGGACCCTCGACGCGGCCTGCGGCGGCGAGACCGATCTGTTCTTCGCGCCGGCGGGCGAGCGCCCGGAAGCCCGCGTCGTGCGCGAGGCCCAGGCCCGCTCGATCTGCCGGGAGTGCCCCGTGCTGCTCGAGTGCCGCGACTGGGCTCGCGAGCACCGCGAGTACGGATTCTGGGGCGGCGAGTCGGAAGAGGAACGCGCCGCCGCCGGCTACCGGGTCGACATGCCGGTCGGACGGGTCGCGCGCTACCCACGCGGCAACGGCACTCCCGTCGAGCCCCGCATCACGCGCATCGCATAAGGAGCGGGTGAGCGTTCACCTCGGGAAGCCGGGCGGAGCCCCGAGCCGAGCGAGCACGCGACCATAAGTACCGGCGCGGCGAGCGGTCGAACGCGTCAGGCGCGCTCATTCGATACGGTGCCCGCGTGAGCGAGACTCCCGACGGCGTCGACCTCGAAGCGCTCCGCAGTTGGTTCGCGAGCGAGGTCGAGGGCGCGACCGGTGCGCCGCTCCGGGCCGAGCTGATCTCGGGCGGACGCTCCAACCTCACCTACGTCGTCGGTGACGGCGCGCACGAATGGGTGTTGCGCCGCCCGCCGCTCGGCCATGTGCTGCCGACCGCGCACGACATGGCACGGGAGTACACCGTCATCCGTGCCCTCGCCGCCACCGACGTGCCGGTGCCGCAGGTGTTCGCCTTCTGCGACGACCAGACCGTGAACAGCGCACCGTTCTATGTGATGTCGAAGGTCGAGGGCGTGATCCTGCGCACGGCCGACGACATGGCCGAGCTGACCGCCGCGCAGGCGCGAGCGTGCTCCGAAGCTCTGATCGACGTGCTCGCGGCGATCCACGCGGTCGACTACACGGCCGTCGGGCTCGGCGAATTCGGACACCCCGAAGGCTTCCTCGAACGCCAGGTACGGCGCTGGGGCGAGCAATGGGAACGCTCGAAGGCGGGCGAGCTCCCCGCCATCGACGAGCTCGCGCGCCGACTGCGCGCCGCGCTCCCCGAGTCGCCACCGCCGACGATCGTGCACGGCGACTACCGACTCGACAACACGATGCTCGCCGTGAACGATCCCGGCCGAGTCGTCGCGGTGCTCGACTGGGAGATGTCGACGCTCGGCGATCCGCTCGCCGATCTCGGACTCTTCCTGTTGTACTGGGGTCAGGCCGACGCGCAGGTGATCGCGACCGGTGCGGGCATCGACCCGGCCAAGGGCTTCCTCACCCGCGAAGCGGTCATCTACCGGTACGCGTCGGCGACCGGAACCGCGCTCGACTCGCTCGATTGGTACGAAGCGTTCGCCGCGTACAAGTTGGCGATCATCGTCGCCGGGATCCACGCTCGCTATCTGATGGGCAAGACGCTCGGCGACGGCTTCGAGAGCATGGGCGAGATGGTCGACCGCTTGGCCGTTTCGGCACTCGAACGCACGACGCACTCGTCGATCGCCGCACTCCGAGGTTGATGGGCTCGATCGCGACGCACCTCCCGGTTCGCGCGCGCGACGTCGTCGTCATCGCGGTGGGCGGTGGCGGTGGTTCCGCGGCCCGCTACGCGATCCTGCGCGCCGAGCCCGTGCACGCGGGAGCCTTCCCGTTCACGACGTTCGCGATCAACGTCGGCGGCGCCCTCTTGCTCGCGGTGTTTCTCGAGTCGCTCGCCCGCAGTGGGCTCGAATCCTCGTGGCTCCGCCCGTTCGCCGCGATCGGGGTGCTCGGAGGTTTCACCACGTTCTCGACCATGTGCGTCGAGGCGATGCTGCTCGGCCGAGACGGCCGGGTCGCGCTCGCGGTGATCTACGTGGCTGCGAGTGGCGGCGCAGGTGTCGCGGTGGTGGTGGCCGGGTTGCGGGTTGCCGGCCTGCCGAGCCGAACCGTGCCTCCCGAGGAGGGTGAGTCGTGACCGTGCTCGCGGTCGCCCTCGCGGGCGCGCTCGGTGCGCCGGCCCGCTACCTCGTGGAGCGGGCGATCAGCGCCCGTCGGGGCCGGCACTTCCCGTGGGGCACGCTCGTCGTCAACGTCACCGGTTCGCTCGCCCTCGGCTTCCTCACCGGTCTCGCGCTCTATCACGGCCTCGCGAGCACGCCGAAGGCCGTCGTCGGCACCGGCTTCGTCGGCGCGTACACGACCTTCTCGACCTACGCGTACGAGACGGTCGACGTGGCCGAACGCTCCTCGGCCCGGCTCGCCGGGGCGTACGCGATCGTCAGCATCGTCGCGGGGGTCGCCGCCGCGAGCCTGGGTCTCGTGCTCGCCGCGATCTGACGCGCGTCATACTGCCGTCGCATCGACCACGGGGGGCGCACATGGGCGTGATGGATGGCATCAAGGTCGTCGAGGTCGCCGAGCACGGCTTCGTACCTTCGGCCGCGGCGATCCTCGCCGACTGGGGAGCCGACGTCGTGAAGGTCGAGCGCCCGACCGGCGACCCCCTCCGGGGAATCATGGGCGCGGGCCTCGTCGCCGACACCGGCGACTTCAACTTCCTCTTCGAGCAGTTCAACCGCAACAAGCGGGGCGTCTCGATCAACCTGCGGACCGACGACGGTCGCGCGGCGCTCGACCGGCTCCTCGAGTGGGCCGACGTGTTCATCACCAACTTCCTGCCCTCCGCGCGCACGAACCTGCGGATCCAGCCCGAAGACGTGTGGGCCGTCAACCCCCGCCTCGTGTACGCGCGAGGGCACGGACAGGGTCAACGGGGGCCCGACGCCGATCTTGGTGGGTTCGACGCGGTCTCCTACTGGTCGCGCGGGGGAATCGGCCACATGCTCACCCCGCCCGGAGGACCGTTCATCATGCAGAGGGGCGCGATGGGCGACGCGCCGTCGGGTGCGTTCCTCGCGGGCGGCGTCGGTACCGCGCTGTTCCAGCGCGAGCGAACGGGCAAGGGTGTGCTCGTCGACGTCGCGCTGCTCGGCTCGGCGGTGTGGACGCTCGCCGTCGACCTCGTGCCCACGTCGATCCTCGAGCACGACCCCGACAAGTTCGGGGCGACGGTGCTCTCGAGCCCGCTCGTCGGCCCGTACGCGACCGCCGATGCCCGCTGGATCGTGCTCAACATGCTCGACCCGGAACGGCACTGGGCTCCGGCGTGTCGCGCGCTCGGGCTCGATCACCTGATCGCGCACCCCGACTATTCGACCACCGCGTCGCGCGCCGAGAACAGGGTCGCGCTGCGCGAGATCTTCGTCGAGACCATCGGGAGTCAGACGCTCGCCGACCTGAAGGCCGCGTTGAGCGCGCAGGACACGATCTTCTCCGCGCTCGCAGCACCGACCGAGGTGCTCGTCGACCCGCAGGTCGAGGCCAACGGATACATGCCTCGGCACCCGGAGCACGAGCGGGCGCGAGTCGCGGCGGGCCCGGTGCAGTTCGACATGGAGACGACCGTCGTGCGCCGCCGCGCACCTCGGGTGGGCGAGCACACCGACGAGGTGCTCGCGGAGGTCGGATTCACCGCGGCCGAGATCGGCGCCCTGCGCGATTCCGGCGCGATCGCGTAGGAACGCCGCGAAGATCCCGGGCTCGGCTGCACTCGACGGCGACGACCACCTCAACCGATTCATCACCGACACGAACACCATGTTCAGCCAGTTCAAACCCTGACCGGGTGAGCGTGCCATCATGCGCGCGTGCGATTGGTGTCGATCGAAGGGCGGATCCGGGCTCTCGACGGGCCGTTCGACGGGCCCGGCACGGGCGCGATCGACCTGGCCGCGCTCACCGGGCTCCCGTCGGGCGCGTGCCGGTTCCTAGGCGCCCACGGGGTCGAGGCGGCCCGCGACAAGATCGGCCGCGCGACCGACATCGTGCCGATCGCGGGCGTTTCGCTCGACCCGCCGATCCCGAAGCCGCGGATGATCTGGGCCGTCGGCCTCAACTACCGCGACCACGCGGCCGAGACCGGACAGGACGTCCCCACCGCGCCCACCCTCTTCGCGAAGTCGCCGGGCGCGCTCATCGGCCACGAGCAGCCGATCGTGATCCCGCCGCACGTCACCCAGCCCGACTACGAGGGTGAGGTCGCGGTCGTCGTCGGGCGCACGGCCCGCGACGTCAGCGAGTGCGACGCCCTCGAATACGTCGCGGGCGTCACCTGCGCGCACGACGTGTCGTCACGCGACCACCAGTTCACCACCGGCCAGTTCACCTGGTCGAAGTCGTTCGACACGTTCTGCCCGCTCGGGCCGGTGCTCGTGACCGTCGACGAGGTCGACGTCGGCGACCTCACGATCGAAACCCGGCTCAACGGCGAGGTGGTGCAATCGTCGAACACCCGCGAGCTCGTGTTCTCGATCCCGAAGCTCGTCGCGTGGATCAGTCAGGGCACGACCCTGCTGCCCGGTGACGTCATCCTCACCGGCACCCCCGCCGGGGTCGGGGCGGGCCGGGTACCGCCGCGCTGGCTCGTCGACGGTGACGTCGTCGAGATCACCGTCGGCGGGGTCGGCACCCTGCGGAACACCGTGGTGCGGACGCCGGGATGACCGTGCGCTGGTCGAGTCGCGTGCCCCTCGAGCGGCCCGTCCTCGTGGCCGCGTTCGAAGGTTGGAACGACGCCGCCAATGCAGCCTCCGACGCGGTGCGCTTCCTGGCGCACACCGCGAGCGCCGTCGAGCTCGCGACGCTCGACGCGCAGGAGTGGCTCGACTTCCAGGCCGCGCGGCCCGTCGTCACCATCACCGACGGTGTCGTGCAGACGACGACCTGGCCGAGCATCCGCTTCCTCGCGTCACCGACGGCGGTGTCGAGCATCGGGCGCGATCTCGTGCTCCTGTTGGGCCCCGAACCCAACCTTCGCTGGCCCGCCTTCTGCGACGAGGTCGTCGCCGTGGCGCGCGAGCTGGGCTGCGAGCTGGCCGTGACCCTGGGCGCGCTGCTCGCCGATGTGCCGCACACGCGTGCGATCCCGGTCACCGGTACCGCGAGCGACCCGAAGAGCGTGGCCGAGCTCGGGCTCAGCCGATCGCACTACGAGGGGCCGACCGGCATCGTCGGTGTGCTCTCCGACGCGTTCCGCCGGGCCGGCATCGCGTCGGCGTCGTTGTGGGCTTCGGTGCCGCACTACGTCGCGACGCCCCCGAACCCCCGCGCCACCCACGCGCTCCTCGAGCGGCTCGCGACGCTGCTCGACGTCACCCTCCCGCTGCGCTCGCTCGAGATCGCCGGTGCGGCGTGGGTGCACCAGGTCGACGAGGTCGCCGCCGGAGACGACGACATCTCGCGCTACGTGCGCGAGATCGAGGCCCGCCACGACGAAGCGCTCGAAGCCGACGGTGCCGACGACGACATCGGGATCGAGCTCGACGAGCTCCGCGAGGAGGACCTCCCGAGCGGCGAGAGCCTCGCCGCGGACTTCGAACGCTTCCTCCGCGACCAACGCGACGAGGAATAGTTAGTCCAATAGGTCGCGGGCGACGGCGTCCCAGAGTTGGGTGGAGAGCTCGAGCGACTCGACGTCGACCCGCTCGTCGTTGCCGTGGAACATCGACGCGTAGTCCTCGAAGGTGAGCCGCCGGCTGAAGAGCCCGAACCCGTACGCGACCGATCCGACCCTGCGGAAGAATCGGGCGTCGGTCGCGCCGACGGTGAGGAACGGCACCAGCGCCGAATCCGAGACCATGCGCGCGGTCACCCGACCCAGGGTGTCCCAGAGCGGAGTGTCGGTCGCCGACGCGGTCGACTCGTTGTCGTCGAACGGTGTGATCGCGACCATCGGGAGCAGATCGCCCAGCGCGTGCTCGACCATGCGGTGCACGTCGGCCGCTTTCTGACCGGGCAGCGTGCGAATATCGACCTCGATCGACACCTCGTCGGGAATCACGTTCGTCTTGGTACCGCCGTGGATGATGGTGGGTGCGAAGGTGGTGTGCGTGCACGCGTGCGCCTGGCGCGCCAACCCGAGCGGGAGCAGCTCGCAGAACTCGGTGATGCGGTCGGCGTCGAGCAGCGGATCGGCGAGCTCCGGCGGGTACTCGACGCCTTCGATGAAGCGCCGCCAGGTGTCGTGGATCTGCGCGGCGGGTCGGTAGTCGGCGAGCCGGCGCACCACTTCCGCGGCGGTGACGAGCGCGTTGTCGGTCCGGAACGGCTGTGACGCGTGGCCGGGCGTGCCCTTCACGTCGAGCCGGCACCAGTACGAGCCCTTCTCGCCGACGATCACCGGGAGGCGGGGACCACTCGGCGCGGGGATCTGGAAGCCGCCCGACTCGGTGACCACGTAATCGGCTTCGACCGCCGCTCGCTCGTTGGCGACGAGATGCTCGGCACCCCACGTGCCGAGACTCTCCTCGTCGGCGACCGCGAGGTACACGAGCGTGCCCCGAGGACGGAAGCCGGAACGCGCGAGGCCCTTGAACGCGACGGCCATCGACGCGGTGAGGTTGAGCATGTCGACCGCGCCCCGGCCCCAGATCTCGCCGTCGATCAGCTCGCCGCCGAACGGATCGCGCTGCCAGCCGTCGGGGTTCACGGGCACGACGTCGGTGTGCCCCATGAGCAGCAGGGTCGGCGCGGAGGGATCGGTGCCCTCGATGCGGGCAACCAGGCTCTCGCGACCGGGACGCGGCTCGTAGCGCTCGAGGTCGAGACCGGTGTCGCCGAGATACTGCGCGAGCAGGTCGACGCTGCGCGTCTCGTGCCCCGACTCCGGCGAACCGTCGTTCACGCACTCGTTGCGGATCAGGTGCCGCAGGAGGTCGGCGACTTCAGAAGCGGTGTCCGTAGTCACGGGCCCGACGATAGTGGTCGGCTGAGGCGTCCGGAGCGGCGAGCGCCGCCCGAGAACATCAGTGAAGCGCCGTGCCGAGCCGAGCGAGCGCGACCATCAAAACGGGTCCGGCGAACGGACCCGGCGGTGCCCGCCGGGACAACTACGCGAGTGCGACCATCAAAACGGGTCGGCGAACGGGTCCACCGGCGCGCCCGGAACCGAGGCGAGCTCTTCCACACCGAACGAGCGGGCAACACCCTCGTAGCCCTCGGCCTCGAGCTGGTCGGCGAGCTCGGGGCCACCGCTCCCGATCACCCGCCCGGCCATGAGCACGTGCACCCGGTCGGGACGCAACTCGGTGAGCAGGCGCGCGTAGTGGGTGATCGCGAGCACACCGAGACCCCGCTCCGACGCCATCGCGGCGACCGCGAGCGCCACGTCGCGCATCGCGTCGACGTCGAGCCCCGAATCGATCTCGTCGAGGATCGCGAACTTCGGCTCGAGCACCGCGAGCTGCAACACTTCGAGGCGCTTCTTCTCGCCGCCGGAGAACTCGTCGTTGATGCCCCGGGTGAGGAATTCCTCCGCGACTCCGAGTTGCAGGGCCTCGGCATGCAGGCGCTCGGAGAGCCCGTCGGGGTCGGGATCGCCACCGCGACCGCGGAGCGAGGCCGCCATGAAGTCCTCGAGCCGAACGCCCGGCACCTCGACGGGATATTGCATCGCGACGAAGAGGCCGCGCACCGCGCGCTGCCACGTCGGCATCCCGAGCAGCTCCTCGCCGTCGATCGTGACCGAGCCGCTCGTCACCGTGTACTCGGAGCGGCCCATCAGCGTGTGCGAGAGCGTCGACTTCCCGGACCCGTTCGGACCCATGAGGGCGTGCACCTCGCCCGACGCGACCTCGAGGTCGACGCCGCGCAGGATCTCCTGCCCGTCGATCCCCGCGTGCAGCCCCGAAACCCGCAACGTGCTCACGCGTCGACTCCGGGAGCAACGAGCATCACGTCGTCGCCCTCGACCCGGACCTCGTAGACCGGCACCGCCCTCGTCGCGGGAAGGGTCTGCGGCTCACCCGAGACCAACGAGAAGGTAGAGCCGTGCTTGGGGCATTCGATCTCGCATTCCTCGGCCCACACATCGCCTTCCGCGAGCGACTCGTCGGCGTGCGAGCAGCGGTCGGCGATCGCGTACCAGTCGTCGCCGATGCGCACGACGGCGATGCGGAGCCCGGCGACGTCGACCCGGCGGGCCGAGCCGGGCGCGACATCGTCGACACCACACAGGCGAACCAGATTTGTCACCGTCACACCCGCACCCTTCGGTGCTCGATCTTCTCGACGATCGCGCTCCGCAGCGACGCGGTGAGGCTCTGCAGCGGCAACCGGTCGAGCACGTCGTCGAAGAACCCGAGCACGATGAGCCGCTCGGCCTCTTCCGGCGGCACACCCCGGCTTTCGAGGTAGTAGAGCTGGTCGGGGTCGATCGAGCCGACGGCCGACGCGTGCGAGCACTTCACGTCGTTGTTCAGGATCTCGAGGTTGGGGATCGACTCCGCGCCGGCTCCTTCGGTGAGCACGAGGTTGCGGTTCGTCTGGTACGCCTCGGCCTTGGCAGCGTCCTCCCGTATGCGGATCAGGCCCGAGTAGACCGAACGGGCCTGATCTTCGACCGCGCCCTTGAACAGCAGATTGCTCTGCGTGTTGGGCGCGGCATGATCCTGCAGGGTCCGGAAGTCGAGCATCTGCGCGCCGTCGCCGAAGTAGACCGCCAGCAGGTTGCTCTCCGCGCCCCGCCCGGCAAGCAACGACTCACTCCGCAGCCGTGCGTATTCGCCGCCCAGCGCGATCGCCGCGGATCGCAACGACCCGTCGGCGCCGACGCGCGCCCGCTGGGTCGCGATGCTCCACGTCTGTGAACCGTGCTGCTGCACCGACAGGTACGCGACCCGCGCCGCGTCGCCCACGACGAGCTCGACCGCCGCCACGACGAGGTGCGACGTCTGCGGTGACCCGGTGCGCTCGAGCACCGTGACCTCGCTGTCGTCGCCGGCGACGACGAGCGTATGCGGAAAGCTGGCCTCGCCATCGCCCTCGCACCAGTGCAGGACGACGATCGGGTCGGCCACCACGACACCCGCCGGCACCGACACGAGCGCGCCTCCCGGCAGGAAGGCGTCGTGGAGCACGGTGAACGCGTCCTCCGACTCCGAGGTGCACGACCCGAGATGCCGGCGCACCTCGTCGTCACGACCACAGGTCGCGAGACCGCACACGCGCACGCCGGCGGCCTCCAACGCGGGATCGAGCTCGTGATGCACGACGCGGCCGTCGCGCACGACGAGCATGCCCGCGACCTTGCCGACCTCGGCAGCCCACGGGCCTCCGCCCGGCGCGCGCTCGTCACCGGGCTGGCCGATCTCGGCAAGCGAGACGGGCCGGTAGCGGTCGAGGTCGAAGTCGTCGATCCGGCTGTAACGCCAGATCTCCTCCGAAGCGCTCGGCCAGCTCACCTCGGCGAGCCGCTCGACGGCCTGCAGACGTCGTTCGACGAGCCAGTCCGGGCCGCCGAGATCGCGCGCCGCGTCGGGAGTGAATGCCGTCGTCATCGTGGGAACGAGCGCGTCAGCCGACCGCGCCTTCCATGTTCAGCTCGATGAGACGCGACAGCTCGACGGCGTACTCCATCGGCAACGTCTTGGTGATCGGCTCGATGAAGCCGTTGACGATCATCGCCGTCGCCTGCTGCTCGGAGAGGCCCCGCGACATCAGGTAGAAGACCTGATCGTCACCCACCTTCGACACGGTCGCCTCGTGGCCGATCTGCGCGTCGCGCTCGTCGATCTCCATGTACGGATAGGTGTCGGACCTCGAATCCTCGTCGAGGATGAGCGCGTCGCAGCGAACATGGCTCTTGACGCCGTGCGCGCCTTCCTCGACCTTGACCAGGCCGCGGTAGGTGGTGCGCCCGCCGTCCTTCGAGATCGACTTCGAATCGATGATCGAGGTCGTCTCGGGCGCGACGTGCGTCATCTTCGCTCCGGCGTCCTGGTGCTGACCGGCACCCGCATAGGCGACCGACAGCACTTCGCCGTGGGCCTTCGGCCCGGTGAGCACCACCGCGGGGTACTTCATCGTGAGCTTCGACCCGAGGTTGCCGTCGATCCACTCGACGGTCGCCTCGGTCTCGGCGACGGCGCGCTTCGTGACGAGGTTGTAGACGTTGGGAGACCAGTTCTGGATCGTGGTGTACCGGATCCGCGCGCC
>CAAGKR010253881.1_pt1 | contig 11177 bp, 12 predicted proteins | sample 2556971 | NCBI WGS metagenome assembly CAAGKR01 (sample SAMEA5207829, study PRJEB30636) | soil metagenome | biome: forest; feature: boreal; material: soil | place: USA | collected 2011-09 | depth 1 m
ACGAGGTTGGCGAGCCGGCGCAGCAGACGGGCGCGGTCGAGCGGTGCGATAGCGCGCCACCCGGGCAGAGCGGCGCGTGCCCTGGCCACCGCGCGATCGGTCTCAGCGACGCCGGCCTGGTCGAGCTCTGCCACAGGCTGCGCAGTCGCGGGATTGCGGACCTGCAGCTTCATCCGCGTTCGAAGAGGCGGTTGCGCTCGTACTCGGTGACGACGCGGTCGAAGAGCTCCTGCTCCGTGCGCGCGTAGTTGAGGTAGTGGTCGACGACGTCGTCGCCAAAGGCCATGCGCGCCACCGTGCCGCCCTCCAGTGCCGCGATCGCGGCGCGCAGCGAGTTGGGCAGGCGCTGGACGTCGGAGACGTACGCGTTGCCCTCGAAGGCAGCGGGTGGGGTCAGCCCGTGCTCGATGCCGTGCAGCCCGGCGGCCAGGATCGCCGCGAACGCGAGGTAGGGATTGGCGTCTGCGCCGGGCATGCGATTCTCGACGCGCAGTGCCTGTCCGTGACCCACCACCCGGAACGCGCAGGTGCGGTTGTCATAGCCCCAGGCCAGCGTCGTCGGTGCCCAGCTTGCAGCCGCATACCGCTTGTACGAGTTGATGTTGGGGGCAAGAAAGAGAGCGAGCTCCGCGCTGGCGTCGAGCTGGCCGGCAAGGTACTGACGGAACACCTCCGGCTCACCGTCGAATGCGCTGCGGTCGGCCGACCAGAGGCTGGAATGGATGTGGCAGGAGCTCCCGATCCAGGTGTGGTCGGGCTTGGCCATGAAGGTCACCGAGCATCCGTGCTGATAGGCCATCTCCTTGATGCCGTTCTTGTAGATCGTGTGGTTATCGGCCATCGTGACGGCGTCGCTGAAACGGAAGTTGATCTCCTGCTGACCGGGCCATGCCTCGCCCTTGGACGTCTCGACTCGAATGCCGGCGGCGTGCATGCCGTTGCGCACCGCGCGGATGAACGGCTCGTCGTAGCTGGTCGCGAGGATGTGATAGTCGAGGATGTACGGCACCGAGGGCGTCAGGCCGCGGTAGCCCTTGGCATGCGCCTCCGCGAAGGTCTCCCTGAGCAGGTAGAACTCCAGCTCGGACCCGAACATCGCCGTAAAGCCGAGAGCGCGCGCCCTCTCGACCTGTGCCTTGAGAACCTGCCGCGGTGAGGGGCGCACAGGCGACCCATCGTTCCAGGCGATGTCGCTCAGCACCAGCGCGGTGCCCTCGAGCCAGGGGATGCGGCGCATCGTCGAGAAGTCGGGCACCATCGCGAAGTCTCCGTACCCGTGCTCCCACCCGGCGATCTCGTAGCCGGGGATCGGGTCCATCTCCATGTCGAGTGCGAGCAGGTAGTTGCATCCCTCCACGGGATGCCCGGCCAGCGACTCCTCCACGAAGAACTCCGCATGCATGCGCTTGCCCATCAACCGGCCCTGCATGTCCGTGAAGGCCACGACCACGGTGTCGATGCGGCCGTTCTTCACCTCATCGACGAGCTCGTCGAGTGTCAGCATCTCATGCCTGTCGATCGTCGCCTGACGGGGAGCGGTGGGTAGTGGCCTCGTGCTCGCCGGCACTCCGCGCCACGAAGCGGGCGAAGAGGCCGCGAGCCCAGCGCTCGTCGACAAGCTCCTCCGGATGGCACTGCACGGCCACGATGAGACCGTCGGCCGACTCCATCGCCTCGATGACGTGGTCGGGGCTGTATGCCGTCGCACGAAGTCCGGGCGCGAGGTCCTTCACCGCCTGATGATGCAGGCTGTTGACCATCAACGTCGGGGGAGCGACCTGACCGAGGTCCGACGCCGGGTCCACCTCGATGGCGTGCGCGAGAGAGCTGCGCGGCATTCCATGGAGGTCGTGCCCGTCGATGTGCTGCTGCAGCGACCCGCCCAGGGCGACGTTGATCAGCTGCTGACCACGGCAGATGCCCAGCACCGGCATGGCCCGCTCGCTGGCGCAGCGCACCAGCGCCACCTCGGTCTGGTCGAGGGCGCGGTCCACCTGGGTCATCTCGGTGACGCGGCTGCCCCCGTACTCCTCGGGAGCCACATCCCAGCCGCCGGGCACGACCAGCCCGTCGATAGTGGCGAGGATGCGGTCGGCGTCGTCGCGGCTCGGCTGGACCGCGATCGGTGCGATCACCACCGCCGTCGCACCGGCGGATTCGATCGCCCGGATGTACGGGTCGTAGTACCCGCTGACGCGCAACGGGCTGCACGTGAGGCCGATCCGCGGTCTGGCGTCCATGCCGTCTCGACGTGCCGGCACCACGGATACCGGCACGCCACCTGTCATCCGACCGCAGCCGCCGTCCCGACGCTGGACAGCTCCGCCTCGATGGCCGCGAGCTCCTCCGGCGTTCCCTGGATCCTCGGGCCTGTGAACCAATGCCGCGCTGACAGGACCCACCACGCTCCCGTACCGAGACCCACGACTCCCACCGCCACGATCGTGTAGTTCAGGTTGCCGAGTGTGACCGGGAAGATTGTGGGAAGGACGAAGAGGATGCAGATGATCGCCACCCATGTGACGGCAACGATCCCGATGGGACGGCTCCATCGCCCGAGGTGCCACGGACCTCGCCGGAAGCTGTTGCCGGCGCGCAGGCGCAGGAAGATGGGGATTGCGTACGCGACATACAGGCCGATGACGGCGATCGAGATCACGGCGGCGTACGCGTTGGGGTTGTACAGGTAGGGGAGGAACAGGATGAAGGCGCCGACCGTGGCGAGCCAGATCGAGTTGGTGGGGGTGCGGGTCCGCTTGTTGACCCTGTGCCAGAACCTGTGCCCGGGCACGGCACCGTCACGCGAGAAGGCGTAGATCATCCGGGAGTTGGCTGTGATCGATGACATGCCGCAGTAGAACTGGGCGCCGATGGCGACGAGGAGGAGGAACTGGCCCAGCGCCGGGCCGGCAGCGTCGATGAAGATCTGTGCTGCCGGAACGGTGGCGGCCGCTTCTGTCGTGTAGTTCTGAATCGCCGAGGTGACGCCGATCAGCAGGATCCAGCCGGCGATCAGCGACACCACGATGGACAGGACGATGCCGCGCGGGCCGGCGGTCGCCGCGTCGTGCGTTTCCTCGGTCATGTGCGCCGACGCGTCGTAGCCGGTGAAGGTGTACTGCGCAAGCAGCAGGCCGATCGCCAGCACGTAGACGGTCGAGAACGAGAAGGTGCCGCCGGTGTTGTTCTGGAAGTGCCCGAAGATGAAGCCGATCGACTGATGGTGCGGGGCCTTGAGGAAGAGAACCAAGACGATGACGACCACCCCCAGGATGTGCCACCACACCGAGATGTTGTTCAGGATCGCCACCAGCCTGACGCCGAACGTGTTCAACAGGCCGTGAAGAAACAGGGCGATGGCGTACACAAGGAGGATGTGCGGCGCATCGAGCGTGTAGTTGAACCAGTTGTTGAGGAACGCTGAGGCGAACAGCGCGAGGCCGCCGTCGATCCCTGCGGTCACCGCCACCTGGCCGAGAAGGTTGAACCACCCGGTGAACCAGCTCCATGCGGGTCCGTTCCTCCCACCGAGCTTGGCCGACCAGTAGTACAGGCCACCGGCCGTCGGATAGCTCGAGCAGACCTCGGCCATCGCCAGGCCAACGAAGAGCACGAGGATGCCGACCACCGGCCATCCGATGCTGATGTCGACGGGACCGCCGTTCGCCATCGCCACCCCGTACGCGGTCAGGCACCCCGAGAGGATGGAGATGATCGTGAACGAGACGGCGAAGTTCGAGAAGCCACTCATCCGGCGGCGCAGCTCCTGGGCATAACCCAGGCGGTGCAGCGTCTCGGTATCCGTCTCCGCTGGCTTCGAGAGCTGATCGACCATTGAGCCGCAACCTCCCCCTAAGTGCGCGCACACTCGCGCGCTGCCGCCGGTGCGTACCGTGGCCGCGTCCACGCCCCCTGGCCACGATTCTGGGCGGGACAGTAGCAGTGAAGGAATGTGCCGTCAACGAGACCACCGTTTCCCGCCACCACCAGCGGAGGATGATGCCCGCGCCGCGAGGCGGATCATCCGCCGTCGGGCAGGCTCTGGTCTGCCGTCCCGGTGGATCGCTTTGCGATCATCGCAGACGCTGCCGCGCCGATCCCCTCCAGTCCACGGCCTGATCGAAGGCGCAATCCTTGTAATGCTCCTGTCAGATTTCCCTCGACCCGCTGCCAAGGTGCGATGGCCGGCGGAATGCCCCATGGCTTGCGCGGTCAGCGACAGCTCGCGGATGGCAGTCGTGAACTCGCCGGCCCTCGCCGCCGGAGATGCTGCGGCCTCCGGCGGCCCCCGAACGCGCCGTCGGCTGCTGCCGCGCCGTCTCCCACGGTCGGCGGGGGGCCTGCTTGTCAGCACAGCGCTCCTCGCGATCCTGCCCGCTGTGGTGCGGGCGCGGCCAGCTGCGAAGCAGCTGACCTCGGTGTCCAGGGCTCGCCGGCACTGAGCACTCTGTCCACCCCGCCCCCGCCGCTCGTGCAGGTGACCGATCTGGTCAAGACACTCGGCGCGGTGCGCGCTCTCGACGGGGTCAGCCTGACGGTGGACCCCGGTGAGATCCTCGGGTGCATCGGGCCCAACGCGGCCGGCAAGACAACGCTCATCCGCTGCATCGCCGGGCTGCTGCGTGCGGACCGCGGCACGGTGCGCGTCCTCGACCGGTCGGTGCCGGATCGGTCGGTCCAGAGCGAGATCGGGTACATGACGCAGCAGGCCGCCCTGTACCCCGACCTCACCGTCGGCGAGAACATCGCCTTCTTCGCGTCCATGAACGGCAGCGACGGCACCATCGACACCGTCCTCGATGTCGTCGACCTGAGAGGTGTCCGGCACCGTCTCGTCGGTCAGCTGAGCGGTGGCACGCGGCAGCGATGCTCGCTCGCCTGCGCCCTCGTGCACCGGCCACGCGTGCTGCTCCTCGACGAGCCGACGGTCGGCGTCGACCCACAGCTCCGACGGCAGTTCTGGGCCTACTTCGCCCAGCTCGCGACCGACGGGTGCGGGATCATCGTCTCCAGCCACGTGCTGGATGAGGCCGAGCACTGCAGCCGTCTGGTGATGATGCGCCGCGGACGCGTCATCGCCGACGGAACCCTGGAAAGCCTGCTGAGCACGACGGGTACGCACCGCCTCGAGGATGCGTTCCTCTCCCTCGCGGAGGAGGGCGATGAGTAGCCACCGCGTCGGTGCAGTCGTCATCCGGATCCTTCGGCAGCTGCGCCGCGACCGCCGCACATTGACCCTCGTCTTCCTCGCCCCGCTTGTTCTGCTGTCGCTGCTGGGATATCTCCTTCGCGGCACCGGCGAACCGGCACATTTCGCCGTGGTGGACAGTGACCGAAGCGTGCTCTCCTCCGCGCTCGTCGCTCAGCTCCGTACGTCCGGCGGTGTGAGCTTTGCGCAGGAGTTGCGGGGACAGGCGAACAGCGACCTGCGGACGGGCCGCATCGCGGCATACATCGTCTTTCCCCCCGGGTTCGGGCGGGAGGTGGCGCAGTCACACACGGTGTCGCCACGGTTCGTCTTGGACGGTAGCGAGCCGGGACCGGCACAAAGCGTCATGGCGGCGTTCCAGCACGCGCTCGGAGACACGGTGGTGCGGTTCCATCCCGACCTGCGATACGTGCACGGCGGACCATCGCTCGACGCGCTGGACTACTTCGGGGCCGGTTACATCGGCATCGCAGTGTTCTTCCTGGTGTTCGTGGTCACGTCCGTCGCCTTCCTGCGCGAGCGCGCGCAGGGCACCCTCGAACGCCTGATGGCGTCGCCGACGCGGCGGGCTGAGCTGATCGTCGGATACATGCTCGGGTACGCGGTCCTGGCGTCCGTACAAGCCCTGTTCATCATGACCTTCTGTCTGGCCGTCCTCCACGTGTACAACGCGGGCAGCGTTGTTCTCATCTTCGTCCTGGTGCTGCTGGCCGCGGTCGGCGCCGTCAACCTCGGCATCTTCCTCAGCATGTTTGCCCACACGGAGTTTCAAGCCGTGCAATTCATCCCCCTGGCGGTGATGCCGCAGCTGCTGCTGAGCGGCGTCCTGGCTCCGGTCAGCACCGAGCCAGCCTTGCTGCAGATCGTGTCTCACCTGCTCCCGCTGACGTACGTGGTCGACGGGTTGCACACCGTCATGATCAAGGGTGAGGGGCTGACCAGCACGACCTTTCTGCTCGACGCCGGCATCTCCATCGGCTTCGCCGTGCTGATGCTCGTTGGGGCGACGCTGACGCTGCGCCGCCAGCTCGCGTAGCGCCGGGAGCCACCCCGGCGCTACGGTTTCGAGCCTCAGTTGCGGTTCAGAGATCGGCGATCAGCGTCGCACCTTCTGCTGAGCGTAGAAGCGGCGCCAGATGAGCCGGTGGATGGGGATCCAGCGTGGAATGTCACGCAGACCGGGGATGAACGGCACCAGGAGCAGCGCGATGCTCAGCACCGCCATGGTCAGCACGACGAGGAGGTCGACGTTGCTCGCCGTGTTGTACGGCGGGATCTGGTACCACATCTGGAAGAGCCAGAGCCACGCCTGACCGGGATAGCGGCCCGTCTCGTTCATGACGCCCCACTGTTCACCGAGCAAGTGTTCAGCTTCGGCAAGCCCCGACAGGTGCGCGCCGTCGCCCATGAAGAGCAGCGGACCGGTGTAGTCGGTCTGGTAGAACGTGCCGGCATCGGCCAGGAGGAGCCCGTCGAGGCCGCCGCTGCGCGCCACCACAAGCTCTCCCGCCATCAGCACCGGCATAGGGCCGTAGTCACCCGCCGGCACGGTCACGTTGGTGCCATCCGTCGTTGCCTTGCCGAGCGCGTTCGTGTACGCCGTGAGCCATGTTTGCTGCTTGTCCGATCCGGCCGCGGTGAAATTGGCCAGCGCCGTACCGAGCGCGGGGTCACTTGCCGAGGCCTTCTGCAGCGGGTCGATGACGAACTGGTTGACGGCGTCGACCGGCTGATGCACTCCGGCCCACACCTCGGGCTGGAACGGACCCATGCTCTGGATGGAGTCGGTCCCGTTGTTGTACGGGGGGCCGTACGCAGCGCTGACGCTGGTGCCGGCGAGCTCGCTGGTCGCCGTGGTCACGAAATCGACCGGGTCGTCCTGCGCCCAGCGCTGAATTGTGTCGGGCCGGTTGTCGGGGGACGACAGGATCGCGGCGAGGCCGAACACCACCACGGTGATGATCCCCAGAGCGACGGCGAGCTCCTTGAGCAGGTCGTAGTGGACGGTTGGGAAGCTGCTCGGCGACGGTCCCGGCCGGCGCGTGTTCTTCCTCACGACCGTGTCACCCCGGCTGTCGAATCAGTCGAGGCGTCGGCGTCCGTGGCGCCGATCGGCGCCACGACGCCGCGTAGACGAACCTGGATGACGTGGAGCACCACGAGCAGCGTGACGGCGATGGGCAGGATCATGACGTGCAGGCCATACATCTGCCCGAAGTTCAGCGGGTTGAAGAATGCCCCCGCGCCGGTGGCGTTGACGGCGTCCTTGGCGTTGATGGCGATCCACTGAGCAGCGAGGTTCTGCTGCGAGATGTAACCGGTGAACGCGGTCACCACGCTGATCAGGAATATGACGACGCCCACCATCCACGTGGGCGCGCGACCGTCGCGCCAGCCCGCTCCCCAGTACTGTCCCCAGAGGTGGAGCACCATGAAGATGAAGAAGAGCTGCATGCTCCAGAAGTGGAGGCTGTTGAAGAACCGCCCGGCCGACGACACGTGCCACCACTGCGGTCCGAAGAAGGCGAGAATGACGCCACTGGCCACGACCCACACCAGCGCGGCGATGGTCACGACGCCAAAGACGTACACCCACGATCCGATGTAGTACGGCTGACGGGTGGGCAGCAGCTTTTGGATCGGCAGCCGCTGCTGCAGCCAGCTCGCAACCGCGCCGGTCCAGCCGCCATCGTCAGCGGTGCCAGGCGAAGGGCGGGCCGCCTCCGGGGTCGGTCCGCTGTCAGAGGGGCGCTCGACCGTGGTCATCGACGCGCGCTGTCGTGATCGTCCGTGTCGGCGTGGCCGGGGAAGGGAACCACGAGCGCGAGCACGAAGATCAACAGCATCACGATGATGACCACGAGGTTGGACAGCGAAATCTGGAGGAACCCCCACTGATAGTAGGGAACGGGCCCGTCCATCGTCTCTCCTCACATGTGCGGTGCTGGCCGCAAGATACGTCGGTGCGGCACCGCCGGGGATGGTCGCCGCGGATCAGGTCAACTGCATAGGGCCATTGGTCCCGATCGTCGGTACGCGAGCGAACACAACAAGCAGGTTCGGACGCCTTGCTCCATCCTGGGGCTGCGAACGTCAAGCCACACCGACCGCGCCGGGGTCATGACGCGCATGCCCCGGCGCTCGGAGATGGTTCGCCGGTCAGGTGAAGATGATCTGACCGCCGGCCGCCATCGCGTAGAAGTCACCGACGGTGATGATGTCGGTCAACTGGTCGATGAAGTCGGCGCGCTTCAGCCCGAAGAGGTCGACCGAGGCCTTGCATCCATAGAGGCCGGCACCCGTGTCCGAGATCATCTCGATGAACTCCGGGATCGGCGGGATGTCGAGCTTGTCCATCTTGCCGGCCAGGTAGTGGGTCATCACCGACGACATGCCGGGGACGCCTCCGAGCCAGGTGGCGAGATGCAACCCCGGATTGCCGACCGTGGCCAGCTTGATGTGCTCGTACCGCGCCTTGTGGATGGCATCGAGGCCGAAGAAGGTGAAGAAGAGGTTCACGTCGATGCCCTCGGCCCGCGCGCCGGTGGCCATGATCAGCGCCGGGTAGACGCCTTCGAGCGAACCCTTGGAAACGATGATCGAGACCTTCTCGATGGTGTCCGGCTTGACCGCCAGCGGTTCAACAAGAACTTGCGTTGTCACGTGATGGTCTCCTTTCGCTCAGATGCAGCCGCGCGGCTTGGGGATGCCGGCGACCCGGGCGGCCACCTTGGCCGGTCCCTTGGGGAACAGTTGGTACAGCTCCTTGATCGATACGCCCGATGTCTTACCGAGCACCCTGACCGTGGGGCCGGTTCCGTTGGCGAGGTATTCGTTGCGCATGAACCTGATCACCTGCCAGTGTGCGTCGGTCAGCTCGATCCCCTCGCGCCGCGCGAGTTCAGGGACCATGGCCTCGCTCCACTGCTCGGGGTGCACGAAGAACCCCTCCTCGTTGACCTCGACCGGTGCGGCGTCCAGTGTTTCGGTCGGCATGTGAACTCCTTTGTTCTCAATGACCGGACGGAGCGCCGACCGGCTCGTGGACCTTGCCCCTCTCGGGCATGGCGGAATGCAGACCGGGGATGTCTCGTCCCGGCAGGAGACCGTGCCAGTAGAACCACTGGAACATCAGCTTGCCGAGGTGGTTGAGACGCGACTCCTTCAGCAGCGGCAGACCGATTGGCCCGGGGAAGTGTCCCGTCAGCGGCTCGGTCTCGTAGTTGAAGTCGATCAGCAGGGCTTTGTTGAAGCCGGTCTCGATGAAGCAGTTGGTGTGGCCGTCGAAGCTCGAGTCGAGCTCGTGGCCCGCGAGGAAGCGGCGAATGTTGTCGCACAGCACCTCACCCTCGAAGTGCGTGACCGAGCCCGCTTTCGAGGTGGGAATGCCCGCCGCGTCGCCGATGGCGAAGATGTTCGGCCGCACTCGCGACTGCAGGGTGTGCTCGTCGGTGGGAACGAAGTTCAGCTCGTCCCCGAGCCCCTCCGAGCGGCCGACGTACGCCGCGCCCGCGTGCAGCGGGATCACCACCGCGATGTCGAAAGGAACGGTGCGTCCGTCGTATCCCACCAACTGGCCGCCCGATCCGTCGACCTCACCCGTGTTGAACTCGGTCACCATCGAGATGCCCTTCTCGGCGAGCATCGACCCCAGCGTCCGCGACGCCACCGGCTTGGTGAACGCGCCATCGAGAGGCGTGACGTAGGTCAGCTCGATCTGCTCGCGAACGCCGCGCTCGCGGAAGAACCAGTCGGCGAGGAAGAGGAACTCCAGCGGCGCGACCGGACACTTGATGGGCAGGTCGACCACATTGACCACCAACCGGCCGGCGTCGAACTCGGCGAGCCTGCGGCACAGCGCGGTGGCTCCCTCGCGCGAGTAGAAGGTGAAGACCCGCCGGTTCCAGCCGGCACCAGTGAGGCCCTCGGTCTCGTCGGGGACGAGAGTGGCGCCGGTGGCGATCACGAGCACGTCGTAGCTGAGGGTGGATCCATCCTCGAGATGGACTGTGTGCCCATCGACATCGACGCTGCCGATCGGGGACTGCTTGTAGGCGATCCCGGAGTGGAGCTGCCGTTTGCGCGAGCGCACGAGCTCGTCGCCGTCGGCGAGCCCGAAGGGCACGAAGAGGAGGCCCGGCTGGTAGAGGTGATCGTCGTCCTGGTCGACGACGGTGATCTCGACGTCGTGCAGCGGGAACATGCGGCGAAGCCGGTTGGCGCTCAGCGTGCCTCCCGTGCCGCCACCGAGAATGACGATACGGTGGGTCATGTGGACATGGTCCGATTGCCGGGGAGGTGATACCAGGGCCGGAAGGCATGAATTCGATGGGCCGGATGCAAGGCGATGACGCCGCTGAGCACGGGTATCGCTCGGTTCACCGCCCACGTCCTCCGGTCAGACGGGGTCCTGCGTCTCCTCGTCCACCCAGGCGAGTGGGCAGAGTGGCGCGTGCTGGCCGGAGGGGACAGAGAAGGGCAAGCCGTTGGCATCCGTCCCGGCCATCGGCACCACCCTGGTCCCCGCGCACGGAAGCAGGCCCTTGTCGGCGCTCGGACAGGTGCCGTCCTCAGACGGTCCCGCGCAGAGGCTTTGGAGATGCCCCTCCGCACGGCTCACGATGGCGAACAACCGATCCGGCTGTCCGTCTCCCTTGTGCATGCCTCCTCCTCCACGCCCGCCCGCGCCTGGCCCCCTTCCAGTCCCTGCAGCGTCGCGCCGCCCCGGCCCGCGCACCAGCGCCACAAGTCACCAGCTCACCCTGCCATTTGCCCCTGGCGCGGCCGGAGGAGATGTGGGCGTGGATCGCCGACGGGAGCCCGACGCGTCCGGCTCAGTAGGATCGCAGCCATGTCGTACAGCACGCCCGAACTCGCGGTGAGCCTCGTCCATAGCGGAGACCGTGTCTTCCTCCACGGCGGCAGCGCGGTTCCAGGAGTGCTGCTGCGGGCGCTTGCGGCCCGCTCC
>CAAGKR010041953.1_pt1 | contig 11172 bp, 13 predicted proteins | sample 2556971 | NCBI WGS metagenome assembly CAAGKR01 (sample SAMEA5207829, study PRJEB30636) | soil metagenome | biome: forest; feature: boreal; material: soil | place: USA | collected 2011-09 | depth 1 m
GCGCGCGGCGCAGGTGCTCGCCATCCTGGCCGAGGCGCCCGACCTCGCAACGCGGATCGATCCCGAGCTCGGTTACCTCTGGGCCGAGGTGGTCCACGCCGCGCGCCACGAACACGCGCGAGATCTCTCCGATGTCCTCGGTAGGCGCGTGCCGATATTTCGCGACGCCCGCGATCAAGGTCTCGCCATCGCCCATCGAGCGGCAACTCTGATCGGCGCGGAGCTCGGCTGGGACGCGCCCCGGCGAGAACACGAAATCGGCCGATATCGCGACGACGTCGAACGCTCGCGCCGCTGGCGCCACGAATTACTCCAAGGCTAACTTAACCAACGGCACCGTCGGGTCCGGTCATCCATCGCGCCGGGAACGCGAGCTTGGCTCGCGAGCCCTTCGCAGGGGCGCGGGACCTCCCAGGGTCCCCGCCTCTAAAGAACCCTGATTACGCCGGGGACGGCGCGCAGTCGCAAACGGAGGGCATGCGCCTCGTGGGCACTGGCGCACAGCACGTCCAGGCGATGGGAGACGTATTTCTCCCCTCTCGAAGGTTGCCGTCCGTGAGCAGCCAGGGCCCTGCCACCTTCGGCGGCCGCCGCGAGCACAGCCGCGCTGACGACGTCGTCGTTGCGCGCAATCACCGACAGCGAAAAGTCGCTCGGGAACTTGAAGCAGGCGCCGATGAGAGCGATCTCTCTCGCGCGCGCCTGCTCGTCAGATGTCCCGGCGCCCAACGACGCGGCCCTGCGCCTTGTCTTCAACGGAGCTGCGGGGGTCGACCGAGCCGCGCTCGCGGATCGAGCTCCGCTCGAGGTCGGCGGCGGCGCGCGCGCGTCCATACGGCAGCGGCCGGTCGGTGCGAAGAACCTGGACCGGAAGTACCACCCGGATCGATTCGGGGATCGCCTCGAAGAACCAATTCGAAACCACGTCCGACATACACCGCTCGACCGGACACTCGGCGCCGTAGGTCGAGCGGGTGATCCATTGCGACCGGATCTCTCCCTCGCGCGACAGCGAGACACCGACGCCGACGTAGCCCGAGCGCTGGCAGGAGATGGGCAGCACGTCGAAGCACCGGTGCAGCGTGGACGCCTGCGTCTGCGCCTCCGCACGCAGGGCCTTTTCGATCTCCCACGGCGACGCGTAGGCGGGGATTGCCGACTTCATGTCCGCCTCGCCAATCTGCGCGCCCACCGGCACCGCGCAGAAGATGCTGGCGAGCGCCGCCACCTCGATCGGCAGGAAGGCGCGCCGCACGAAACGGCGGGCAGCGTCGGAGGGGATCGCCCGCACGCGACCGCTGTCGGGAATGCCGCGGACGACGAACGTCGCGACACCGAGCGTGAGGTCGGCGCGTGCGCCGCCCTCGACCGGCACCTCGACGAATCGAGCGCCGGGTTCGCGCGCGAGGCTTTCAACCGGCAGGGGCGCCCGATCGCCGTCGATCCGGCCGGTGAACCCCGGCCCGAGCGCAATCCGGTAGCCGGCGCGCGTGCGACGCACGAGCGGCATCGGGAGCGCCGAGAAGGCATCGTCCTCTATCCCGGCGCCGATGTTGTAGACGCGCGCTCGTCCGGAGGCACGCGCGGCGGCCAGGGCGGCCACGCCGACTCCGATGGCGAGCCACAAACTGATATACGCCGGTCCGTAGACGACGCGGTGAGCGGCCAACAACGCGAGCGCAACCAGCAAAGCAGCGGCGGTTGAGATCGCGGCGACCAGACCGAAGGCAGAAGCGGCGCAACGCCACTCTCCCCGGCGCGAAAGACGCCGCACTGAAATGACCTCGCCGTTGATGAGATACGCGATCTCGATCGACTGAGCTTGCTTCACGGCCAACCTCGCGGATCAGTGTAGCAGCCCAAACCTAAAACGGGCACCAGGACAGTCAGCAGGACCAAGCTCGAAGGAGCCGATCCGGGAACGCCTGCAAAACATCTTTCGCACCCTCCTTCTCGCCGGCGCCGGGCGAACCCCAACCCCGAGGTCACGCCCAGGCAACAGTTCCTCGACGATAAACTGGCAGCAACCGGGCGATCGTCGTCGAAATTACGTAGATCCTTGGTGCGTAGTTGGCTTCGCGGTGCCGCGATTGTTTCGAAATAGTGAACAGTAAATTCAATAGCTTACGGTATCAATGTCCATGGCATGTCGTGTGCATCTGGTCGGGCCGACCTTCTGGGAGGAGGGTTATATGGCCCAAGCCGTCACGCAAACGACACCGATCAAGACCGCAAAGCCGCCCGCCCCGGTGCCCGCGGCGAACCCTGAGAAGGCGCTCCAGATCCTTTCCAAGACCATCTACAAAGAGCTTCGCGAGAACGGTTACGAGCCGAAACAGATCGTCGCACTCGCGACGGAAATCATCAGCCTGGTCACGACCGACCTCGGACCTTTGGACTAATTTTCTAGCTTTTCTATACCTCTTAAAGCATTCTTCGCGCGCCCCGACCCGGGCGCGCTTTTTTTTGTTCGGCTTCGCTGAGCGGTCGGGTTGGAGCGATTCGAAATGGGCATCAAGACGGTTTCCGAGCTGGACATCGCGGGCCGGCGGCTCTTCATCCGCGTCGACTTCAACGTTCCGCTGACACCCGAGGGAAAGGTCTCGGACGACACGCGCATTCGCGAGAGCCTCCTGACCATCAAGCTGGCGATCGAAAAAGGCGCGCGCGTGGTTCTGGCGTCGCACCTCGGCCGGCCCAAAGGCAAGCCCGACAAGAAATACACCCTCGAGCCGGTCGCCGGGCGCTTGGCGGAGCTGATCGGCGCCGACGTCACGCTCACCGATGAGCCCGTCGGGGATGGCGCGCGCAAGGTCGTGAACGATCTGCGCGCAGGCGCCGTGGCGCTGCTCGAGAATCTGCGGTTCTCGCCCGGCGAAGAGGCCAACGACGAAGCCTTCTCGCGCGCGCTGGCGAGCTATGCCGACGTCTACGTCAACGACGCGTTCGGTACCGCGCACCGCGCGCACGCGTCAACCGTCGGTATGACCAAGTTCGTCTCCGAAAAGGGGATGGGGCTGCTCATGGAGCGTGAGGTGAAGTTCCTGGGCAAGCTCCTCGGCGACGTGGAGCGACCCTTCGTAGCGATCATCGGCGGCGCCAAAGTCTCGGACAAGATCGGGGTGCTCGACAATCTGCTCGCTCGCGTCGATCAGGTCCTCATCGGCGGCGCGATGGCGAACACCTTCCTCAAGGCCAAGGGGGGCAAGCTCGGGCGCTCGCTGGTGGAAGACGACAAGCTGGCGATGGCGCGTGCGTTCCTCAAGAAGGCCGAGGAGGGGAACGTCGACGTGCTCCTGCCGCGTGACGTGGTGGCGGCGGCCGGCACCAAGTCGGAGTCCGGGCGCGTGGTCCAGGCGATGGCGGTGCCAGAGGATCTCGCGGCGCTCGACATCGGTCCCGAGACGGCGCGCGGATTCGCCGACGCGATCGCGCGCGCCAAAACGATCTTCTGGAACGGACCGATGGGCGTGTTCGAATCGGAGCCTTTCGCGGCCGGCACGCTGGCTGTCGCCAAGGCCGTGGCGGGCGCGACCGGCGCGCTGTCGGTGGTGGGCGGAGGCGATTCGGTGGCCGCGGTGCACAAGAGCGGCGTGGCCGACAAGATCACCCATATTTCGACGGGCGGCGGCGCCTCGCTCGAGTTCCTGGAGGGGAAGAAGCTCCCCGGCCTGGCGGCGCTCGAGAGCTGATTCGCATGGCGCGCGCGCGGCGACCGTTTTTTTGCGGCAACTGGAAGCTCCACGGCTCGATCGCCGAGTCTCTGGCGCTCGCCACCGAGGTTCGCAATGGCGTGGCGGTCCTGCGCGAGGTCGACGTCGCCGTGGCGCCCAGCTTCACCGCTCTTTACGCCGTGGCCAAGCGGCTCGAGGACGGACCGGTGACCGTCGCGGCCCAGGACTGCTACTGGGAGGGCAAGGGCGCTTTCACCGGCGAAGTGTCGCCGGGTCAGGTCGCCGACGCCGGCTGCAAGTACGTGATCGTCGGCCACTCCGAGCGACGCCAGCTCTTCGGGGAGCTGGACGCCGCGGTGAATTTGAAGGCCCGCGCTGCCCTGGCAGCCGGACTTTCGCCCATCATTTGCGTAGGCGAGACGCTCGCCGAGCGCGACGCCGGCGAGACCATCGGCCGCGTACAGGCGCAGCTCGACGCCGCGCTCGCCGATCTCGGCGACGCGGATCTGGAGCGCGTCGTCATCGCTTACGAACCGGTGTGGGCCATCGGCACCGGTCGCAACGCAACGCCCGCCCAGGCCGAGGAGGTGCATCGGTTCATTCGCACCCGCGTCGCGGCGCGCGCGCCCGCTCTGGCACCGCGCCTCCGCATTCTTTATGGTGGCAGCGTCAAACCCGACAACATCCGGGCGCTCATGGCCGAGGAGGATGTCGACGGCGGGCTGGTCGGCGGCGCATCGCTCTCGGCGGAATCGTTCGTCCGCATCGTAAAAGAAGGGTCTGCCGCATGATCACGTTCCTCACCGTCGTTCACGTCCTGGTCTGCCTCTTCCTGATTCTCGTCGTGCTACTGCAAGCCGGCAAGGGCGGTGGGATGGGGATTGCCTTCGGCGGTGGCGGCGGCAGCCAGACCGTGTTCGGCTCGTCGGGCGCGGGGAACTTCCTGACCCGGCTGACTTCCGTCACGGCATTCGTGTTCTTGCTGACCTCGCTCGGCCTAGCGCACTTCTCCAGCCAGCAGGATTCGAAGCGCCTGCAACGCCTGGCGGAGCGAAAGACCGCCGAGAAGAAGGCGGACGACCAGCGCGCGACCAAGATGAAGATGGATCTGGAGAAGGCGCGCGAGGCCGTCCAATCGACAACCGGCACCGGAGCCGCCGGCACCGCGCCGACCACAACAGAAGCGCCCTCGCCCGCGGCGGCAGCCACCAAACCGGCTGATACCGCGACCAAGGTCGAGGCGAAGACGGCGCCGGTCCCCGCCACGCGCCACCGCCGCAAGCACACCGTGGCGACCCCCGCGGACGGCACGGACGCGCCGGCCGGTGCGAACGACAGCGCCCCGCCACCACCCGCCCCCGATCCGGCGCCCGCGCCCTAAGGTCGGGTAGAATTGGTAGCGACGCCATGCCGCTGCCGTTCACAAAAGTCGAGGGGCTCGGGAACGACTTCGTGGTCGTCGATCTCCGGCCGGGTCGCCCCGGCGCGCGCGCGGGCGGCCCATCGCCGGAGGATCCCAAGGTCGTGCGCGCGATCTGCGACCGGCGTTTCGGCATCGGCGCCGACGGTGTGCTGACGATCTTGCCCAGCGCAACCGGTGACGCGCGCATGCGCGTGCTCAACGCCGACGGCAGCGAGGCCGAGATGTGTGGCAACGGCATCCGCTGCGTCGCCAAGGTGCTCTACGAATCCGACCCGCCGATGCGCCGGCCCACCCTGCGCATCGAGACGGGCGCCGGGGTGCTCGAATGCGCGGTCTCCGCAACCTCCGGTGTCGTGAGTGGCGTCGAGGTCGACATGGGACGCCCCCGCCTGTCGCGCGACGAGGTCCCACTTTCGCCCGGCGGCACGTCGCGCGCCTTGTGCGAGGCCGTCATCGCGCGCGATCGCGAATTCCGGTTCACGGCCGTCTCGATGGGGAACCCGCACGCGGTGGTGTTCGTCGAGGCCCGCGACGGGGACGACGGCGATCTCCGCGGGCTCGCCGAAACCTATGGGCCGACGCTGGAGGTCAGCGACCGATTTCCGCGCCGGACCAACGTGGAATTCGCGCGGGTGCGCGGCGGCGAGATCGATCTGGTGGTCTGGGAACGCGGCAGCGGCCTCACCCTCGCCTGCGGCACCGGCGCCTGCGCCACGGTCGTCGCGGCCGTGCTCGAAGATCGCCTGGCCGCGGGCGTGGAAACGCCGGTTCACCTGCCGGGTGGCACGCTGTCAATCACCGTCGGGAAGGACCTCGCGAATGTGCGGATGCGCGGACCTGCGCGTATCGTATTCGACGCGACCATCGACGTCGCCCGCCTGCTCGAGCGACGAGACTTCCCGGCCTGAACGCCCTACTCTCGTGCCCACGCATGGCCCTCAAGAAGTCCGAGCTCTACTCCCGTCCGACATCAAGGCCCGGGAGCCGCAACGCGCCGCCCTTTACAAGGCGACCGCGGCCTTCGTTCGCTCGTACGCGAACCTATCTGACGAGCTCGAGCCGGCCGGCTATGGGTGCCGCAGACATCGCCCGCGTGAAGGAGCGCCTCCAGCATGCGAACAAAACGGGGAACTGCAACGCCCGCACGGAAAACATCCGGCTCAACACCGAGCTCGCCAAGAAGCCGCGCGCCTGCCTTGAATACATCCTCCTCCACGAGCTGGTGCACTTGCTGGAGCCGACCCACAACGATCGGTTCACGCCTCTCATGGCCGACTCATGCCGAGCTGGCAGATCCAACGCTCGGAGCTGAACCGCCTGCCCCTTCGCCACGAGACCTGGTTCTTTTGACCGTACGACCTCCGCGGGTCCCCTCAAAAGAGCGTCCCCTGCGGCCGGCTCGGCACCGGCAGGCCGAGGTGGTCGTAGGCGCGGCGGGTGATCTGGCGGCCGCGCGGCGTGCGGAGCAGGAAGCCCTCTTGAATGAGGTACGGCTCGTAGACGAATTCGAGCGTGTCGCGATCCTCCGCCAGTGAGGCCGCCAGCGAATCGATCCCAACCGGACCGCCGTCGAAGCGATTGACGATGGTTGTCAGGATCCTGCGATCGCCCGCGTCGAGCCCGGCGGCGTCGACCTCCAGCCGCCCGAGCGCGTATTCGGCGAGATCCTTGGTGACGCGGCCATCGCCGCGCACGTCGGCGAAATCGCGGATCCGCCGCAGCAAGCGGTTGGCGATGCGCGGCGTTCCGCGCGCGCGGCGGCCGATCTCGTCGGCGCCCGCGTCTTCGATCTGGATGCCGAGCAGGCGCGCCGAGCGTTTGACGATGGTCGTCAGATCGGCCGGCGAATAGAACTCGAACGTCTCCACGATCCCGAAGCGCGACAGCAGCGGCGAGCCGAGCTGGCCCGTGCGGGTGGTGGCACCGACCAGCGTGAAGCGCTCGATCGGCAGCGGGATGGCGCGTGCCCCCGCGCCGGCGCCGGTCACGAGCTCGATGCGGAAGTCCTCCATGGCCGGATAGAGACTCTCCTCGATCACGGGCTGGAGGCGGTGGATCTCGTCGATGAACAGGACGTCGCCCCGGCCGAGCGAGGTCAGGATTCCGACCAGGTCACCTTTGCGCTCGAGCACCGGACCGGAGGTGATGCGCACCTCGGAGCCCATCTCGCGGGCCAGCAGAAACGCGAGCGTCGTCTTGCCCAGACCCGGCGGCCCGGAGAGCAGCACGTGGTCGAGCGCGTCGCCGCGTTTGCGCGCCGCCTGGACGTAGACCGCGAGGTTCTCCGCCACCTTTCGCTGTCCGACGAACTCCGCGAAGCTGTGGGGCCGCAGCGCCGCGTCTTCGTCGCGATCGCGCGAGAGGGTGCCGCCGTCGGCGTCGGCGGACACGACCCGCTCGCCGGCGCCCGTCGCCCGGTCCTCGGCGGGCTCGTCTTCGTGTTTCTTGATCGCCATCGCCTACGATCTCCGCAACGCGCCGAGCGCCGCGCGCACCAGATCCCCGACTGGGCGCGCGGGATCGAGGCGGTCGAGCAACGGCTCGATCTCCGCGGGTTTGTAGCCGAGCTGTACAAGCGCCCCGTAGACGTCGCCGAGCGGCCCGCGCGGCACATTCTGGCGCGGCGGCTCCGCCGGGACCGGTAGGCCTTTTCCGGCGGGCAGGGTCAGGATCTTCTCGCGCAGCTCCAGCGCCAACCGCTCGGCCGTCTTGCGACCCACCCCCTTGACCTGCGTGAGGCGCGGGATGTCGCCGGTCGCAATTGCGCGGACCACGTCGCTGGCTTCCATTCCGGCCAGGATCGCCAGCGCTACCCGCGGTCCGACCCCCTGGACGCCGATCAACGTCTGAAACAGTCGCCGCTCGCCGAGGTCGACGAAGCCATAAAGCCGTAGCGGCTCGTCCTTGACGTAATGGGTGTGGACGAAAAGGTGCGTCTCTCCGCCGGCCGCCGACAGCGACAGCGCTGCTGCCGTCGAAGCGCTCACCGACACCTGGTAGCCGACCCCGGCCACGTCGACCACCGCGGCTTCGCCATCCGCCTCCATGACCCGCCCGCGCAAAAAGGAGATCATCGTCCTCGGAACCCTGGCAGGGTTCCGCTCCTCCCGCGAAGGGCTCGACTCGGCAAGGCCGAGTCCGCCCCACGCGATCCTTCGGGGCGACCCTGGCAGCGGGCGTGGCAGATGGCGATTGCCAGGGCATCGGCGGCGTCGGCCTCGGGCGTGCGGCGGAGCGAGAGCAACGCGCGCACGAGGTAACCGATCTGCTCCTTCGTGGCGCGCCCGTGGCCCACCACGGTCTTCTTGACCGTCGCGGGCGGGTAGCCGATCACAAGCAGCCCATACTCCGAGGCGATGAACAACGCGACACCGCGCGCTTCGCCGAGCGCCAGCGTCGACTGGATGTTGACGCCGAAGAATGCCTCCTCCATCGCGACCACGTCGGGCCGAACTTCTTCTATGAGGTCGCGCAGACCGCGCCCGATCTCACCGAGGCGCACCGAGCGTGCATCCCGCGGCGAGGCCGAGATGACGCCACACTCGACGTAGGTGACCGACGAAGCACCCGCGCCGGCGGACTCGATGACGCCGTAGCCGAGACGCAACGACCCGGGATCGATTCCCAGGATGCGCAAGGATGGGCGCAACGATGTCCGTGGCGACGCCCGTCTTCCCGCCGGTGACGTCGCGCGCGGCATCGACCCCGCCGTCAGCCGACGCTCTCCAGGACGGACTCGTCGACGTCCATGTTCGAATAGACGTTCTGCACGTCGTCGTTGTCCTCGAGGGCGCTGACCAGCTTGACCGCGCCCTCCGCTTCCTTGCCGACCAGCTTGACGACGTTCTGCGGCACCAGCGTCACCTCGGCGGAGTGCGGATCCGGAAGCCCGGCCTTTTTCAATCCGTCCCGAATGGTCTCGAACTCCTTGGGCTCGGTCACGACCACCAGCGACTCACCCTCGACGCGGATGTCGTCCGCACCGAGCTCGATCGCCAGCTCGGTGACCTTGTCTTCGTCCACGACCGCCTTCTCGAAGACGATCAGGCCCTGCTTCTTGAACATCCACCCAACCGATCCGGAAGCGCCCAGGTTGCCGCCGTGACGGGTGATGAGGCTCCGGATGTCGCTGGCGGTGCGGTTCCGGTTGTCGGTCATGACGTCGACCAGCACCGCCGCCCCGCCCGGGCCGAACACTTCGTAGCTGAACTCCTCGTAGGTGACGCCTTCGAGATCGCCGGTCCCCTTCTTGATCGCCCGATCGATGGTGTCGTTCGGCATGTTCACGGCACGTGCCTTGTCCGCCGCCGCACGCAAGCGCGGGTTGCCGGCGATGTCACCGCCGCCGAGGCGGGCCGAAAGCGTCAGTTCCTTGATGACCTTGGTCCAGACCTTCGACTTCTTGGAGTCCGAGGCCTCTTTCTTGTGCTTTATCTTCGACCACCGGTTGTGCCCGGACATCCCTATTTCCTATCACAGTCCGCAACCGCTGAGAGGTTCCTGAGGCTCCCAGGGCGGCCCCGGCCCGGGCGATCGCGCTCACGGCGGCCCCAGCAAAGGAGATCAACAAGACAGGGGGCCGTCGCATCACTCCGAGTTGTCGGACGGCGCTCGGGAAGGTTGTTCGCATGGTAAAAGCCCCGCCGATGGCGCCCAACGCTGCTGCGGATCTGGTGCTCGCCTCGGCGTCCCCGAGGCGGCGCGAGCTCCTCGAGCGGCTCGGGCTGGTCTTGCAGGTCATCCCCGCGGACGTCGACGAAGCGCCGCAGACCGGCGAGCTGGCCGGCGCCTACGTTCGCCGGATCTCCATCGCCAAATGCGACAAGGTGTCCGATGCGTCCCCTCCGGACGAAACAGATGGACCAAAGCTGGCCGTCCTTGGCGCGGACACGACGGTCGTCGTCGACGCGACAATCCTTGGCAAGCCGTCCGACGAGCGGGAGGCGCGCGCGATGCTGGCGCGGCTGGCCGGCCGGCGTCACGAAGTCATCACCGGCACCAGCGTCCGTTTCGGCGGCAGGCGCATCGAGCGCGCCGTGACCACCCTGGTCGCCCTTCGCGCGCTGCAATCGGCAGAGCTCGACGCCTACGTCGCTTCCGGCGAATGGCGCGGCAAGGCGGGCGGCTACGCGGTTCAGGGTATCGCGGCGGCGTTCGTGACCGACCTGCGTGGCTCGGTGACCAACGTGATCGGGCTGCCCCTGGCCGAGGTGCTGGCCGACCTGCTGGCTCTCGGCGCCCTGCCGCGCTACCCGCCGGCCGGCTTCGGCCTGCCGGACGGACGATGACCCGCGCCAAAGGCATCGCCGCCAACCTCGCCGACGTCCGCACGCGCATCGGCGCGGCGGAGCACGCCGCGGGCCGGCTCCCGGGATCCGTCCGTCTGGTCGCGGTCAGCAAGAAGATGACCGTGGACGACGTGCGCGCCGCGCTCGGCGCCGGACAGCGCGCGTTCGGCGAGAGCTACGGGCAAGAGCTGCGCGACAAGCGAGCGGCCCTCGCGAGCGAGGCGACGCCGCCCGAATGGCATTTCGTCGGGCCCCTCCAGAGCAACAAGGTCAAGTACGTCGCGGGGCAGGTGGCCCTGATCCACGCCGTCGACTCGGCTGCTCTGCTCGACGCGATCGAAGCGCGAGGGGCGGGCCAGGCCTGTCTGGTGCAGGTCAACGTGGTGGGCGAAGCGCAGAAGCGCGGCGTGGCACCCGCGGATCTGCCCGCGCTGCTCGATCGATTTGCTTCCTTCCAGTTCACCCACTGCGAAGGACTGATGCTGATTCCCCCGCTGGGCGCATCTCCCGAGAACGCCCGCCCGCACTTCGCCGCGCTGCGGGCTTTACGAGATCGAGAGGCAAGCCGCGCGCGGGTCAACGTCGATCTCAAGGAGCTCTCGATGGGAATGAGCGCCGATGTTGAGATCGCGATCGCCGAAGGCGCGACGATCGTGCGTGTAGGAACTGCGATTTTCGGCGAGCGCACGCGCTAGTCGCAATGCCGATCGGGTAGCGCGTAACTGATCGAAATTGATCTGCTTTTCCTGTGGAGAAAAATGTATTCGCCACGGTGTCCAAGACCGAC
>CAAGKR010091789.1_pt1 | contig 11169 bp, 9 predicted proteins | sample 2556971 | NCBI WGS metagenome assembly CAAGKR01 (sample SAMEA5207829, study PRJEB30636) | soil metagenome | biome: forest; feature: boreal; material: soil | place: USA | collected 2011-09 | depth 1 m
GGTCGGGTGGCGGCGGCGCGACCACGGCCACCGACGGAGACGGAGACGGCGCCTCCGGCTGCGGCTTGAACGGAGGGCTGCTGGGAGAAATGGAGGCTCTCGTTCCAGGCCGCGAAGGCGTTGTCGAACCAAACGGTGAGGTCGGTGAGAGCAGAGGCGGGTTGAGCTGGCCGAGACGACCGGAGAGGCGCATACCGTAGAAGCCGTCTCCGCGCTTCCCCGGCGCTGCGGCCATCTGCAGGATCGTCTGAACATTGGCGGCCTGCTTGAGAAACGCATCCGCGAGCTTGAAGCGCAGATAGGCGTTCAACGTCGACATCGGCAATGGATCCCGCAGCGTCACCTCGCCCTCGAGAAAAATCTCGCCATCGGGAGACTTGGCCTCGATGCCCTGCAGCTTCGCGATCCCCTTGTCGATCGCGACGTGCCCCCCCAAATCGTCGAGCCGTACCCGCGGTAACGTCAATCCACCACCCAAGAAGGCGTTGCCCGCCACGCGCAGAGGAGACTTGCCGTCACCGACCACGCACCCGTCGCAGGAAAACGTGATTTCGCCGCTCGCATCGGCGAAGCGACCGCTCTCGGAGGCGACGTCGATATCGATCTTCGCCGTGCCGTTGAGCGGCAGGTTGATCGCCTCGCGTACCCCAGGCAGCTCGCTCATTTTCACGTCGCGCGCGTGAATCACGATCTGGAAAGGCTTCTTCTTGCCGGGCGTTCCGCTCTGGGAGAATTCAATCTGCCCCCCGAGCGCGTCCAGGAACACGCTGGTGCTCTTCGAGGACGTCAGCAGGGACAACGGCGAGACCGAGACGCGCGCCGACTCGACGGTAAACCGCGTCGGCTTGCCGCTCAGCGGACGGGTGCGCACCCGGATATCGTGGAACGTGACACCGAATCCGAACGCAGGTCCGGCCGATCCGATCTCGACGTCGAGATCCTTTTCGGCCGCCATCCGAATCACCATTTCCTTGGCGCTCTGGTAGGGAAACGAAAAGTACAGGGCCACCACGAACACGACCAGGCCAAACCCGCCAAAAAGAGCCAGGCGGCGTAGCCGGCGCATTCTGTCGGTCGTCATCATCGCCACGCGCCGTGCCTCCTTCTTGTCACCGCTCGCGACCGTTTGTCACCGCTCGTCACCGCTTGTCTTGCCCTTCCGTTTTCTTCTTGGTCTTATCTTCGCGAACCCGCTCGAATGCCGTCGCGGTGAGCTCCACGTCCAGCTTGTCGCTGTCGTCGGAATACCGGTGCTTGAGCGAAAGCCGCGTGAAGAAGACCAGGTGCGGTCCGGTCTCCACGCGCTTGAGGAACCTGGTCAAGCTCTGCAGGTCGGTCTCGCGAATCTTGATATCCATGTCGTGCTCCACGTAGCGCCGCCCGGCGGGAACGGACGGACGCTCGCTCGACTCGGCGATCTCGACGTTCTCGCTGCGCGCGGCGATCTCGAGATCGGCGGTGAGCTGCGGCGGATCGTTGCCGATCCGCGCCTCCTGGACGGCGTTGCGGGACTTGGCCTCCAGGTATTCGTCGCGATGTTGTGCGATGGCGCCGAGCGCCTCGCGAATCGCGGCATTTTCATCCTGAAGGTCGCCTATTCTGTTCATCGCGAAGGTTGCGCCGAGAAGGACGGCGACCGTGACGACTGCGACCCCGAGCACCGTGACCCAACGACGCTCGCGCGGGGCGAGCCTCTCCCACTCGGCGGCGAAATAGACGACCGGCCGGCGGAGCGACCGCCCCATCGATTGGCGGATGGTGTCGAGCGCGCTCATGGCGACGTGCAATTCACGGGGTCACGGGCATTTGGAGGCGATGTTGAGGGTGAATTGCTTGCCGCCACCCGAGACCTCAGTGACGGCGCCCTTGGTCACTTCTTCGAAGCAATCGATCTCCTTGAGCTTGGCCGCGATGTCGTCGACGGCGGTGCCGGTATCGGCGGTTCCTTTGATGAAGGTCTTCTTCGGCCGGATTTCCAGCTCTGCGACGTCGATCTTCACCTTATCCGCAGGCGGCACCTTGCGCGAAATTTGATCGAGCAGATCGAACGCGGTCGCCTTCGGCAGCGGCGCCAGCTCCTCGCGGAAGCCCTTTCGCAGGAGCTCCGTGACCGCCTCCGCGTCGTCGCGCGGCTTGCCGAACAGCTCCTGGGTCGCAGTCTTGAGCTCCTTGTCGAGAGCCTTCCGCTCCGCCCCGAGGTTGGCGAGCTTCGCGCCGACGTCGATTCCGACCGCGACGAGCAGCGCCGCTGCGAGCGCCGCCAGGTGCCAGGCCTTCTGGCGCAAGATCGAAAAATTCGCCCGGTAGACGAAAGGACCGCGCCGAAAATCGATCTCGCGCGACCCGCGAGCAGACGCGATCGCGATGGCGGCGGCGAGCGCGTACGCGTCGGACTCGGGCACCGCGGACTCGTCGCCCACCGCCTCGCGATCTGGGTTTCGGCCGCCGCCGGATTCAAGCGCCGGACGCACGGGAGGATGGCGCGCGGGAATTCCGAGCTCCGCTTCGAGAAACGCAAGCAAGCCAGCCAGACGTCCGCCGCCACCGACCACCAGCAGCCCGTCGATCTCGAGATGGCCGCTCGCGCGAAAACTGGCCAGCGTCTGTCGCAGCTCCCTCACGGTCGGAGCGAGCGCCTCGCGCAACACAGCGTCGAGCTTGGTCAGCAAGGGAGTGGTCGCCGGTCGACCGGGGCTCGCCAAGAACGCCTCGCCCAGCTTGGCCTCCTCGGCCCGCTCGTGATCGACGCTGAAGGCCTGCGCGATCGCGGCGGTGAGGTGCGCGCCGCCCCGCCGGATGGTGCGGGCATTGACCGCCTCACCACCCCGGATGACACAGACGTTGGTGCGCTGGTGACCGAAGTCGAGCAGCAGCTGACACGCTTCCCCTTCACCCGCTGCGTCGGCGCTGGCCGTTCGGGTAGAAAACAGCGTCCGGTAGATCACCGGCGCTGCGAACAGCGCCCGCGGGTGAATCCCCTGCCCCTCGGCGCCCGCGATGAGCGCCGCCAGATCCTCACGCCGGGCCGCGGCCGCCAAGATCGTCGTCCCCTCCGGGCGCTGTCCGACCACCAGATGATCGAACACCACGTCCTCGATGGAGCTGACGATCTGCCCTTCCAGCTCGTACCCGACCACCTGATCGATCTTGCGCGCATCCGTGAACGGCAGATCGAGGACCCGGACCGAGAGCAGATCGCCCCCGACCGCCAGATACGGCGTCACCTCGCCGGTTATCCGAGAGAGTCCATCGCGGGCCGCCGCCAGCTGGCGCTCGAGGAGCGGCGCTTCGCCGGCGGGCACGGGGACCTCCATGACGCCGCGGAGCGTGGTGGCGCGGAACCCCGGCTCGAGAAACACGAGCTTTACCGAGTACGCCCCGAGATCGACGCCGCAGACTGTGTGGGCCATGGTCTCCTATTCCTCGCGCCAGTACTGAAGGACTCCGGCGGCCTTCTCAGATGCGGGGTTGAGCGTGAGCGGGTTTTCCAGCGTGCGCCCCGTGTCGACGATGGCGGTGATCTTCTTCTTCACGCGCCCGGACTCGCCGGTGGCGACCACCCGGTAGACCCGCGGCGCTCCGACGTACGCAAGGTTGCCGAGGCCCCCTTTGTCGATGTTGATCGGCCGCATCGACTGAAAGATCTTGTATCGCGGATCGTCTGGAAGGACGGCGCTCTGTGGGTTCTGCAGCAGGTTGGTGATCGTGTCGAGGCTGTCGAACCCCGCCGTCGACGCCCGATCGCACAAGATGCTCGCGAGGGGGTAAAGAACCGTGTCGTTGAAGACGGTCGGGTCGGTGGGAGGCTTGGCGGGATCGGGCGTCGCCGCGGCGCGAATTAAGCCCATGACCAGCGGCGTACAGTCGCCGCTCTCCTTGTTGCTGATCGCACCGAGGTTCACCTTGCAGGTCGGGTCAGAAGCATAGACGGTCAGGTATGGCTGGAACGCCTCCATGAAGTTGTCGGAGACGCCGCGCACCATCTTGACCTCCTCGACGGTGTCGAAGCTGTTGTCGTGCGCGCGATAGTGATCGGCGTGGGCGTCGTACCGGTAGTCCTCGGAGTTCGACGACCCCTCGGGCGAGAACATCTGCTCGTCGGCGTCCGCCCAGTCGATGATCGCGCGCGCGACATCGGGGCGGGTCGTAAAGTTGCCGGAGACGTCGGCCTCGGAAAACAGCCGGTCGAATCGCGGTGAGAACATCAGACCCATCAAGAGGCGATAGACCAGCAACTGCTTTGTCTTGTCCGAGGCCACGCCGGAGCCGCAGTTCATGTCGATCTTGCCGTCCTCGGAGGTGATCTGCGCACCGAAGGTCCCGGACTTGAGACCGAGTCCTTTGATGCCCGTGGTGTCGATACCAATCAGGCTGCCGAGGCCGGACACCTCGTCCTTCGAGCCGCTAAAGAACCCCATCAGCGAGCCGGCGTAATCGGTGACGCGCAGGCTGAAACCGAGGCCGCTGGAGGCGACGGAGGTGCTGCCGCTGGTGCCGCCGCTGCCGTTGGAAGCGGTCGACATCGACTGCTGCAACATCTTCTGCACCTGAGACATCACAGGATCTACGAACTGAATCTGGATCTTGATGAGCAATCGCGACAGATTTACCGACGAGACCGCGAGGTAGTGCGCGCGCAGCTCGTCGCGCGCATTGGCCGCCTGCGCCGCATCGACGCTGGTTCCGTAGGTGAACTCGCCGACGACCGAAATCATGAGCGCGAGCCAGGTCAGCACGATCAGCATCGCCACCCCGCGATCGGGCTGCCTTTTCATTGCTTCACCGGCTTGTAGTCGACTTTTTCCGTCATCCGGATTCGCGCGTCGGTGGAGTACGAGACTTCCTGGCCGCGCTCGTCGATCACGGTGAGGGTGATGCGGACGTGGGTGGGCAAATATTGGTTCCCGCTCGCGTCGAGCGTGGTCCAGTCGTTCACCCACTCCTTGAGCTTGTGATCGTAGTACGAGAACTTGACCCGCGTGACGTCCGGACAGAGCACGTACGCCTCGCCCGTGATGTTGCTCGGATTCTCGGCTTGCAGCCGGCGGGTCTCGCGCCGCATGAGGTTCAAGACGCGGCGATCGTCGGCATCCCGCTCGCCAAAGTAGCCGATGACCGACGTATCCCCCTCCTCCAGCCCCGCCCGCAACCGCTGGTGCGCGAAACCCGAGAACGAAAGCTCGTCGACGTCTCCGTGCGACGAGCCGACCAGAAACGTGCGCCGATCGGCAATCGCGGTGTTCTCGGACGCCGACAGGTACCCCATCTCGATCTCGCGCGCCATGCGCATGAGCGCGACCCGAACGGTGTGTGTTCGCTCCTGCGCGGTCTCTAGTGCCCGCTTGTTGGTGATCGTCTGGTTGAAGGAGCCCCACATGATCGTCGTGACGAAACCCAGGATCGCGAGCGCGAGCATCACCTCGATGAGCGTGAAGCCCGCGGAGGGCGATCGCGCGCGGAGGCGAAGCCAGGGACCCATCAGCGTGCCGACCCCGAAAGCGCGCCGAACGGTGAACCGGTGGCACCGGTCCCGCTGGTGGCACCAGTGCCACCGCTCCCTCCGGCGCCGCCGGCCGTGAGCCCGACGGCGTCGAGCTGCGACGGGTCGGTCAGGTATTGAACGACCTCGAAATTCTGGTCCAACCGCCCGTGCTCGTCCCAGATCACGCGGACCGTCACCTTACGGACCGACTCCTGAAGGCCATTTCGGATCGGGTCGATGAAGCTGCTCATCATTCCGCCGATGAAGCCGGTCAGGAGCGACATCGGGTCCTTCGCGTCCTGGCTCTGCGTCGTAGCCTGATCGCGAGAGCGCTGCGCCAGATCTACGGGCAGCTCGATCCGCTCGATGCTGGTCTCCCAGCGAAATTGTGGGTAGCCCAGATCCTTGAAGGATCCGGCGCCGATCTCGTCGTTGTCCGTGAAGCCGTTGTCGAGGATGTCGTCTTCGATCTCGACCATCTTGGTTCGGGCCAGGAAGGTCGCGCCGGTGGTCATCTTGGCGTGGTTGGTCGATCGGACGTTGTTGGTGACGATCGAAAGCAGGACCACCAGCGTCGACGAGAGAATGGCTATCGCCACCATGATCTCGAGCAGCGTGAAGCCGGAGCTGGAACTTCGTGAGCTCGTTGGCGTCATTTGACGATCTGGTTCCCCTCGTCGTCGTACTCGATCCCGAGCGGCGGCCGGACTTCGCTGTTGTAGATGCGAACCCGCCCGGTGATGGGATGCACCACGAGCGAGTAGACGCTCTGCCCGTCGGCGTCGGTGAGCGTGATGATCGCTGGCTCGGTCTGGCCGAGCGGATAGAAATACAGATACGCGCGCCCCGAGGTCACCGGCTCGGTCATCCGCGGGGTGTAGACGCTGCGGATCCGCAGCTTCTTCAAGGTGACTGGCTTGAGCGCCGTCTCCTTGAAGGCCGCGAAGCGCGCGCGGCGGGGTCGAAATTCGCCCACCTCCAGCTTGGACAGATCGAAGCTCGATCCCGAGGCGGCCGCGGAACCACCGGTGGTGCTCTGCTGGTCGTCCAGCCGCTTCCGTTCGTCCTCGTCGGCCGCCGCCTCGTCGCGCTCTCGTTTCTGGCGGTCGGACTGGCTCTCCGCTTCGCTCGGCGCGTAGAAGCGATCGTCCGAGATCTCGGCCCAGTACCGCCCCTCGGTGAGATCGATGACCAGCCGGTGGTACTTGCCGGTGATCGAAGCCCGATCGAAGAGGTATCGAACGGCCCCCGACAGGTGCGCCGTGGCCCCCCGCAAGTTGCTCTTGGTGATCGCTCGGAACCCCTTGACCCCGATGCTGGCGATGAGCGCAATCACCATCAGCGCCACCATAACTTCGATCAACGTGAACCCACCGGGCGAGCGGTCGCTCGTCCGGTCGGAACCACGCTGTCGGTGTCGATTCGGGGACACGATCGTCTATCGCTTTTCGCCGCCGCTCAGAGCTCCCAGGAGCGGATGTCGTCGGCGGTCCCTTCCTGCTTGTCGGGTCCGGCCGACGAAATGTCGGCGCTGTCGGTGTCGTTGGTCCCCGGACAGTGGAAGATGAGATCCTTCCCCCACGGGTCTTTGGAGTTGCTCCGGTCCAGGTATTTCTGCGAGACCAGATCGTCGATGCCGTGCGGGCAGTTGCTCGTGTTGTCGATCATGTACTGCGCCGTCGCGTCGCGCGCCGCCTTTACCCGCAAGCGCCCCGTCGAGATCTGTGCCTTCTTGAATTGCTTGAACACCGCCGCGCCGACGCCGCCCGCCAAAAGGGCGATGATCGCCAGCACGACCATGATTTCGAGCAGCGTAAACCCCGATTCAATTACTCGGGACCCTGGGAGGGTCCCGCGCCCCCCCCGAAGGGATCGCGCGAGCAAAGCTCGCACTCCCCCACGCTTGGCCAACGTCTCCGCGTTTGTATTTGTTGCGCTCATGGATGTCTCCTCACTGGACGAAGTTCTGCATGTCGAGAATGGGTTGAAGAACCGAGAACACGATGAACACCACGCACAGAGCCATGCCGACGATCAGCAGGGGCGACAAGATCGTGGTGAGGCGCGTGACCTTGCCCTCGACGTCGCGTTCGTAGGCGGTGGCCACGTTTTCCAGCATCGCCTCGAGCTGCCCCGATCGCTCACCGACGGCGACCATATGGACCATCAGGGAAGGGAATTGACCCGAGCGCTTCAAAGGGGTGGCGATGGACTCCCCCTCGCGGATGGCGTCGCGCGCCTCCTCGACGACCTTCTCGAGGACGGTGTTGTTGAGGACCTTCTTCACGATCTCGAGGGCGGTCAGGACCGGCACGCCGGCCGCGAGCATGGTCGCGAGCGTCCGCGCGAACCGCGCCACCCCGACGTAGCGAACGAGTGGGCCGATCAAGGGAATGCGGAGCTGGATCCGATCGACGACCGCGCGCCCGTTGGGCGTGCGTGACCAGCGCCGGAAGAACCAATAACCGAGCGCGATGAAGATGAGGACCGCCCACCAGTAGCTCCCCATCACGTCGGCCATGAAGATGAGCAGCTGCGTGTTCCACGGGAGCGTCTTGCCGAGGTCTTCGAAAATGGAAGTGATCTTCGGAACCACGACCACCATGAGGACGCCCATGATGAGCGAGCCCAGGACCAGCATGATAATGGGATAAGTGAGCGCGCCCGAGACCTTGGCGCGCAACGTATGTTGCGCGTCCAGAAAGTCGGCGAGGCGCGCCAGGACCGCGTCGAGGTTGCCCGCCGCCTCGCCCGAGCGGACCATGTTCGTGTAGAGCTCCGGGAAGATCTTGGGGTGCGCGGCCAGCGTATCGGCCAGCGAGCTTCCCTCGTTGACCTTCTGCCGGATCTCGGCCAGGACCCTCTCGAGCTTCTTGTTGTCCCCCTGCTCACCGAGCGCCCCCAGCGCCTCGGCGAGCGGGATCCCGGCCTTGAGCAGGGTCGCGAGCTGGCGCGTGAAGGCCGCCACCTCTTGCGGCTGGACCCGCTCGAGGGCTCCCTTGAAATCGATCTCGCGTTTGAAGACCGATACCTTCCCGCCACCCGCTGTCGCGGCGCTTGGCGCCGCCCGCCCACCGCCGGCCAGCACCTCGCGGTGCTCGGTAATGAAGACACCATCCTTGCGCAACGTCTGGCGCAGGGCCTTGGGTCCGTCGGCGTCCCGCGTGCCGGTCACCGCCTTGCCGGCGGGGTTGAGCCCCTTCCAACTGTAGACGGGCACCGCTTTACTCCGCGTCCTGGGTGGTGATCATGAGGACCTCGGCGGCGGTGGTCATTCCCGCCAGAACCTTCTGCGCCCCATCCTCTCGCAAGGTCCGCATGCCCGCCTGCACCGCTTGAGCCTTGATGGTCTGCGCGTCGGAGTTCTTTATGGTGAGGTGGCGAATCTTCTCGTCGATCGGCAGAAGCTCGTAGATCGCGGTCCGCCCCTTGTACCCGGCGCCGAGACAGGCCGAACAACCCCCTTCGCGGGCGCCAAACAGCATCCCGGTCGGCGGGAGCCAGGCCTCGTCCCCCTTGAAATGCACCCGCCGCGCCTTGCCGCGCGCGAACGCCGCCGGATCGATCCCGATGCTGGCCAGATCCTCCGCGCCGGGCTGGTAAGGCTCGCGGCACTCGCGGCAGAGGCGCCGCACCAACCGCTGAGCGAGCAGAGCCATGAGCGACGACGCCACCAAGAAGGGCTGCACGCCGAGATCGACCAGCCGGTTGATGGCGCCGGCGGCGTCGTTGGTGTGGATCGTCGACAGCACCAGGTGGCCCGTCAGCGAAGCCTGGATCGCGATCTCCGCCGTCTCGCGATCGCGGATCTCGCCAACCATGATCACGTCCGGATCGTGGCGCAAGAACGAGCGCAGCCCGGCGGCGAACGTGAGATCGATCTTCTCGTTTACGGCCGTCTGAGAGATCCCGTCGAGCTGATACTCGACCGGATCCTCGATGGTCAAGATGTTGAGATCGGGCGAATTGATCTTGGCCAGGCAGGCGTAGAGCGTGGTGGTCTTGCCCGACCCCGTCGGGCCGGTCACCAGCATGATGCCGTGGGGCTTCTTGATGAGCTCGTTGATCTGGCGCAGGTGATCGTCACCGAAGCCGATATCTGCCAGATCGTGCAACACCGACTCGCGATCGAGGAGACGAATGGTGACCCGCTCGCCCTGTTTTACCGTGGGGACGGTCGCGACGCGCATGTCGATGTCCTTGCCGGCGATCTTGCGGCGGATACGGCCGTCCTGGGGCAAGCGCTTCTCGGCGATGTTGAGCCCCGCCATGATCTTCACGCGTGAAATGATCGAAGGCAGAAACTGCCGCGCCGCCTGCCGCGACTCGTAGAGCACGCCGTCGATGCGGTAGCGGACCTGCACCTCTTTTTCGCCCGGTTCGATGTGAATGTCGCTGGCCCGTTCCTTGACCGCGTTGAACAGGAGCGAATTGACCCAGCGGATGATCGGCGCCTCGTCGGTGATCTCCAGGATGTCGACCAGCTCCTCGCTTCCCCCCTCGTCCTCGTCGTCTTCGCCCTCGCCGAGCTCGCCCCCCTTGTCGTGCTTGCGACCGTAGACGTCGTTGATCACCTCCAGGATTCGCTGCGAGGGGACCAGCACCGGGCGCACCTCGACCGAAAGCTGCATGCGCAGATCGTCGAGCGCCCCCACGTCGAGCGGATCGGCCATTGCCACGATGGCCACTTCGCCCTCGCGCCGGACCGCGAGAAGGCGATGTTGTTTGGCGAAGCCGATCGGGATGGCGGTGGCGAGATCGGTGTCGATCTCATCGACCTTGAGCTCGGCAGAAAAAGCGATCCCAAGCTGCCGCCCCAGCGCCTGCAGGACGTCCTCCTCGGTCACGGCGCGCATCTTGATGAGGATCTCGCCCAGACGTCCGCCCTCTGCCCGTTGCGTAACGAGCGCCTGCTCGATCACCTCAGGCGTGAGGCTGCCGCCAGGTCCGCCCTTGAGGTCGAGCAGCAGATCGCCGATACGTCTCTTCGCCAAGGCCAGGCCTCCTCAAGGCACCCGCGACGGCCCGGGCGACGCCGGCGCAGGTGCATCGCCGCCTGCTGGCGGGCTCGCTGCCGGAGCACCCGGGCCCGACGGCCCCACGGGAAGGTCGACCGGGCCAGACTCGTCGGTCGCGTCCTTCAGTCGGATGGCGGCCATCTCTCCCTCTTCATTCTCGATGTCGCGGGCGGCACGGTTGATCTCCTCCAGCATCCCGCGCTTGCGCCGGTAGTCGATGTCGGACTCCAAATTGGGCCGCTCCTCGCCACCGAACCGCTCGACGAACTCACGGCGCTCCTTCATCTTCTTCTCGAGCACCCTACGCAGATCCGACTGGTCCGTGATCACGTAAGGCGTGAGCGCGATGATGAGGTTGGTCTTCACCACGTGCTTGGTGGTGCTGCGGAAGAAGAACCCCAGGATTGGGATATCGCCCAGGAGCGGAATCTTGGTGACGCTGTTGATGACCTTGTCCGACATGAGACCGCCGATCAGGATGGTCTGCTGATCCTTGGCCACCACGATCGTCTTCGCCGTCCGCTCGGAGGTCGAGGGGCCGAGGTTGCTGGACCCGGGCGCCAGCTCCGAGATCTTCTCGTCGACCTCCAGCCGGATGATGTCGTGCTCGTTGACGTGGGGCGTGAGCTTCATCTCCAGCGCGACCTTCTCGCGCTGCACCTGCGGGAA
>CAAGKR010306883.1_pt1 | contig 11169 bp, 12 predicted proteins | sample 2556971 | NCBI WGS metagenome assembly CAAGKR01 (sample SAMEA5207829, study PRJEB30636) | soil metagenome | biome: forest; feature: boreal; material: soil | place: USA | collected 2011-09 | depth 1 m
GGCCGTGAAATCTCTGGCGGTGATCGAGGCGATGCCCGCGGTGATCGATTGGCACTGCCGAGGTTTGGTTCCTCTGGGAGCGCAGCTGACATCCGATCCGCGCTGCCGGTTGGTCCAGGGTGACTTCTTCGCTTTGGTGAACTCCGGCAGTCTCGATCCGGAGAATCCCGGCAAACGATTTCACGCCGTCCTGCTGGACATTGATCACTCGCCGCGAGACAGGCTGCACCCGCGGCACGAATCGTTTTACGGAGTCGATGGCCTTCGCCGGGTCGCAGTGCATTTGCATCCGGGTGGCGTTTTTGCCATGTGGTCCGATGACCCGCCCGAGGAAGAATTCCTGCAGGCACTCGACGCGGCCTTCGGCGACTGTCGAGCCCACATCGTCACATTCCACAATCCGCTCCTGGAGCGCGATTCAGCCAGCACCGTGTATGTCGCCCGGTCCGGATCGCTCGACGAAACGAAAGAATAGTCGTTGGTGAAGTCTGCGATTGTGTCGAAATACTTTTGGGCCTGGGCAAAGGTGATCATGCCCCAGGTCAAAGCCAGCAGTAAAAAAGGCTGGAGCGATCCTGACTAGGCCAAAGCCTTGGAAGGAAGATTGGGAAACTGAGAATGCCTTAACGATAATCAACAATCATCGCTCGTCACATAGCTTCCCGCTCCTGACTTTTCGAATGGGGCTTTCTCACCGAGCAAGGGGCATTGATTCGGACGTAATTATCGCGCAGCGGATCAAACGCCTGTCTTCCGTGGAAGCAAAGCTTATCCGTTTCCGCACAATGCGCCTTTCGCACATGCAGGACATCGGCGGGTGTCGCGCAGTTGTCCGTTCGACAGCAATGGTCGGGGCACTTTGTCGCTCCTACAGGAAAAGCCACATCAAACACAAGCTTCTGCGAACCGATGACTACATCGGGCGACCCCGCGACACAGGGTACCGAGGAGTGCATCTAATCTATAGCTACTACAGCGACAGAAAGGCGACTTACAACGGTCTCAAGATTGAAGTTCAGATTCGCACGCGTTTGCAACACGCATGGGCGACCGCTGTAGAAACCGTGGATGCATAAAGGGCGGCGGCGGGAAGGAAGATTGGCGAAATTTCTTCAGTTTGATGGGAACATACATTGCGCGCGAAGAACGCACGCCGTCTGTTCCAAATACTCCAGAAACGCAGCAAACACTCAAGACCATTCTTCGCCGCTATGCTCGGAAGCTTGATGTGCGAAACCATTTAGATTCGTATCGCTCTGCGCTTAAGAGCATCGAGCATGACGTATCTGGTGCGCATTACTATCTCGTTGAGCTGAATGCAGATGACTGGCTTGTCAACGTCACAAGTTATACGCGCGGCCAACTTGATAAAGCCTCGAAAGATTATTTGAGCGCTGAAAAAAGGATTGCTGGAAAACCAGGATGCGATGTCGTGCTCGTCTCTGTTGGGTCTTTAGCAGCGCTGCGTCGTGCGTATCCAAACTATTTTGCGGACACGCATGTATTCCTGAGAATTTTAGCGGAGGCGGTTGCTTAACGATGCCTGCGACGATTTTTATTTTTCCGCGCGGCGCGATACTTCACTTCGCGTCCGTCGATCTTCGATTTCGGAACCGACATCACGCGCTTGGTAAGCTCACGAAATTTTTCGAACGACTTCTGATCGGTTCCTGTCGGCATGATGGATGATACTCGATGTGATGCAATCAGGCTAGCGCTCAGGGAGGAATACGGCCTCGGCTGTTATGACGTTGGCCTCCACGCCAGATATCCAGGCGCATTTTTGATCGTTGCAGTACGGGAATCCAGTTTGGTGGGGCGTTAATGCAATAGGCAAATGACACTTTGGACAAAACGGTTTCCACTCACCCGCCGTACGCGTTCCTCGTCTGAACTCCACGTCAGTGCACTACTCGAATATCCTCGCGAAGTTGTTCTTTGAGCCGTTGCAACTCCTTTTTTGTTTGTTCGTTATCAACACGCTCACGCTCAAGCTGCGATTTAAGGCCGCCGTTCTCCATCTGCAACGTTTCTATCTTACGCTCCGCCTCCGCCAGACGATCAAGCGCAAGCGAAACGCGCTCGCGAAGAACCTCCGAAAGCGGAATCTCTTTGAGCGCGTCTCTCGCGACTTCAACGATGCCCATTTTGTGAACCGTAACGTGGCTTATTCTTTAATCAATCCATCCCAAACAGAATGTCGTCCATCATCCACGCCATCCACCACGGCGTTGTCTCCTTTGGAAGATCATCACCGTCCTTGCCAATGAGCTTCACGTATCGCAGTCCCTTTCCGATTACGCCGCTCACGGCTTTAACAAATCTTCCCACGTCATTGTCTTTGCGCTCGTTAAACCGAAACGCTTGCTCGTCCAGATACCGGAACAAATGAAAAGGCTCGACGGTTCACATAGGATCCGTGGATTCCGCGCTTGAGGAGCGCCCAAAAGTTTTCCAGTCCGTTCGTATGCACGCGCCCTTTCGCGTGGCACTCCGCGTGATCGATAAACTGATGCACATATTCATCCTCCAAGCCGACCTGACAGATGCTCGCGTGTTGCGTTGCGCTCAAGCAATCCCATCACGGGCGTCATCGCGACCGTGCCCACGCCCTTAAACTCGGCCTGTTTGCTCTTGCGCATGTTCGCGCGGAGTCCGCCGATAAATGTTTCGTCGGCCTCAACCGTGCCTTTCAACTTCTCAATCGAGCCGTCCTGCATCGCCAGCCGAATCCGGTGCAACATGAACCACGCGGTTTTCTGAGTGACGCCGATGGAACGGTGAAGCTCGTAGGAACTGATTCCGTTCTTTGCGTTTGCAATCAGCCAGAAACCGCAAAGCCACTTGTCCAACTGAATGGGTGCATCTTCCATCACCGTCCCGACCTTGACGGAGAATTGCTTTTGCGTCGTGCAATGTTTGCACTTCCAAATCCGGCGGGTGGAGATAAAGGAAACGTCCTGCGACTTGCAGCGAGGCCGTGCCATATTCCGTTGATGGAAGGAACGTTTCCATAGACTCCAGCCTTCCAGATCGCATCGCCTTTGTGGGCGGTTACGTGCCGCGGCGCTGCGGCATCGCGACCTTCACACATGATCTATGGGGAGCAGTCTCGGCCGCATCTCCTTCGTCGCATCTCATGGTGGGCGCGATGAACGACCGCGTCGAGGGTTACCACTATCCTTCAGAAGTGCGCTTCGAGATGCTCGAGAAGGACCTGGATTCTTACCGGCGCGCGGCGGACTTCCTGAACTTCAACAATGTGGAGGTGCTCTGCGTGCAGCACGAGTTCGGCATCTTTGGCGGGCCCGCCGGTAGCCACCTGCTCGCGTTGCTCAAAGAAGTGCGCATGCCGGTTGTGACGACGCTGCACACTGTGCTCCGCGACCCAAGCGCGCAGCAACGCCAGGTGACTGAGGAACTCGTGCGTCGTAGCGACCGATTAATAGTCATGGCAAGCAAAGGCGCTGAATTCTTGCGCGAAATGTACGGGGTGCCTAAGGAGAAAATAGACCTTATCCCGCACGGCATACCAGACATTCCCTTTCGCGACACGAAATTCTACAAGGACCAGTTTGGCGTGGAAGGCCGAGAGGTGCTGTTCACCTTTGGCCTTCTCGGCCCCGGCAAGGGCATTGAGTATGTGATTGAGGCACTGCCGGAAATCGTGCGACGGCATCCCGGTGTGGTTTATCTGGTGCTCGGTGCCACACATCCCAATCTTATCGCTCGCGAAGGAGAGAGTTACCGTCTCAGTCTGGAGCGCCTGGCCGACGACCGGGGTGTCAAGGAGCACGTCATCTTCTATAACCGATACGTGTCTCTCGACGATCTCAAGGAGTTCATCGGCGCTACCGATGTCTATATCACACCGTACCTGAACGAGGAGCAAAGCACTTCTGGGACGCTGTCCTACGTGTTCGGCGCGGGAAAGGCGGTCATCTCAACGCCCTACTGGCACGCGCAGGAACTTCTGGCCGAAGGTCGTGGACACTTGGTGCCATTTCGTGATTCGGGCGCAATCGCGAAGGCAGTCAACGAGTTGCTTTTGAACCCGGTTCGCATGGATCAAATGCGCCATAATGCTTACATAAAAGGACGGGAAATGATCTGGCCTTGCGTCGCGCGCCGTTATCTTGACTGCTTTCAGCGTGCGCGGGCTGAGCGCCTCGCCCGCCCGCGCCGCGCGTTTGCGGAGTGGACCCTTGCGAGCAGGCCGTACGATCTGCCGCCTCTTCGGCTCGATCACCTCGTGCGAATGACTGACAAAACCGGCATCCTGCAGCACGCGATTTTTAATGTGCCTAACTTCGGCGAAGGCTACTGCACAGACGACAACGCGCGGGCCTTCATCCTTTGCCAGCTCCTTGACGAGCTTGGTGGCAATCCCCCGGCGGAAGACCTCGACAAATTGGCCACAACTTACTTGGCTTTTCTCTGGGATGCATTCGATCCCCAACTTGGTCGGTTCCGCAACTTTATGAGTTATCGACGTGACTGGCTGGAGCAAATGGGCAGCGACGACAGCCATGCGCGAGCTCTCTGGGCGGCCGGCACCGGAGTGGCTCGCTCACGCAATGAGGGACACCGTAGATTGTCCGGGCTGCTCTTCCTACAGGCGCTTCCTGTCGTGGAATCTTTTGCGTCACCGCGGGCGTGGGCTTTCACGCTTCTAGGCATCCATGAATACCAGAGCAGCTTCGCTAAGGATGCCGCCGTAAACTCGGCACGCAAGGTACTCACCGAAAAGCTCGTCAAATTGTGGAAAAGTTGCGCGAGCGAGGATTGGCCTTGGTTCGAGCCGATTGCGAGCTATGACAATGCTCGCCTCTGTCATGCGCTGATCCTAAGCGGCCGCTCGATTCCTGATCCGGAGGCGATGGAGATTGGGCTAAAATCCCTCCGCTGGCTGGTTTCTCTACAGCAGACCTCAGCTGGTCATTTCCGTCCCATCGGGAGTAAAGGCTTCTACGAGCGGGGTGGCGCACGCGCCGACTTTGATCAGCAGCCGATCGAGGCGAACGCAATGGTTTCGGCGTGTCTTGAGGCATTCCGCGTCACACAGGACGCAACTTGGTTGCGCGAAGCAAAACGTGCATTCGAATGGTTCCTTGGCCGCAACGATCTCGGGCTCGCGCTTTATGATTCGAGCACCGGAGGCTGCCGGGATGGATTGCACCCGGATCGAGTCAACGACAATCAAGGCGCCGAATCCTCGCTAGCTTTCCACCTTTCCCTCGCCGAGATGAACCGCGCTGAACATTTGATTGCCGAAGACTTGCGCTCTGCCTCTTGAGTCCCATCCGTCTACGCCGCCACAAACAGATGCTCCTACCGGACAGCGGGCGGGTTATTATCCGCCCGTTCATTCCCACCAGTGCCCAGCGGGTCAGCAACATCATCGTCCGCGCCCTCGCCATGAGTGAAGATGAAGTCGATCGCGAACTGGTAGCCGTTCGCGACGAATTCGCTTCGCGGCACTTTGACATCGACTCGCTTCTGCTGGCCCACTTCGAGAAGGTGCGCCGTCGTATCCCTGCGCCACAGCAGCTCACTCGCGCTCGGAAACTTCTCATTGGCGCGCTCTTTTCCGGCGAGTACTCGCTGGAATCCGCGGCGCTCTTCAATCCGTCGATCGTTCCGCATCCAGACCAGAACGGCGTGGATAAAGGAGGGCTGCGTTTCATCATGAGCCTGCGCGCAACGGGCGAAGGGCACATCTCCTCGATCGAGTTCCGCACCGGCCTGATCTCGCCCAAAGGTGGTATCACCGTCGATCCAGTTTCACGCTTTGTCACCGCGCCGGAAATCGTGCCCAATCCGACTTACGAAAAAACCAGCTTCATTTTCAAGCTGCGGGAGATGGGTTTCGAGGATGGTAATGCCGCCGCCGTGATGGAGCCGCTGGCCGAAAAATTTACGCTCAGCGATCTGGCCGAAAACGTCCGTCGTGTTCGCCGCCAAAGCAAGCCTGTCCCGCGAGAGCTGAGTCGCGCGTTGGAGTGCATTCGCTGGCTGGCGGATTCGAACTACGAACTGCGCTTCTCCCCGAAGCTCGCCATTAGCGAGCGGATTATCTTTCCGGTCTCGCCAAGCGAGAGCAACGGCATCGAAGACGCGCGCTTCGTTCGCTTCACGGACGACGACGGATCAATTGCCTATTACGCCACTTACACCGCCTACAACGGGCGCGTCATTCTCCCGCAGTTCATAGAGACACAAGACTTTCTCGACTTTCGAATCCTGACCCTGAACGGCAGCGCCGTGCAGAATAAAGGAATGGCGCTCTTCCCCCGCCGCATTAATGGACGTTTCGCCATGATTTCGCGACAGGACGACGAAAATCTCTTCATTATATTCTCGGACAATCTTCATTACTGGAACGATCCGCAGGTGCTATTACGGCCCACTGAAATGTGGGAGACGGTAAAGATCGGCAACTGTGGCTCGCCCATTGAAACCGATGCGGGCTGGCTATTGATCACACATGGCGTTGGCCCCATGCGAAAGTATTGCATTGGCGCGGTGCTTTTGGACATTCGCGACCCGACCCGCGTGATCGGCAGCTTACGCGAACCGCTCCTAAAACCGTTAGGGAACGAACGGGAGGGGTACGTTCCGAATGTTGTATACAGCTGCGGGGGGATACTTCATGGTCGGGAAATCATTCTGCCGTACGCGATGAGCGATAAGGTAACCGTAATTGCAAGCGTCTCATTGGACGACCTTCTCCTAGCGCTGACCGCCCGACTTTAGCATTAGGTGTCGTGCGGATCAGTTCGAAATTGAGGTGTTGGCTATATCACCCTGCACCGCGCACGATCTTCAATCTCTTCGAAAACTGGGATTTGCATTCGCGCAATGGTGCTTCTCAACGGTGTCACCTTTCCTCGGCACGCCTCCTTCCTCAGTGAGTTTCCTCTTCGCGGTCGCCTGATTGCAACCCTGTTGCCGGATCCTCGGCGGCCTCGGCTTCGGCTTTCACTTTCCTGTTCCGAGATTCTTCCGCCTTCCGATCTTGCTGTCCAGGTTTAGAAAGCTTCGGCAACGGTGAATTTCTTTTTCGCTTCGAACTCCGATGCCCCACCACCCAATAGACTGCCAGCGAGACTGAGACGATCAAGGTTAAGCTCGCGAGCCAACCACTGAATAGAATGCTCTCTGCCATGTGGAATACTGCGGTTCAAGATTACTTTTTATGAGAAATCGCTCACGCGCCAACTCAAACTAAATCCGAAAAAAGAAGCAAAACATACAATGCCACAAAAATTAAAGGAACATCACACGAAGGCCAAATTGAGCATGAGCACATTGATTAGTAGCGAAGAGCGGAACAGGTGAGAATGTCGTGCATGAATTTGCGTCGCATAACAATGAAAGTCCGACCCGCAGTAGATCATCCAACGTTTTGGAACTGGCAGGCTGGCTTTTTAGACATATGGCTGTTCAGCGAATCCGACGATGATGCTGTAAAACGTGCCGACACGATCCTTTCGCAATTGCCTTACGAAAGCATGGAGGAGGGCGCCATTAGCGTTCGGGATTGTGATGCGTTAGAACATAAGCCTGAATGGCGTAGCCACGAGAATGCTGCACGACAATTCGGTTTTTCTCTCTTCTTGTCGGAGATCGCTACGGGCACCGATGAAGGCAATTTCGAGACAATGGACGCTCCATAGGTGCGATCAACTGGCGAAAATCTCCTCGAGCTTCGAGCCGGATGGTGGATTCACTCCGCGGCGCATCCCAAGGCCAGCAGTTTCATTCCCTACGCCGGTCCGTTTATCGGCGGCACAAATGGTTCAGATGCAAAAGTTGATCGTGATCATGGGCAAAGACGGCACGGTCCAGGACTACATTTTCAACGAGTCGCATCCCCCGACGTGAAAAATGGGCGGCGACTAAAGCATGAAGCTTCTGCAGCTCACATTCAAAGTCCGGCCTGCGGTGCACCATCCGATGTTTTACGAATGGCAATTCGGTTTTCTGAGCATTTGGCTGTTTGGCTCTTCGGACGAGGACGCGAGGAAGCGCGCCGAGAAAGTCTTAGAGCAACTGCCATACGAAAGAGTAGGGGAGGGCATCTCAGTGCGCGATCGTGAAAGTAAAACGGGCGGTAGTGCGGAGTTCCGGCGATTCGAGAAAGAGGCTCTAGAAGTGGGCCTTGCGTTGCGGCTTGCCAGTCTCGCAACCGGCGTTGATGAAGGCGATTTTGAAACGATGGAACTGCCCTTAAAAACGCCGCGATCGCCCGCCAGCGCCCAGAGCCGGGAGCCGCGGCGGTCAAATACGGCAAGAAAGGGGCCGGGGGAGAGAGATGTCCAAGGTTTTTGCGGAAGGGACCAGGCGCACGCCTTTAAGGGAAGCGGGCGGTAGTGTCCTAATTTTGAAGGCCCGGCTTGGCCGCTGGTGTGACCGATACGCTCTGGACAGTTCGCGATCTCGTGAAATGGTTGAAAGGGTGAGCGAACGAATCGAGAACATCAAAAAGGCGGTCGAGAGCCACGCCGGATGCCGTGCCACTCATGTTGAATCGAATCCCGTTACGGAGGGCTACCTCAACCAAATTGTTTGGGAAGGTGTGGTAGAAGTTTTCGATTTGGACGGGCATCCGAAGGCAAATCGAGCCTACGGCTGGCAATTTTGGGAAGGGAAAAACGCGCAATACACGGTTGTATTGGGAATCCCGCCGATTGATTCTCCAAATGCTGCTGTCAGGGCTTCGATTGCGGCAGAAGCAGAAAAAATGCATGACAACTCGCAGTGATGGTCTGCGGTTCACGAGCGGCGGCAGCCTTTCGCGGCCTTGAGAACAGCAAACACAGGATCCGGCCGGGATGTTAAGCCTTGCGGCGATTTTGCGTCCAGATAAAATCCTCTCCGACTCAGTTTCGCAACTGCGCTAACGTGTCGATCGAGTGTTCGCGGCCGACCGCGTTTTTGCGCCGCGTTCCCGCGCCGCGGCCAAGTCCGCATTTAATTCCGCTCGGGATCCGCGCATGCGCGACGGGCTTCGTAAGAGATGCGCGGCGGTTTTGCAGAACACCTGCATCAGCTCTGCAAGGGACGCGGCGAAAAGTAGCGAAAATCAGGGTCCAGGTTCCTACCTCCGTGCTGCCGTAGACTTGTCCCGATTGGAACACGGCCGCCCAGGTAAACAGTACGAACCTGCCTAAGCCAAGGCCGTTCCTGAGCGGGAGAAGTTCCATCCAAACAGCGGGCGGCGGCGCCGGATTCGTAAGTTCCTCAGCCGCAACCTGTCTCAGCCTAATTCCGGCTGATTCAACCTTCTGACGAAGCGAGACAACTCTCTCGCGAACTTGTAACAAGAAGATCGCTGCGCATCAGGCGGTTACGGCTCGACTTCATACTCTCACCATTGTCGGACGTTATCGACTTCGCCAATGAGGGTGCGCCATTTGGCGCATGCTGATCGCTGCGCCTGGCGCTGGTCGGCGTGCGCAGCTGGGGCGAGGAGGGTCAACCAAGGAGGGTCACCTTAACGTTATAGCAAGGTCATCCCGAACCGCGCGCCGCCGCAGGCCTCGGAGTTTGCCGCCGCCTTTCTATCAGAACGCGTGGCGACTTGGCACCGCGTTGATCGCTCCCTGCGACCTGGAACCAAGGCGACACGTTTGCAAGGCGAACCAAAGGCGAGTGATTCTTAGGCACTTATGCTCCCCTGCGGCCGTGCGTTTTCGGACCCGGGCTTTTTTGATGATCGGGCGATTACATCTGGCAACTCTTTCACTTTGGCGGGAGCGACTCGTGTCTCGGGGTAACTGTTTTACTGGCCTGGTACCGCCAATACTGGGTAAATTGTGGTGACGCTGCTGCGGGCGCATGAAGAAGTTGTTAAATAATGTTTTCTAACTAACATCGGAGTCCGTGTCATACGACAGGGAAATTACAGAAGTCACATATAGACCGAAATTTACCTTACCGGAGGGTGCAAGGCTTTACAAAGAGCTGTATAATCGGGTCAGCTCAGCTCAGCTTTTTCAGCGATCATACCTCTTCTACGCCGTGCACGCGCTCTGTGTTTTCACGAGCATGGCCACGATTGGTTATCTTCTCGTGATCACTACAAATCCAATTCTGTTTAGCGGGCTTGCCATGCTGCTGGCGATCTGCCTAAGCCAACTCGGGGGCTACATGCACGATGCCGCTCACATGATGGTTTTGAAAAGTAGAGCGATGAATGATGTGGCCGGCACGTTCTGCGCATCACTTATCTTCATGAATTATAATGCCTGGAAGCTCAAACACACCGCCCACCACGCGCATCCCAACCAGGAAGGATACGATCCGGATGTCGACATTCCGCTTTTTTCATTTACCAGAAGCCGCTATATGTCGAAAACGGGATTTGCACGGATGCTGAGACGCTACCAAGCTTACCTCTACTTTCCGCTGACATTCCTACTCGCCTATTCGTTGCAGTTTAAAAATAGCGTCGAGTATTTTATCCAGGCGGTGAGAAGGAACGGCCTTCGCCCGAGTATAGTTGGCGAAATGTCGCTGCATTCGGCAGGCTTTTTTCTTTGGTACGTGCTTCCGTTTCTGGTGTTTGATGTTTCAAATGCACTGCTTTTTATCATTATCGTTCCGGTGACGGCCGGATTTTACATTGCGAGTGTCTTCGCTCCGAATCACAAGGGGATGCCAGTGCTCGGCCAAACTACCAGGCTCTCGTTTCTAGAACATCAAATTATCACCTCTCGGAATATCACCGACAATTGGTTCACCGATTTTGTTTATCTAAGTCTAAACTACCAAATCGAACATCATCTGTTTCCTGACTGCGCGCGCAACAAACTCAAACTCGTAACTCCTTACATCAAGGAGCTGTGCCGCGCGCATGGCCTCCCTTTCACAGTGGTCGGACTGCGCGAATCCTTCGGCGTGATTCTCGATGGACTACGCAGCGTCGTCCAGGAAGCCGAGCCCGCGACGGTGTCCACAGACTTCTGATCATCTCAGCGAATGGCCCGCCGACGACGGAGATCAGCCCAAACAGGCAGAAGAATGGCAAGCTGCGCAATCGTTTCAAAGAAACCATCGCGGGATTATTTGGCGAAGCGGACGTCTTGATCAACGGCGCCAGGCCCTGGGATATGGCAGTGCACGACGACCGATTCTACCAGCGAGTGCTGGCCGATGGGATCA
>CAAGKR010520956.1_pt1 | contig 11169 bp, 12 predicted proteins | sample 2556971 | NCBI WGS metagenome assembly CAAGKR01 (sample SAMEA5207829, study PRJEB30636) | soil metagenome | biome: forest; feature: boreal; material: soil | place: USA | collected 2011-09 | depth 1 m
GGCGAGATTCGAACTCGCGGTGGCGTTGCCGCCACACGGCTTTTCGAGAGCCGCACCTTAAACCGCTCGGACACCCCTCCGGCGCGTAATTCTACCGGTGGAACGGCCCTCAGACCGTCGCCTTCTGGCGTGCCCGGTGACGGGCCACCTTGGCCCGGTTTCCGCAGGAGCGCATGCTGCACCACTTCCGCTTGCCGGTCCGGGAGGTGTCCTTGAAGACCCAGCGGCACTGATCGTTCTCACAGACGCGGAGGCGGGCGGCCTCGCCCTGGATCAGTTCGCGGGCGATCGCCTCCGCCAGCCGGGCGATGGCGCCGTCAACCGGGTCGCCCTGGTGGCGGTGGTCGAGGGAGAGGCCGTCCGTGGCCGGCACCAGCTCGTAGATGTAATGGGTCCGCAGCGCCCGGTTGATCTCGGCCAGGTCGGCAACGTCCGGCGGTCGGGCCCCGCCGCGGGCTTCCAGCACCCCGCGCATCGCCTCCCGGACCCGGTGGAGCCGTGCTAACATCTCCCAGCCCGCTCCGGGCGACCGCTCGTACTGCCTGAGCAGGTTCTCCCGGGACTCCTCGTGCATCAGCCCGTGGGTGCAGAGCCACTCGAAGGCCGTTCTGGGGGAGTTCAGGTGGTCGTGGGTTGTGGGCCACAGGTCGAGGGTGTTCACAAAATCCAGGCCGGTTTGGACAGAGGCGAGATGGCCTTGGGAGAAAGGCATCAAAGGCGTTGCAGGATCGTTCACATGTAACCCCTTTATACCACTTGACGGGTTAATCCACACGCGCTAGAATGACACGGTAACTAGTCAGACGATTATTAAGGGTTACAAAGAGGTGACAAAACATATGATGCAGGACTACTACTCGATTTATACGTGGGCGATGGACAAGCAGGCCCAGATGGAGCGTGAAGCGGCCGAACGCCGGCTCATTCGCGAGTCACCTACCGCCAGATTGCGCTTCCCCTGGCCCATCGTGCGCCGCCGCGGCGGCCGCTAACCTGGCGGCAACCGACCGTGAACACCCGACTGGCTGGGGCTGAGGTGGCGTCCGCGGGACGCCGCACCCAGCCCAGCTCGGGGGCGGCCTCGCCGGCCCGCATCTGGCTGGCCCTCGGCACCGTCTACCTCCTCTGGGGATCCACCTATCTCGGGATCAAGTTCGCGCTCCAGACCATGCCGCCCCTCCTGATGGGGTCGGCGCGGTTCCTGGTCGCCGGGGGGGTTTTGTACCTGATCGCCATCCGGCAGGGCGACACCCGCGGCGACCGGGTGGGGGCGTCGCAGTGGCTGGCCGCCCTCCTGATCGGCGGGGCGCTCCTGGTCGGCGGCAACGGCGGGGTCATCCTGGCCGAGCGCAACGTCCCCACCGGGGTCGTGGCCCTGCTGGTCGGCACCTCGCCCCTGTGGATGGCCGTCATGGACCGCCTGATCTTTAAGCGGCATCTGCCGGGCCTGGCGATCCTGGGCCTGGTGATCGGCTTTATCGGGGTCGCCTTCCTGATCGGTTCGCCCGGGCCGGGCCGGATCAACCTGGGCGGCGCCGCCCTGGCGCTTGCCGCACCGCTCTGCTGGGCCGCCGGATCCGTCTTCACGCGGCATGTCAAGCTCGCGACCCGTCCGCTGGTGGCGGCCTCCATGGAAATGCTCTGGGCCGCTGTACTCTTCTTTATCGCCGCGGTGCTGGCCGGGGAGCTGGGGCGCTTGCATCTCCAGGCGATCTCGACCACCTCGATCGTCGCCCTCGTCTACCTGATTATCTTCGGGAGCCTGGTCGGGTTCACCGCCTACGTCTGGCTGCTGCGCTCCGCGCCGCTCTCGCTGGTCTCGACCTATGCGTACGTCAACCCGGTGGTGGCCGTCATCCTGGGCGCCCTCTTCCTCAATGAGGCCCTCTCGGCGCGCACCGTGATCGCGGGCGCCATCATCGTCACCGCCGTCGCGCTCATCGTCATCGCCCGGCAGCGGGCCGTCCAGGTCAGGGCTGTGCCGGTTCCACCAGCTGCACCCGCTCGCCAGTAAAGGCCTGATGCATCCGCGCCACATTCGCGAGGGTGTCGATCTCCCGGACCGTCTTGTCGGTCCGTATCTGTTTGATCCGCGGAAACCGCAGCGCGTAGCCCGAGTTGTGCCGGCCTGATTCCATGATCGCGTCGAAGGCGACTTCGAGCACGACCTCAGGCTGAACCAGCCGAAACCGCCCGTAGTCTTTGAGCGTGATCGACTTGAAGTGCTCGGTCATCGTGGCAATCTCCGCATCGGTCAGCCCCGAGTAGGCCTTGCCGATATTGACCAGGCGGTCGCCCTCCGCGTCGTAGACCGCGAAGGTGTAGTCGGACAGGACGTTCTTCCGCTTGCCGTGCCCGACCTCGACGCCGGTGACGACGACGTCGAGCGTGGCCAGGGCCTTCTTCAGCTTGAGCCACCCGAGCCCGCGGCGGCCGGGCGTGTAAACGCTCTCGGGATCCTTCACCATCAGCCCCTCGTTGTTGCGGGCCCGCGCCGCATCGAAGATCCGGTCGAGCTCTGCCGCATCGAGCGCCCGGATGAGGTAGGCGAGCATGAAGGGGGAGGGGAGGGCCAGCGCCTCGAGCTGTTGCCGCCGCTCGCGCAGGGGCGCCAGCAACAGGTTGCGATGGTCGAGGTAGAGGAGGTCGAAGGCGACGAAGATCACCGGCACCTCCGCGAGCAACTGCGCGCTGACCACCTTGCGGCCGAGCCGGTGCTGCAGCTCAAAGAAGGGACGCACCACGCCGCCTTTGAACGCCAGCAGCTCGCCGTCGAGCAGCAGATCATGGTCAATCCCCTGCGCCGCGGTCACGACTTCCGGGAAGGCGGCGGTCACCTCGTTGAGGTCCCGCGAATAGAGGACCACGCGATCGCCCTCTTTGTGCAGCTGGCCGCGGATGCCGTCGTACTTGTCCTCCACCCAGGCCTCGCCGCCGACGCGGCGCATGATGGCCTCGGCGTCCTCTTCCGGGGAGGCAAGCATGAACTGGAGCGGGTGCAGCAGTCGCAGCGCGGCCGTCCGCAGCGCCCCGCGGCGGGCCAGCACCGCCACCTCGCCGATGTCCCCGGTCAACATGCTGGCCCAGGAGACGTCCGCGAGCGGCGCGCCGGAGGCGCGGGCAATCCCGTCCTCGACCAGGCCCGCCCGCAGGCCGATGCGCAGGTCCCCGGTCAGGATCTTGGCAATGTACTTTGCCTCGACCGGCGCGAGGCGATCGAGCAGCGCTTCCAGGATCGCCGCCTTCTTTTTCGCCGTGCGCTCGGTGTGCATCTGCGCGAAGGCATCCCGGACCTCGAGCAGGCTCGTCGGCCGGGGATGGGTGTGCCCCAACAGGATCTCCTCGATGACGTCGCCGACATCGCTGTGCCGCATGTACGACTCGCCCAGCGCGCTCTCGTCGACCGCGGCCAGGCCACAGACCGCGGCGCGGATGACGCTGTACCCCAGGTTCAGTTTGCGCTGGTCGCGGTCGGCGAACGGCCGCGCGGTGAAGAAGATGGCGGCCGTGGCCAGGGTGTCCTCATCGAGGCCGGCAAAGTAGTCGGCCAGCAGCCGCGTCTTCTCCAGCTTGCTGGTCGTGGCACGGATCGCTTCGCCCACCCCGGCGAAGGCCTCCATGCCGCCCACCGCGGCTAGCCCGGGGTCACCTGCGCCGATGGTGGTGGCGAGATGGTGGTGCCGGTGTCGTACTTGTCGAAGGTCAGCGTGATCGAGTCACCCCCGGTTTGAGTCTCCACGTACTTGATCGGGTAGCCGTCGCTCTCGCGGATGTAGGCGTCGAAGGGATTCCCGGCGCTGTCCTTGGCGCTCGCGTGCCACGCCTTTCCCTGCGGCAGATCCGCCTCGCCGATGTATTTCTGCGCGCTTGCGCCGGAAAAGACCGATGGGCCGATGCCCCCGGTGGTGTCGGCCTTGTAGACCCACTTGGTCGCCCCCGGGGTCTGCAGGCCGTAGTCGGTCCCGTTGACCGAGATCTGCTCGAAGCTGACCACCTGCCCGCCGACGGTGGTCACGAACTTGAAGCGCCCGGCCGGTTTTGGCTTGTAGTCGATCGCGCCATCCCCCGTGACCTTCACCGAGGTTCCATTGTTCGAGAGGGCGCCGGTGACCACGAAGTGCGCGTCCTTGAGATTGGACTTCGCCGGCTTCGCAAGGATCTCTTTGGCGGTCGGCGGGGCGGAGGGCGTGGGATAGCCGCAGGCGGCCAGGGCGGCGGCCAGAATGGCGCCGCTGATGAGCAGTTTTCGCACGCCGCTCATCCTATCGGGTCATGGCGTCTTGACGGCCGCGTCGATCAGCGGAAGTCGTAGCCTGCTCGGGTGAGCATTCATGAGGCCGCCCTCCAGGGCTTCGGGCGCGGCGCCCCCGCCTACGAGCGCGGCCGCCCCAGCTATCCGCAAGCCGCGGTCGATTGGATGCTGGAACGGCTCGAGATCGGCCCGGGCCGCGTGGTTGCCGATCTCGGCGCGGGAACGGGAAAGTTCACCCGGCTGCTGGTGGCCAGCGGCACGCGGGTGCTTGCCGTCGAGCCGGTCGCCGGGATGCGGGCGGAGCTGCGCCAGGCGGTGCCGGCGGCCGAGGTCCTGGACGCGACCGCCCAGGCGATCCCGGTCAAGGACGGCTCCCTCGACGCCGTCACCGCGGCCCAGGCGTTCCACTGGTTCGCCGGCGACCGCGTGCTCACGGAAATTCACCGCGCGCTGCGGGCGGACGGCGGGCTCGGGCTGATCTGGAACCGCCGCGACCTCAAGGACCCGGTGCAGGTCGCCCTCGATGGGATCATCGCCCGCCACCGCGGCGCCGCGCCGACCCACGAAGGCGATCGGTGGATGGACACGATGGACCAGACGAGCCTCTTCACGCCGATTGGCACGCAGCAGTTTGGCTATGAGCAGGTACTCGACCGCGCCGGCCTGGCGGATCGGGTGCTCTCGATCAGCTTCATCGCGGCGCTCGGCGAGTCCCAGCGAGAAGCCGTGGCCGCCGAGGTCGAGGCGGTCGCTGGCGCCGAGACCCACTTCCGGCTCAGCTACCGGACCGACGTCTACCTCTTTCGGCGGGCCTGACCGGGGCTACCGGCCGTCCTGCTTTCGGAGCGGCCAGTCGGGCTCGTCGGGTAGCGTCAGTAGCGGATCGTCGGCCTCGATCTCTGGCCGGCCCGGCGCCACCGGCGGCGTCAGGATCTCCTGGATGGAAAAGATCGTGTCGATCAGGTCGCTGGTACGGACGCCGGGGCGAAGCCGCGACCCGAACCGGCCCTCGATCTGCGGCCATTCCCGCACCGCCTCGGCCAGCTCCTCAAGGTTCGGGCCCAGTCGGGCCGGGACTTCCGACACGTCGTCGAGGTTCAGCTCCTCAAGCTGTTCGAGCAGCTGGTCAGTCAGCCGTCGCGGTCGCTTCAGCCGGGCAAGCTTCCGGGCGTGGTCGGCCAGCTCGGCTTCGCGAATTTCTCGGTTTGCGCTGGCTAACGGTCCGGCCATCGGCGTCCTCCAAAGAGTGGACCGCCTGCAAAACTTACATCATATCTTATTACAGTCACGATGTTTAATCACGCCTCATCCAACCGCGGAGCGAGCATTCGACCCATAATTTGCCTCGTTGCGTCCTGCCCGCCGGCGTGCCGGCATCGTCCTCGCCACGTTATTGCTCGGGGTCGTACTCCCGGCGTGCGCCGGTCCGGTGGCCGCCTCGGAACTGAATCCTACCCTCGGGTTCAAGACGGTGGGAGGCAGCCGGGTTGCGTTCCAGAATGGCCTTCCCGTTCCGAGCTTCTCCTTCCAGCCTCGCCTCCGGCTCGACCTCGGCGGTGCCTGGCGGGTGGATCGGATGGCGATGGACAGCGATCTCTCGCTGACGCCGCGGGCCGGGGCGCTCGGCCGGATCGTCGCCGAAGCCGGTGGCCGGCAGCAAGCCGCCTATGACGATGGCTTATGGCCAGTCGTCGACGTGCCGGGGTCCTTTGATCCGCCGCCGTCGAGCAGCGTGGATGGGGCCTGGTACCGCAAAGACTTCGATGTCCCCGCGACCTGGCAGAACCAGACCGTGACCCTCAAGTTCGGCGCGGCGAACTACATCGCCGACGTCTGGCTGAACGGCCGTTACCTCGGCTACCACGAAGGCGGGTCGACGCCCTTCGCCTTCGATGTCACCGCCGCCCTGGTGCCGGGTGACGTCAATACGCTCGCCGTCCGCGTCGACAATCCGCGCTGGGGGACCAGGCAGGACATCGTGCCCTGGGGGCTGACCGACTGGTGGAACTACGGGGGTCTGACGCAACCCGTCTGGCTGGAGGCGACCGCCTCGATTTACGCCGTCCGTGCCGACGTCGTTCCCCATTTGGACGGCGCGGACGTGTTCGTCACGCTGCACCAGCGCGGTGGCACCCCGGCAGCCGTGCAGGTGGACATGAACGTCCTGCCCGCCACCGTCGATCCCACCAACCTGACGAACGCCGATCCACGCAGCCTCGTGCCGGCCTCGGCGGTGCCGATCGCGTCGGAGCGCCTCGATGCCGGCCAGCTCCCGACCGATGGCACCAAGCAGATCCACGCCAGCTTCTCCATGACCGACGCCGACCTCTGGACGCCACAGTCGCCTGCCCTCTACGTCCTCGAGGTCCGGGTCTTATGGGATGAGCGCCCGGTCGACCAGCTCTTCGAGACCTTCGGGTTGCGCCGCATCGCGGTCGACACCAAGGGGCCCCGGCTGCTGCTGAATGGGAACACGGTCTCCTTTGCCGGCGTCGCGCTGCACGACGAGCGGGTCTATCCGGGCACGGCCGGGCAGCCGCGCGGCGGGCCGGTGACCACCGCCGACGATGTGTTGCTCGAGCTGCAGAAGGCGAACACCGCCAACGCCCAGCTGATCCGTGCCGATCACCACCCGGCTAATCCGCTGCTGCTGATGCTCGCCGACCGGCTCGGTTATGCCGTCTGGGAGGAGATCCCGCTCTATCACTACACGCCGTCCACCTTCGGGATCGCCATGGATCGCGGTATCCCGCAGCAGATGCTGAGCGAAATGGATCTCCGGGACATGAATCATCCGGCGGTGCTCTTTCACGGTCTCGCCAATGAGTCCACCGGCGGGGCCGAGCGGCAGCAAGCGCTCACCACCTTGCATCGGCTCGACCGGCAGAACGACGGGACCCGTCTCACCGGCCAGTCCGCCTACGGCTCGCAACCGGATGACCCGACCAGCGCACCGCTCGATGTCGCGGGCTTCACCAGTTACTACGGCGTCTTCTACCAGCCGGATGCCGGTCCGGGTACCGCCCATGCCCTGCAGGTGATGCACGCGACCTATCCCAAAAAGCCGGTGATGATCATGGAGTTCGGCCGCTGGGCGGACGACGCCGCGCAGCAAGCCGAGCAGCGCCGGATTCTCGCCGACACCTACCAGGCCGCGGCCCCGCTGGTCGATACCGCGACCGGTGGATTCGTGGGGGCGACCGTCTGGTGGACGCTGGATGATTACTGGACCCAGCGGCCCGGCGTGAAGATCGAGCATTTTGGCCTCTACCAGCCGAACGGCGACCCGCGGCCGGTGGGCGTGCTGGCGGCCGATCTGTTTGGCGGCGGGGCGGGCCAGGGCGCCAAGCAGAAGATCGTGTCGCGCGGGACCGGCGCCGCCCGCGAGCCGGTGGTGGGGAGTGTCCGATTTCTCGGCTACCTCGCTTATGCGCTCACGCTCGCCCTGGTCATTCCCGCCGCCCTGCTGCTCGTCTTCCTGCTCGCCCCCAGGCGCTCCCGGCTGGTGACCCGGCCGTGATACGCCAGGTTCACGGGCGGGTGGTGGCGCTCTCGGTGCGCGCCGCGCTGATCGCCGGCGCCTGGATCGCCTTTCCGCTGGGGTTGGTGGCGGGCTGCGTGCTCGGCGCCGGCCTCTCCTGGTTCGCCGGGGCGGTGCTCGCCTGGCAGCTCCAGCTGAGCCTGACCCTGGGCGTCACCGAGCAATTGCTGCCCTTTGGAAGCCAGGAGCCGCTGCTCGAAACGGTGCGGTCCAGCTGGTTCCTCGTGATCCCGGCCGTCGGCCTGGCCGTCGGCCTGTTCGCGGCCTTGATTGGGGCGCTGATCGGGGGCCTGGTCGCGGCCTCCTACAACCGGTCGCCATTCGGGGTGCGCGTGACGGTTGAGGTCCCCGACGAACCGTAGCCGCGCCGTCACGGTTTTCTCATCCGCTTCCCATGACCCGACGTTGAATTCACGTTACCGTCAGTCCAATAATGAGCGGGCGCCTGATTGTTCGGACGGCGTTGATCCACGCCCTGCCGCTTGCGCTCCTGCTGCCCTTCGGGAGCGCCGCGTACGCCAACCTGGGGACGCTCCCGGTGCCGACCGCGGCGTCAGTGCGCCATACCAGCCCGAAGCCGGCCGTCCGGCCGGTTGCCTTGACGCCCAAAGTCAGCTTCACGCCGACCGTGACCACGATCGTTGGCCCATCCAGTCTTGACCAGCTCAAGGCCGACCTGGCAGCGATCGCGGGCCAGAGCGGGGCCCAGGTCGCGGTGAGCCTGGTGGAGTTGAGCGGGCGCAACCGCCAGACCCTGGCGCTGAACGGCGGACAGGGATTCTATGCCGCCAGCGAGTACAAGCTGCCGCTGCTGATGGCGGAGGCCCAACAGGTGGTGAGCGGCCAGGCGAGTCCCGGCGACAGCCTCTGCTACGACCCGGTCGACGCCGAGGACGGCTGGTTCACCGACTACGGGCCGGGTGCCTGTTTCTCCCGGGCCGAGCTCGTAACCCGGACCGGACGCTACTCCGACAACACGGCGGCCCGGATTCTGGTCAGGTACCTGGGCGGCCCCGGGGCGCTCAACGCCTACGCCCGGGCGGCGGGGATGACGAACACCGCGCTCTGGGACCCGAACACCACGACGACCAACGACCTCGCCGCCCTCTGGGTCTCAGAAGCCATGGGCCAGCTGGGCGGACCCGCGGCTCAGAACTGGCTCTACCCGGTCCTGACCCACACGGCGGAAGAAGCCGGCATCGCGGCCGGCCTGCCCGCCTCGGCGACCGTCGTGCACAAGACGGGCGACATGTACGGGACCGAGAACGATGCCGCATACGTCGCGAGCGGCAGCGTCAGGTTCGTGCTGGCGATATCGGTTTCCGGTCCGGATGAGGCGACCGGATGGACCGTGATCCAGCGACTCTCAGCGCGGGTGTGGCAGTACGAGGCCGGCCGGCCCGATTACCCGACTCCAGTCATCGCTCCCCTGGCGCCCAAGCTCCGCGACACCCGGCACTAGTCGCCATCCGGCAATATCGACCAGTGGAACGTCCCGAGGTCCTCGGTCGTGATGCACTTCTCGCCCGATTCGCCTGGGTAGGCGGGCACGCAGATGTGTGGCGCGTGTTTGACGACGGATCGGCCTTCGCTTTCGTGGTCGCCGCTCTCGCTGAGCCGTGGCTCAACGCCCGCGTTCTCAAGGTCTGCGGTATCGAGGCCCGCGGCTTCATCCTGGGGGCGGCCGTCGCGTCCAGGTTGGGCGCAGGCTTCGTCGCTATCCGGAAGTCAGGGGCGCTATTCCCTGGGCCCAAGGACAAGCAAGTGGCAGCTCCTGACTACCGCGGCATCGTCCATCAGCTAGAGATCCAGCAACGCGCGCTCCAACCAGAGGACCGGGTTCTCCTGGTCGACGACTGGGCTGAGAAGGGGAGCCAGGCTGTCGCAGCCAAGCGCTTGATCGAGCAGCGTGGCGCGACGTTCCTCGGCCTCGCCCTGATGGTGGATCAATTGAGCGACGCTCAGCGAAGCCTCCTCGGCGAAGTCCATTCGATCGTTCGGGCTGCGGAACTTCCGCCCAGTTCCTAGCGATCCTCGAAGAGTGCGTCAGGCCGTGTCGATGTGGCCCCGGGCCGTTCGATGTATTTGTAACAACGGTCAAGCCATTCACAGGAGGCAGAGATGAGGCTGGTCGCAACGGAGTATCTGTCGCTCGATGGTGTGTTCGAAGAACCGGGCCGGTGGTCGGGCCCCTTCTTCAATGAGGAGGCGGGACAGTTCAAGTGGAACGAGCTGCAGGCGAGCGACGCCTTGCTGCTCGGGCGCAAGACCTACGAAGGGTTCTCGGCGGCCTGGCCCACCATGAAGGGCACCGGCGAGTTCGGCGAAAAGATGAACAGCATGACCAAGTACGTCGTCTCCTCGACGCTGGACCAGCTCGACTGGAAGGGCTCGAAGCTGGTCAACGGGAATGTCGTGGACGAGGTGCGCAAACTTAAGCAGGAGCCCGGCCATGACCTGCTGCTCTCCGGGAGCGCGCAGCTGTTCAACGCCTGTATGAAAGCGAACCTGATCGATCTGTACCGGTTCATGCTGCACCCGATCGTGCTGGGGCAGGGCAAGGGTCTCTTCGGCGAGGGCGTCGACCGGACAGTCCTCACCCTCCTTGAGACCAAGCGGTTCAGTGCCGGCATCGTCATCCTGGAGTACGGACCCAAGCGGGCGTAACGGCGTCCGGCTCTCCCGTGGTCCAATGGCGGGCGTGCCGATGCCGAACGACCCCCAGGCCCTCGCCGCGGTGCTCGCGGGAGCCGGGTTCATCGCGGCGGACGACGAGGCGAAGGAACTCCTGGAGCGCGCGGCGGGCGATGTCGAGCTTCTCGACTCGCTCGTCGGGCGTCGCCTGACCGGCGAGCCGCTCGCCTGGATCGTCGGGAGGGTTTCCTTCTGCGGCCTCACGATCCGCGTCGATCCCGGGGTCTACGTCCCGCGCTGGCAGAGTGAGCCGCTGGCATGGCGGGCTTGGGAGCGCCTGCCGGCGACCGGTACCGCAATCGATCTCTGTACCGGGACCGGCGCCATCGCCAAAACCCTAAAAACGCATCGACCTGGCGCCCGCGTCGTGGCGTCCGACATCGACGAGCGCGCGGTCGCCTGCGCCACCGCGAACGATGTCGAGGTCTACCGCGGCGACCTGTTCGCCCCACTGCCGCGGACATTAGAGGGCCACGTCGACCTCGTCGTCGGCGTCGTGCCGTACGTGCCGACGGCGGACTTGCCCCTCTTACAGCGCGACACCTTCGCGTTCGAATCGCCCCTGGCCTATGACGGTGGCCCGGACGGCACTGAAATCATCCGGCGGGTGCTGAACGACGCGCCCCGGTTCCTGCGGCGTGGCGGCGCGCTCCTGCTCGAGCTCGGCGGTGAGCAGGCCGAC
>CAAGKR010061751.1_pt1 | contig 11168 bp, 15 predicted proteins | sample 2556971 | NCBI WGS metagenome assembly CAAGKR01 (sample SAMEA5207829, study PRJEB30636) | soil metagenome | biome: forest; feature: boreal; material: soil | place: USA | collected 2011-09 | depth 1 m
AAGCCCAGGCGAAAGCCGAAAAACTAGCGGCCACACAAGCTCCTGCCGCAGAAATTACTCCAGAAACGGCTGTGCCAGAGCAGCAATTTACTACCAAAGCCGAGCGTAACAAAGGCGTTAAAGACAGGCTCGCTGCCGCTGGTAAGAAGGTTGAAGCGATGAAAAAGCGTTTAGCCATAGCCGAGCTAAAAGATAAAATTGAGAAAAATGAACTTTCAGGGGATACCGCAAGCCTTGCCCGAAACACCGCTGAGTTGGAAAAATTAACCAAACCATCAATCGCAAAGTGGCACGAAACTCCGTCTGCCATAGCTGCTGCTAAAGCCGCAGCCGATGCCAAGGCCGCAGCACTTGCCAAGATCGGCAAAAAGACCGTCATCGAGCCGATGAAAGGGTCGCCGACTGACATAGCCCACACCGCTGCGAGTGACTTAGGCGCCCATCTCAAGCTTCCACCAGGTTTCGAGCCAGAGACGACTGCGCTTCGAGTGACTGACGAGTCAGGCCGCGTGACGATCATTCGTTCGGGGGCGGGGAAACACGACATTTTCAAAGGCCCAAATCTTTTGAAGGATGCAGGCCCATTTACAAGCATTGAAGCCGGTCTAATCGGGTTGACTGGCGCAGACAAAGGCGTATTCAAACCCGGCCAACCAATAACCACACAATATGACAACCAAAACAAGACAGGAACAGGATCAGGAACTACTGGAGGCGGCAAAACAGATAGTAAAAAACAAGACGGTGAAATCTTTAAGGTCGCGAGTCAGTCACGCACCACACCGCTTACTAGCGCAGAACGAGAGTCCGTCCAAAGCGGAATCCACAACTTAGCTACATCAAAGTTCTATAACGCAGTTCGAAACATAGTCAAAGATAATCCACGAACAGCGCATTTAGAAGTCATCGTCAACACTAAAGAGCCTAACGCTGTGGCATGGGTATATACTAAAAAACCTAACCAGATAAATGTCAACCTGGAAGCATTGGGAAATCACGTTTTAATAGCAGACAGATTCAAACATGATTATAGAGCGGCGCTAGAATCAATAATAGCCGAGGAGAGCAACCATTCTGTAGACGAGGTGACGCGCGACCGTCTCTTGGGATCAAGACAGGGCTGGGCACTCTTACATAACTACGGAGAGGTAGTTACAGCATACATGAATCGTGTGGCCCGCGACTGGCCTAAAGAAGAGATAGCTAGACTTTTGGAGAGTCCTGGTGGACTATCGGGCGAAATAGCTCACGTCGTAGCGACACTGCGCATGGGAGAACGCATTCCAGCTAGTTTCTTCAGCGAGTACCCAAACAATCCTGACGTGGCGCACGAAGAACTGATGCGCGACACTAAATATGATCCAGATTTCGAAGAGCGTGTGGCCAAGATCATAAAGGGCTACGTAAAAGCAGAAGAACAACCGATCTCGCGGGGGGAAATCTTTAAGCTACCAGCAGCCAAAAGGGCGGAAGCGATGGCCAATGCGGCCAAAGGAATCATCGGCCAACTTCGCAATGAGATCAACGAAGGGTCGTGGAACAGGGTCAAGGGCACGTTGCTGCAAGCGATGAACCACACATTTCCACGCACCACGATCGCCGACCAGAAGTCGGGCGAACTGATGGCGCGCATGGTTGCTTCCAAGATCGCGGCGATCTATCATGCAGATTCATTTATTGCCCGCGTGTTTCCAGACAACAAGGGGGACATCTATCAGACGCCGGGACAGAAACTAAAGAATTTCCAGGATAAAAAAGCAGGTCGCCTACAGCCCGGCATCGATACCGATAAGTTCGGAGCCGCCCTGGTGCAGGATAACTTAAACGGTGAGCGATTGGCGAAGGCGGCGAATGGTGACTACAAGGGTGCGGCGGCGGTCGGAACATTAATCGGCAAGCAAGGCAGCCCGTGGCAGACTAAACAAGCTTACATCGACTATCTGAAAGACCCTGCCGTGCAAGATACCGTCATGCGCTACAGTCAAATGTGGGATGGCACTCTTGAGCCAATGTTCAAAAAGGCAATGAAGCTCGATCCGAATGTGAAGCTTCCAACGCGCGGCCCCCGTACCGGCTGTCGAGTCAACCTGAAGATCATGGAGCCGGACGAAAAAGCAAGGCGTTCGGTCGCGGGCGTTAATCAACGCGCTTCTTATTCACGCAAGTCGCCATTTGGCAAGGACGCCACCGGCACCGGAAAGTATGATGTCAACATCATAAGCATGATCGAAAACAGTTTCGCGAAGCAGGAAGAGATCGCCGCCAAGAACGAATTTGAGAAACAGCTAATCAAGAGCGGCAATGCCGTGGTCAGCAAGCCGGGCGAAAACCCCGTGTTGAAAGACGGCGAGGCAACGCGCGGCGTGACGTGGACTGGCGGCCAAGACCTTGCCATCAGAGCGTCTCTGTATAATGAATACACTCGCGCGGTCAACATGAACCCAGTCAACATGCCGAGCATCATTAAGAATGCCATCATCAACCCGCTAAACAAACTGGCCATCGCCGGTACCACAGATTTCGTTGTTCACTTATCGAATCTTGGCACCGCGCTATTCACTGCGCCAGGGGTTTCCATACCAGGCAGCTTATTGGCTGACACTGCAATGAAGCTTGGTGGTCGAGCGGACGCGCCTCTCACAGTCATAAGGGCCGTGGTCAAGGGTTTTACCAACAATCTAGATCAACTCACTCATCTGGCCGAGATCAATGCGCTGCGTGACTTTAGTTTTCACGGAGCAACCTGGAATCCGATAACGTGGCAGGGACACATACTCAAATTGGCAGATCAAACTGTTCGTCTGGTGCTGGACGATACTTTCAGCGGTTTAGTGAAGCAGGGGCTTTACCCTGACACTGAGACCGCGCGGCGCGAGTTCGTCAATCATGTGGGGCCATACAACCCTCGTGGCATGAACCCTGTCCTCCGCTTTGTTACCTCGACAGGACTCGGACGGTTCGGTGTCGCAGGCACAACGTTTGGTGGCCAGGCTCTAAGATCGATTCCAGGCGTGCAAGATATCTCGCCTGCGAGCAAGATGGCCTACGCTCAAATAGAAATGAACAAACTGATGCAAATCATTGGGACGTTCGTGCTGGTCGGCGCGTTGTCCTACTACTTTGTCGGTAAATTCTTCGGACGCAAAGGCATCCCGCTCGGCAGCGTTGACACCGGCAGGAATGACGAGAACGGCAATCCGCTCGGTATTCCCATTGCCGACATGATGGGTCAAGGCCGCATGATGCGCCTTACCGGCGCACGCGGAGCGATAGAGGCATACCGCAATGGCCTGACTCCGCAGGACATGGCCGATTCAGGGTTCAGGGATATGTGGAACACGGCAGTCAGTCCGTTTTGGGGGCCGCCGCTTCGATTCGGAGCGGGGATCGCCAACTTCACGCCGTTTATCGGCGCACCTAAGCCAACGCCGCGTGTGATGGCCGGTCAAAGTCAGCTTAAAGCCAACGTTGTGAATACCATGATAAACTCGAACCCGATCAGCAAGATCGCCCATTTATGGCGACAGGGCGCGAGTATGTCACAGATGGCGCAACAGGCAGTACCCCGATTCATGCCGAAGCCGGGGAAAGGGCCAAGTCTAATGGAACACTACCCTGAAATCGTGCACAAGGCGCAAATGGTAGGGTTTGACGAGGATTTGATTCAGCAGGTCAGGCCCATGCCGCCAGCAGAACGCTCAAAAATAATCAGGCAGGCGCTATCTCAGATGCAACCAGCGGATCGCATTCATGCGATTCACTTGCTGCAATATCGTCGAATCAGCTATTAACCGAAGATCGCGCAGGCCAGACTGAAAGCCGCAAACACCCATGAACATAGCTTGAAGAGCATATCGTCTTTTGGTGGTGTTTTCATAGGTGGTGATGCTCCCAGGCTTCTGGATTTGCTGGCCCTTTTGATTCAGGATCACAGAACGGGGTCAGTCTCCAAATGTCTTTGATGCCGAGCTTTTCTGCCCGCAGAATATAACAGGTCGGGCACAAATAATAGACTTTGTTGTCGTCGCTTACGCGATTCCAGAGTGCCCTTCGTTGAGCAGCATTTCCCGAAACAGAATCGACGAACCAATGAACGTATCGTCCACAATCCAAGCAAGCTTCGGGATGGCTCACGGCGCACCCCCGTCAACATGATCCAGTGACCAGATCGTTAATGCGATCGCAGCCGCCACTCCTTCAGCTATTGCAACTACCGGCCAACCAATAATATTGATCGTGACAATCAGCGCCCCAGTTGTACCAGCTAAAAACCCAAGCCAGGATCGCGCAACTGAACGCTTCCAGTTCGTCATAAATTGTGCTTCCCTTCGTCTCCAAGCGTATCGCCCGTCCTGCCGCCATCACTGAGCCAACGCCCATATGCCGCGATTTCATCTTCAGGTGTAGATGGCGCAGTCACGTTGCCGCACTTAACGCAGGCAGACGCGAACCCCTCGCCGGTGATAAATTTATGTTCACACAAGACTACGGGAGGCTTATCCGCACCCCCGTCGTCGTTGAACTGTTTGAGAAGCAGTTCATTTTTGTACCATTCCGGCAGGCCGCGTGCCACTGAACGCCTGAGATTGGGCCACGCCCACTTGAACAACGCCTCTTTGATCTCCGGCTCGCACTCTTTCTGCACATCATTCGGAATTTCTTTCATCAACTCCCCGATGTCGCGAAGACTGTCGGTGATCTTCCCGGCTTCCCGCAGGTGCAAAACCGCTTTCTGCCAACGGGCCGGAGACGAATACGTCGCGGCCAGTTCCCGCAGGATGTCATTCGATGACTTCGGGCCATGGAGCAACTTCCACTCGGCGGCGTGCGTTTCCTTGAACGCCTCGCTGACGAACTTGCCCATCAACACCTTCTTGTCTCGCCCGTACAGATCGTAAGACAGTGGCTTTATGACGACGCCCTCGACCTTCTGATCGCCGAGGATCGACTCATGTTCCAATAAATCACGAAGCTGTTCGATGGCCAGCCCGCCGACGTGGAGCACAGGGACTGTCTCCAGGCCCAGTTTTGCAGCCATTTTTGCCTTGTCGGCAGGACTCAAATACTCCTGATCGCCCTTTTCAATATCGAAAATGATGATGTGATTCGTGGGGATGCGACCATATTGCATCACGTTGTGTGCTGGTTTCGATAGGTATTCGCCGCGAAACGTGTAGCCAATCGGAATCTTATCCTGAATCAATAGCAGCCAATCGACCGCTTTCTTGAACAAACCTTCAGGGGCCAGTTTGTTGATGCCCGCACCCTTCGAGCGTATTTCCAAAATTGGCGTCCAGTCTTCATCCTCGCGGTATCGACCAAGTTGACGAGAGAATGAAATCTGACTCCCGTCGATCTTCTCTTCGACGATGACGGGGCCGTGGAGCAACGTGGCAATCGCGGCGTGACCGAGATTGTAGATGGATGGATAGGAGTGGATCATGGTTGTATTTGTGAGCGGTCGAAACGATATTGATCTTGAACTGGCGGGCGCGGCTTGGGCACAAGTGCCCCGCGATTAAATGGATGGGTTTCCCATTCTTTATGTTGTAATCTCTGTGTCTGAAAAAACTTAGCACACAGTTCACGCAGCCAATCGCTGCTCACCGACTCAACCTGTGGCAGCATCAATTCATGCGCGTTGCCGTTGCGCTCGACCAAAACGATTTCCATTGGTGCGATCATACTGTTGTATCTCGTTTCTGTTTGTCGGTTAAATGTGCGCTTTGCGCTGAGATATGGGTTATTACAATTGCATAAATATTCGTGAAGGCCACAAACAGAATGCTGGTTCTCCACCACAGTAACACCGGAATGATGCTCAGCGTCCAGAGGATTGCGAGCAGGCCGTGAAGCCGCAGCATAATTGTGTTTGGTTTCAATGTTTAACCCGGCCCGGCATACTTATGTGTGCTTGCCAGAGTCGCATGCTTGGTGTCAGAATAATGTGGATACCCGCAAAGCCGATGAATTGCATCGAGTTCCTCTGCGACAAAAAGGCTGCGGCCATTCGTCAGGACGATCTCGCGCAGCTTGTTATCGGTGCGGCTCTCGCCGATAATCGGAATCGCGCCAGTCTCAAACTCGCCTTCCAAGACGAGCACGATGCCCTCGACGTTAACGAGACACGGCTGTTCTACCAGTGTATCCCCCTTGCCCCTGCTTATTTCTGTTAGTTTGATGTGTGTGTTTTTCATATTTTTACTTCGTGACGCTTCATCACTATACCTGCGAATGTCATAAGCTGTTCCAGATCGTTGTCTAGTACAGCAAAGCATTCACCTTGTTCCGTGCAGTGGCAAGTGATAACAGCGCGCCATTGCTTCATTACTTCGATAAATTTGACTGCGATTGTGTATTTTGGTTGTATCATAGCTTGTAACCGAGGCGCTCGAACACGTCTCTGATCGTAGTTGTAAGAACCACCTTTGACGGGGTTTTCGTCCTGTCCAGAAGTTCAACTTGCAGATCACCACTCAATACAAGCGTATACGGGCCTGTTGGCACGCCAAAGCCGCTTACTGACGCGACGCCGCGCTGGTACTCTTCTGCAAATCTAGCGGCAATCTCTGCGTTGGTTGGAAGCAGATTGCCGCGACTGAAAAATCTTTTTAAGAAGTTCATCTGAACGCTAGGTATAAGAAATGTCCAATAACCGCGCCGATAGGGAAGCCGATGACGAACGCAATTAATCTGGATTTCGTTGTCGTGCTCATTCTGGTATGTAGTCTGTGTAGTAACCCACCTTGCGGGTCAACTCGATCATTTTATGCTGGCAGTACCGCTTTGGGCCTGCCAAGTATACATCAAACACTGTAGAATCGGAATATTTAGGTATAATTGGGTTGGTCTGAGCGAAGATCGCCTTGCGCGATGTCACTGCGCTCCCGCGATCCTGCACGATAAAATGGCCGGTGCCGACCAGTCCCTTGAGCGCCGGGATGCAGATGTGCTGGCCGAAGTGCCAGTCTGGCGGCGCGGCCACGGTGACGCCCTCATGCGCTCGACCACCCATCGCGATCTTGCTGCCGTATTTGTCCTCGTGCGATGAGTAATACGTGACGCGGGCGACGTGGTTGTTCGGTTTAACCGCACAATTGACTGGTGCAACCGCACAACCCGTCAGCAACAGCAGAGTCAGAACGATCACAACAATCGCCGTACCCGCCACGCAGGCAGTGAAAAAAGCAAAAGTAAAAAGGTCTTTATCTTTTTTTCTCATTATTCAAGCATATCACACGGGACGGGATACGTCAACGACTTTCTCATATTCCTTTGGTGGTTTAATGCTCATCCAATGAGTGAAATTATCATCCAGACCCGCAATCCTTCCTCTCAAATGCACGCCGCCCATCGGATAGTAAACCACAATCGGGCAGTCATCTTCAAAGGGAAGCCGCTCTCTCATGTCGATCCACTTGCTCATCACTTTAAGCGCGCAGCCACTTCACAAATTCCTGTAATCCAGTGCGTTTCCGGGGAGTTAGGATGCGCCGCACAAACTCTACGCGGTTCGCCGGTGGCAAATATTGGCCAATGGTCGCGATCGGCCTTCGCTCTACGAAAAGCTTGGGACTCACGAAGGAGTTCGTTGATCCAAGCGAGATCAGCTTCAAAAGTGTTTTCATCTGTTAAGTTAGACAGCTTGGCTTTGGTTTTGTTCATTATTTTTCTGACACTGTGGGCATCCGCAAGGCTCAATTTGAACGCCGACCCATCCATGCCGTTGCTCGTGACGATAGCTCATATTGAAGCCAAGACAAGCAAATGCCCATTCGCTAAGTTGATACAGAAAATCACTTGACAGCGGCCCCGCATCGTCCAGTTCAATCTGTGTTCGATATCCGTCGTTGCGATGAAATTCGATGAACATATTATTTCCCTCTTTTATTGCCCCTGGCAAAAACGCCTCGGCCAAATATCTCTGGCTTCCCTCGCCTCTGGCCTGGCCTAACGAACCCCGGACGCGGGACACCCCACTTCGTCCCTGCCACAGTCCCCCGTCGCACCAGCTTGGTGTCGAGACGCTCGGTTTCCTTTTGTAATTCACTGCTTTTGTTCATGGTACTGCTCCTTCGTGTGGGCCTAAACACGGCTCTCTCGCCGCTGGCGAATCGGTAAACAAGCGACATCTACTACACACCTCAGGCATTTTATGTTGATGAGTCCAATGATGCCCGAGTCGGTCTATGAGTTCTACAGGCTGGCGAACTGGAACATCATTGTAAGAGTTGTAAAACGGTGGCATCGAGGCAGCGATGATGCGCCGATATTCCTCTCGCTGCTTGCTTTCGAACTCAGCCTGTTTCTTCCACAGGTCACGATCGCTGCGCAATGACCCAATCTCTCTTGCCTGTGCGGCGGTCTGGTATGTCAACCCTTTAACGATTGCAATCAAATCCTCGCGCGACTTTTTCTCCAACGGCGGAGACTCGTCTTTGTCGGGAATGCCGCAAAGGTCTAGAAAGGGACTGCCCCCTCGAATTTGGATGCTCATATACGTCTTTTAGGAAAAGTCACACGCCACAATATTCCGATTGCTATCAAATCAATAACGCCCAAAATTAGAAGAGCGATCATGTAGGCTCTCACAAATTTGAAGCTATCAGTTCCGGGTTGAAGTTGTCCAGTGGCAGAACGTTGAAACGCCTGACGCAATTCATGTAGGTCACAGTGTCCAGCGGCTTGCGATAACTCGCGTTCTCGTCTCGCACTCTTCGGTTCGACACACGATTCTCTGGCCTTGCCAGGAACGCGGTGCAGGCAGCATCGACAAGGCGAACGGTACGCATTAATCCAGGGTTAAGCGCAGCATCAATATCGCCGGTCGTCATGCCCCACTTGATACTGCGCTCCTTGCGAATCGTGCGCCGTTGCGCTTGTAGTTGTTTCTGTTTCTTTGTAATCATTGGACGCGCTGCTCCCATTTCTGACGGATTTGCTTGCGCTTTTTGCGACCAACTTCACTTCGAATGTAAAACGAATCCCAGGCGGCGATGCTTTCGACGTGCCACGGCTGCGGGTCGGCGGTAGGCGGTTTCATATGTTTCTCTAGTTTGGCAGATTTGCTCACGTTTGTCAACGACTTTTTTGCATTAACTTCTCAATCTTCCCGGCCAACGCCTCGATGCGCTTATCCAGATCGTAAATGTATTTCTTGGTCGAATCTGATCTTTGAAAGTCGCTCAACTCCCAGGTGTGACGTATGTCCACCATCGCGTTGAGGCGATCAAGGTTTGATATTGGTTTATTCTTCATGGTAGTGGTGTCTCTCGTTGCGCGCTCCCGTTAAACGCGCGATTTTCCATTCGTTGAACATGATCTGCGCCACATGCACGCAGGAATGCGTCATTGTGAAACACATATGGATTGTCGCGTTGCAGCATATCCGCTAGATAATTTACTATGATGCGCAATGCGTTAGCCTGTTCCGAAAAATCGGGGCCGACAGCGACGGGCAGGCAGTGACGTATAGCTTTAGCCATCGCATCAATGTGCCCCTTCTTAAATATGGGTTTCTTTCGCTTTGGGGCACGCCTTGCGACGGACGCAGCTATTTCGCCATACTGGCGTGACCACACGGTAGGCGTCATAGGTGGCGAAGCTGGTACGGGTATGGGCACTAACTCATCACAGAATGGCAACCCCGGCGGATACGGGTCTATTGGCTCTGGCTGTCTGCGTGTCTCCGCATCTATTCGCATCTGAGTAAGATCAATCCACGGCGGCGCTGGCTGCACATCTGCCGCTCCACACGCTTGACAATATAGCTCACCAGTCCCAGTGTTTACCACCAAAGAAGCGTGGCAGCAATGCGACCACACTCGTTGCGTTGGCGCAGGTTGTCCCGGTGACGAATAATCTGGCAATGCCGCCGCGTGTATGGCCTGTCCCTCTGCCGCCTGTCCCGATGGCAATGGTACCACTTCCGTGGTAGGCGTACGATGCACCCAGTACAGTTCTTCGTAAGCGTTTACTATATCATCGCTAGTTATTTCAGGCATAATGTTTACTTTCCGTTATCCATCAATATGATCTTACGCTGATCGCGTTCCCAATCGGCCACGGCTTGCGCTTCAAGATCGTTTGCTTCCGACGAAGAATCAGTGTCGATAATATCGCAGTCTGGACGATCAATTCCACAGTGGTAGCATATGGGCGTCATGCCGCAGGTCATAATCTTGTTTGAACCACACTCACACTCTTCATCCGTTGAGACGCACGACTCATCGCCTGTCAATTTCTGTCGATTGGCCTCGGCATAATCATCCCACGGGTCATCGGTGCGCTTGGTGTGGCCGTTGGTGAGATAGCGAACGGTAGTTTTGCCCCTGCTCGGATCGTAGGCCACATGCTTGTCGCCGTATTTGTTCGAGAAGTACTCTTGCGTAAATCCATCGCTGGTGTAGCCGCCCGTGCCGTAGTAGCCGCCATAAGGCAGGGAGCGATATTTGTATCCGGTATTGGAGAACCATGCGCCGTTGCACCACTCGCCCGCGCCCTCGTTGAATATTACATGCGCGCCGGAAGCGTGCAGCAAAGCGACTTTGTTACCGCTCCCGATAGCAGCCTCAACTAAAAGCTTGAGCGCAGGCTCATTGATTGGCACACGCTTGAGAAGCGGTTCTAAGACCGTCTCACAAAATAAACGCGTATCGGATTTGGTTCTATCGTCGCTCATCATACTGATAATGCCGTTGTGAACCATCGCCAGAGTGCCGTTGCACAAATCGAACGGATGACAATTGTCGTGAGACATGTCGCCATGTGTCGCCAAGCGAAAATGTATCAACGCTGTCGCGCCAGCGAACGGCTTGTAAGCCGTGTAGAAATCCTTCCAGGTCATGTAGCCTTTGAAGATTTTCAATTCGCCCTCTTTGGTGGCGACTGCAAAACCCGCGCCGTGATCGTTAGATTCGAATCCGTTGCGAAGGTATTTCTTCGAGATACAAACTCCGCGCGGCTTAAAGATTGCTAGACACATAATTTGTTCTTATTCTCTATTCTCTCATATTCCTGGTTGATTGTCAATACTAATTTCCATCGGGGTCATCATCGTGCATGCTTGCGAAAAACCGGCGACTCGCTTCTGACTCTGCTGCTGCCTCAATGGTTTGAAAGGTTGGAAGCCCCGCGTGAATCGCTCCCTCAAATGTGTGACTGGCGAC
>CAAGKR010399369.1_pt1 | contig 11168 bp, 5 predicted proteins | sample 2556971 | NCBI WGS metagenome assembly CAAGKR01 (sample SAMEA5207829, study PRJEB30636) | soil metagenome | biome: forest; feature: boreal; material: soil | place: USA | collected 2011-09 | depth 1 m
CCCGCTCCCGCTACTGGGTACGCTGACTGCTTCTCCGGCGATGAGGTTGGCGGGTGGGTGCACACCCAGCTGGGTTTGTGCCCGGGACATGGCCGCGAATACCGAAAACACAACGAATGTGCAACTGAGGATACGCATCTCAGGACGCGCCCCGGGTGTACTGATTCACGGTCACGCGAAAACGCTGGACCCGCGTGGCGACGTCGGCTGGGAGATCAACGGCAAAAGGCTGTGGCGTCAGCGGCAGCAGCGCCCGATCCACGTATCCGTCCGAGACCCAGATGACTTTGCCGTTGTCGTCATAGCAAGTCGCGAGCACGTGCGCGATATTGACGGTCTGGCCGCTCTGATTTACCAGTTCGCCGGCCAGCAGCTTTTTTCCGAGGGTATCCGCCTCCATTCGCTGATTCATCACGCCGATCACCGGGTCGGCCGAGGCTGGAATTGCGGCGACTTTGGCGTCCATGCGAACCTGCTTCACCTGATTCAGCCGCAACTGCGGGAAATCGATCCGGTAAGGCGTGACTTGGCTGGGCAGCAGAATGTGGGACACTTTGTCGAAACTGCCTTCTTCGCGGAACTCCACACCTTTCGCATCAATCAGCGCAGCATTGACGTTGACGTAAGCGGGAATGGTGTCTTCATTTACGACTTCGCCCATCACGATCACGGAGTCGGGCCGCTCGACCGCATTCATCGAGATGATGCGCACTTTCGGCGGATCGATGCTAGCCGTACCCCAATCGCCTTCGGGTCCGCGATTCACAATGTCCCATCGCAGATAGTTGATTGACATCACCTGAGCGGGAAGTTTCGGGACCGCGGAGTCCGGCCACAGCACCTTCCAGTCGTTTCCATCTCGGACAACTTTCAGGTCGCGCGTGTCGGAGATGTGGCCAACGGCAGTGGACCAGTTCAATTTGACGCGGACCAACCCCTCGTCCGCGGTTTGACGGAGCACGCTGACTTCAGAAGCTTCCAGTGTAGAGTAGGTGCGCAAGCTGCCATCGCCGCCCGCCAGGTCATAGACGAAGGCGGAGCTGTTTACTTGGCTGGCATTCGCCAGTTGGGCCTGCGCCTTGGGCCAATCTCTCTCACGCACCGAGCGCAGCAGGTTCTGGACGGCATCTTCCGGAGTGCTCTGCGCGTGCAGACTGACTCCCGATGCTTTGGCAGATTGCAGCCAACCTGCAGCCACCAGCAACACCGTCGCGAGGAGAATGACCAATGCCAAACGATGTTTCATGAACTCGCCTCCTGAACGTACACGCCGTCATTCTCACTGACTCGCTCATTCGCGCGTTCATTGACTCGATCATCCGCTCGACCTGGGACCATCACCATCCGCGGCGTTGTCCGGCGGTCTGGCAACAGGATTAGAAATAGAACGGACAGGAAGGCGGTGCTCATCGGCAGAATGCCCCACAGCACACCTTCCCACGGAGAGGGAACGGCATCCGATTCGATTTTTCGCGCTGGTGGGACATCGTCCTTGGACCAAACCGTGATTGTCCCGCCATCGTAAGTTTCAATTTGCCGCCAGCCGGCAAACACCAGCAGCGGCTCATAGTACGAATCGTGAACGAAGATGTATTTCAGGCCATACCGGTTGGCATGTTTCAGCATAGCGCGCAGAGAATCCATGCCGGCAGTCCCAAAAAACTTGGCGCTAGTCAACTGGGCCGCGCCATAGCTGGTCATCTCCGGCAGCAAGCGCGCCGAGTTGTACTCACCGTCGACGCTGGGCGCCTCGGTGTAGGTTGAGACCTTGGGGAGGGCATTGCCGAAACCGAGCGTCAAATAACGATAACGGTCGTGTCCGTCGCGGTTCAGGAAGGACACAACCGAATCCACATTCAGGCCGCCGGTGGCGCGGAAGGGGCTCAGGTCCACCCAGGCCATGGCCAGCGCGAATGTTCCCACCGCAGCCAGGGAGAGGCTGACCTTACCCGCGCGTGGATAGCGCCGCAACAGATCTGTCGCCAACAGACCGAGGATGGGCAGAGCCAGAAGCGATGCCCACAGGGTGAAGCGCTCGAAGGTAAGAATGTCAAAAGCGCGCCCCAGCAGCAATTTGGGCAGTGGCGTTGTTCCGCCCAGACCGAAGATGAACGCAAACCAAAAACTGATCAGCAGCGGCCTGAGCCGGGGTACTGCGGCGCCACGAAATACAATAAAGGGGAGGGCGAGAATCATGGCGCCGTAGGGAACAACAAAATAATTCATGCCGTAGAAAAAATTGAAAAGCAGATTCGACCTGCTGGCATGCGGAATCGGAATCTGCACAATCGGATGCTGCAGAATGGAGATCCAGTACGGCAACAGAACCACGGCAACGCCAGCTCCCATCAGGGCCGCGAAGATGGCTCCCCGTGTCAGCACTTTCGTCCCCGACCCGGAACCGGTGGCCTCTCGTTCGTCCTTCCACGCCAGCCAGAGCACGGGGATGGCGAAGAAAATTGCTCCGAACAGCAGCGTGACGTGGTGCACCGCTGCCGCCGCCAAACCCAGCATCACTCCTTTTAATAGGGATCGAATTCTGCCATTCCGCGCCCACTGATAGAAATAAGGCACCGCGTTCAGGTAAAGAGGCGCCGCTAGCGTGGTGGATAACTGTCCCGCTGAATACACCAGGAAGGCAACCGCGCCGAGGAAAACACTACCCAGGGCGGCATAGCTGGCCGAAGTGTCATCCACCCACAATTTCGCGAAGCGATACACCCCCACAGGCACCAACAGCACGGCTAAAAACTGGACTAATCCATAAGCCGCGTTCAAGCCGACGCCATAAGACAAAAGCGCAATCAGTTGGTGACCTAACGGCGGATAGGTGGTCTGAGAAAAACCGGCGAACCATTTTTCATTCCAGGGATTAAACCAGTGCTGCGCATAGTGAGAAGCGAAGAAAATGTGGAAATTGGTGTCGTAGGAGACCTTTGCCGGCAACTGCATCAGCAACAGCGGTCCATGCACAGCTGCAACCAGCAGAAGAATCAGCAATAGCGGAATGGGGCGGCCTACCGGACTTTTTTCCAGAATCACTGCAATCCTCTCCAAAACTCGCTCTTAGGCAACTGGATTGGATTCCAAACTCCCTTCAGAGGTTTGCTCCTGGGCACACGGTTGCCCCTTAAATAAGCTGTCTGGCCAGGGCTTTGGAAGCATCCTCTGCCATCCCCTCTGGCATCTGAAAGACGCTGTCGCGTCCTATCCCGAGGTGTCTGTTCTTGAGAGGTAAAGAGTCTTTGTCGCTTCGTATTGTGGCTTCGGCTGGGATGCTCTGGTTGTGCGCAGGGATGTGCTGCGCGCAAACCTTTGAAGTTGCTCCGGGCAGCGAGGTTAAGCCCACCCGCGCAGCGAGCGGAAGAACGAGCGGCGCCGCCGCGACTGGCAAGACGGCCAGCGCAACCAAAGCGCAGGCGGCGCCATCCCTTGGCTGGGGTTCTGGCTTAGAGGTCGCTCAACAGGCCCGCGCGGCGCAGGCGGCATTGGCTGCAGGGGACTATGCCGCTGCCACCTCGCACGCCGAACGTGCGGCCAACGCCGCGCCGCAGAATGCCGACCTCTGGTTCCTGTTCGGATACGCCGCCCGGCTTGGCGGTCGCTACCAGACGTCGGCCGACGCGTTTCAACGCGGGCTGGCGGTTCAGCCCCGATCAGTGCAGGGCTTGGCGGGTCTGGCGCAGACCTATGCCAAAATGGGTCGGAACGAAGACGCCCAACGCCTGTTACTACAGGTGATCGCCGCCCGCCCCAACAGCGCCAGCGATCTGCAACTCGCCGGAGAACTCTCTCTCACTTCCGATCCCCAGCACGCTCTGGACTTGCTGAAGCGCGCCGAAGCACTGGATGCGGACTCTCGCACCGAACTGCTCATGGCCCGTTGCTATCAACTGTTAAAGCGTCCCGAAGAAGCCCAGCAATTTCTTGAGCGCGCTCGAAGCCGCGCACCGCACGATCCCAACGTCCTCAGAACGGTGGCTGCGTACTATCGAGAGACCGGGAAGTACGACCTCGCGCTCACAACGCTCCAGCAGGTGAAGTCCAACACGCCTGACTCTTGGGGCGAGCTGGCTTACACCTATCAACTTGCCGGCAAGAAGAGCGAGGCGGCGGACGCCTATGTACGGGCAGCGAATGCCTCCAAAGGGGAAATTGGATCCCAATTGTCCGCTGCGGAAGCGCTGCTGAACGTTGGGAAACTCCAGGCCGCTTCTGAATTGCTGGGACGAGCCCACACCTTGAATCCCGACCACTATCGTTTGCACGCCATACGCGGCCAGTTGGCCACCCTGCAAGACCGTCCCGACGACGCCATCCGGGAATACCAGACGGCGATAGCGCACTTGCCGGAAGCGGTGCCGGAGGGTGGGCTTTATGCCGTCGAGCTGCACGTGATTCTGGCTGAGCTGTACAAAGACTCCAACAACCCCGCTGCGTCATCCGAACAAATTAGTTTGGCTGCGGCCCAACTCAAGAATATTGAAGTCGGCCGTGCAGATAGGCCGGAGTTCCTGCGACTGCGCTCAGTCGTCGAATTCGCCTCCGGCGACCCGTTAGCCGCAGAGAAAGATTTGCAGGAAGCTCTTTCCCTCGAGCCCGGCAACGTTGCATTCATTCTGAACTATGCGAATCTGCTGTGGAAAATGCAGCGCCGGGATGAGTCTCTCAAGATGTTTCATCAGGCCCTCGATCTCGATCCGGAAAACCGCTCGGCTCTGACCTCGATGGGTTTTCTGTCTCGCGAGACCGACAATCCCAAGGTCGCAGAAGAGTACTTCCTGCGTCTGGCCAGGCTGTATCCGAACGATCATGTGCCCTACTTGGCCCTGGGCGACCTGTACACGTCGCAGTACCAGTTTCCTCGCGCCGAAACCAACTACCAGAAGGCGTACCTACTCGCGCCGAAGCTGCCACTGCTGGTGGCGCGAGGCGCCAATGCCGCGCTCGAGGGCCACAATCTCGCGCTGGCCAAGAGCTGGCTGGACCGCGCCGACAGCGAAATGAACCGCGACGCCCAGGTGATGCGGGAGCGCGAACGCTATCTCACCCTCACTGGACACTACCGTGAATCCGCGGACCTGGGTGACAAGGTGCTGGAGAAACTGCCGAACGATCCGGAAGCTCCCGTGTATCTGGGATACGATCTGGTTTTTCTTGGTCAGTATCAAGATGCGTTGGCGTTGTTCGACAAGTACGAGCCCGTTCTCCCCCGCGATAAAGATCTCTGGCTGATTGCAGGGCACTCGCACAACTCGTTGGGCGATCCCAAACAGGCGGTCATCGACTTTACCGAGGCGCTGCAGCGCGATCCCACCATGGCCACCGGGTACATGAATCGCGGGTATGTTTTTAATAATCTGAAACAGCCCGACGCTGCTGCCAAAGACTTTGAAAGCGCCATTAAGCTGCGTCCCGGGTATGGCGAAGCTTATCTGGGATTGGCGATGGCGCACCTGCAACTTCACCGGGCGACCAAGGCGATGGAGGAAGTGAATGTTGCGGAGAAGATTCTGGGACCCTCTCGCATTACGCACTTGACCCGTGCCGAAGCTTTTCGGCAGCGCCTGCGTCTTATCGACGCCGAGAAAGAATATCGGGTCGCATTGACCTTCGCTCCCAACGATCCCGAAGTGCAACTCGCGCTCGCCGATACACTTTTCCGGCTGCGCCGTTATCCGGAGGCAACCGAACTTTTGCGCCGGGTTGCCGCAGCGAAGCCGGACGATGCGCTTGTCTACTCTCGTTTGGCGCGTGTTTACGCCCAGATGGGCAACCAGCAGGAAACCGTACGCAACGCGCAAGCAGCCGAGAGCATAGGCAAGGACCAGAGCGGCATCTTGCTGGCCACCGGAGAAGCGTTTCTGGCGCTTGGCGACCGCGACGCAGCAATGCAGCGATTTTCTCGCGCTTTGGACGCTCCGCAAGGAGATGGGATTGAGACTCGCCTCGCCATTGCGCGCCTGTTTGCACGCGAAGGCCGTTCGGACGATGCCCGCCAACAGGTGGCATTGGGGTTTGCCGAGGCTCGCATCTCCGACAACGTGCCCATCAAGCCGGAGCACCTGGTCGAAGCCGCTGACGTTTTTCTCTCCACGCATGAATTTGAGTTGGCGACGCTGTACCTGCAACGCGCCCTCGCCGCAGGAGCTGACGAGGACGTCGTTGCCCTGCGCCTGACCAATGCGTATCTAGCAGAAGGAAAAACCAAGAGCGCCCAAACCCAACTAGCAGCGGTGGCGAACCAGGACGGCTCCGCCCAGAGCTACGACTACCTCATGGCCCAAGCCAATGTTTTCCGCCAGCGCCAGGAAAACATGCCTGCCATCATTGCTTTCGCCCGCGCCAACGACTCAGCCGGCGACGACAAGACCGCCGAAGAAGCGCAGTACGAGACGGCAACCGAAGAAGGGCACCAGATCAACGACAAGGTAAGCCTATCGTCAGCGGCGACGTTCGAGCCGGTTTTCGAGGACATCAACATCTATGTTTTGGATGCGAAGCTGCTGAATCTTGCCTCGCCACAACAGCTTCCACCCCCACGCTCCTCTTTCGAGAGCCGCGCGGTCGAAGATTATCATTTGCACTTTGACGGGCTGCCCACGGTGAGCGGATTTGTGGGCGAACGCAATGACCAGGGAACCATCTCAATTCCGAGCAGTTCCATCATTGAGAACCGCAACACCTACGACACGTTGTTCAATGTCGGAGTAAGTCCGAAGCTAATGCTGGGGAACGCCAGCATCCTTTTTAATACAGGAGTGCAATTCACCGTTCGCCGGGACACCCTTTCGCCGGTCGACATGAATCAGGATCTGTTTCGGCAATTCCTGTATTTCTCCACCAGTTCGCTGATGAACTGGTTCAGCGTTTCGGGCAGCGCCATTCGCGAAGCTGGCCCGTTTACGGAACAAGATCTTCACTCCAGAGACGCTGGCGCATCCCTTGCCTTCAAAGTAGGGCGGCCCTGGGGAAAAACGGCGCTGATCACCGCGTACGGCGTGCGTGATGTGCTGTTTCGGCCGTTGATTCGCGAGTATTACACCACGGATGCGTACATCGGAGTGCAACGCCGCGTCGGAACGCGCATTCAATTCAGCGTGCTGGCAGACTACGTTCGTTCCTGGAAAGTGCAAGACAGCGAATTCGCGATTGCCCAGGCCATTCACCCGGCGGCCACATTCGAGTACAAGAAATCCGCCCAGTGGAGTTTTCAAGGCGCATTCTCCTTGTCTCGAGGCGAGGGTTTTCACACCTATGACAATGTGCAAACTGGATTTCTGGTTTCTTACGTGAAACCGCTGCGCGGCGCGATCCGGGAAGGAGGCCAGGAAGTCCCGGTGGCTAACCCGTTGCGCTTCTCCTTCGGCATCCAGCAACAGAGCTTCTACAACTTCTCGGGGAATGCCAGCAATAGTTTCTTCCCGGTCATCCGCCTGGGTTTCTTTTGAACGGACGTCCGCGGCACAGCGGACGATTGAATTAAAGAGATGATGCATATCCAAATTGCGGGTGATGCCACGACAGAGCCTGGGTCTAGGAAATGGGTCGCATGAGCGCAGGGAATCCCGATACCGTTCTGGAACCGCCGTCAGTCGGTGGGGCGGCGCCTGTGCTCCGGGCGCCGAACTCGCTGCGCGCCGCCATCTTGAGCGGGAGCATGATTCTGCTGGTCGGGTCAGGATTGGTCAGTATCATCAACCTGGCCTACAACATTCTGCTTGCGCGCGTGCTGGGTGCGACCGGGTTCGGCCAGGCAGTCTCGGTTTACACGCTGTTGATGGTGTTGTCCGCGGTCACTCTTTCATTTCAGTTCGTCTGCTCGAAATTTGTAGCTAAGAACAATTCTCTGGCGGCCAAAGCCGCGGTGTACTCGGTTCTGCATCGCCGCTCCTGGCAGGCGGGTGCCCTCGTCGGAATTACTCTGGCGGTTGCCAGCCCGGCCATATCAGGCTACCTGAATCTGAATGACCCCATGCTGATCGTCCTGCTCGGAGTGGGAACTGCCTTCTACATTCCACTCGGCGTCAGACGCGGTCTGCTGCAGGGCGTGTATGAGTTTCGGCGGCTCAGCATCAACTTCATTGTCGAAGTAGTGGTAAAGCTGGGCGCGACCATCGCCTTGCTTGCGCTCGGCTTCGGCGTAAAAGGGGTGATCGCGGCAGTGTCGGCCTCGGTGGTGGCGGCCTACCTGCTCGCCAGCCCCAGCCCGGAGTTGAAAGTTGCGCCCGAGACTGGACTTCCAGCGTCCTTCTTTGAGGGCGTTCAAGCGATCGTGTTCTTCGTGGGGCAGGTCACCATCAACAACGTGGACATTCTGCTGGTGAAACATTTCTATCCCGCGGAACAAGCCGGACTGTATGCCGCAATCGCCGTGGTGGGCAGGGTTGTGTACATGTCTTCGTGGGCGGTTGTCAGCAGCATGTTCCCCCTCTCGGCTGGAGCGGAACACCCAGAACCGTATCGCCGGACGGTGGTAATCACGCCGCTCCTGCTGGTGCTTTCAATTGCTGCACTGTCACTGCTGGGTCTCCGGTTGCTGCCCAATGTGGTCTGGAGGGGACTTTTCGGAGCCAGTTTCCATCTATTGGGCACGCAAAACGGCTACTCGTCGCTACCGCTTCTGTATGTGGCGGCCACCAGTTTGTATTGCCTCAGCGTGGTGCTGATCACCTACGAAATGTCCAGAAAGATTGGCAGCACGGGGTGGCTGCAACTGGCGTTCAGCGGCGCCATCGCGGTGGGCATCTGCCGGTTCCACGGCAGCTTGCATCAGGTCATCATGGTGCAGTTGGTTCTGATGCTGTTGCTGCTGGCCTGCGTCTTCGTTCCATTTCTTCGCTTGGAATCGGTGCCATATTCAGAAGCGATGTGGGAGCCAACGAATGCCCCAATCGTGAAACGGCGGCGAATTGACGAAGACGAAGTGATTGCTGGATTTCTTCGCAACGAGTTTTATCACCCGGAATTTCATCGTTACTGGGAGAGGCTGGAGAAGATCGTGCTGGCCCCCGACTTCGAGGATGCCGGTCAAAATGCGCTGCGACGGGCCTTGCTTTTCCGCAGGCGGGGAGGAATGTGGCGAGAACTCCCTCCCGACACGCAGTGGTGGGAAGTAGAGCTGGATCCGGCAGACCTGGCGAGGGTGCGTGTTTTTCCGCGTTCCCATTGGCGCAGATCCGCCCACGGCAATTTTGCGCTGGCTGCAATCGCGGAAAATATCCGCACCCGGGCGCGCCGCGGATTGGACGGGAACTTTCTCTCCAAAGTCCGCTCCCTGAGTGGTCATCTGCGAGAGGAAAACCGACCGACGGTGGTCCTCCTGATCGGAATCGACGAGACCAGTCCCCTGACTATCATCGAGGGAAATCATCGCATGGTTGCGGCTATGCTGCTCTCCCCTCACACCGTCTGTCAGCGTTTTCGGTTCGTCTGCGGGTTTTCACCGCGCATGGCGGAATGCTGCTGGTACAAGACTGACATTTCTACCTTATTGCGGTACACGAAGAATACCGTCCGACATTTATACAGCGATCGCGATGCCGCGCTTGAGGACATGCTATTCAGGATCCAGCAATACCAGGTCCACGAATAGGACTCTCTCGGCGAACTCACGCGACGGAGACCCTCGCTCTGAGAGACGAAGAAGAAGATTTCTACAGCTTATTGATTTTCGGGCGCCGGCTTAGGCTCGATCACGGGAGTGTTGTCGCGCCGTTTGAGTTGAATCGGAACCGGGTGGCTGCGTTTTGTTTCTCTTTCGGCATCCACCAACGCATTTACCTTCTTGTCGTTGTCTTGTGCCAACTGGTCCAGCTTCATCCCCAGCGCATCGCGGCGCGTAGCAGCGGTCACGTGAGCGGCTGAGCGCTCTGCCGTCTGGGCCCTCTGGTAGTACATGTCGGCAGTTTCCTGATCACCGTCCATCTCCGACAAGTAGCCCATGTTGTTCAAGGCAAACCCGTCTTGAGAATCGAGCGCAACCGCTTGTTCAAAGTACTGGCGCGCACTCCCAAGATCATTGCGATTGATTGCGGAGACGCCTAAGAAGTTCAGTCGCGCGGTCTTGTTATCGACACGGTCTTGTTCCGGCAGACGTCGTCTGACGCGCTCGGCGTTTTGTTCAGAGACTTCGGTGATGGGATGCCCCCGTAACGCTCGGTCCTGCGTAACCATCGCGGGTTCTTTGGAATTCCGGCTGGACGCAGCCTGGTAACTTTTGAGTGCGCCCTGCAAGTCGCCTTCTTTTTCCCTGACCAAACCCAGATTGTTCAGCGTGAATGGGTTGTTCGGATCCACCCGCAGCGCGGTCTGCAGTTGCTGCTCGGCATCCAGCACCTGGTTCTTCTGCAACAACTGCATCGCTTCCAGATTTGCCCGGTTCACTCGCGTGTCCCGATCCAACATCCCATCGGCTTGCGCCACCGTCTTACCGCGCAGGCTGGCCTTGCTCGACCGGTCCACCACGGCACCGACAGACTGCTCTCGAGCCAGGGCATAGAATTTTTGGGCGCGGTCGCCCGACCCTTCGAGTTCCGCAATGTATCCGAGATTGTTCAGAGTGAAGGGATCATCGGGATCCAGGAGGTAGGCCTGATAAAACAGCTTCTTCGCCTTAGCAACATTGTGCTTGTTGATGGCGTCGACACCCTCGCGATTCAACTGCTGCACCGGGGTTGTAGTTGATCCCTTGGGCAGGGTTATGCGCAAGTCTCCAGCCTGAGCAGTTTGCAAGAACAGTCCGCCGATCATAACCGCGGAGCTCGCAATCGCGCACAAGACACATCTCGACATGGTCAGTCCCTGCCAGTGGTCCATCAAATGGCTACTATTGGATGAAACGCCGGGCGTGGGGTTGCACAGGAGATGGCCCCTTTAAGTTGGCCTGGGGCTAACTCCAGGCTCAGGAAAATCATCGAAGGAGTGTTCGCAGGAGCCTGCCAAGTCATGATTCTCGCCGCCGTGGTACGCAGAGGCATAGTGATAGTAGGGATATTCGTGGTAACGCTCACCCTGGCGTGGTCTCAGGCCGCTCCGGGCGCTGATTCCGCTCCCATTTCCCTTGCCAACAATGTGCCCGGGCAGTCAGAACAAAGCCTGAAACCAACGGCGTTAAGACCGCCAAATCAGGCGCCGGACAAGCTCTTTGATCTGCCGCCGTTGAAGCA
>CAAGKR010142052.1_pt1 | contig 11166 bp, 5 predicted proteins | sample 2556971 | NCBI WGS metagenome assembly CAAGKR01 (sample SAMEA5207829, study PRJEB30636) | soil metagenome | biome: forest; feature: boreal; material: soil | place: USA | collected 2011-09 | depth 1 m
GCGAGGACAGGGGATCTGGAGCGCCCCATGAAAGCGAGGCCTGATCACGGCATGGCCAGCTTAACTACACGGCATTGTGGCTAAGCCTCAATCCACCGATGGGGTGGCTGGGTGACGAAATGGTTGGGCGTGGCGGGTTTTGGGGTGGTGTAGCGGGTGCGGGTAGGGGTTGAATCGTGCGGTCGGGGGGGTTGCGTGGCTTTCACCGGGCCGGATTGGGGTGTTGGTGAGCAGCGGTGCTCGCGCCGGGCTGGCGGGAGTGATCGGGCTCGTTGTCGGTGAGCGCGGTGGCTGTCAGGTGGCGGTGGGGAGCGCCCGGATGCGGTTGAGCGCGTTGATGTAATCCCCGTGCCAGGGCCAGCGGGCGGGGAGGTGAAGCGTCCAGCCGCGGGCGTGATGGGTCAGGCGGCCGGGGATATTGAGCAGCCTGCGGCGTAGCGTGCGGGCGGCTCGGATCGTGGTGTCCGGGAGTCCGAGCAGCTGTGTCCAGCGCAGCAGGTTGTGCGCTAGCGCGGCGAGCACGGTCCAGGCGCCGTTTGCGTGGAACTCACCGGAGGGAAAGTGCGCGAGCGCTTGGTCCTTGAGGTCTGCGATGACTTGCTCGACGACGGCGTGTCCGCGATGCTCTGCCTCCACGACGGTGAGATCGTCGGTGCGGTTGGTGATGAAGCAGAAGTGCCGCCAGTCGGGCCACAGTTCGGCTTGGGCTCCGAGCAGGCGGGTGCGCCTGACGATCAGCCGCCGGGCGCCGTAGACGGTCTCGGCGATCTGCGCCTCACCCCCTTGGGGGTAGTCGATGCGCTGCCAGTCCTGCTCGTCGATCTGCTCGACGGCGCCACGGACGGTCTTGATCGTCCGTACCCCGATCGAGTACTGCCAGCCCATCTTCTCGAGGTACTCGAAGACCTTCGTGTTCCAAAATCCCGAGTCGGCGCGCAGCAGCTTCACACCAGTCGCGCCAGCGCGATCCACACGCGCGATCAGCTCCTCGCAGAAACGCAGCATCCCCCTTTGAGTGTTCGCCGATCCCTTGCGCAGGCGGATGTGCAGCGCCTCGCGCGTGTCCGCTCTGGTGGCGAGGATCGGGTGATAGCCCAACAGCTTGGTATACCCATAGGAGGCGCCCTGCTTCAAACCGCCGCAGACCTCGCCGACGAAACTGTCCACATCGACGACGAGGCGCTCCTCGCCCGGGCCGGCGCCCGCCTTCCACGCCCGCTCGAGCGCCTGGCCGAGCAGCGCGTCCAGCTGGCGCACATGCCCAAACGTGAACGCCCGCAGGAACGTCCCCAGCGTCGAGGGCGCCGGCAACCAACCACCCAAAAGCCGGCGCGTACGGCCCGCGCGCAGCACATCGGCGTCATCGATGCTGACAGCCCCGAGCACCATCGCGAAGATCAGCGCCATCACCTTCCTGCCCGCGTTCGCCCCACCAGGCCGGCCGCGACGCAACCGCACCAACCGTCCAGCGAGCGCCTCAATCCCCAAGCGCTGAGCGACGCTCGCGACCAGCATCACCCCGGCGTCCGAGACGACCCGCTCATCGTCGAATTTGACCTGCAAACCATCCAGTCCGACCGGCTCGTCATCCTGCACCATGAAGGTGACCTCCTGACGCAGGACGCGGCTGCCGGATACAACCGCTTTCTCCCTGCTCAGGAGTTCATTCTTGTAGGCGCCGTCCTCCAGCGGCTCGAGGAGGAAGAGCGCGCTGCCGGACACGAGCCGTGGTGAGGCGTGGAGAGGTCCACTGGGGCGAGACGCCCAAGCACGGACGCCGGCCCTACCTGATTCTCACCCGCGACAGCGCGATTGGTGTCCTGAGCGACTCACCGCCGGCTCTGCTTGCCGTGCCTATCATGCTTGCTCGCCTTGCCCTTCTTATGCGCCTTGGCCTTGTGTTTCTTGGCCTTCGCGCAACCGGTGACGCCGATCGGCGTGGACTGGTGGATCACCATGCCGTTCTGCGCGGTGAACGCTGTCGGCATCTTCAGCTTGGTGGCGCACAGGTTTGCGGGGGCCGCGAGCGCTGAGTCGGGTCCCTGCGGGAGCGTTAGTTCGAAGCTGGTGACTGGTTGGTCGGGGATTGTGCGGAACGTGCTTGAGGTGATCCCTGTTTTGCTGATGAACGTTTCGCCGTGCAGGTCGATCGTAAAGCCATAGCCCTGGAGCACGACGATTAGTTCGGGGAACTTCGCTCCACCGTGGCTTACGAAATAGGCGGGGCCTTCCAAGGGGACTGGGAGGATGGGTGTGAGCGCCTTGGCGATCCCGACCTTTGAGTCTGTGGGACAGGCGGCTGGGTTGGCGTTGAACGTGCCGTCGGCACAGGCCTTTTGTAGTGTCGTGAGGCGTGAGGGTAGTTGCTTTGGCAGGGCCACCTTGACTGAGCGAATGTTCGACTGGGTACCGAGCGCACCGGATACGGTGAGCTTCACGGTGAGGCTCGCGCCCCTGGTCCTCGATGTCTTGCCCGACGCTGATGCCTTGAAGACGGGTTTGAAGGCGAGGCTCGCGCAGTCCGCGCCCTCGAACGGCGTTGAGACGTTCACGGTGTCCCGGTTTGCGGGGTTCGCGTAGTTCGATCCGGATCCAACGATCTGATCGGTGATGCCCAAGGGTTGGCAGTTGGTGGGGTTGAGCGTGAAGTTGTGGCGGTCCATGTAGACGCGGATGTCGCGGACGTGCACGACGATCCCCTTGATGATGTGCGGGATAGGATCCGATTGCGCCCCGCTGACTTCGACCTGCGCCGTGATCGGGTTGATGTCCAGGGCGAAGCGGATCACGACTGTTCCCAGGTCGAATGGGCCGACCTTCGCCGAGGTGACAGACACGATCGACAAGGGCGCACCGTGGTAGGGCCCTGCCAGGTAGATCTTGCCTGGGGTTTGCGCCAGGACGCTCCCGACGCCGGCTTCTACGATCGTGTGCCCGATTTCGCTCGCGAGGGGACACGAGGGGTGTTCCTCCTCTTCAGCGCCCGTGACCAGCTTCGCCGCTTCGACGTCGGCATCCGGGCAGAACGGTATCCCCGTCAGGTTCCCGGTAAGGCCTGGCGGCAGGATCGTTGAGAATTTGATCAGTTCCTGTTCCCCGTCTTCGCGGAGAATGCGCAGATAGAACGGGCTGTAGGAGCCCCCAGCGTTGTTCTGGGTACCGGAGATCACCTGCGGTTTGAACGGCGGGACGCCACCGGAGGGGCACGATCCTTCATGCACACCCTGCGTGACTTCGAAGGGTTGGCTTGAGATGAGGCGTGGTTCCTCGGGCGCCGACCACGGCGTGAGTTCTCCCTGCACCGCGTAGCTACCACATGTGGGCGGGCTTATCAATGGCGCGTTCGCGCCAGCGCGGAATTCCAGCGTGAACTTGCTGAACGGCTGTTGGGGCAAGCCTTCCAAACCCGGTCCGCCGTTCACGCCGGGCTGGCGGGCGAAGGTCGTCACGAGCTGGCCCGTGTGTTCGTCCGGTGTGATCTTCCCCGCGACCTTCAACAGGAGCCCCCGTTCGGGGTCCTTCGCGACGATGTACAGCGCTAGCAGCGACCCGCCCGGATGTTCGCTATTACCGAATTCGGGGTCGTTTTCGTATGGGGTGGCGATATATATCGCTCCCGGGATCTTTTCCGCGAGCAACGGCGTTTCGATCGAGATCGAGCCGATCTTCGATTCGGGCGGACAGCCAGCACCGGGCAGAGACGACGAGGTTTCAGACGCATACTGCGCCGGCGTGCACGCTCCCAGGCCAGCCGCGAGCGACGGGTTGGCCGTCATGCCTTCGGGCAGCGTGACCTTCGTGCTCATCAGATTCGACGTGGCGATCGTGAACTGGTTTTCCCAGGTCTGCGGGACGACGAGTGAGAGATCCAGGCCGGTAGAGGATTCCGCGGAGCGAGTGCTCGGGCTCGCTTCGATCGTCGGTTCGAACCGCACCCGTTCGCATTCGACGATCGGGCCGACTTCGGCTGTTTCTTCAGTCTGGTCAAACGGCGTCTGCCACGAGAACGCGCTCATCCTCGCTTTGAACATGCCGCAACCAGACGGGTTCGACAGAAACGGCTTGACATTCCCGTCCACCGGTTGGGGAGCGCCGAATTCGTTCCTGCAGACCGGCGGGATTTCGCCCTTATCGCCACAGAGCATGCCCCGTTCCGCATCGTGATTGGGCGAGCCAGGTATACCCCACAGCGTAAACTTGATGTTATGCGTTTCACCGACGTTCACAATATTCGGCGTGATCGCAGTGAGGCCCACATCGCTCGGACGCACCGAGACCAGCAAGGTCTGGGTCAATAGGTTACTGATTTTGAAACCAAGCTCTGCGGTCACGCCAAAGCTGGTTACTTCCATGCTGTATACCGGCGTAGTCAACTGACAGAGGACCTGTCGAGTCGGATGGCAGAATGCTTCTAGGCTCAGCGTCCCGACCTGGCTGGCCACCGGGCAATCGGAAAGACTCCTTGCGAGTGGATTATACGCAAACAACTGTGCCTGGGTGCAGGTTGGCACAGCGGTGTTGCTCGCGTCGAATCCGGCAGGGACTTCCACCGCGATATTGCGCACGTCGTTGTATGTTTGGCCGTCGGGTTCGTGCGCGAAGTCAAACGACGTCACCCAATCGGCATGCGCGCCGGCCTGATAGCTCGACGGCGTGAAATGAAACGACCCGGGGACGATTTCAAACCGGTGTTCGCTGGGCTTGGCAGCGGTCGGGCCCGCGAACGCCAGACACGCGAGGAGGACTAGGACGACGGTGAGCATCGGTGTCTTGACGGTCATCGGCCTGCCCTCCGCCCGTTGCCGGTCTTCTTCGCCCTGGTTTTCCTCCCTGGCTTCTTTTTCCTCTTGCCGGGCTTCCTCACGATCTTCCTTTTCGTCGTGGCCTTGGGCGCCGGCGTAACCAGCGGGGCGACGTTGCCGTTGCCGCTGAACGTGAGGCTCGACGGGGAGACGTCGTTCGGCGCGCTCAGCGGTGTGGAACACGCGTCGCCGGTGCATTCCACCGGGCGCGGCGGGGGACCAGCAAAGCCGCCGCCGATACGCGCGTCATAGATATCGCCCGAGGTGTCGTTGTCCTGCGCCAACAGTTTCGAGCGGGTATAGACGAACACGTCGCGCCCTTCGTTCGCACTCCCCAGCAACAGGTTCATATAACCACCCTGACCATCTGTGATTAGCGCCAAACACCCCTGCGGTTTCACGCAACCGTTAAGACCGTCCCGGCGCCACTCATAGACATCGCTCGAGGGCGACGTCGTTTTACCAGTATCGGGGAATGCACTTATTTCGGTAACTTCAATCGGGCGTTCGCCGTCGACGTCTTCGCGCACGAGGGCAGCCGGCGTGGTGAAGAACGCAAATCCGCCACCGGCAGAGAAAAAGCTCTGGACAGGCTCGCCCGCGAAAAACGGTTGCCCATCAGACCCGCCGAGGAACGATGGCTGCTTCGGTTCGGGATCGTAAGGAGACGCGCACGAAACGCACTCGACCACCTTTTCCACATCGTCATACCGGAATACTTGGTCGCTCGCATTCCCGAACAGACCAGATATGGCTCCTGCGTTGACATAGGCATAGCGACCGTCGGCACTCACTTCAACTGACACTTCTGTCCTTCCTTCGCCGGCTTCGAAAAGGAACTGCAACGTCTGCCCGCCGACATCGTAACGGTACAGAGACTGACCGCGATAAATGTAGACAGCCGAAAGATCGGCAGAGACCGTCAAGACCGTCGGCACATTTTCAGTGCCAAGCGCAATAGTGCTGGAAGGCAGGAAGCTTGCTGTTTCAGACCCAGTCAGGTAAAGATACAGGCCGGGGTTGGTACCACTGGACTTTCCCAGCAGGACTTTTTCGCCTTCGCTGTCAGCCGCGACGAATTTGTAAGCACCGATATCGACTGTCTTTTCCCCTGCCACCCGCATATAGAGATTGGCTGGTTCAGAGCACTTCTCACCGGTCGGGACGGCTTCGAAGAAGACCCGCGACCCATTCGCGGAGACGGTGTGCGGGCTGCTGGTAATCATTCTCCGCGCACCTTGTTCCATCCCGCGAACCACACTTGCGCCACACGTACCGACAGTGTTACCTTCGGAATCCACGTTCAAGCGGCGCAACTGGCCACCGGCGTATTCATAGAGATCGGTGCCACTCTTCGTGCCGGTCGACTTGGCCGGCGAGCCATCCAACGGTACATGGTCCGTCGTTGCCAGGACCAGGGTCGAGAATTCACCGTTCGCGGCAACCCAGCTGGTACCTTCTCGATCTTGGAAGGGAACCACCGCGACCGTAGCGTAAGGGCCTCCGGCCGGACCTATCTTGTATTCAGCTTCGGGAGAGTTGAACGGTGTTAGAGCGTAATTGGACTCGAATGCAACCTCGCTGAGATTCGCGCTGTAGGCCTGCGGTTGGATGTGATCGCCGCCAGTTTCGGGCTGAGGTGAGCCCGCGGTAACCAGCCAACCCTGTGCCAAGCCATCGCGATCAAAGAAATACGGAGACTGACCCGAACCCGCGCTGCGGCCAAAAGTCACCAATAGGTCTTCGAGCCCCACGTTGTCGCCGCCTTCACCAATCAGCACAACGGGACTTACAGAATGGAAGAGTGAATAGCTGAAGGGTTCCGCCGCGCCTTCCTTGTCGACCGGAGTGACCTGCTCATACGCACGGCAGTCGGGGAGGTGGGCGGACGGGCCGGTGCGAAACGCCTGGTTGGGACAGGTTTCTTCGAGGGCGGGCTTCGGCGGCACCGGCACCGTGAGAGACTGTTCGCTGCCGTCCACAACCGGATTACCCGGAAGTGTGCTCGTCGCAGAGATGCGATACCGGTAAGTTTCACCCGCCGTCAGCGCCGGTAGGTCCTGACCGATGACGACCGGAGTGGCACCCGAGCCAAGCGACTGCTCGGGCGTGGAGGTCGCGGCGGACCAACCGCTCGCTTCGAACTGCTTCTGGGAGACGTATTCGAAATGAGCGCTCGCGTCGTACGCCACCCCACCCACCAACGTCGTAACCACCGCTACGCTACCGCCGACGGGCGCCAGACCGAGTCCGCTCCCTTCGATCGATGGCTCGCTGACACCGCTTTCAAGTCGGGCAAAATAGACCGTATAAGGGCCTCCCGCGGGGCCTTCGACGCCGACTTCGAGCTCCCTCTTCTTCCCGCCTTCTTGCACTTCGAGCTTATGGAGCGCGTTGGCGACCCTTTCTCCTGACGCGTTGTAGGCGATCGCTTCAGTCGTCTGCCCGTCGAAGGTCAGGGTGAAGGTCCCCCCGGTCGGGTGCCCTTCGAGCGTGACCAGCTGTTCGGCCGATGTGGGCGAGCTGTTCGGGTTGACCGCGCCCAGCAGGCGCAGCGCTTCGCCGTGCAACGCGTGAACGGCATAGGTCGAAACCGACGGCGGACCGGAGGTGACAAACGTCGCGCTTTCGCTCGTTACGCTCCCGCAACGCGAAGCGCACGTGTTTTCAGCGAACAGGCGTACGTGATACGTCGTGGCCGGGCTCAAGCCGGCCAACGTGACGCCGGAGAGCGCCCCAAAGCTTCTGTAGGGCGCGGCTTCGGCGTCCGCCAAAGAGATCGTTCCCGCGCCACCGGGAACAGGGCTCCACGGACCCGATTCGGAGGTCGCGTATTCAAGGCGCCACACAGTTTCAGAGCCGTGAGGCGCGACATTAGCTTTCAAATGCGCGGAAACCCCAGTCACGTTGCGAACTTCGGGCGTTCCCACCTGCGGCTTTGCCGTCCCAGTGGTAAATGAATCTAGTTGTTCCGATCCTTCCGCGTACCGGGCCTGCGTCGTTTCGCCCTTTTCGTTGCGTGCTTTTACGCGCACATAGTAGGTTGTTTCTGGCGTCAACGCCGAAAGGCTCGCTTCCTCCCAGGCGTATTCTTTGCCCGCGCCGATCGTGCCGCTCGCGCCCGAGGTGAATTCCTGCCACGGCCCCGATGACGACAAAGCGTATTCAAAGTGATATGTCGCGTCTGCGCCGTTCGCGTCGATCTTGGCGACAAACCGCGCCGTCTGATCGCCGGTCGGTCCACCCCTGAAGCTTGTTAGGTTCGGGCTGTACCCAGAGTAGTGCTTGTCGATTTCGGGCGTAGCGACCTGCTGCGTCGTGAACGGGATCACTTCTTCGGCGCTGCCGTCTTCGTTGCTGGCCACGAAACGAGCGTAATACGGCGTGCCCGGTTTCAGGCCACGCAGGAACACGTCGTATTCTCCGCCTGAGCCGCCCGTACCCATTTGGTTATCATGGGCGCCGATCTGGATAGTTGCTTCACTCGCTTTAGCATCATCAATGCCGTCGTTTACCGTGGTCCACGGTCCGGTGGCGGAGGTCCCGTAGTACGCAGTCCATTTCGTCACGAGCCCTTCGGCTCGCAGGCCCAGCGCAATCATTGCCCGCGTCGAGAAGAATTCCTCGTTGAGCACACCGCTGAAGCGCGGCGGTCCCGTAGGAGAGGCGCCCAGCGACGTCGAAACGGCCAGCAGCAGCCCCACCAAGACCGCCGCGGTGCCCGCAGCGACGCCGATGCGGCGAGTTGTCAGGATCAATACAAGTCTGCTGCTCATTTTCGGGGGCCTTTCTTTCACGGTATCTGGCGTAGGTCCGCCACCTGGTGGGGCAGACCCCCCGACCGCGGTGAAGCGGCCGGGGAGTCCTGCTCGCATCTCCTCAGACGGTATGTGCTAACCAGTCACCGCCCACGTGCCTTCGGCGAAGAACGCTCCTTTTCCACCGTTCAACGCCCCCATGACGAAGCCAAGACTCGTTGCCCCAGGTCCGCTGATATTTACTCCGGGGACCGTGGCGAGGTTGTATTCAGAGCTGGCAAATATGCAGAGCTGGCCTTCTGCCGCCGCGGGGTTTTCGTTGAAGCCTTTGCACTTTCCTTCTTTTATGGCTTCCGCCCATTTGGATTCTTCTTCGTTTTCTCCTTCAGCGGGACCGATGTAATGCGCGGGAGCGAGCCCGGGCGAGATAGGCGCAGGGAAACTGACAGCGGCCTTTGCAAGTCCAAATCCAGGGTTTGGGTAGGTGGCTTCGCCGTAGCCTGAGAGCGCCCACGCTCCGCGCACAGTCTTGCCCTGAGGCAGCGGACTGCCGTCGAAGGTGCCTTCCTTGCCCTGCTTGCCGGTGCACGCAAATGTCTTCTTGCCTTCGGCCGCGGTGAATTCGGAGCCGCCTTCGGAACAGGTGGCGTTTTTCGCCGCAAGCGCCGTGCTCGTCACGCTCACGCCGTCTTTGCCTGTCGGGCCTTCTTTGCCCTGCAAACCAGGACCAGCGGCGCCCTGCAGACCTTGCGGTCCTGCCGGACCCTGCGGCCCGACCGCTCCGTTCGTCCCGTTCGTCCCATTTTTGCCGTTCGCGCCTTTGAGCTGCGTGAGCACCTTCGGGCTGATCTGCTTCGTCGAGGTGATCAGGTACCGCTTCGCGGCGTACGCGCCGCCGGTCATCGCGAACACCAGCGCGAGCGTCATCGCGACGTTTGCGTAGGTGAAGCGCTTGCGAATCCTTGAGAACATCGGCTGCTTCCTCCCGTGACTGTGCTTGTTTGCGAAGTCCCTCATCGCTGCCTCTCTTTCATTCCAAGTCCTGCGTGTGAGCACGAATGCTGTCCGCGAGCCGCCGGCCCTTCTCGGTCAACGACCACGCGTTCGGCGCGCCCTGGCCCGGGCCCAGGCCCGCGTTGGAGACGAGGCCGATCCGCTGGAGTCGCCCGAGCAGCTTTGAGATCTGGCCCTGGTCTGCGATCCCGGCGCTCTCCCCGATCAGACGATTCGACGCCTCGGGGTGCTCGGCTATCGCCATCAGCGCCCGCACAGTGCGGTAGGTGAGGCGCATCCCCGCGTCTTTGAAGGGGTCTGAGAGCAACAACCCGTCCCGCTCATGGGTCACGGGCGCGGGCAGGGGACGCTCGAGCTCGCGGCGCGCCGCCGCCTGGCCGAGATAGGGCAGCAAGATCATCCCCATCAAAGGGTTGGCAAGCCCGATCAACGGCTCGCGCTCGGTTTCTGAGAGGCGTGCCTGGATCACCGCCAGGGCACCGCCGACGACGCCCTCGGCCGCCAAGGGCGGCGCGGTGTCGGTCCTCGCCTGCGCGCTTGTGCCCTTTAGGATACGTCCCTCGTCGATCGCCCGGGTGACCTGTGCGATCGCGTGCCCGCGGCGCTCCGATACGCGCGGGCCGCACGCGAGCGACTCCACGATCAACACGCGGCCTATCGAGGGCTCCTCGTCAAGGAGCGAGAGCAACGCGACCAGGCCCATCCTGATCCGCTCACGCCACGAGCCCCCGGCCTCAAACGCTGGCAACACGCGTGCGGACGCGGACGCGAGCGCCTGCTCGAACGCCGCGAGCAGGCAGTCCTCGCGGTCGCTGAACTGCTCGTAGAACGTGCGCCGTGAGACACCCGAGCGCTCCACGACGTGCGCAACGCTCACGTTCGCCGCCCCCCGCTCGCACACGACCTCGAATGCCGCGCTGAGGATCCGCGCGCGCTGCAGCTCACCCAAGCGCTCGCGCTGCAAACCGTTATACGCCCGCGGCGCGCGCGCGCCGTCCTCGCGAACGGGCCTTCTCGCTCGCTGCGCAGACACCATCTCACCACGCCCCCCTCACACGGGTGGACCCCTGGACGCCCAATAGGGAGATGGCGCCCAGGGGCAAACCCGCGCATGACGGGACGGAGGGAAGGTCGGAACCGACCGCCCCGCGTGGGTGCAAGAACGAAAAACCGACGCGCGCCCCAAACGCGCGAGAAAAGCCAAGCCGGGCAGTCAGCCCGGCGAGCCGCGCAGCGAAGCCGCGGCGAAGGGAGCTATGCCCTAGAAGGCAGCCGTCCCAGAGAGAGAGAGAGAGAGAGAGACGCGTCAGCGACGCTGACGCGTCCTATTACGGACCCGCCGGAAGCACACGGCCTATCCAACACGTTATTCCCCAAAGAAACCACGCGAAATACAACTCCCTCTCAAAACGACCCGGTCCCTCTCCCAAGGGCCCTGCTCAAACCGGTTAGCGTCAGACCACAGAGTCCAACCCTGACCCGACCTTATGTTCTCCGACAGCCACATCGGTTGCCGAAACTGGAGCAGACTGTATATCACTCACAGGAGACTGTCAAGCCCCACTGACAGATCTGACTGTCAAGGGCGCGGA
>CAAGKR010533309.1_pt1 | contig 11164 bp, 10 predicted proteins | sample 2556971 | NCBI WGS metagenome assembly CAAGKR01 (sample SAMEA5207829, study PRJEB30636) | soil metagenome | biome: forest; feature: boreal; material: soil | place: USA | collected 2011-09 | depth 1 m
ACATCGAGGATGGCGGCTCCGATCAGCTTGCGCTCGAGTGCCTCGGTCAGCGCCTCTTGATCCACTATCGGGCCCCGAGCCGTATTCACAAGCAAGGCGCTTCGTCAGCATTGATGTGCCAACGGTCGCACCCTCCGAAGTGATCGCTCCGTGGTCGAAGTCGGGGCGAATCCGCTGGTGGCAATGGCAGGCCCAGATGACGACGGGCACGTCCGAGAGCGCCCCCAGGGCCGCTAGCGTGTAGCCGGGCGGCACCGTCATCGTCTGGAGCACCAAAACCGCGTCGACACCCACCGCGGACTTTAGCGGCCCCGGCACCGACCGCCTCGGAATCCACCTGCACGACTCCGACGACGTCGACATCGACCCCGATCGCTTCAGCCGCCTGGCGCGCCATCGCGCCTCTCTCGGCGCGGAGGTCGAACCCGACGGACGGCTCCCACATCGTCCAGTGGGGAGCGAGCACGAGCACTCTCGGCTTGGGCAATCGAGAGGCGGCGGGTCGCAGCGACGGGCCGCCGGATCAAGGGACGACGACGCAACCGGAAATGAGCGGCCGACCGTTCAGGAAGAGCTCGACAAGTTCCGCCGCGCGCTCACCGATCTCAGCGTACCCGCCGTCAGTACAGCCGGCGAGGTGTGGACTGAGGATGCAGTTAGGCAACGACCTGAGGGGGCTGTTGGAAGGGAGCGGTTCGGTCTCGAAGACGTCGAGCACGGCGCCTCCAATCGCGCCTTGGTCGAGAGCCAAGACCAACGCCTTCTCATCGACGACAGGACCGCGCGAAGTGTTGATCAGAATCGCGTGGGGCTGCCCCGGAGCCGGAGGCTGGAGACCGAGGCTGCGGTGGGGGCGCGTCTTCCGGCAGCTGGGCTGCAGCCGTGGCGCCTGCGGCGCGCCGGCGCAGGCCGCGAGCGCGAGGGCACGGCGAGCGCGATCACGATGGGCCCTCGCCGCGACGTTGTGCGAGTCAAGCCCGCCAACCTGACATCAAAGGTCCGTTCTTTATCTACCTGCCGGTGCTATCCCACCCTGACCAACTAGCAAGAGCCGCCCGCGAGCGTAAAGAGCACGCGGACAACTGAGGAAGGCCGCTGCTGTTCACTGCTGGCCTGTACCCCAGTCGCGTCATAACAGCACTCGCCAGACGCGCCACGCGGGCATAGCCTGCCCGGGCAGATACTTATGGCGTGAGTAGGCTCAGGCGCCAGGTGCCGAGAATCTCGGAGATCGCGCGCTTTGCTGGGCCCGCCCTCAAGCCCGGCGGCGGCAACCGCTGGAGCCGAGTGCGAACGGTCGAGGACTTCCGCCGCCTGGCCCTGCGACGCACCCCGCGCCCGGTGTTCGACTACGTGGGCGGCGCCGCCGAACAGGAGCTGAGCATGAACCGGGCGGTGGAGGCGTTCACGCGCGTGGTGTTCCACCCCCACGTGCTGCGCAACGTTAGCTCCACCGACGCCTCGACGACCATCCTCGGCAGGCCAGCGGCGATGCCCATCGTGCTCGCACCGACTGGCTTCACCCGCATGATGCGAACCGAGGGCGAGCCCGCCGTCGCCCGTCCCGCCGCTCGCGCCGGCATCCCCTACGCCCTCTCCACGCTGGGCACCACCTCGGTCGACCGGCTCCGCAAGGAGGCGCCGGACACCGAGCTGTGGTTCCAGCTCTACCTCTCGCGCGACCACGCCCGCAGCAAGGAGTTGGTGACGCGGGCCGCGGACAACGGGTACACGACCCTAGTGCTCACCGTCGACGTGCCGGTCGCCGGTGCGCGCCTGCGCGACACCTACAACGGGCTGACTCTGCCCCCCACCCTCTCGCTACACACCCTGTTCGCCATGACCCGCAAGCCGCGGTGGCTGTTCGATGCACTGACCACCCAGCCTCTGGCCTTCGAGGCACTGGGCGAGGCCGACGACCTGGTCAGCCTGTTCAAGACCGCGTTCGACCCCGGGGTCACCTTTGCCGACCTGGAGTGGCTACGCTCAATTTGGTCTGGGTCGATCGTGATCAAAGGCATCCAACGGGTGGACGACGCCAAGGCGGCGGTCGCCGCTGGCGTCGACGGGATCGCCATCTCCAACCACGGCGGCCGCCAGCTGGACCGGGCGATGACCCCCCTGCTGCTGCTGCCCCAGATTAAGGAGGCGGTAGGTGATCGGGTGGAAGTCTACCTGGACGGCGGCGTTCGCTCCGGCGCCGATGTGGCCGCCGCGGTCGCCCTCGGCGCCAATGCCGCCTTCGTCGGCCGCCCCTACTTGTACGCGCTAATGGCCGGCGGCGAATCTGGCGTCGATCACCTGCTCCGACTGTTCCAGGATGACTACGCCCGCACGTTGAAGCTGCTGGGCGTGGCGCGGACGTCCGAGCTGAGTCCGGACCTCGTCAGCCTGCAGCCCTGACCTTGTAGAAATGACGAGGCGCTATCCGGTTCCCTAACCCGGGCCAGTATGTTGTGGTCGGATATTTCGAGCAAGTAGGGGTCGTGACACTGACGCGGACCTGACGCCCGGGCGAGGCCGTCGCGGCCGGTCGAACTCCAGCTCTTCTGCCAGTATCTTCACGTTGCATCGACGCCAAGGAGTCGGGCTATCGATACCTGATCAGGCTCGCCGACGCCCACGCGGCTGCTGACCAGTCGTGAAGGTGCTGTCAAAGCTCGCACCCAGGCGCTCTGTCAGCTGCATGCCCTTGTGGTAAGCGCCCCTGAGAGCTTGCGCGGCCAGCTGCGCCGGCTGTCTGGCGAAGGCCTCCGCCGGCACTGTTCGGGCATGCGAGTCCAAGCTGAGGACAGTGTCGAAGCTCAAGCCACAAAGCGAGCACTCCGGATGATCGCCCGCCGCGTCCAGCAACTCAGGTTCAAAGCTGACACCTACGAGACTCAGCTGGCCCAACTGGTTCGCGAATCAGCTCCTCGCCTAACGGCTGAGGCAGGAGTCGGCCCCATCTCTGCCGGCCAGATCATCTGTGCCTGGTCACATCGTGATCGCGTCCGCAGTGAGGCCGCTTTCGCTGCCTTGGCGGGCGTTTCACCGATCGCAGCGTCGTCAGGCCAAGTGGTCCGACACCGCCTCAACCGCGGTGGCGATCGTCAGCTCAACGGCGCCCTTCACACCATCATCCTGTGGCGCCTCAACCATCACGCCGAAACACAGGTCTATGCCGCGCGCCGCCGCGGCGAGGGGAAGGGGGACCGTGAGATCCGTCGCTGCTTAAAGCGTCACCTCGCGCGCAGGATCTTCAAGCTGCTGCGGCTGGAGGTTGACAGCTTATAGAAGCATCCCCACACGGCACACCTCGAGATCGCGGCGGAGCAAACCGGATAAGCAGATCGAACCATATCGACAGCGATGGTCGCCAAGGGAAGGCGTTCGGGTGCTATGTAGAGATCGGATAAAGTCTGGTCGCTTAACGAGGCGAGTCGACGGACCATGGTTAACGTTAACGGGACAGGTGCCGGCGGCGATCTTGGTCGACAACATGAATGCGGCTCATCTCGGAGGCGGGGCGGGCGGGACGGTCGTCTTCTCGGCGATCAGGCGCAGGCCCTCGGCCTTGTGGCGAAGGAGCTGCTGGCTGGCATCCTCACGGGAGCCGCGCTCCAGCGCGCTCACGATGGCCTCGTGCTGCTCGAGCGAGCGCCGCGCAACCTCAGGAAGGGCGTAGGTCGCCTTGACCGTTTCGGCCTCGACCTCGATGAGCGCAAGCACCAGTTCGCGGAGGAGACGGTTGGTCGCGTGGCGCGAGAGACAGGAGTGGAACTCGGGGTCGAGCTTGGCGGCGGACACGAAGTCCTCGGCCTCGACGGCGGCGCGCATCCGCTTTGTGATGTCGCGCGCCTCTGCGGCAACGCTCTGCAGCAGGTGGATGGGCATGTCGAGCATCGCGGCGGGGGACAGCAGCTGCTGCAGGTAGTTGACCTCCGCGACCTCGGCGTAGTGCAGCTGCAACCATTCCTGCACCTTCGTGTTCGATGCCCGGGCCTCGCCGGGCGCTTTCGACAGGAAGCGTCCAAGCCCCACCCTGGCCCTGAGGACGCCGGACGCCTCGAGGACGCGAAGAGACTCGCGCAGCACCGTCCTGGAAACGCCGAGCCGCTCCGAAAGCGCGCGCTCCGAAGGAAGCTGCGAACCGACCGGCAGCTGGCCGGAGCGGATCAACCCCATGATCTGGCTCGTCGCGAGGTCCGAGAGCAACGCGGTCTGCGCGCCGGCGATGGGCCGGAACAGCCCCACGTGCGGGCTGGGGCCGTTGGTCCTAGGCAATGGCTCCTTCTCCTGCGCGGACCGGTCCCAGGACCGGGTTCCTCAACTCACCGAAACCCTCGATCCACGCCGACATGACGTCGCCCTTCTTCAAGAAGACGGGCGGGTTCCGGAACGCGCCGACGCCGGAAGGCGTCCCGGTCAGGACGAGGTCCCCGGGCTCGAGGGTGAAGTTCAGGTTCAGGAACTCCATGAGGTCGTTCACGCCGAAGATCAGCTGGGACGTGCTGGAGTCCTGTACCGAAGCCCCGTTGAGTGTCAGGCCGAGGCGAAGCGCGTGCGGCGCGACGACTTCGTCGGCCGTGAGGATCGCCGGCCCGATCGGGCAGAACGTGTCGAGCGACTTGCCGCGCACGAACTGGCCGTCGCCGAACTGGAGATCTCGCGCCGACACATCGTTCGCGATGGTATAGCCGAACACGTCGGATCGCGAGCTCGCGCCGGCGCGCGGGCCGACGACGATGCACAGCTCGACCTCCCAGTCGACCTGCTTGGTCAGCCCGGCGGGCCAGTGGATCGCGTCCTCGGGGCCGACGATCGCGTTCGGGAACTTCGCGAAGACGACGGGTGTCTTCGGCGGCTCCTGGCCCTGCTCGCGGCAGTGGTCCAGGTAGTTCATGCCGATGCCGATGATCTTGGACGGCCGTGAAACCGGCGGGCCGATGTGAACCTCGGACAGACGCGCGACCGCCGGCCCGGTGGGATCGGTGGCCAGCCGTTGCAGCTCCGGCCGGATGCCGGCCCACTCGGCGATCAGCTCCTCCATCTCGTGCCCGGCGTCGAGGACACGGTCGCCGTCGATCACCGCCGCGCGCATCCCGGCCCCGTCGCGAAAGCTCGCCAACCTCAAATGTTGCCCCTCCTACTGGCCATACCGGTCTGGCAAGATTACCTGACGACGGGGCTCCTCGGACACCACGTCATCTCTCTGCCGGGCGGGAGGTTCACTGGAGGAAACTGCCGATGGTCAAGCGAGTCAGCCTCGTCCGGCGGAAGCCGGGAATGTCACGGGACGCGTTCATCGCCCACTGGCTCGGGCCGCACGCCGACATCATCCGCACGATGGAGCGGGCACGCGGTTACGTGATCAACGTCATCGACGACCCGGAGCTGGCGGGTTGGGACGGCATCGCCGAGATGTGGTTCGACTCGCGGGAGGCCGCGGAGGCGTCGTTCTCGAAGGAGCGGATCGCATCGCTGCTGGCGGACGACCGCCCGAACTTCATCGGCGAGGTGCGCGTCGTCTTCGTCGAGGAGCACACCGTCCTCTGACACACGGCGTCCTCTGGATTGACACCAGGCTGGGACGGCCTTAGACTCGGCTAATTGGTCTGACCGGTATGCAGTGGCAGGAGGCTCAACTGTGACAGAGACTCGCATCGAATACTCACCCATGCTGGGGCGGCGCACCCGGAAAGGGCCGTGGAGCGACCAGGTCATCTCGACCTACGTGAAGATCAAGGAGGCACTCGGCGACGGGCGCTGGGACGAGGCGGCCAAGTTGGCGCACTACTTCGTCGACGAGGCCCAGGTCTGTTTCGGCATCTACCGGCATTGGATTCCCGACCTGCAAGCCTTCCTTCGCGAGCAGGGCGTGACCGCCGCCGACCTGGCGGACATCGAGCAGTCGATCGCACAGAAGACCAAGCTGCCGGACGGCGAGATCTTCGACCGCTATCGTCACTGGGACCGGTTCGTGAACCAGGTCGAGGACTTCGTCCGGCTCGTCCACCGCGAGCAGGGCGATGAGGCACTCCGGAAGCTTGACGAGTTCAAGGAGACCTGGCGCCAGACGCACGACCGCGACGTCGACCACACCTACGGACTGATGAACGAGGTCAAGGCGCGGTTCGGCGAGTCGGCGCTCGGCCCGATGTGGGACAAGGTCCTGCTGCCGCTCTTCGCCTGGCGGTATGAGAAGTTCGACATCTCGAAGCACAGTTGGGAGGAGTCGCTCGAGTCGCTGATGCTGGTCGCGATCGAGGCGATGAGGGGACACCTCGTGGGCCCCGAGCGGACCGGTGACATGGAGCTGATCGAGCTCGAGGACCGCTTCCTTCTGAGGTTCGACGGGTGCGGATCCGGTCAGCGGACCCTGCGTGGAGACTGGATCGAGAACACGCCGGCTCGGATGGAGCCTCCGTACAACTGGACGGTGAGCGAGGAACCCCACTCCTGGAACCATTACGAGAAAGGCCACTGCCTCTACTGCGACCACTGCATCCGTTTGATGGAGGAGATGCCGATCGATCGCTTCGGCTACCCCCTCCGCGTGATCGATCCCCCGAAATACCCGGACACGAACCGCGATCCGAACGTTCGTCAGAAGTGCCAGTGGACGATGTTCAAGGACCCGACCAAGGTCCCTGAGGAGCTCTACGCACGCACCGGTCGTAAGAAGACCGGGAAGTTCGGGTCGGCCGAGGTCGGCGCTCCGCCTCTGCCGGACATCGCCACCGGCGGGATGCCGGGGGCCGGGTAACCACGACGATTGCCTGAGGTGCCGTCGATGCGGGTGGCTGAGCTCTACGAGTTCGACCACCCGCTCCGTATCGCCACGCGTCCGATCCCGGTGCCGGGGCGGGGCCAGGTGCGTGTCCGCGTGCAAGCGTGCGGCGTCTGCGGCTCGGACCTCTTCCTCCAGAAGGGCGGTTTTGGCCAGGCCCTCCCCATCGTCCCCGGCCACGAGGCGGCAGGCGTGGTCGACGCCCTCGGCGAGGGTGTCGAGGGACTCGCCGCTGGCGACCAGGTCGCGATCTACTACATCGACGCACCCGCCGACACCAGGTACGCGCGCGCCGGGCGTCGTAACATCGGCCCGGACGTACAGCGGATGGGCGTGGACGTCGATGGGGCCTTCGCGGAATACGTAGTGCGCCCGGCAGACACCCTGGTGCGACCGCCGAAACCGCTCGACCCGGTGGTCCTCGCGGTCCTCACGGACGCCGTCGGCACCCCCTACCACGCGCTCGCCAAGATCGGCCGCGTCCAGCCCGGGGAGACCGTCGTCGTGTTGGGGATCGGTGGGATCGGCTCCAACGCGGTACAGGTCGCGAAGCACCTCGGGGCGCGCGTGGTCGCGGTCAGTCGCAGCCAGGCGAAGCTCGACCTCGCGCGCCGGCTCGGCGCCGACGAGATGGTCGTCTCGGATGACCGCGTCGCCGACCGGATCCGGGCCGTCACCGGGCCGGATGGACCCGAGGTCGTCGTCCAGTGCGTCGAGTCGGCCCGGATGGACGAGGTGGCGCTGGCGGTGGCCGGCTTCATGGGCCGCGTGGTGTTCGTCGGCACCTCGAAGGAGGACTTTCGCGCGCGCGCGTCCGCGTTCGTGTGGCGCGAGCTGACGGTGATGGGTTCGCGGGGGTTCACCTCGGAGGATATCCGCGAGGTCATCGACCTCCACCTCGCGGGGGCGATCACGGTCGATCACCTGGTGGAACGCCGCCGCCCGCTCGAGGATGTCAACGCCGCTCTCGACGACCTCCGAGAGGGGCGCGTGCTGCGCAGCGTCCTAGTCCCCTGAGCCGCGGCCCTCAGTAGGTCAGCAGCCCCCCGCTGACGTTGAGCGTCGTGCCGGTGATGTACGACGCCTGGTCGGACGCGAGGAAGACGACCGCCGCCGCGAGCTCGTCCGGCCGTGCCATCCGCCCCATCGGGATCGACGCCACGAGCTCGCGCAGCCGTTCGGGCGCCATCCCCGACCGCATCATCGCAGTGTCGACCGCGCCCGGGGCGATAGCGTTGACGGTGATCCCGTGCGGTGCCCACCGGCGCGCCAGCCCGCGCGTCAGGGAGACGACGCCGCCCTTGCTCGCGCTGTATACCACCGAACCGTCGAACCCGCCCGTCCACCAACCCTGCGACGTGAAGTTCACGATCCTGCCCCCACGGCCCTGGTCGATCAGCCTCCGCGCGGCCGCGCGGTCAAGGAAGAACGTCGCCTTCAGGTTGACGTCGTGCTGCGCGTCCCAGTCATCCTCAGTCACGTCGTCGATCGCCTGGCGGCGAAGGGTCGCCGCCAGGTGGGCCAGAACGTCGAAGCGCCCGAACCGCGCGATCACCTGTCCGAAGAGTTCGTCAAGACGGTGGATGTCGGCAACGTCCGCGGGCAGGACGAGGTGCCATCCGGGCGGGCCCGGCAGCGCGCCCGCGACGTCCTGCAAGCGGGCCGGGTCGAGGTCCACCAGCGCGACACGCGCGCCTGCGGCGGCCAGCGCAGCGGCCACCGCGGCACCAATGCCTCCCGCCGCGCCCGTGACGACGGCGGCCTTCCCCTCGAGGCCCCATCCCAGCTGCGGCGGCCCGGCGATCACGCCAGGTGGCGGTCGATGGCGGCGAGGATGCGGTAGCACGTCTCGACACTCGGAACCGGGCTCGCGAGCCGCGCCGCCTCCCGCGAGATGAACCCGTACAGCGTGTCGACCTCGATGTGCCGCCCCCTCTCGATGCTCTGCAGCATGGACACTTTGACCGAGGTCGCGCCCAGGCGCTCGAGCCGTGCGCCCATCTCTCGGACGAGCGCCACGGCGGCCGCCTCGTCGGAGGCCGCGATGCTCCCGACTGGGAGCATCCCCGGCCAGTCGTCGAGCTCCACTCCGTTCGCGGCCGCAATCGAGGCGGTCTCCCTCACCATGCGCACCACCAGCCACGCCAAGTCCTGGTCCTGCAGCACCTCGTGCCACAGCAGGCGGGACAGGGAGGCGGCCGCCATCCCGGCGACCGCGTGCGTCAGCTTCGACCATTCCGCCGAACGAACCCTCTCCGTCACCTCGATCTCGAGCTCGCTGCCCGAGAAGGCTGCCAACGTGGTTCGGAGCGCGGACGCGTCGGTCCCGGCAAGCGGGCCGAGGAAGGTCTTGCCGGCGAGCGTCGCGCTCACGCGGCCAGGCGCCAGCTCGGACGCCCCCACCATGCTCACCGCGCCGACGACCAATTCTGGGCGACACCAGGATGCCAGCCACGTGTCCTTCTCCACCCCGTTCTGCACGGAGAAGGCGGCGCCTACGCCCGCGCCCAGGTGCGAGGTGTCGGAGAGCAGCCGCGCCGTGTCGGGCGCCTTGCAGGCGAGGATCACGAGGTCGGGCTGAGGGAGGCCTGAAGGATCGCTGGTCGCGGATAGCGGAATCGTGGCCGGCCCGTACACCCCCTCGAGCACGAGCCCGCCCCGGCGCCTGATCGCGTCGACGTGGCGGCCGCGCGTTAGGACGTGGACCTCGTTGCCGGCCGCGGCCAGCTGCGCGGCGTAGACCAGCCCGAGGCTCCCCGCACCGAGCACTGCGACCGACGACCTGGCGCCACTCAAGGGTTGCGTGGCCCGACGCCGGCGCGGGCGTTCAGCACGCTCATCGCAACGTCCTGACGGGAGGCACCAGGTGCGCGGGTTCCTCGCCGCACGCGAGCTCCTCAATGCGCTGCACCATGGCGTCCGTCATCCCCTCGCGTGCCTCGAAGGTCGCGCCGCCGACATGCGGGACCATCACCACGTTGCGGAGGCCGCGAAGGCGCGGGTGCGGTTCGGGTTCGTGCTCGAAGACGTCCAGGCCGGCACCGGCGATCGTTCTCGTGGCCAGCGCCTCGACCAGCGCCTCCTCGTCGACGACCGCGCCTCGCGCCGTGTTTACCAGGTGCGCGGTGGGTTTCATCAGCGCGAGCGCCTCCCGATCGATCAGATGCCGCGTCTCGGGGGTCAGCGGACAGTGGAGGGAGACGAAGTCGGCCGCCCGCAGCAGGTCCGGCAGCGATACGTATCGCGCCTGGAGCTCGGCCTCCACGTCCGGCGCCGCCCGGTGCCGCTGCGTGTACAGCACCTCCATGCGAAACGCCCGGGCCATGCGCGCCGCCTCATGCCCGATCGCGCCAAGGCCGACGATCCCGATCGTCTTCCCCGAAACGCTCGTGCCCAGGAGGTCGGTCGAGAGCGCGCCGTTCGGCCAGCGACCTTCCCTGAGAAGGGCGTCACCCTCGGCGACGCGCCGAGCGGAGGCGAGCAGGAGGGCGAAAGCGATCTCCGCCGTGGAGCCCTCCACGACGCCCCTGGAGACGGCCAGGCCAACCCCGCGGCGCGCCACCGCGTCGAGGTCGATTCGATCGAGCCCGAGGCCATAGTAGGAGATGAACCGCAGGGCAGGGAAGCCGGCGAGTTCGGCGTCGCCGATGCCACCGGACCCGGCCCACGTCGCGAGGACCTCGACCCCCCGGCAGTAGCCGGCTTCCGCGGCGGGCAGCGCCGCCCAGTCCTCCTCCAGGCGGACGTCGTGAGCGGCGAACAGCCGGTCGAGCGCCGGGCCCGGGAACCGGTAGGTGCAGAGCACACGGAGGCGGGCCGTCACTGCGAGCGGGAGCGGCTGGCGACGTCGCTCGCGAGAGGGTTGCGGACGAGGTAGCCACCGTCGGCGACCAGCGAGGCCCCGGTCACGAACGAGGCGTCGTCCGAGCCGAGGAAGAGGATGACGCGGGCGATCTCCACGGGGTCCGCGACGCGCCCGAGGGGGACGTGCTGGACCATGTTGTCGTAGATCGCGGTGTGGTCGAGGCCAGGCCCGTAGATCCCGGTCCGCGTCGGGCCGGGCAGCACCGTGTTAACGCGAATGCCCTCGGCCGCCAGTTGCGCGGCAAGGCTGCGCGAGAGCGCCTCGACGCCCCCTTTCGCCGCGGCGTACTGCGGGGACCCGGAGGAGCCCGTCACCGCCGCGATCGAGGTGACGTTCACGATGCTGCCGCCGCCCGCCGCGCGCAGCAGCGGCAGCGCGTGGTGGCAGACCAGGTACGTGCCCTTGAGCATGGTGTCGATCGCAAGCGACCATTCCGACTCCGTTATGTTGTCGAGGCGCGCGGCCCTCCACACGCCGGCCGCGTTCACGACCAGGTCGAGGCTGCCGAGGCGGGAGGCGACCGCGGC
>CAAGKR010221169.1_pt1 | contig 11162 bp, 9 predicted proteins | sample 2556971 | NCBI WGS metagenome assembly CAAGKR01 (sample SAMEA5207829, study PRJEB30636) | soil metagenome | biome: forest; feature: boreal; material: soil | place: USA | collected 2011-09 | depth 1 m
ACTGCGCCAGAGCAGGTCGCGCATCCGGGGTATCTCGCTCCGGTGAAGTTTGTCGACGGCCAGCCGGTCGAGCCAGAGGCCTTTGCGCCCAAGGAGGATGCGCGTTGGCAACCTGGGTTGTCTCCGAGCGGCCCCGTCAGCATCGTGCTCAGTCAAGCTAGTCAACTCATCGTCGTCTATCGCAACGGGATAGAGATCGGCCGAGCACGATTAGCCGTCACCGGCGATACGCCGCTCGTCAATCACGCACTGGTGCTCAGCGAGGGCCCGAGCAGCGTGCCCGATCCCTACGTTCCCGATCCAACCAAATTCAGTTGGTTGAGGATCGGCGTGCCCGGTCACATCGGAGAACAAGGTACTCAGGTAGATCCGAACGCGGTTGCCAGAATAAAAATGCCCGCCGACTTCGCAGCCCGAGTTAATGGAATACTGACGCCGGGGGCGACATTGTTTGTGATCAACGAAGCCCTCTACCCGCAAACGAGTGGACCGATCCTCCAAGTCGTGGACGCCGATCCGCCTGCCAAAAGTCAACCTGTCCACTCCCGCGGATCGTAATCCCGACGGCCGAGTTGACCTGGGTACGAGCGACGACGCCGGAGGAAATACGCAATTTACGCGGCGGAGCGATTGGGCCAGTCGACCTACAGTATCTTGCCAACATCCTACTTTGGTAGTATAAATGTAGGATGAAATCGAAAACATCACTCACCTTGTCCGAGGACCTCGTGGCAAGTATCGACAAGCTCGCTGGCCCGAAGGTGTCCCGCTCGGCATACATTGAGCAAATTCTGCGGGAATTCGTCGACCGGCGTGCCCAGGCTCGGAAAGGCGCCCGTGAGGTCGCAGCGATCAACCGCCACGCGGTTGAGCTCAATTCCGAAATGAGCGATGCGCTTTCCTTTCAGGTGAACTCGGCGGACGAATGAGGCGCGGCGAGCTATACCGGATGCGTCGACCTCCCGGCGACCCAAAACCAGCCCGTGTTTTCGTCGTCGTCAGCCGCCAACCACTGATCGACTCAACGTACTCGACAGTGATCTGCGCTCCAGTATTCACTCAGTGGCATGGGCTGCCCACTCAGGTGTCGGTGAACATCGCCGCAGGCCTCAAACACGAAAGCGCGATTCAGTGCGATGGCCTGATGAGCCTCGAGAAATCCAGATTGACAGACTATGTCGGCGAATTGGCTTCGGACAAACTGCGCGAACTCGACACCGCCCTGCTTATTGCCCTTGGGCTCCCGGCTAGCGCACGACCGCCAATCTGAGCAGTGTAACTCGGCGGGTGCCGGGGGCCCGCCCTTTCGCGTGTGCGGAGCTTGTCTTTTCGACTCCTCCGTTATCGAGCGGGCTGGCTTTCACTTCGCCAGCCGCCACCCAGCGCCTTGAACACCGCGATTTGGTCTTGAACCAAGGCGGCATCGGATGAAGCGACCGCGGCGTCGATCGCGACCAGGGATTGTTCCGTGGTGAGCAAGTCCAGATTGCTGAGCGAGCCCGCGAGGAATTGATCGTGAGCCATACCGAAGGCTGCGTGCACCTTGTCTTGGGCATCGCCGAGCGCCTGTCGGTTGTCGAGTGCCGCGCCGTACAGGGTGAGCGCTTGCTCGGTCTCTTTGAGCGCGCCGAGCACCACGGCATCGAACGACGCCAGCGCTGCCGCTTGCTCGGCCTTGGCTTGACGCACCCGTGCACGCGGCGCAGTCATATTGGGAAATGTCCAGCTGATTGAAGGGCCGACGCCCCACGTTCGGCCCTCATTCGTGTTGAGCTGCGAGAGTTGAACTGCAGCACCGCCGTAAAGTCCGACCAGTCGGATGGTGGGATACAAGTCTGCCGTCGCCACTCCAATCGCGGCCGTCGCGGCCGCCAATCGCCGGTCCGCCTGGCGCACATCGGGACGGCGCTTGATGAGTTCCGACCCATCGCCCACTGGAATGAGCGCGACCAGGCGCGGCGGTGTGACGCATGTGGTTAGATCATTCGGTGCTTGCGCCGGAGTGCGGCCGAGAACGGCAGTCAACTCGAAGAGCACCGCACGCCGTTGGCCTCGAAGCTCTGGAATTGTCGATCGAACCTGGGCCACCAGGGCTTGCGCCCGGGCAACGTCGTAATCGGAATTGGCCCCCGCCTCGTGGCGCTTCACGGTGATCTCGGCTTCGTGGGAAACCACGGCGAGCGAATGGTTCGCGGCGTCGAGTTCCTCGCCAAGCGCACAGGTCGCTGCGTAAGCGCGGGCGGTTTCCGCGGCCACGACCACGCGCACGCCGTCGCGGACCGCGGCAATAGCATCCGCGTTGGCATTCGCCGCTTCGATCGCGCGGTGGACGCGACCGAAGAGATCAATTTCGTATGCGGATTGAAAGATGTCTTCGAACAGCCAAAATGTCTGCGGCGGACGTCCGGTCAGCTCGAGAATCTCATCCGCCACTGCGTCGCGCCCATACAGACCGCCTGCAACCGCCGTGGTCGACGGATAGCGCTCGGCATGCACCGCCGACAAGACCGCCCGAGCCGCCGCGAAGTTCGCGTCGGCCGCAGCGAGGGTGCGGTTCGCCTGCAGCGCTTCTTGCACCAAGGCGTCGAGCCGCGAGTCATCGTAGAGATGCCACCACGCATCGGGCGGCGGCACCGGAGTCTCGGCCGCCGTATTCAATGACACCAAGGGCGCTTCTGTACCCGTTGGCAGCGCAGGTGCGTGGTAGTTCGGGCCCACCCGGCACGCGGCGAGCGCGACGATGGCCGCGCCCACGGCAATGGTTCGGCGCAATCGAATCATGGCGGATTCGCTCCGCGTACGCGAAACAACCGCATCGGGGACGCGGGACCCTCGGGAGCCGCCCTGCGAATTACCACGATTAGCAGCGCCACCGCGGTCAGTACGCCGACGACGACGAAGCAATCGATTACAGCCTGGGTATTGGCGGCAATGCGCACGATGTTTCCCAACGCCAGCTCGCCGCGTGCAACGGCTCCGACGGGGTCAATGACCTTCGTCGTCGCGGCGCCATACGCCCTCACCCGCTGAATGACTTGAGGGTCGCCCACCTGGAGATGCTGTCCCAGCAAGTTCGACGCCACCTGTTCACGCACTCGAGCGAGCGTCGTCACGAACGCCGTTCCAATCTCCCCGCCCATGAGCCTCGCCGTCTGCAATACGACGCCGAAGGTCAGCGCATCCTGGGGTTTCAGGTGAAGAACGCCGAAGAATATAACGCCGGACAGTGCGAAGCTTTGTCCAAGGGACTGGAGGAAGGAGGAGGGAAGAAACTGGTACGACCCCCAGAGCGGGGTCAGATTATAAGCCACCATGAGGCATGCGACGCTGATAAAGACGAAGCCGATTGAGGCCACGAGCCTCGCGTCCGATCGGCGCAACATCAAAGCCGCGAGCGGACAGAAAATGAGCTGTGGTACCGCAACCCAGATGAGCGTGTCACCCGTTTCCAGCGCGCGAAAACCGCGCACCGAACCCAAGAAGAGGGGAATCAAAAACGCGGTCGATGTGATCGTCAGACGGAGAAATGCGATCAAGAGAAACAGAATCGGGAGAGGTGCGCCGAAGACGACTTTGAGATTGAGAAGCGGATGAGAGAAGCGCGCCGAATGGATCAGAATCGCCAGCAACAGCAATACACCGGACGACAGCAAACCCCACACCAATCCGGAGTTCAACCAATCGAGCCGATTGCCCTGATCGAGGGCCGCATAGATCAGCGCGAGCCCCAGGCCGCCCGCCACGAGGCCAAATACATCGTTCGGCGGCCGTGTGGTGATCGGCTTGACAGCGATGCCACGATGTAGACAAAGCGACATGATCAGCGCGAGCGGCACGTTTTGCCAGAAGATCCAACGCCACGAATGATGCTCGACGTACCAGCCTTCCAGGGAAGCCGATATGTTGAGCGACAGCTCGAGATTGAGTGCATAGATGGCGATGCCGAACGCCCAGTACTTGGGCGGCATGTTGAGCAATATGAAGCTCAAGGTGAGCGGGATGAAGAATCCGGTGGCCAGACCGCCCAAGAACTGCATCGTTAGTAACGTGGGCAGGTTCGGCGAGTACGGGGTCAGCAAGGAAATGACCGCAAATGCGATGGACGCGCCGATCAATACACGTCGTGGGCCGTAGGTGGCGCCCATCCAAACGGCCGGGATCGTGACGAGCATCTGGGCCGCGGTTTGCGCCGTGGTGATCCATGCCCCTTCGTCGAATCCTGCGCCCACCGCGCCGCGTATGTCGGCAAGACCGAATGTGGACAATCGCCCATTCAGGGTCGATATGAACGTACCCATCAACACAGCGATGAGCCCGAGCCATGGTATGGAAGTCGGTGGGGAGGGCAGCGTCGGCGCCGTCAAGCTTAAGCCGGGCAGAGGCGCAGTCGCGTTCATTTGCGCCCGCCGTCCCTGGCGTCAACCCTGGCTTCCACCGACATGCCGGGCACCAAGCGATCGCTGAGACCATCCGCATCGTCAATGACGATTTTCACTACGATGCGCTGCACGACCTTGGTGAAGTTGCCGGTGGCATTGTCGGGCGGCAGCAGCGCGAACACGGCGCCCGAGGCGGGCGCGAATGCCAGCACGTGTCCGCGCAGTGTATGTCCCGGGAAGGTGTCGACGGTGATTTCTGCCTTTTGTCCGACGGACATATGAGCCAGCTGCGTTTCCTTGTAATTGGCGATGACCCATACATTCGGCAAGGGTGTGAGGGTCGTGATCTGACTGCCCACGCCCACCAACTGCCCGGGTTTGACCTGGCGCTGTCCGATCACACCGTCTTGAGTCGCCGTAATGGTGGTGTACCCGACATTGAGCTTGGCCGCATCGAGTGCCGCGTGTTGCGCGGCGACCGCCGCCTCGCTTTGCGCGATTTGCGCTTCAAGGACCACGAGTTCGCGCTCGGCGGCGCGCGCCTGGGCGCGGTTCTGCATCAGTTGCGCCTCGAGTTGCGCATGGGTGGTAGACAGCTTTTCGCTAGCCTCAGTGGAAGATGAACCGGTCTCAAAAAGGCGGCGCTGCCTTGCAAGGTCACGGCCATTCTGTTCGAAAGACGCGGTGGTGGACGCGACTACCGCGTGTGCCGCCTCGACGTTCGCGAGCTGCAGCGCATGCTGCGCCTTGAGCGCCTGGACTTGCGCCAGCGCGGTCGCGACGCCGGCTGCGGCCTGCGCCGCGGCGGCGCGATAGTCATCGTCAACCAATTGCGCGAGGACCTGTCCTTTGTGGACGCGTTCGAAATCCTGGATCGGAAGCTCGCGCACGTAGCCGGCGACCTTCGCGGAGATGGGCGTCAGATCCGCTTGTAGGTACGCATCGTTCGTCGTCTGCCATCCCGCACCGCCCTCCCAGCGGGTCCAATTCGTCGACACGACGATGATGATTCCGACGGCCACGATGAAAACGAGGATCCGCCACGCGAATTCAAACACCCTATTCCAATCGACGTTTGGAATAGTCATGGATCAATTTCACCTTTCTGCGTCGCTGCCATCCAGTGAATCATCGTCCAAGCCGCGGGGAATTGACAAATCATTTCTTGCACGCACGACCAAGCCTGGTGTGACTTTTTCTGCATTCACCTGCCAAGCGCGTTTGCACGGGGGTATCTTTGGGAGTATCGATGCCAAACTGAAGCCTGAAATTCCATAAATTTCAGGTCTCTTCTGCACGATTTCGGCAAGGCGCGCCGCGCCGAGTAGTCCGCCCCGGGGAGCCATGCTCACATATCCCGAGAACCACTTCACGGTTCGCGTAGTTAGCGACCCATGTGCTCGTTCGCGGTCGCTAAGTTTGAGCGATGTGGCATTGGGGAACACGCCGCCGTTCGACTACACTGTTCGCGTCACACATAGTTTCAGGACTCTCTCGCATGTCCATGTCCCCGCAACCGCTCCATTTCGTTCGCGTTCTCGTGTTCTCGCTCGCCTTGACCGGCGGATCGGTTTGCGCGGCGGCCGCTTCAGCGGATCACACCGCCGCTGCGCAAGCGCTGTACCGAAACGGCATCTTGCCGTCGGGAACGCCCCTTAAGGGCATGCGCGACGGCGGCGCTGGGGTTTCGGGCAAGAACGCAGCTTGCGCGAGCTGTCACCGGCGCAGCGGTCTCGGAATGTCGGAGGGTCGTATCGTGACACCTCCGATCACGGGGCACTACTTGTTCAATCCCGGTGAACGTCCCGTACCGGAGGAGGAATCCAGCCCGCTCGCAGCAGCTGCATACAGCCGTGTGCGCTACACGGATGCCACGCTCGCGCGCGCGATCCGCGGCGGATTGGGGCCCACGGGCAAGCCTCTCAGCCCACTGATGCCGCATTTCGCTTTGGACGACGCCACCATGTCGCTGCTCATCGATTACTTGAGGACCTTGTCCTCAACTCCGGCGCCGGGTGTCGAAACCGATACGCTCCACTTCGCCACCATCGTCACCCCCGACGCCGACCCGGAACGCGCTCGCGCGATGCTCGAAGTGTTGAATGATTTCTTCAACAATAAGGATGCGTACTATCGCGGTAAGGCGCCGCCGCTGCTTGCGTCGCGGCGCATACATTACCGTGTCTTGCGTCGTTGGGAGCTGCATGTGTGGACCTTGACCGGTGCGCCCGATACGTGGGAGGCGCAGCTGCGCGCCAGGCTGCTCGCGGAGCCCGTGATGGCGGTGGTGTCGGGAATCTCCGGGCGCACCTGGGCGCCGGTGCATCACTTTTGCGAACAGGAACAACTCCCCTGCCTGCTGCCCAACGTGGATTTGCCGGTCATCCACGCCGGCGAATTTTACACCGTGTATTTCTCCGCCGGCGTCTTGCTGGAAGCCGAGCTGCTGGCTGCGCGATTGCCGGCCGGCACGCGGCATGTCGTGCAGGTGTACCGCGAAGATGATATCGGCGCCGCGGCGGCGCAGTCGTTCCCTGCCGCCGACGGGATAAAGGTCGACAATTACCCGCTCAAACCGGGTGCGGACGCGGCGCAGCTTGCCGCAGCGGTGGCGCACGCTGCCGCGGGAGATGCGCTGATACTGTGGTTGCGTCCCGAAGATCTCCGCAAGCTGCCCGTCGCCGCATCGCCGGCGAGCATCTGGATCTCTGGGCTCATGGGCGGACTGGAGCATGCGCCGCTGTCCGCTGCCTGGCATGCCACGGCACACCTGAGCTATCTGTTCGATCTGCCCGAGCAGAGAAGCCTGCGTATGACGTGGCCCCTGACTTGGTTCAAGACCCAGCGCATTCAAGTCGCCGCCGAGCGCACTCAGGTCGACACCTATCTTTCGTGCGTGATTCTCGCTGAATCGGTGGGTGCGCTGTGGGGTAATTTCGTGCGCGATTACCTGTTGGAAACGTACGAGAACATGCTGAGTTTCAGGACGCTCAACGCCTATTATCCGCATTTGAGTCTCGGCCCCGGTCAGCGCTTTGCCTCGAAGGGCGGCTACATCGTGCATTTCGCAGATGCCGCAGGTACGACGGTCGTCAAGGACGGCGAGTGGATCGTTCCTTGAAACGGCGTCGATTACTCCAGAGAGCGGACGCGGCTCCTGTTCATTGAGCGGCGCGTGCGAGGCCGGGCGAGTCCGGCCACAGCTTGCGTTCGGCCAACAGGTCCCGGCCGGTCGCAAAGCCGTCCAATCGCACCCACGGCTTTCCAGGAGCAGCTCGCATCAAAGTGAGCGGCGCGTGGCTCATCTTATCGCCGTGATACGCGCCAAAGGCTCGCTGGACCGCAATACTGGCCGCCATCGTACCGGTGTAATGATCCCAGCCTCGCTCCGCGTGAAATTGCCGTGCATAGCCGCGCAGATGCGCGGGCGAATCCTGCTCGGGATCGGTGGAAATCGACACCAGGTGTACCGACTCGTGTTTGGCGCCCAACGCGCGCTGAAATTGCGCGAACACTTGGCTGCTCAGCGGGCAGATCGTAGAGCAGCTCGTGTAAATGAAATTAAGTACGACCGGCCGGCCATCATCCAGCTCCGCCGGAAGAGACACGGTCTTGCCGTCGTCGCGCACCAGATCGACCGCCGGGATGGCGTATGTGGCTTCCAGACGCTGCAAGTCGCGGCTCGTGAATGTGGAGGGATCCGCCATTGCCACCGAGGCGATCACCAGTGACACACAGATGCCGGTTATGCTCTTGCGAAGCTGTCTCATAAGATATTCCTTGACTGAATGTACCCGCTGCGCTCGCCCGGAGTAGGTAGGACAACGCTGTAGCCCTGTTGGTCCTTATGAAAAATGTCGAGACGCAAGTCGTACTCCTTAATGAGCCTGCGGGAGAGGAGTTGCAGGTTTTATGTGCGCTGGCGCGCGAGGTTCTGTAAAAACCTTTTCGCCCATCGGCCGGTTGAGGAATATCTGTTCAACCAACATCGCCTCCACCGCCTTGCCACCCTCTTCGCCGGTGATGGTCGAATGCGGGATCAGCAGGCCGTCGACGGCCTTGTAATTGGCGAAGCTCACCGTCACCGTCGCCGATTGACCCGTCGACGTGCGGGACTCGCGCTCGTACTTCAAGTCGAGGAAGGTTGCAGCGTCGATCCACCATCGCCGGGTGGCTCCCGACGGTAGCTTGACGTTCAGACGGTAGGCTTTTTTGCCCGCCACTTCATCGATGCCGTCGAAATCGACGCTTATGCCCTTGGCCTGATAGTCAATCAGCGGTCCATCAATCCCCAGTCCATCACGCGCCGCCGCGATCTCATCCGCCGTGTACGGCAGCACCTCGGGGCTCCCGTTGCGCGACTGGTGCAGCTTCCAGCCCTCGACGCCGTCGAAGACGCGCACCGACGTCTTGTCGTGCACGTGGACTTCAAAGCGCGCTTTGTTGGGGCGCGCCTGCTGCAGAACGAATGGCACTCGCGGCATCGACGGGTTGCCGGTTTCGAGTTGTCCGATCGAAACCATGGTGTCGATCTTGCGCCAGGCGTCGAGCCCCCCGCGCGCCTTGACGTTCTTCGCGACGATCTGCTTGGCGGTCAAGTGCGGGACCGTTGGCGCAGGCGCGGCCGCTACGGCCCCTGAGACGGCGAGACCGAGAATCAGACAGGCTGCACGGGCGAGTTGGGACATTTGCATCGTTTCATTCCACGATCAGGCCGGACATGCGAACCGTGCCGACCACGACGTCAACCATATTGCCGGGCTTGACGATTTTGTCGCGATTGCCGAATACCACCGAATACTCCTGCCCCGCTTCGGGGGCCGCGCTCTGATGAGGCTTGCCGTCAGCCGCCGGCACTGACAATTTCTTGCCCGTTTTGCGATCGATCATTACGGGGGCTGCGCGCTTATCCGTGAGTGCGTTTGCCTTCTCGGGGTCCAGCACTCGGCATCGGAACTCGAGCGAGGCGCCCGCGGAGACTGCGTGCACGCTCAGCTGACCAATACCGTAGCGCCGTTCGAAATACAGCTCCTCTTTCTGGTTGTGCGCAACATGTCTCTTTGCGCTGCCGGTTGCAGGCACGGGCGCTTGATCGGCCGCTGCGCCCCGCACGTTAGCGACGGGTAGTGTGGAGAGCACGCCGATCGCGCATAACAGCGCCGGCAACAACGGAACCCTGCGACTCGGCACGCGCCCGTCTGACCACGTCTGATCCCGTATCATGGTTTTCATATCATTTCCCTCATGGCACGATCCAATCCCCGTCCGCCACCAGGCGTGTACCGCTCGCGTTCTCATAGCGAGCCAAGTACCCGCCCTTGGAGGCAAAGCGTTGTCCCGGTGCGAGCCCGAGTCGCGGATAGTATCCGTTGACCAAACGATGACCGAGCTCGATTTCAACGAGTTCTACCAGCCGGTCGGGCAGCCAGTTGTTCACCATGTGGCCGGCGGCTTCGGCCAGAATTTCGCAGGCGAGATAGGTATCGGTCTGCACGCGCTCGGCGACCACCGGAATTCGGTAATAGCCGAACCAGCCCTGCGCGAAGCCCATGCCGAGCGCGCGCAGGCCGGGCAATTCGAGGGGGTAGCTCATCCGGGCGACTCTTCGCCAAGCAGGGGCCAGCGGAGCCTGCTCGAGGTCGGCCATGAGTCCGGAGATGAATACTGCCGCGCCGGGCGGCGGAGTTTCGGGGAGCTCCTTGAGATCGTGAGGACGCAGCCAGAGCACGATGGCATCCTTGGGCTGCGCCTCGTTCAACGCTTGGACAAGCTCACTCGCCGGCGCATCGGGTTTGAGCGGATGCTCCCGCCACTGCAGGCCGCTCGTGGTGCTCGCCTGCTGCAAGGCTGCGGCACCCGCGCTGCCGATGTCATCGGCTCGGAACACTTGGATCACGCGGCGCGCTGCCGACTGCGCCTGCGGCTGTAGACGGCTCGCGAAAATTTGCGCCTCCAGCAGCACTCCCTTCGAGAAGTACACGGGATAGAAATCATCCTCTGCGACCACCGGCAGATCCACATTCGGCAGCAGGCAGGGAACGGAGTGTTCTTGACAAAAACGATGCACCGGCGACCAGTCCTCCCGCCCCAGCCCGGAAATTACCGCAAACACCGGCTCCGCCGCGAAATGCTGACGCAGTTGCTGCTCCCAGCCCTCCGACGGTCCGGTCAATTCCCAGACGTGCAGGTGCCAGCCATGCCCCGCTGGAATCCGCATCCCGGCACGCTGCAGCGGCGCCTGGTCCCGGACGGGGGCATCGTTCGCGCCAAAGCAATGCCCGAGCACGTCGAGCATACCTTGGCGCTCGGTCGGATCCGCGTCCGGGGTAATGATCGTCGCAAAGTCGAGCGTCTCGCCGCCGACGCCGGGCACCGGGCCGCGCCCAAATTGCCGCAGATAGTCGATCGTTACGCTCATGGATGCGTCATCGAGCGCATAGCGCGGCATCAGGTAGTCGAACCTGCGCCCATCCGGATCGATCCCCTCGCGAATGGCACGGGCCAACGTGGCGGCGGTATAGCGACTGCGCATCGTGCCGCGCGCGTTAGTCGGTGGCTGCGCCATTGTCACCGCGGAAGCGCTCACCGGCCGAAACAAATACTTGGCGGTAATCGGCGGAATCAAGATCCGCCCCTCGACGGTGCCGAGACCGCTGCGCAGGTGGCAGTTCACACATGCGGCCGCTTGACCTTGCATCGGCTTGGCGCCCTCGCGTTCGGCAAGCAACGGTTTGCCCGACGGCAGCACTCCCTGCCGACTCGAGCAGACACTCTGGATGGCAC
>CAAGKR010256792.1_pt1 | contig 11161 bp, 9 predicted proteins | sample 2556971 | NCBI WGS metagenome assembly CAAGKR01 (sample SAMEA5207829, study PRJEB30636) | soil metagenome | biome: forest; feature: boreal; material: soil | place: USA | collected 2011-09 | depth 1 m
ATGCCGCCGTGGAAGTAGCGTTCGCGGTAGAGGTCGACGGAAGCGCACTGCGGGAAAATTGCCGCGAGATGCGGCGGCTGCTCGGAGGCCGCCATGAGCTGGCTCCAACCGAAGTACGACTCGCCGGTCATGCCCACCTTGCCGTCGCACCAGGGCTGTGCCGCGACCCACTCGACGATGTCGAACAGGTCGCGCCGCTCGACGGGGCCCATGTGATCCCAGCTGCCCTCGGACTCGTTCGTGCCCCGGACGTCGACGACGACGTGCGCGTAGCCGTGCGGGGTCCAGAACTCCGTGATGCCGGCCTCGTTCTGTCCGTCGGGAAGATCGGTCCGCTGCAGCTGCCGGCTGTACGGGGAGACCGCAACGAGGGCGGGGAAGCGGCGTCCCGCTGCCGCCGGCCGGAAGACGTCCGCCGCGAGCGTGATGCCGTCGCGCATCGGGATCCGCACATCGGTGTGCGCGTCGATCCCGTACGCCGCCTTCGAGCCTTCGCGGGGGCGCGGCGGCTCGTCGTACGGATACTGCGGCCACGTCGGCGGGTCGCTGCTGCGGATGGCGCTCACCTTGACCGGGTTCCGGCGGCGGCGCATGGTTGATCAATGGAGAGGCCCGAGATCCGTGACGTCAGCCGGCATCGCGCCCTGATGAACGCGATGCTTGACCTCGATCCCCGGCGCTCGGTGGCGCTGACCATCGACATGCAGCGGATGTACCTCGATCCGGCGGTCGGCGCCAAGCTCCTACCCACGGATGAGGCCCGCGCGCTCGTCGCCGCATCGGCGACCTTCCTCGAAGCGCTCCGCGTCCTGGGTGTGCCGGTCGTGCACGCGTCCGTGCACCGCCGCCCCGCGGAGCTCGCGGCGCGGATCGGGCTCGGGAACTTCTCCGCGGCGAACAAGGCGCTCGGGCCATCCGAAGGTGCGGACGTTCCCGACCGGCTCGAGGGTTCGCCTTCGGCCGAGGTCGATCCGGCCCTGGTGCGCGACGGCGATATCCACATCACGAGCAAGAAGACGTCGGATGCGTTCTACGGCACGGATCTCGGTCTGCTCCTGGAGCGAGGGCTGCGGCCGTCGACGGTCATCCTGCTCGGCATCAACACCGAGACGTGCGTGTACGCGACGGCGTTCGCGGCGTCGATCAGGGGCCTGCAGCCGATCGTGGCCTCGGACTGCGTCGGGAGCCATCGGGGCGCCGATCACACGTGGATGGCGCTGGAGCTCATGTCGCGCACCATCGCTTGGGTCATGCCGTCGGGCGAGATCGTGTCGAAGCTGACCGCGTCAGGCGACGTTCCGCGCGGCGTGATCGCGCGCGACGTCGTGGCGTACCCCTAGCCGCAGGGCCAGCGAGCGTGCCGGCAGCGCCACGCCCATCGTCATGACCATCACGATGAGGCTGATGATGCCCGCCTCCTCGAGCTTTCCACCGGACGCGCCGAACTGCAACGCCAGGATGGAAAGAGTCGTCGTGTCGTGGGAGGACAGGAGCACCACGTTGGAGACCATCGCCGCGGCCGCGACGAAGTTGAGCATCCCGACCAGCACCATCGTCGGCATGAGGACCGGGATCACGATCCGGACATAAGTCGTGAGCCAGCCCGCGCCGGCCACCCGGCCGGCCTCCTCCAGGCTCGCCCCGATCTGGACGAGCACGCCCTTGAAGACGTTCGTGCCCGTCGTCACGCCCGAGATCACGACCACGATGAGCAGGACCCAGATCGTGCCGAACAGCACCTTGAGCCCCGGCGTGGTGAGGAACATGAAAAGGAGCCCGAGGCCCACCAGGATCCCTGGCATCGCGGCGGAGCCCCAGATGAGCGAATCGAGGATCGTCCGCCCGCGCAGGCGCGTGCGGATGATGATGTAGGCGAGCAGAGAGAACAGGATCGGGCTGAGCAGCGCGGCGGTGACTGACAGCGTGAGCGTGGTGCTGAGCGCACCCTGGAATTGGTGATCGCCCAAGACGCCCGTCCAATGGCTGAAGGTGAACAGTGGTGTGGTGTTGAAGAAGCCCACCCGCACCATGAAGCTACCGAGAACGAGGACCAGCGCGGGCAGCGCGGTCAGGACGAATGTGATCGCGAGGATGATCGCGAAGACGGGCCCGCGCCAGCGGCCCAGGGAGATCAAGCCCGGTCGGAAGGCGCTGTCGACGGTCGTGTAAATGCGCCGGCGGGTCACCCAATGCTGGAACGGGATGACCGCGGCGATGAGCAGCAGCGTGATGCTCGCGAGGACGATCGCCTGCTGGTATTGCGGGATGACCTCTCCCCGCACGAGCCGGTAGATGAGGGTCGAGTACACGAAGAACCCGAAACGGGATCCGATGAGATATTCCGTCTCGAAGCCCTGGAAGACCCGGATGAGCTGCAACGAGAGCACTAGCACGATCGGCGAGATCATCACCGGGAGGGTCACCCTGAGCATCGTTCTCAAATTTGACGACCCGGAGACGCGGCTCGCCTCCTCGAGGGCGCCGTCCATGTTGCGGAAGGCCGGTGTCAGGAGGATGACCTTGAAGGCGAGGCCGTCGCCCATGAGCTTGGCCCAGACGATGCCGGGCACGCTGTAGATGTTGAACAAGCCTTTCGGTGGGACGAACGGCAGGACCTCGAGGGCCTTGTTGAGGAAGCCCCAGTCCGGCGTGAGCAGCATGATCCAGCCGAGCGTCGAGGCGATCGACGGGAAGATGAACGCGATCCAGAACAGGAACTCGAGCTTGTGTGAGTGGGGGATGTTCGTGCGCGCCAGGATCAGGCTGATGGCCAGGGCGAGGGGGAAGCTGAACACGAGGACCGATCCCCAGATCGTGAAGGAGTTGACGATCGACTGGAGGAGGCCCGGCGTGGACCAGGCCTCGGTCCAGTTGTCCACGCCCCACGTGGCGGGCGGCACGAGCAGGTCCGGCGCGGTATTGAAGCTGAGGATGAGGAGCAGCAGGAGCGGATAGACGAGGTAGGCCGCGAGCACGACGAGGCTCGCGGCCATGAGGAAGGTCTTGAGGCCGGTCCGGGGCAGTCCGACCCGTGGCCGGACCGCCCCGAGGACCGCGCCGGTGCTGCTCATCGACGCACTCTCGCGTGGAGCCTATCTGCCCGGAGTGATCTTGAGCTCTGCGAACGTCGCCTTGAGGTATTTGGCGGAGGCATCGACTGCCGCGGTGTAGTCCTTGCTGCTGTCGTCGACGATCGCGCCGTTGTTGTGGGCGTAGGTCCAGACAGTGTTCGCGATCTTGCCCTGCGGTACGTCGGTGCGGAGCGATGCTCGGTCTAGCCGGTTCGTGAACTGGTTGAGCGCGGTCTGGCCGTCCTTCATCAACGCCCAGTTGGCGAACAGCTTGGCCGCGTTCGGGTGCGGCGCCTTGTTCATGACGCAGACGCGCTGGATGCCCAGCTTGATCGCTCCCTCGGCGAGGGTCCGATCCAGGTACTTGACCGGGAGCCCCTGCTGCGCCGCACTGTCGAGCGAGGCGGCGCCCGGCGGAAAGATCGCGATGTGGAAGTCGCCTCGGGCGACTCCGTCCGCGTAGAAGCGCTCGTCGCCGTAGATCGCGACATGCGGCGCCTGCTGCCGGAGCAGCGCGTCGAACCACGACTGACCAAGCTTGAGCCACGCGACGGTGCGGTCGCGGGACGCCTCACCGCTCGCGATGTCGCCGATCACGATCCGCCCCTTCCACTTCGGGTCGAGGAGGTCCTTATAGGACTTTAGGCTGTCGAGCTCGGCGGGCGTGACCTTGGCCGTGTTGTAGAAGAAGTCGCCGAGGTTCGGGATGCCCTGGACGGCGACGTATTGGCAGAACTGTCCTTCGGTGTCCGAGTAGATGGCGTGGTCGACCGCAAAGCCCTTCGACCGGTCCTTCGCCTCCGGGTTGATGATGAATGGCGCGAACGGCTCGATGATCTTCGACTGGATGAAGCGGTCCGTTCCGGTGCCTCCGAGACCGGCGATGTCGATCGTGTAGAGGTTCTGCGCGCGCTCGGCCAGCGTGCGGGTGACGATGTCGTTCGTCGCTCCGCCCGTCAGCGTGACCTTGATGCCGAACTGCTTTCCGAACGCGTCATACCACGGGCCGTCCTGCTGCGAGCCCTCAGGTCCACCGACGAGCGAGAGCGCGCCCTCCTTCTGGGCGGCCGCGATGAGGTCCTTCCACTGCGCGGTGAAAGCGTCCTCCGTGGGGGCAGCGGTCGCGGCCGCCGCCGATGGGCTCGTCGCCGCGGGAGACCCGCTACACGCGGTGACCAGGATCGCGAGCACGCTCAGGAACGCGATGCCCTTCTGTCGCCAGATCATCTTCCCAACCCCCTCGCGAGAATGCGCTTGTTCATTCGAGGAATGCGCCCCGATGCTCCACCTTCGCACGTGGGTGGTCAAGCGTCGGATTGACGGGTGTCAGGCGCTCGGCGATGCTACCCACGGAAATGGAACGGTCATTCCGCGAAACGGGGCCAGCGGACCCTTCCCCGGGCCGCCACCGCCCGTGAGCGCGTCGCAGCTGATCACGAGGACCGGGCTCAACATATTCCGGCTCTACAGCGGGTCGGACGGGCAAACCCACTTCGAGGACGTCGGGTACAGCATGGCGACGACGCGCCACGGCCTCATCGCGCAGGACATCGCCGTGGCCGAGATCGGCCTCGAAGCGTCGACCGGGTCGCCTGCCGCCCAGGGCGCGTTCCAGGTCTCGCCGGTCCGCCAGCTCGTCATCCCGCTCAAGGGCCGCGCTGAGGTGCAGGCGAGCGATGGGACGACCCGTGTGCTCGAGGTCGGCACGATCATGCTTGCCGAGGACACCTCGGGTGCCGGGCACCGCGTCCGCGAGATCGAGCATCCCCGTCTCACGCTGCTGGCGCCGCTCGCGAACAAGAAGCGTGCACCGTCGGGTCTCCTCTGGTGACCGCCGCGGTGGGAAGGGAGCTCGGCGTGACGCTCGATCAGGCCACGTTGCTCGAGATGTACCGGACGATGGTGCGCATCCGGGCGTTCGAAACGGTGCTCTCGGCACAGGGCGAGCGGTACGGTCAGATCTTCGTCATGACGAGCGGCATGGAGGCCATCGCGACGGGCGTCTGCGCGATGATGCAGAAGGACGACTACCTCCTCAGCACCCACCGCACCCAGGCGCATTTCATCGCCAAGGGCGCCGACATGAACAAGATGCTCGCCGAGATCATGTACAAGGGCACCGGCTACTGCCTTGGCCGCGGTGGGCGGCAGCACATGGCGAACCTCGAGCTGGGCTTCATCGGCGGGACCGGCGTGGTCGGCGCGAACGTTCCGATCGCCTGCGGCGTCGGCATCACCTGCAAGCTCAAGCACCCCGGACGGGTGGCGGTGTGCATCTTCGGCGACGGCGCCAGCAGCACCGGGGCGTTCCATGAAGGGATGGGCCTCGCGGCGCTCTGGGACCTCCCGATCGTCTACGTGATCGAGAACAACCAGTACGCCGGCTACATGCCGATCTCGGGGCAGACGAAGCTGAAGCAGCTGTCCGACCGCGCGAAGGGCTATGGGATCCCCGGCGTCACCGTCGACGGGACCGACGTGATCGCGGTCGCCGAGGCGACCGCGATCGCCATCGAGCGCGCCCGAACCGGCAAGGGGCCCACGCTCATCGAGGCCGTGACGCTCGTCACCGGCGGCGGCACGATCACCAACGAGGGCCGGCAGTGGCGGTCCGACGCGGAGATGGCGGAGTGGAAGGGTCGCGATCCGATCTTTCGGCTGCGCACGAAGCTGCTGGCCGACAAGAGCCTGACCGACGTTCAGGCCACCGACATCGGCGCGAAGGCGAAGGTGGAAGCGGAAGCGGCGGGGAAGTTCATGATCGAGAGCCCCGATCCCGATCCGACGGGCGCGATGTTGAACATCTACTTCGAGGGTGCCGCTCGTGGGTGAGCCTCGGCTGCTGGCATATGTCGACGCGATCCACGAGGCGCTTCAGGAGGAGATGCGGCGCGATGATTCGGTGTTCATGATCTCGGAGGACGTCACGGTCAAGCAGCTGGAGCGCGCCCGGCTCGGACTCGTCGAGGAGTTCGGCGAGGCGCGCGTGATGACGGGTCCGATCGCGGAGACCGGGATCCTCGCGTCAGCCTTCGGCGCGGCCGTCACCGGCATGCGCTCGATCGCCGAGATCGCAAGCATCAACTTCATAACGGTCTGCATGGATCCGATCGTCAACCACATCGCGAAGTACCGCTACGCGACCGGTCGCGGCGATCTCAGCCTTCCGATCGTGATCCGCACGCAGACCGGCAACGCCGGCTCACTGGCGCAGGGCCCGCACCACGAGCAATCGTTGGAGGCGTGGTTCACCCACGTCCCGGGCCTCAAGGTCGTCATGCCTTCCGACCCGTACGACGCGAAGGGGTTGCTGAAGTCGGCGATCCGTGGCGATGACCCCGTCTTCTTCATCGAGCACCGGCTCCTTGCCTGGGAGAAGGGCGCGGTTCCCACGGAGGAGTACCTCGTGCCGATCGGCAAGGCGGCCGTGAAGCGCGCGGGCACCGACGTGACCGTCGTTGCATGGTCGCGCGACGTACGCCTCGCGCTCGATGCGGCCGAGCAGCTGCAGGGGCGGGGGATCAGCGTCGAGGTGGTCGATCTGCGGACGCTCGTTCCGCTCGACGAAGAGACGATCTTGCGGTCCGTCGAGAAGACCGGCCGGCTGATCGTGGCCCACGAGGCCTGCAAGACCGGCGGGTTCGGCGGCGAGATCGCGGCCGTCGTCGCCGAGAAGGCGTTCCGCCACCTCAAGGCGCCGATCAAGCGCGTGGCCTCGCTCGACTCGCCGATCCCGCAGAACCGCCTTCTCGCGAAAGCCATCCTCATGGATGTGAAGGACATCGTGGCGGCCGCCGTCGAGGTGATGGCGTTCCGTTGAGCGAGCTGCCGAGCGAAGCGGAGGTCCTTGGCTACGCGAAGACGCTCTCGAACTGGGGTCGCTGGGGGGCGGACGATCAGCTCGGCACGCTGAATCTCATCACCGATGTCAAGCGCCGGGAAGCGATGGCGGTCGCGACGCGAGGACGAGTCGTATCGCTGGCCTGGGACATCGACTCGCAGCCGCCGGGATCCGACGTGAAGCTGCCCCCGCAGCGCTACATGATCCGCACCGGACAGGGCGCGCTCGAGGGCGAGCATCCGGAACGGCAGATAGCGGCTGCGGAGTTCATTGGTCTCATCTACCACGGACGCCGCATCACGCATCTCGACGCGCCGTCGCATATCCACTGGAATGGCCGGATGTACAACGATCAGCCGAGCTGGCTCGTGAACAGCGAGCACGGTGCGACGCGCAACTCGGTCACGGTCGCACGCGACGGCATCGTGACGCGCGCCCTGCTCGTCGACGCGCCGCGCCATCGCGGGGTACGGTGGCTCGAGCCAGGCGAGGCGGTCCACCGCACCGAGCTCGAGGCGATCCTCGCGGCGCAGCGCGTCGAGCCTCGCGAGGGAGACGCACTGCTCTTACGCACCGGTTATGGGCGGTCTCGCACGGAGCAAGGCCCCAAATGGGAGGGACAGCAGGCCGGCTGGGGCGCGTCGTGCCTGCCCTTCTTCCACGAGCGCGGCATCTCGGTCCTCGGCTGCGACACGTCGGGGGAGGCCCACCCCTCTGGCTACAAGGGCTTCCGCGGACCGATCCACGGGATCGGGATCGCGGCGATCGGCCTGTGGCTGCTCGACAACGCGAACCTCGAGCCGCTCGCGAGCGTTTGCGCGGAGCTGGGTACGTGGGAGTTCGCGCTCGTGCTCGCGCCGCTCCCGTTCGTCGGCGCCACGGGTTCGCCGATGAACCCCCTGGCGCTCCTGTGACGCGCGCGGAGTACGGCTCGGACGTCATCGTCGACCTGCTCAAGGCCTACAAGATCCCGTACGTGGCGTTCAATCCTGGGTCGACCTTCCGCGGGCTGCACGACTCCATCGTCAACTACGGCGGCAACACGTCGCCCGAGGTCATCCTCTGCAATCACGAAGCGGTCTCCGTGTACGTGGCCCACGGCTACGCGAAGGCCACCGGCTTGCCGATGGTCGCGATCGTCCACGACACGGGCGGTCTCCTGAACGCCGCTGCGGCGATCTTCAACGCGTGGTGCGACCGGATTCCGCTCATCGTCCTTGGGGGAACGGCCCCGATGGACTTCCTGCACCGCCGTCCGAACACTGACTGGCACCACAGCGCGCTCGTCCACGGCAACGCGATCCGGGATTACGTGAAGTGGGACGACCAGCCGTTCCGAGTGTCGAATTTTCCCGAGTCCTTCATGCGCGCCTACAAGATCGCGATGACGCCGCCGCGGGGTCCGGTCTACATCTGCTACGACCAGGAGCTTCAGGAGGAGCGCCTCACCGAGCCGTTCGAGCTGCCGGACGTGTCGCGGTACGGGCCGCCGGTGGCGGTTGGCCCGAACGAGGAGGCGATCCGGCGCGCGGCAGCGTGGCTGGTCGCCGCCCGCGAGCCGGTCCTCACCGCCGCGATGGCCTACCGGGATCACGCGGTCGCAGACCACATCGTCGCGCTCGCCGAGCTGCTCGCGATCTCGGTGGTCGATCGCGGGATCTATTCGGTGAACGTCCGGCCCGATCACCCGCTCTACGTGAGCGGTGACTCGGCGGAGATCCTGAAGAACGCCGACGTCGTGCTCGCGCTGGACGCGCACGAGCTCTACGCCGAGGTGACGAGCACGGACCGCTTCAGCGTCCGGCCGCGCCAGTACCTGACCGAGTTCCTCCGGCCGACGGCGAAGGTCATCCAGATCGCCCTGGAGGGCTTGCTCGTCGGGAGCTGGTCGCATCAGTCGGGCCGGCTGCAGCCGGTCGACCTCGACATCCTGGCGGACACCTCCCTCGCCTTGCCGGCGTTGATCGCGGCGTGCCGCGGGCTCATCGCGCACGACGCTGAGGCGGAGCCGAGGATCCGCGCTCGCCGCGAGCGCATTGCCGCGATCCACGAGCGGCTGCGCGACCGCTGGGCCGACGAGGCTGCCAAGCGGCGGGACGAGGTGCCCATCTCGCTCTCGCGGCTCTCGGAGGAGATCGGCGCCGTCATCCAGGGTGAGGACTGGCTCCTGGTCCACGACGACCTGAAGAAGTGGAACCAGCGGCTCTGGAAGTGGAGCGGCCCCGAGCGGTGGCTCGGTCATTCCGGCGGAGGCGGGCTCGGCTTCGGACCCGGCGGGTCGATCGGCGCCGCCCTTGCGTATCGGGGGACCACGAAGCTCTGCATCGACATCAACGCCGACGGCGATCTGCTCTACAACTCGAGCGCGCTCTGGACTGCCGCTCACGATCAGGTCCCGGTGCTGTTCGTCATCTACAACAACCGCAGCTACCACAACTCCGAGCAGCACGCGATGAACATGGCGCGCGACCGCGGCCGACCGGCCGAGAACCGCTTCATCGGAACGCGGATCGACGAGCCGCCGGTCGACTTCGGCCAGCTCGCGCGCTCGTTCGGCATCGCCGGTGAGGGGCCGATCGAGCGGCCCGAAGATCTCCGGCCGGCGTTGGAGCGCGCGCTGAAGGTGGTCAAGCAGGAGAAGCGGGCAGCGCTCGTCGACGTCATCACGCAGCCGCGCTAGGTCGGCTCCTCAGTCGCGGTCGGGGTCACCGTCAGCCGCCCGCGGCAGGAACGTCCCGTTCAGGTAGGGGATCAGCAACTGCAGGCGCGGCTGCTCGAGCTCGTTGCTGTAGTGGCCCTTTCCGGGGGCGATGTTCTCCGAGATCATGATGTCGCCCGGCTCCAGGACCCGCTTCGACCCGTCGGTCGTTTCGACCTCCACGCTACCGGCGAGGTGGATGACCAGCTGCGGGCGCGACGTGTTGTGGAGGTCGTGGACGGGAGGGGCGCCGTCCCAGAGGCGGAACGTGATCCCAGAGACGGGAATGTGCTCCGCCTTGGCAGCCGAACCCGCTGGCTCGAGGCTGCACTCGACCTCTTCGAGGTGCGATTCGCCGTCAGCGCCCGTGTAGAGCCGCGTCAGCTGGAGCCCGTTCTTCCGGATCTTCAACGCGTCGCCTCCTCACGCCTGCGCGGGTCGAGCGCACCATAACCGATGGGTCGAGGCGTCACGCTCGGTCCGTCACCCCTCGATGCCGGTACCCGGCGCGATCCCCGCCGGATAGTCGGACGCCACCGCCTGGGCGTTCGATCGCCGCAGGCCACCGGGCCGCATCGCGAGGAGCATGACCACCACCGCCGCGGACGAGACCGCCGCCACCGCGAAGCCCGCCCGCGGATCGGCGTGGTCCACGATCCAGCCGCTGATGAGCCCGCCGACCGGACGCGTGCCGACGAGGGCGACGCTGTACAGCGCGAGGATGCGGCCGCTCATCGCGTCCTCCGCTTCCAGCTGGAGGCGGCTCTGGGCGCCGATCTGGAACACGGTGGCCGCCGCACCGAGCGTCGCGAGGCCGAGGTATGCGATGGGCAGTGCGGGCGCGAACGCGACGATCGCGAGCGAGACCGCCAGGAGCGCGGTCGCCGTGCGGAAGAATGAACCCGTGATCGTCGTCATCCGCATGCCCGCGATGCCGCCGGCGAACGCGCCGACGCCCATGATGCTCACGAACAGCCCGTACAGCGCGGCGTCTCCGCCGAAGGTCACCTTCACGTAGAGCGGCAGGATCACGTCCCAGGTGTTGAGCACCAGGAGGCCGAGCACGGTCACCATGATCAATGTCCTGCGGATGCGCCCGACGCTCCACGCATACCGGAATCCCTCGGTCACCTGTCCGGGTCGGGCGCCGACCCGCGTAACGGCCCGGAGCGAGCGCCGGTCGATGAGGAGCAGCGCGATGAGGACCGGCACGAAGCTGATGGCGTTCACGCCGAAGCACCATGCCGCGCCGTATCGCTGCAGGAGCAGGCCCGCGATCGCTGGTCCGATGAAGCGCGCGAGCGTGTGCATGGTGGAATTGATGCTGATCGCGTTGGCCAGCTCGCCGTCGGTCACGAGATCGCGCACGAAGCTGCGCCGCAGCGGATTGTCGAGCGCAAGCGTGCAGCCCCGGACCAGGACGGTCCCGTAGAGGAGTGCGAGGCTGGGCGACGCGCTGAACGCGCTGATCGTGAGCACGGTGATCGACACGATGTTCAGCGTCGTGGTGACCCAGAGGAGCTTCAGGTGGTCGAAGCGATCCGTGAACAC
>CAAGKR010038623.1_pt1 | contig 11159 bp, 10 predicted proteins | sample 2556971 | NCBI WGS metagenome assembly CAAGKR01 (sample SAMEA5207829, study PRJEB30636) | soil metagenome | biome: forest; feature: boreal; material: soil | place: USA | collected 2011-09 | depth 1 m
CCAGCGCCACAACCAACAATAGTTCATTTAATGACGTGTTAACTACCCTAGCAAATGCACTGTTTAATACAACTGGAGGTTCTCATGGCACGGTCGCGAATCTTGAAGCAAGCAATAGCACGATTTATACGGGTCTAACAAATTTCCTTTCTGCTGATGATCCATCACCTACGGGATATCCCAAGGCCTACCTGAACTGGATATTCCTGGATGATCAATTCAACTATGTCAGCAGCCTTAGTGGCTCAGTGCAAGCTGCCAGTACAACCTATCCTTCAGCCCACCTCAATACTGTGGCTCCAGGTTCCCAGCTGGCACTAACCAAGAGTGGATATTTGTATATTTGGGTTAGCAACGAAACCCAGGGATGGGATGTGTTCTTTGACAATTTATCAATTCAATATAAACAAGGGCCTTTATTAGAAGAGAATCATTACTATCCGTTCGGCCTATCTATGCAGGGAATCTCCGATAAGGCAATCAAGACACAGTATGCGGAGAATAAGTACCGGTTCAATAAAGGATCGGAGCTTCAGAACAAGGAGTTCTCTGACAGATCAGGCCTAGAAATGTATGAAACTAATCTTCGTGAACTTGATCCGCAGTTGGGCAGGTGGTGGCAAATAGATTCCAAACCTAACATGGCAGAAAGCCCTTATGCTGCAATGGGCAATAATCCAATCCTTCATAATGACCCCTTTGGAGATACATTGGTAAACAAGAATGATCAGAAGATTGCAGGAAACATGCAAAAAGATTTTCAAAAAACCAATGATAAATTAACCAAGGACAGGGATGCGAAACAAGCTCAAGCAACCTCTGGGAAAAATGGAGACAAAGAACTTACTCAAAAACAAAAAGACAGATTAAACAAAGAGGTTACTAATTTGAATGGCCGCATTAGCGAAGTTCAAAAATCTATGGATAACCTTAACGCAGTTATAGCCGACCCCAATCATGGCTATACTTTTAATGACATAGGTTCAAGTTCAAGTACTGGGCAAACATTTGTTAATAGCAGTGGATATATCGAAATGGATTACATAGGAAGTACTGCAAGCTTTGCACATGAATTGGCTCATGGCTCTGGTGTCGCAGAAGGCATTTATACAATTGCAACCAATGCGGCTGGTCAGGTTGGGTTTGGGCTGCCTAAAGGAATGACTCTGGGAATGTTTGAAATGAGAGGATACAGAGCACAATATGGAATTGACCCAAGCAGTCTCCCGAATTCTGACAATGGCTATCCAAGCGATGCGAATGGAATTACTGAAGAATATATTTATGGGATAAAAAATCCAAGTGATGGAAGTTACCTATATCCAAGACCCTCTAAATAAATACCCAAATGAAATTTTTTTCTACCTCAATAGTAGCTCTTTTGCTCACGATATCCTTTTTATCTTGTTCTGAAAAGATAACACCTGGGAAATATGTATATAAAGGTAATAAAAGCTACTTTGAAATTGATGAGAAGGGTAACTATTATTTTTCTACTAACGGTGATGTACATGGTGTATTGATGTTTTCTAAAGGGGAAAGTGTATACAATAAAGGTGAGGTTAGTTTTATTCCTGACAGTTCATATTTTTTTCATATCAGTGTTTTAAGATATTACACTGACCCTACTCTAAAAGACCATAGAAAAATCATTCTTGACACTCCTGACAGTCTTTTATCCAAGTTTCATTTTAGTTTTAAAAATGGCTCGGCAAGTTCGGTTATAAATTTTGAGAATGATCGTTTCATTATCTACAAACCTGCATTGCCAAGTTTCCAAGAAGGTTCACTTATTTTAGGAGCAAAGCTGAATGATAGTATTGTGATATTGCCCCGACTGTTACGCGACTCGATAACGAGTAATAGTATTGAGTTTTTTGATGTAAACAATGATGACCCTAATAATAAACCGTGGAATGTTTTAGAATTAAAAGTTAGTATCAATCGGGATATGTTTGCTTTTACAACTCTTCCAACCTATATTTTGAAGAAGAAAAAATTAATAGTGAAAAACTGCCCTGTTTATGAGTTAACAAGAAAATAATTTATATAACAGCAACCAACTCCAAATCCGTTCTTCATTTTTTTAACAATCCTATTATAATGTTAGAATAAGACGATGAATACGATCATAATGCGCTTTTTTGTTTAAGAAGCGTACGCCTGCTGCGTATTGAAGTCTCTTATGTAGGCGGTGATCATTTTTAGGACAAGAGTTTTTTCTTCATCGGGCAGAGCAGCTATTTTTTTGAACTGGTTGATCAGTTCGGCATCTTTTAAAGAAGCCTGCGCCTTGCCCTCGCTGTCACCCATCACCAGAAAATCAATGGTTGTGCCGAACACATCGGCCAGGTTTTTAAGCACATCAGCGGGCGGATAAATGTTCTTGATCTCGTACCTGGCCATCTGGGTATGGGAAATACCAATCTTCTTTGCCAGGTCGGCTTGTGTGAAGCCAGTATTTTTTCTGAGCTGCTGAATACGCTCGCCCATGCTCTCCAGTGGGGAAACGGTCTTTTTTGCTGCCATACCAAAGTCTTTTAAGAAGAATTATCCACACAAAAGTACCTGTAAATACGCTGAATATAGCCTTATGCGGCGCAATATGTGAATAAAATAACCCTTTAGGGTTTTTATGAATCGTCTTTTATGGTTTATTTTGTGCAGAAAAGACGAATAAAATTTTATCCACATGGAGCTAAAAGAAATCAAAGCATTACTATCCATTGGGACAGTTTTACAGCATTACGGCCTGAAACCCGATAAGAACCACCGGCTGCACTGCCCCTTCCATCCGGACAAGACGCCGAGCTTGCAAATCTATCCCGCGACCAATACCTTTTGCTGCTTCTCGTCCAATTGCAAGGCCGGCACGGGTGATCAGATCCAGTTTATCGAGCTGATGGAAAAATGCTCAAAGCACGAAGCGCTGCTGAAAGCCACATCGCTGGTCAACGGAAACATGACTTCCACAACACCGCAAAACCCGGCAAAGTTTTTTGCTGAAGCGGATTTTTTGGAAAAAGCGGCTCTCGTGACAAAACTGTTTATGTATTTTAAAAAGTCATTGCCCCTGACTAGGAAAGCCGTTGATTATTTACAGAGCAGATGTATTGATTACACGCAGCACGAGACCGGCTATAACTCCGGCGGCCTGCATGGGGAAAGTAAGAACCACCACCTAGTCAGCAGCATGGAGAAGTTTGGTCTGCTAAAACTTTTGCCCACCAGAGGTCACACGGTATGGGCAAAAGACTGCATTATCTTCCCGCTAAAGAACCCCGATAATAAAATCGTGAGCCTCTATGGCAGAAGCATAACGAACAATGAGGACAGCCGCCATTTTTATTTACAAAACCGGGAAGGCCTGTATCCGGGTTATCCGAAACTAACTACCAAAAGATTGATCCTTACGGAAAGCATCATTGATGCAGTGAGCTTGTTACAACAGGAAACCATAAAAAGCAATTATGAAATCCTCGCCCTCTATGGAACCAACGGACTTACCGAAGAACATATAAAATCGACTGGGTCATTGCCGGAGCTTGAGGAAATTATCCTGATGCTGAACGCCGATGATGCGGGAGAAGCGGCGACAGCAAAGCATGCAGCCACGCTTAGAGAGTTACTGCCCGAGATAAAGATCAGTAAAGTTGAATTGCCTGCGGGCGAGGATGTAAACAGCGTGCTATGCACGCACGATGATGCTGGCGTATTACAAAACCTGATTGAAGAGCGAAAAGAATTTTTTGTTTATTCACATCATAATGATTTTAATGGTGTTCATGAGAACGCTTCGCTTAGTTCAATTGAAAATAAAAAACCGGAAATCATCACTGTGCCTCTAATAAAAAATGATAACAAACTAATTGTTACCAACCCGGAACTCCTGATTTTTGACAACTGCGAACTGCATATCGAGGTTCTGGGCGGCATCCGGATCACGGGCCTGGATAGAATGAAGGTAACCTTGAAAGTATTGCACAAGGAAAAAGCTGTATTGCCGCTCTGGCATAGCCTGGACCTGTACAATCATGTCCAAAGAGAACTGGCGGTTAATAATATTGCAGAAGCTTTTGAAGTGGGCACGCAGGCAACGACCAATACAATTGCACAACTTACAAGCGAACTGGAAGGGTATCGGGTGCAGAGGATTGAGTCTCTGCAACTGAAGGTGGAACAGCAGCCGGAGATGACCGCTGCACAAAGGCAGGGAGCCATTAGTGAACTGAAAAAACCCAACCTGCTGGCACGCACCAGTCAACTGATTGCCATGAGTGGCATCGTGGCAGAAACCACCAATAGCCTGATTGCTTATCTGGTGTACTCGACCAGAAAGCAGCAAGTCCCCCTGCATGTGATGTTCCTGGGCACGAGCGCAAGCGGCAAAACCTATTTGCAGGAAAGGATATCGGAGCTGATCCCGGAGGAAGATAAAATCCAGATCACGCAGATCACGGAAAATGCGCTGTATTACTTTAAGCAGCACGAGCTGCGAAATAAGCTGATCCTGATCGAAGACCTGGACGGAGCCGCGGGCGTCCTCTATCCTTTGCGCGAACTGCAAACCAAAAGACGGATATCAAAAACGGTAACGCTTAAAGACAGCAAGGGCAACCTGAAAACGATCACCCTCACCGTGGAAGGCCCGGTATCAGTGAGCGGATGCACTACCAAAGAAAAGATCTATGATGATAATGCAAACCGCTGCATTCTGCTATATACGGACACGAGCAGGACCCAAGACAAGCGTATTAATGAATACCAGGGCAGGCTTGCAGCAGGAGAAGTTAATAGGGAGAGGGAAACTCAACTGCGGGAGCTGTTTAAGAACATGCAAAGAATGCTGCGTCCCATCCACATCATTAACCCTTACGCAAAGTTGATCCAGCTGCCCGCTCAGGTTTTTAAGCCGCGTCGCACCATGACCCTACTGCTTGGTTTTATAGAAGCCGTAACGTTCTATCACCAGTACCAGCGGGAAGTAAAGAAGGACAGCACAGGCCAGCCCTATATTGAAACCACCACGAGCGATATCCAGTCGGCGTTTAATCTTCTGAAAGATGTGCTGTTCTCAAAAAGTGATGAACTGACCCGGGCGACGAGGGATTTTTTAGAACAGCTCAAAGAGCTGCTGAAAGCTTTAGGCAAAGAAAGCTTTACTGCAAAACAGCTGCGGGAAAAGCTGAGGTTGAGCCCGAGCAGCTTAAAGAGGTATCTAACAGAGTTAGACCGCTACGGCTATATCAAGGGCAAAGGCAACCGTTACCGCAGCTATGAATATAGCGTCACCAGTTACGACGAATATGAATCCCTGAAATCCTCCATTGATCAGCACCTGCAGGGTATCCTCAGCCAAATTAAAACCGCTGGTCAGTAGTTCAGTGGTCCACCAGTGGCCCACTAACTAAAGTGGGCCACTCAAATCCAGCATGGTACTGCACTTTAGGCCAGTGGTTCAGTGGTTCACGACAAAAGACTAATACAAATTTTTACTATTTATGGAAACTAAAGGAAATATGCCGCAAAACAGCGAGTACACTTTACTTTCAGAATCGTTCCGGCAATGGCTGATATTACTCAACTACTCGCCGTTCAGCATACCAGGCCTCTCTGGGTCAGTCAAGCATTTTTTGCTCTATCAGCAGCAGTGTAACAAACCAACCTTAAAGCACCTCGTGGCAAGCGATGCAAATGAGTTTATCCAGATGTTGCAAGTAAAGACAGGTGAGCGAACTGGCCGGCCGCTGAGCCCTGGGCATATCAATAAGTGTGTCCAGGCGCTGAACCTGTTTAGTAAATATATCAGGCAGATGGGTAAAAGCGCTGCGGGCTTTACGCTTAAACGATTGGAAGAAAAAAGAGCAAAGCCCAGTTGGTTAACGAAGACTGAAATCCAGGCCTTATATGAAGCCACGGGCGATACTTTGCTTGGCATCCGGGATCGGGCGATGCTCGCCCTGTATTACGGCTGTGGCCTACGCTTAAATGAAGGAGCGAGCCTGGAGGTCAAAGACATAATTACAGACGGGAAAATCCTACACGTAAGAAAGGGGAAGCATTACAAAGAAAGGCTGGTGCCCGTGGCGCAAAAGAACTTTGAGGAACTGCAGCTTTACGTCAATTACGGCAGACCGCAATTGTTACAGCAGGAAAAGACAGATGCTTTATTTATCGGGGCAAACAAAGGCGTGCAGATGAGTAAGCAAAGCCTGTATATACGGATAAAGCGGCTAGCTAGGAAAGCCAGGATCAAAAAGAAGATGGGTACACATACGCTACGCCACTCGATCGCCACCCACCTGCTACAATCCGGCATGAAGCTAGAAAAGATCCAGGAATTTTTAGGCCACCAGGGCCTGGACAGCACGCAGATTTATACTCACCTTGTAAATGAAGTCCAATGACCTTCACTGAATATCTAAGAGAAAAAAAATATAGCGAGGCCACCATCAGCCGCTACGGGATTTATAGCAATCGGTTTTTATCGTGGCTAACCACAGAGGCTCTCCACCCTGAAACCTTTACCTATACCGAGCTGCTGGATTTTATGCGCTACTGTCAGGATCAGGGAGTAACGAAAATGACCGTTCACAATATCCTTTGCACCATCCGGCATTACTGTAATTATCTAACCTGCGAAGGCAAAAGAACGGATAACCCGGCTGCAGGAGTTTTTATCAAGGGCCTGGTGAGAAAGTTACCCATGAATCTTTTAACCATCGACGAAATGGAAGAATTATTTAAAGGCTACAGCATACAGCTTAGTGTGGACGCCAGTAAAAAGATCATGCTGGGACTGATGGTATACCAGGGGCTGACGGTTGGAGAGCTAATGCGCATAGAATCTAAAGATATCAAACTGAAAGAAGGAAAAATCTTGGTCAAAGGAACTAAGAGAACAAACCAGCGGTTGTTAAATCTAAATGCAAGCCAAGTAGTAGCGTTACAGCAATACCTGAATGAAAATAAGTTTAAAGAAGGGAAATTTTTTACTGAACCGAGAAAAAAGCAAACCAGTGTACTCAATATCAATAACCGGATCCAGTATATGTTCCGTCAGCTAAAGCAGCTGAACCCGAAAGTGACGAGCGCAAAACAGATCCGCAGTAGCGTGATCACTCATTGGCTAAGGCAAAATAATCTCCGGCAGGTGCAGTATATGGCCGGCCATAAATATGTAAGCTCTACACAGCGTTACCAGGTCAGCAACTTGGACGACCTGAAAAATGAGCTCCGGCAGCACCATCCCATGAGCTAAAAGCCTCCTGTTTTAAACATGAGATTTTAAGAGTAAATTTGTAAAAATGAATAACATGGTAGTGGTGTTAAAAAAGGGTGCCAGCAAAAAAGAAATGGAGCAGATCAATAAAAAGATCAACCAGATGCCTTCCCGAAAAAAACTGGATGCAAAAAAATATTGTGGCGTGATCAAGCTGAAAGAAGACCCGCTAGTTATCCAAAAGAGACTAAGAGATGAATGGGAGTAAGCTCGTCCTGGATACAAACATTGTTTTGTATTTACTGTCAGGCGATAAAACGTTGGCAAATTTTTTACAGGATAAGCAGGGATATGTATCTGTGATCACCGAACTGGAATTAATCGGTTATCCGGATATAGCAGCCAGGGAATCTCAGCGGATAAAAAATTTTTTAGACGATTGCACCATTATCGAGATCAACGATGAGATCAAAAGCATTTATGTCAATCTGCGTAAACAATACCGGTTGAAATTAGGTGATGCCACAGCAGCCGCAACGGCTATTTTTTTAGACCTTCCCTTTATGAGTGCAGACAGAGACTTCAGCAAAGTAACCGAATTGCAGCTTACCCAATACAACCAATAGCCATCCGCACAAACCCGGGCTTCCAGAGGTTCGACCCCTCCCTTCGCAACTGCGTGTCTGATCACAGCCTCCCTCAGAGTTCATCAAAGAAGCAGGAAATTAAGTCTCGGTCTTCTTCCCTGGCCATCAAAAAGATGTGCCAGTGGAACTGTCACACTTTTTGGCTTACGGTCAGTCGCCTTCGTCCACTGCTTGCGGTCTGCTAGCGCATCCCTCTCAGTTCCTCCATTTTGTCCGCCACCTGCCGGTGGCCAGCAGCCTTGTTTGTTTTATTAACCTCCGCTTGTCGCTTCGGTTATTATTATGGCGCCAGGGGCCTCTGGCTGTAAATCGGGCTATCGCCCTTGCTTTACAGCGCTGCTGTCCACATGGCGGTGGTGGCGGGCCGGGCACGTCCGTTCGGATAATCCTCACTCCCGTGCTCGACTGCCACAAAACTTGCGGGCAGGTTAAATGTACTGTTGTGCTACAAAGGGAAATGGAAGCTCTATAAACCGACCAGAATAATCAGATTTTTTTCTTTCAATTGAAAAGAAAAAACGGCTAACTTGGAGAGTAGAAAGCTCTTTGAATGACCAGAAAGGAGTTGCCCCAGAAAGTTGGAGGATAGCCAAAAAGGTGAGGTAATTATTATCCATTCGGACTTTCGATGCAAGGAATATCTGATAAGGCAATCAAAACACAATATGCTGAAAATAAGTACCGGTACAATGGCAAGGAGTTGCAACATCAGGAGTTCTCTGATGGGACAGGGTTAGAGGAATACGATTTTAAGTATCGTTTTTATGATCCTCAATTAGGCGTATTCCATAATCAAGATAGGTTAGCTGATAAGTTTGCCTACATGAGCCCATATCAATTTTGCAGCAATAACCCAATTTGGCTACGAGAGATAGACGGGCTCGAAGGTGTAAAGTATACTGAAACAGACGCGAATGGCAATAAGAAAACGATTGTAGAAAAAAATGTTGTGGTTTTAACGGAAAGAAAAAATGAAATCCCAGTAGGGGCCACACAAAAGCAGATAGATAAGATTAATAAACAAAATGCAAGAATTGAACAAGCCAATGTTGCAAAAATAGCTGATGTAAAATCTGAACTAAATACATTCTACAATGGCTCAGGTGGCAAAGGGGCTACAGACTCAAAAGGCAATGCGGTTTCATTCAAATTTAATGTTAGTGGAGTTCCAGACATAGATAAGAAAGGAATGAGTGAAATACAAATTGATGCAGCATATAATAAAATTTCGCAAGATAATGGTATGGCTGCCGTGTCACAATTCGATCATTCAATATCGCTAACAGCACCAGGAAGTGTATTGACTAATGATTTTGCAAGTGGAGGTGTTTTAGGAAATACTACAGGCGCAAGAATTATGAGGATAAATTTTGGCTCCCCTGACGGAACTATATCACATGAAGTTTCTCATACTTTAGGGCTGAATGATAATGGATACACCAGTGGAGGTATTTTAAATAGCCCACCTCAACAAGTCCTGCCATCCGAAGTTGATGAAATTTTAAAACAAGCGTATGATAAAAAATAAATTGTTTTTTTTATCACTTCTATTTGTATTAGCAGGGCATAATACAATGGCTCAAAGGCCAGAGTTAAGCAGTTTTGTTATTTTGACTGTAGAGGATTCGTTTAGCAAAGGGTTTGAGGGGACAAAAAGGTATTATTGGATTATTGAAACAGACTCAATTATATCATCAAATAGTGTGTTTTATCCACTCTTATTATCGGGGTTTTCAAAAGCTAATTTAGAGAACTGCTGTAGGGGAATAGATGTAGACCCTTTTGTTTTAACACCAGCAGATAGTGTTTTTGATATTGGAAGCGGATATTTTAAGGAATTGGAGTATTTAGATAAATTAATTTTATCAAAAAGAAAAAAGACACAACAAATAGTTAAAGAATGGGCATTAAAGCAAAATAAGGAGTTAATTACATTTTATGTGACTCCAATTCTAGGGAAATTCTGTACTTCTGGGTTTGCAAAAACAGGGCAATGGCGCACAGGTTATAATGGGAAACTTTTTATTCCGTATTCGACATTCAAAGTAAATTTAGATTTTTGGAGTACGCCTCAATTACCAATTCTTTCGGATATGGATTTTGCAAACTTTAAGTTTAGTACTGTTAGATAAAATTGACTGGGGGAGCAGCAGAAAGGGCATAGTAATTACTATCCGTTCGGACTGACCATGCAAGGGATCAGCGATAAGGCAATCAAGACCAATTACGCTGAGAATAAGTATCGCTACAACGGTAAAGAGCTGCAGCACCAGGAGTTTTCAGATGGAACAGGGTTAGAGGAATATGATTATGGTGCGAGATTCCAGGATCCACAATTAGGTGTTTGGCATAACATTGACCCGAAGGCGGATAAGATGCGCAGGTTTTCTCCTTATAATTTTGCCTTTGATAATCCGATTAGATTTGTTGATCCGGATGGGATGAGTGCAGACGATATCGTAGTTATTAATACCTCTGGAAAGGTAATACAACGTACGGTTTCAACAACAAATGAGGTTTACTTGGCAAGAGGATCAGGTTCGACATATGCTGAATCAGCAGTAAGTGTGTCCCTTTCATACACGGGGAATATGAGTTCTGATAACGCTAAAATGTCAGTCGGAACACTTCAAATTAATGCAACGGACAAGGAAACTGGACAGGCAACAAGTCTTTCAACCTACAATGCAGATAGTGGACCAAGTAAACAAGGCTCTATTCCGAATGGGGATTATACGGCCTCTAAAATTGAACACACTGATGAGGAAGGAATGGTACGAAATGGAGTTGGGTTTAAAGTTACTTTATCGGACAATAAAGAGGATTGCAGAGATCATTTGCGAATCCATCCAGATGGAGAAGAACATGTAGGGACAGCAGGTTGCATCGGATTAGTCGAAACCAAAGAAAATTTGCAAGATTTTCAATCTAAGATGGGTGCATTGCTCCAAGATGGTACGAAGGTTAACGTAAATGTAAATATTAATAACAATCCTAATTTTTCAGACTGTGATTCAAAGGGCAACAAAATTCATAATGGCCATACCGCTGCAGGCAATTGATGTATATAAGTTATCATTAAGCGCTTTTTTAATTTTCTTAGTGAATTTCAGTTCCGGCCAGAAACGTCAGCCCAATAGCATAGGTTTCCTTCCTGACACAACCATAAATTCTGTTTTAAAGCTGCTCGATCCAAGTTCAATACGAAAATCAATCGGAGATCAGGCGAGCAAAATGATTGAAGATGAAGGACCTGTTCGTGTACAAATAACTAATAAAAGAGGCGACAA
>CAAGKR010082026.1_pt1 | contig 11158 bp, 8 predicted proteins | sample 2556971 | NCBI WGS metagenome assembly CAAGKR01 (sample SAMEA5207829, study PRJEB30636) | soil metagenome | biome: forest; feature: boreal; material: soil | place: USA | collected 2011-09 | depth 1 m
GCTGTCTCCACTCCGTCAAACTGAAGCCCGGTCGGGCTCTCGCCCCGAAGTCGAAGCGGGACTCGCTTCAGCGTCGACACAGCGCCGCCGCGCTGCTTCCACAACGCTTCCTTGGCGCACCAGAAATGCAGCAACCGATTCGGGATCGAGCACCGCTCCATCACCCGAATCTCATCGTCCGTCAGAAAAAGATGCGCAGCGCGCTCGGCCAGATCGCGAAGGGCTTCGATATCGACTCCGATCGGCTCGTGTCCGACGGCCGCCGCGCCGTAGTCACCCGAATGGGAGAAGGAAACGTGATTGCCAACGGCTCCGCTTCGCCGCAGCTGCTTTTCGGCGATGCGGCTGAGCATCCATTGCCGCCGCCGCTTCTCGAGCGGAAAACCGCGAACGGTCGCTAGTTCGTCGTCAGTAAAAAACGACTCCGCATCGTCGATCGCCGTGACGACCAATGCCTGCGCGGCGCGGAACACGATTCTCATTGCTGCTGCGCCGGGATAGCGGGAATGAATTCGGTGTCGCCGCTCGGCAGAACGATTGTGGCGAAGGCTGCGCCGGTGCCGGCAATCGGCGTGACGCGAATGCTCATGGTCTCGTCGATGAGCGTTCCGAGCTTTCCTTCCGCGTCTTCGATCCACCAGATGTCTTCTTCGCCGATCCCGGCCGCGAGCGTATGGCCGACCTGTACGCCGCCACGCGTCCACGCGGCGATCTTGAATGTCGCCGGAATGCGGCCGAGGTTGACGACGCCGACGTTGACGCGGGTGGCGGGAATCCGGCGCGCGTCGATGCCGACGATCGTCAGTTCGGCGGCGTCCGTGCCGGCGCTCACCGCGTCACGCCAGTGGAGCGGCGATTCCACCGATGCTCGTCCGCCGTGCGCGATGTCGGTGTTGCGCACGACGGCGACGGGCGGCTCTCCGTGATGCTCGATCCACAGCGATCCGAGCTCGCCCGATCCAAAATAGGTCCGCACGACATCGGGCCACCGCATCGTCTGTCGAGGAGCGAGCGTGAGATGCCGGTCGACGCTGGTCCGCGGACCGATGAAGCGAAGTGAGATCGTGATCGGCTCACGAAACGGATTGTGCAGCGTCAGATCCGAAATCCAGAAGGAACCGTTCGCTCCAGGGAGGCTTCCGATCAGCGGAAAGACCATCCACGAGCGATCGGAAGAAACGATCGCGCTCTTTTCCGGAATCCGGATGCGGGACAGATACGACGCGATGGTTGCCGGCCGCGCGCGGCGGTCGCGAGTCCAGAGTTGAACTCCGCGGACCGAACGGAAGTAGCGATAACAATCATCGATGTAGGCGGCGACGGCTTGCGCCCGGATCGCGTTCGGCACGCCGTCCGATTCGTCAAAGTCTTCGGGCGAGGTGCGGATGATGACGTTCGGCTTCGCGCGCTCCAGCCCGGCGATGACTTCGGCCTGCAGCGCGGGAGGCGATGCGATCGGGACCTGATAGAAGCGCGTCGGATTCGGGCGATTGGCGAAGAAGTAGAACGCCGGCTGATTGGAGAAGTCGAAGATCGGATCGTTGATTCGTGTCAGCTCGCGAATCGTTCGCGAGACTTCCTGGATCCGGTTGCTGACCTCGGCCGCTTGTGGGTCGGACTGCACACGCAGGACGCGTCGCTGAAAGTTGACGAGGTCGTCGATCCGAACGTTGATCAGGTCGGGAATCCAGAAGAGCACACCGATGGCAGGGATCGCCAGAAGAACGATCGTCGTCACAAAGGCACGAGTTCCGCTGTCGCCGCCTGTCCACGCCTCCATGAGACGTCGAGCGGCAAAGAGCGCGAGCAGAACGAGCATCGGCCCGATGAGAAATGCGGAGAAATATTGATGGCGGAACTCCGCGCGGCCGAACGCCGTCCGCTGCGTGATTGCGGCGAAGACGGTGAGCACGAGCAGCGCGCAGTCGAGCGTCTCGATGCGGCGCCGCAGCGCGCGATGAATGAGGTAGACGGCCGCCACGGCAATGGTCAGCGGACTCAGGATGAGATGGAACTTCTCGAACAGGATGAAATCGGCGAGGGCGTGAAGATTCAAATTCTTTCGAAACGTGGAGACGAGGTCGGGAAATGGGAGCGACCACACCGCATCGATGATGCGCGGGATGATCACGAACGAAACGTTGACGAATTCGGCGAGCGCTCCGCGACTGACGAGATAGATCACGAACGGAGCGCAACCGACCAGCAGCCCGATGACGAACAGGATCGCTGTCTTCCACTCCACTCGTGCCCCGATCACTGGCAGGAGGAGGAGCGAGACGATTGCGCCGGCGATGGTGTAGAGGCCGATCTCGTAGCTGAAGAAGAGCGCGATCGCGGCGAACACTCCGCTGAGAAGCGCGGCCGCCGGCCAGCGCCGCCGCCACGCCGACCACAGCAGCGCAACCGCGGCCACCTGGAAGAATGTCCGATTGTTCTCCGCGGTCGTCCACGCCGCCATTGCTACGGTCAGCAGAGCCAGCGGAATCGATTCGAAAATCGCCAGGCCCAGATACCAGAGCGAGACCGAAAGTAAGGCGCCGACGACCACCGTCCGCGCAATGGCAACTTCGACCGAGCGTCCGAAGATCTCCATCAGCCAGGTGTCCAGCAGGCCGTCTTCGAGCATGCCGTGCAGCGCGAACACGCCGCGGTATGGAGCCTTGCCTCGCAGATAGTCGGACGCAGGCCCGATCGACTCGCCGCGATGAAACAGATCGATCCACTGAAACAGGTGCGCCGTCGACGCATAGCTGACGACGTAGATCAAGGCAGGAATGACGACGACTGCAGCGAGCAGCCGCGCCGCGCGCGGTGAGATCGCATGGACGCGCATTGCCAGAAGGACGATCAGCAGCAGTGCCACGATCATCAGAGGGCCGGCGAATGTCGTCGGCACCCAGATCAGTGGAACGAGCGGCAGCAGGATCAGTGGAAGGGCCGCGGTGACGAGACGCCGGAAGACGTCCTCACCGGCGACGGCGAAATTCATTTCGGCCAGGCGTCCGATGAGAATCGTGACCGCCCAGAACAACGCCAGGAACATGGCTACGAAAACCGTTTCGAGAAACAGCGTGCGCACATGTCCGATGCGCCGTCCTGTAACGAGATAGCGGAAGAGAATCCAGGAGAGCGCTTCGCAGAACAGCAGCGCATGAAATGGATACAGCTCCGATCGGAAGAGCTGCCGCAGCCATCGGTGTGTGTCGAAGAAAAACAGCGCGCGTGTGCACGAATACGCCACGGCGACCGGAAGAAGGAGGATCCATCCTGCCTTGCCGGTCGTCAGGTAAAACAGCGGGGAGAGAAGAAACGGAACCGTGAAGAGAACGACCGCGGTCATCGGACGTCGCGAGAGGCGCCGCTCGCGCTCGAGCAGGCGAGATCCGACGTCGTGGAACCAGACCGTCAGCGGCGGCACAAGGAGAAAGAAAAGCGCCGCATCGAGGTAATCCTTCAGCTTCGAGTAATGCGCGATCGTCACCACGCCGATGGCGACGGGCGGCGTGGGCGGGAGCGGGCGCAAGAGGATCGTGATGGAGAAGAAAACGCCGGCCGCGAACGAAAAGGCGGCGATCCAGAGCAGCGCCGACGCGATCCTCTCGTAGAGTCGCGACATCGACGCGAGTGTATCAGCGCATGATTCGCTCGAACGCGTCGAACAGCGAAGCAATGGCGATGTCGTTGTCGTACGCGGCCCATCGCGCGCGAATCCAGTCGAATGGCGTCACCCGAGCAGTTGCGAACCGAAGTTGTTCAATCAGCCCGTTCCATTTTCGCTGCTCGATCAGATTGGCGCGCCTTGGACGCGACGAGGCGAGCGCGATGCGCAGCATGCGGAGGTGATAGGGTTGCATACGCCTCCCCACCCTCCCAGGTCCCTCGCTAACGCTCGGGATGACAGCGGCTCGGCCGAAACCCAGCGGATCCGCTTCCGTGTCCTTCGCTGCGTCGGGGCGCGGAGGCACCGGCCGGCGATAGGCGCGAAGCGGCGTACGTGCGGTCCTCTTCCGCGCGGCAGCGATGACGAAGTCGGAAGAAATCCTCCGCGTGTCGACAAGCGCGCCTTCGAATGTGCAGAGCAGCTCGATGACTGCGCGCTCGTGCGGATCGTCGAAGCGAAAGTTCTGCACGATGTCGTACAGCAAGTGCATCAGGATCGTTCCGCCGAGCAGTCGCTCGTCCAGAATCTCGAAGCGCTGCCGAAGCATCGGCATCACGTCGGCGGCACGGACCGCCTCCGAAGCGTCGTTCGCCATCATTTCTTCGACCGTCGGACGCTCTCGCACTTCGTAGGTGCGATCTTCCAGCGCGCTGCGCCGCAATCGCCCGGGCAGGCACCGCAGGAGGTCATTGATCATCGCCAGGATCTCATCGCCGTACTGAAATCGATTCGCGCCGACGTACTCGTTGACGATGAGCGTCGCCTCCGGCTTCATCGCCCGTTCGATCTGATCGAAGGCGTGTTCGAGATCCTCGATGTGATGAAGAACGGAATGCGCGATAACGACGTCGTAGGCGTCAGGCTCCAGGGAGTCGCGATTCAGATCGATAACGCCGTAACGAATCTTCGGGCCGCCTCGCTCGCGCGCACGCGCGACGGCAGCTTCCGCGAAGTCGACCGCATCGATCGCTCTGACAAATGTCCATTCGGAGATCGCGCGCTCCAGCCATCCTTCGCCACAGCCGAGGACGAGGACGCGCAGATCGTGGCCGTGGAAATAGCGATGCGCCCAGGACGACAGCCAATCCCGAGCAGGATCGCCGGTCACGCGTTCGTTGAGATGCATCAGGACGGCGGTCGACGCCATCCAGCTCACTTCGCCGAGCGTGTGGGTGTACTCGGCCGAGCCCCAGCGCTGCGCGGCGTCCATCAGAACGCCTCGACGATCGCGTCGCGAAGAGACTCGATGCTCGCCGACGAGGCCTCGACATCCGGCTCGCGTCCGTGCTTGCGCAATGCATCGCTGGTCATTGGACCGATCGACGCCACACGAGCCTTCTTCAGAATCTCGGCCCCACGTTGACCCGCGGCGGCGAGAAAGTTCTCGACAGTCGATGCGCTGGTGAACGTGATGACGTCGACCTTGTCGAGACGTTCCACATCCGCCGCGACAGGCCGCGTGCGGTACGCGACGGCAAGATCGACGTCTCCGCCTCGCCGGCGCAGCTCGTCGATCAACTCGTCCCGCCCTTCCGCCGCCCGTACGATCGCGGTGCGAATGCCGCGCTGATCCTGTTCCAGCAGCGGCAACAGAGCCGACGACTGGAACTTCGCCGGCACCAGATCGGGCTCGACTCCGCGCGCGCGCAGCTCATCCGCCGTGCTCTCGCCGACCACGGCGATCATCACGTCATGCAGTGCCCGCGCATCTTCGCCGTGAACTCGCAGGCGATCGAAAAATGACCGCACGCCGTTGGTTGAAGTGAAGACGACCCATCGGTAATCGGCGAGGTCCTCGATCACTTGGTCAAGCGACTCGAATGATTCCGGCGGTGCGATCTCGATCAACGGAAACTCGATGACCTGCGCGCCCGCTTCCTCGAGCAATCGCCTGAGCTCAGATGCTTGATCGCGGGCGCGGGTGACGACGACACGCTTCCCGAAAAGCGGCTTGGACTCGAACCAGTTGATCGTCTCGCGGAGCCGAACGACGTCGCCGACGACGATGATTGCAGGCGTGGCGATGTCCACTGCGCGGTCGCTGATGTCGGCCAGTGTCCCGGTGATGACCGATTGCTCCGCCGTCGTTGCCTTCGCGATCACCGCAGCCGGCTGAGTGGCGCGCATCCCGTGCTCGCGCAGATTCCTCGTGATGAGCGCGAGATTGGCCGCGCCCATCATGAAGACGATCGTGCCCCTCAGCGCAGCGAGCGCGCTCCAGTCGATACCGGCGGAGTCGTCGCTCTCATGACCAGTGACGAACGTGACCGTGGCAGCGTGCGCGCGATGCGTGACGGGAATCCCTGCGTACGCCGGGCCGGCGATGGCCGAGGAGATTCCGGGAACGACTTCGAAAGCGATTCCCGCAGCAGCGAGCTCCTCCGCCTCCTCCCCGCCGCGGCCGAAAACGAAGGGATCGCCGCCCTTCAAGCGAACGACGCGCTTGCCGGCTCGCGCTTTCTCGATCAGCAAACGATTGATATCGGCCTGCGGCACCGCGTGTGCGCCGGCACGCTTGCCGACGAAGATCACTTCCGCTTGTTTGGGCACGCGAGCGAGTATGTCCGCCGACACGAGCGCGTCGGTGGCAACGACGTCCGCCGATTCAAGAAGCTCCGCGGCACGAAGTGTGAGCAGTCGCGGATCCCCGGGGCCGGCACCGACAAGGAAGACCTTTCCGTGGGTCGCGGTCATCGCTCGAGCATCTCTCGCGCACCTTCAGCTACGAGCGCGTCATAGGTCGACTGAATCAGCACATCGTCCTGCGCACCGCGCCGCGTCACGCGAATACACGCCTCGCCGTCGCTGAAGAAGGCGCGAATCGTAATCGCCTTGCCGACCGTCGCGTGCACGCCGACGGCGGAGTAGCAGTCGAGGAGGGTACCGAACTTCTGGAGTACGCCACGCTCGCAACGCGCTGCCACCTCGGCGTCAGCATCGTTCATTGTTCGCGGCAACGACTGCCCGCGCAGCGTTTCGACAACGATGATTCCCTGCCCCGCGGCGGGGATCATCTCGTCGACGGAAAAATACGACGTGATCTCGCTCTGGAGGCCGAGGCGCTGAAGCCCGGCGGCGGCGAGGACAGCACCGGCGTAGACGCCCGAGCGCACTTTTGTCATCCGCGTGTCGACGTTGCCGCGAATCTCCTCGAGGCGGAGATCGGGCCGAAGCAGACTGAGTTGCGCGCGTCGCCTCGGCGCGCTTGTACCGATCGTCGAACCGGCCGGCAGCTCACGCAGGGGAATGCGGTCGCGCTGAACCCAGGCGTCGCGCGGATCGCCGCGCTGGAGAAACGCCGAGAGCACAAATTGATCCGGCATGATCGACGGAACGTCCTTGAGGCTGTGAACCGCCAGATCGATCGTGCCGGCAACGAGCGCTTCTTCGAGCTCCTTGATGAAGACGCCCTTCCCGCCGATCGAGGCGAGACTGGCGTCAGGACGTTTGTCGCCGCTGGTGCGGATCGGAACAATCTCCGTTGCGCAGCCGGCTTCGCGGAGTCGCCGCGCCACGTCATTCGCCTGCCACAGCGCGAGCTTGCTTCCGCGCGTGCCGATGCGAAGCGCACGGCTCATCGCAATCCGAAGATCTTTCGAATCGTCTGCCGCAGCGACTCGCGCTCCTGCGGCTCCTCGGCCCACTCCTTCAAGCGAAGGATCGGGTAACGCACGATCTTGTTGACGATCTGCCGAGTCAGCATCTCCAGGACCTCGCGCTGCTCGGCGGTGACGGGACCGAGTTTGCGCAGGCACTTCTCCAGCTCCGCGGTCCGGATCGACTCGAGGCGCTGCTGCAACTCGACGATGGTCGGGACCGCATCCTGTGCTTGCAGCCGTCGCCGGAATTGATCGACTTCGCTGCTCACAATCTCCTCTGCCTGCTCCGACTTCTGCAGTCGCCGCTCTCGATTGTCATCGACGACATGCTGCAGATCGTCGATGTTGTAGAGATAGGCGCCGCCAATCTTTCCGATTGCCGGATCGAGATTGCGCGGCACGGAGAGATCGATCAGAAACAGATTGCGCATCCGGCGTGCGGCGAGAGCACGCTCAACCTGTGACGCCTCGATCACATGATGCGGCGCGGCCGTGGACGCGATGACGATGTCACACGTCGCCAGATAGGGCTCAATCTCTTCGAAACGAATCGCCGTTCCCTGGAATCGCGCGGCCAGCTCTCGGGCTCGATCGTGCGCGCGGTTCGCCACGAAGATCTGCTTCAGTCCGAATCCGGAGAGATGTTCGGCGGTGAGCTCGCCGATTTCGCCGGCGCCGACCAGCAGAACCTGCAGGTTGCGGAGATCGCCGAAGATCTTGCGCGCAAGCTCGACCGCCGCATACGGCACCGACACGGCGTGCTCGCCGATGCCGGTTTCCGTCCGCACCTTCCTGGCCACGCGCATGGTCTCGTCGAAAAGACGCTGGAGCAGCGGATCGATCGTGTCGCACTGCAGCGCGGCCACGTATGCGGCACGAACCTGTCCGCCGATCTGCGGCTCACCGACGACCATGGAGTCGAGTCCGGCGGCGACGCGGAAGAGATGCCTGACAACGTCGTCGTAGCGAAGGATATAGAGATGCTTCTCCAGCTCCGAGCGGCTGCTGTCGCCGCGGGCGACCAGCCAGTCGACGAATGGCTCGATGACGTCCTCGCTTTCCGCCGACAGGACAATCTCCACGCGGTTGCAAGTCGAGAGCAGCGCCACACCATCGACCGCGGCAACTGATTTCAGTTCTTCGAGCGTTTCGCCGAGCTGCGCGTCAGCAACGCTCATCCGCTCGCGTACATCGACGGGCGCGGTGCGGTGGTTCACACCCAGCAGCATCAGCGCCATCGCCACTCCCCGCCGGGCGAGCGGCGAGCGGCGAGCGGCGAGCCGGACCGGCACATACCCGCTCGCTGCTCGCTGCCCGCTGCTCGCTTACACATGGTGAATCCCCAGCATCGCGACGACGATCGCCACGAACGCGCACACGGAAATGACCACGGTGCGGCGGGCGCGATAGACCCCGCTGATGTACGTCTGCAACAGCACGGCGAAGAGGACCCAGGCGGCGATTCCGCCGAGCTGCTTCACGCGCAGATCGATCGGCCCCGCCGTCGTGCGATACGACCAGAGAATGCCGGCCAGGAGCCCGAGCGTGTAGATGCTGAATCCGACAGCCAGCGTGCGATAGCTCAACGTGCGGCAAACGCTCAGACTGGGGATCCAATCCCACAGCGGACCGCGACGCTTCGACTTCAGCGCCCGATCCTGGGCATACGACAGAGCGGTGAACGCCAGTCCGATCAGAAGCGCCGCCACGCCGACCGCGGAGAACAGCACATGCGCCGTGAACAGCGACGAGCGCAGTGACGGATCCATCTGCACGAACGGCTCGCGAACCACGGCGGCGACGGTCAGCAGCATGAGAACGAGCGGGTATACGAAGAAGGCGGCCGCGTGCACACGGTATCGGATGAACAGCGCCAGCTCCGCGACGAAGATCGTCCAGGAGACGAACGCCGCCGCCTCCGGAAGATTCGTCAGTGGTGGATGGTGTGTTCGCGCGCAGATCGTGCCGATCCAGATCGTGTGACAGACGAATCCGCCGATCATCAGCGCGAGCGCAGCGTGCTGCGTCCGCCGCTCGCGCGTGAAGAGCGAACCGAGCGCGACGAGCGTGCCCGCGGCGTAAAACGCCAGTGCGGCGTAGAGCGTGACGTTGGGACTCATGACGGCAGCTTCTTGCAGAAGACGACTTTGTCATCTTCCACGCGATAGAAATCCTTGATCCTCGAGATCTCGTCGTATCCGCTGCGCTGGTAGAACCGCAGCGTCGGTGCGTAGCTTTCCTTCGACGAGGTCTCGATGAGCAGCATGCGGCCGCGGTTGCGGCGGACCTCATTCTCTACGAAACGGAGGAGAAGTTGTCCGAAGCCCTGGCCCTGCTGCTTCGGATCGACCGCGATCCAGTAGAGATCGAAGACGCCATCAGTCAGCGGCATCGCGCCAAAACAGACGTAGCCTTGAACCACGGGCCGCGCTCCGTCCGGTTCCTCCAGAACGTGAATGACGTATTCGCCCTTCTCCGGATATGCCAGGCCCTGATCGACCAGATCCACCGCGCACCGCACCTCGTCTTCGGTGAATCGCGCGGTGGCGATGAGAATGTCACGAATTCGGTCGCGATCGTTCGCTTGAGCGGGACGGATCTTCATGGGCCCTACGGGCGTAGGCAGCCATCATAAGGGCCTCCAGAAAATCTGAGAACGGAACCTTCGCAGCGTCCAGCGCCTTGCGAAAGCCGCTGCCGGGCCCGACGTCCGGATTCGGATTGATGTCGATGAGGTAAAGGGTGCCGTCTTGCGCCTGTCGCAAATCGATCCGGGCGACCATGTCGATGCCGAGGAGCTGGGCGGCGGCGAGAGAGATGCGGGCGACCTCCCCGCGAGTCGACTCATCGATCTGGGCCGGTGTTCGATTGACCGATCCGAGATCCTCGGCCGACCCCGTCGCCCACTTCGAGTTCCACCCGACCACCCGCTCGCGCGGTGCCCACTCTTCGGCGAAGACGACCTCGCCGGGCGGAAGGACATGTCCGCAGTAGAGCGACTGATTCAATTCGCGGCCGTCGATGAACTCTTCGATCAGCGGCGGCTGATGGTAGGTCTCGACGACATACCGGCAGCGTGCGGCCAGATCCTTCGCCGTGCTGACCACCGCGTTTGCGTCGATGCCGATCCCTGCATCCTCGCGTGACGGCTTGACGATGTACGTTCCCGCGGGAACATCCTTCGGATCGACGTAACCGCGCGGCGTCGGCAAGCCAGCGGCGCGCAGCAGCTTCTTGATCAGAACTTTGTCGATGCAAAGTCCGGCGACGATGGGATCGCACGAGGTATGCGCAAGTCCGAGCATCTCCAGCGCAAGCGCGAAATTGATCTCGAAGCGCGGATTGCCGAGCACTCCCTCGCAAAGGTTGACAACGACGTCGAAGCGCTGCAGCTCGCGCAGAGCCGACTCCACGTCGTCGCGGACAGCAATCAGCGTTGCGCCGGCGTTTTGCGCGATCTCTTCGGCCGCCTCGCGCACTTCAGCCTCGCCCAGGAGCTCAGTGGGATTGAGGTGAGGCTTGAGATGGGAGTCGTCGTTGAACGCGACGGCTACGCGGCGCGCCACCGCTCCTCCGCGCTACGCATGATTCCGCCGACGACTTCGTTGTAGGTCCAGCCGGCTTTCTCCGACAGGATCACCAGGTCGCTGGTCACCGGGTTCATGCCGGGCAGCGGATTGACTTCGACGAAGTTGGCGACTCCGTCGCGATCGCAACGAACGTCGACGCGGGCAACATCGCGCAATCCGAACGCGTTCCAGATCGCCAGCGCGACCGCCGCGGCACGCGGCTCGTCGACGAGTCGATACTCCACGTTGCTCTGATAGTCGCGCTTCACTTCGAGCGAGTAGATGAAGTTGTTGTTGTTCTTGCGCGGGACAACCTGCATGACCCC
>CAAGKR010159316.1_pt1 | contig 11158 bp, 11 predicted proteins | sample 2556971 | NCBI WGS metagenome assembly CAAGKR01 (sample SAMEA5207829, study PRJEB30636) | soil metagenome | biome: forest; feature: boreal; material: soil | place: USA | collected 2011-09 | depth 1 m
GGCCTTTCTTGAGCCCGTACCAACCGCCGACTGAGTTCTTCGGCGACCGACCCCAGGCTTCGACAGTGCCTTCGGCCGCGGGCTTCTGCTCGTCGGCGCTCCCGAGGCCGCTTGGCGTTTTCTAAACCCAGGGCGACTGCTTGGTGCCCGACCCTTTAACGCTGACCTTTGCCATCACTCCTCCACTTCTCTACTCCCGACCGATCAAAGGAAATTGATCCGGGTCAGCTTCCACAACCTTCCGGGCGGATACAGGGTGCTCCCGGTCACCAGCGGGACGTCAAAAGAGTAGTCGCCCAGGACCACGTGCTCGCTGCCGGCAGACGTACCCGGATTCACCGGCTTGGTGATGAGCAGGGCGCGCGCATCCAGGCGCTGGCGGAGGATCATCCCTGGCCACTCGACGACGTCCACGTCCGCAGTCGAGAGCAGGTCCGCCTGGCCGCCCCACGGCGCGGTATAGCTCGCGACCGCCTGGTTCCTGGCGATCACCCGGCGGACGTGGAGGCTTGGCACCATCGACGCGATAAGCGTGCGGGCCGCCGCGAACGCGATGGCCAGGGTGGGCTGGCCCATCACGCACCCGTACAGCGTTACGGGGCGACCATCCACCGAGGCGCTGGCGGCGAAGAGAAAGTTCGCTCCCTCCGCCAACCCCGACCCTGTCTTGATACCGATGATCCCGCTCTGGCCGAGGGCGGCGTCGACGTTGAAAACGATCCCCACGACAGGGAGGGTGGTCTCGCCCATCGAAACGATCTGGGCGAAGACCGGATCTTTCATCGCCTCCATCCCGAGCGCCATCAGGTCGCTCGGCGTGCTGACGGTGCTCGGTGAGGCGCCACTCGTGTCAGTGAATTTCGTGTGTGCGAGGTGAAGATCCGCCGCCTTCTTGTTCATCGATGCGACGAAGGCGTCGACGGTGCCGGCGTCCCAGCGCGCGAGCGTGTCAGCGAAGTTGTTCGCCGAGGGGATGAGAAGTCCCTCGAGGAGGTCTCGCTCGGTCAGCTTCTCGCCTTCTCGAACCTCGACTACCGACTGCTTGGCGGCAAGGTCAGCCTCATATGACTGCACATCCGCGGCGGTGATCGTGACCGTCGGCCCGAGCTGTTCCAGCGTGATCGGCTTGTCGGTGAGGATGATGAGCGCGGTCATCACCTTGGTCACGCTGGCGGCGGAGGCCGGCTGCTCGTTTCCTGAGCTTGCGATGAGGCCCAGGCCCGAGGCGCCAACCGCGGCAGACCCGATCTTCGGCCACGGCAGGCTGGGTGCCGTCCCCTGCACCGTTTCCTGGCTGTGAAGCGAGGCAGTGGCCGCAACCGCGGGCACCGGCCGGAAGTAGTTCCAGGCCCCCACAGCGATGATCGCGGCCACGACCAGGACCGCAAGTCTTCTGACCATTGGAAACATGATGAGGGTCGAGTAAACTTCGCAGCTTGAATCTGGAGGCGATCGCGCCGCTGGTCGCCGCTTCGCTGTTCGGCCTCATCTCAGGCTTCAACGACGGCGGCAACCTCATGGCGTCGTTCACATCGGGCCGTGTCATCTCTCCGCGAGTCGCCGGTTTGCTGCTGCTTTTCAGTCTCGCCGGGCCGCTTGTGCTTGGCACTGCGGTGGCGCAGACGGTGGGCACCAACGTGATCGACCTGAGAGCTCAGGGGGAGCTCAGCTTCGTCCTCATCACGCTCTCGCCTCTATGCGTCGTCCTGCTCTCGCTGATGTTCGGAATCCCAACGAGCATGACTCTCGCCCTGGTCGGGGCGATGCTCGGCTGGGTGCTGGCGTCAGGCAGCCAGACCTCCATCCATTGGGCGGGGGTGGCGCGGATCCTCATCGGCATGCCGATCTCAGTGCTCGGCGGCGGACTGCTTGCGCTGACCATTTACAGAACAGTCAGACGCTTCCTCGGTACTCGACCTCACGCAACTCTTCTCAGCCTGGCCAGGTTTCAATTCGTCACCGCGGCAGTCCAGGCATTCGCGTACGGCGCCAACGACATGGAGAAGACTGTTGGGCTGCTCGCTGTCGGCATGTCTTTTCCGAACCACGGACAAACGGTGGCCTTTGCGGGTGCGGCCCCTATCATTGGCGCATTCGGTTTCTTTTTCGCGGGAGCACTTATCGGAGGATCGCGAGTCGCTGGTCGCGTCGGACTCGGCGTCCTCAAGGTGCGCCCCATGCAAGCGCTTTCACAACAGCTCGCATCGGGAACCGTGGTCTCGGTGCTGGCGCTGGCTGGCGCTCCGGTGAGCATGACGCAGACGATTGACGGTGGGTTGGTGGGCGTCGGCGCCGCGCTCCGCGCGTCATCGGTTCGCTGGGGAATAGTTCGAGAGATGCTCGGGAGCTGGCTCCTGACGCTGCCGTTGGCGCTCGTCTTCGCGGCAACGCTGCACCTGGCGGTCAGGGTCACAGGGCTGGCGCCATGAGCTTCGGCCGCACATTCAAGGCGCTGACCAGGTCGAACGATAGGCGTTTCATCGCTCTGCTCAGCCAGCAGGCTGACCTGACGGTGAGGGCGCTGCAGGTCCTCGAGAAGTTCGGGCGCGAGGCGAGCGGCAACGTCGACCTCGTCGAGCAGCTGAAGGAGATCGAGCGCGAAGGCGACGCGGCAAGGCGCGTCCTGATCGATGAGCTGCTGCATACATACGCGACGCCTTTCGACCGCGAGGACCTCTTCGCGCTGTCGCGAGCCATCGACGACATCCTCGACGCGGCGAACGAGACCGCCATCGAGCTTGCGATGTACAGGATCGGCCCGCCCGATGGCCTGAACGAGATGGCGAAGGTGCTCACCGAAGGCGCTCGCCACATCAGCGCAGCGGTCGGAGAGCTGCTCGATCATCCTGGCGTCGCCGCCGAGCATGCGGTTCGAGCGAAGCGCTCCGAGAACCGAATCGACAGCCTCTACCACCACGCGGTCGGCCAGTTGTTCGACAGCAAGGCGGAGATGAGCCTCATCCTGAAATCCAGGGAGATCTACAGGCACCTCAAGAACTCAGCCGACCGGATCGACAGCGCAGCCGACGAGATCTCGGTGATCGTGATCAAGCGCAGCTGAAGGAGAGCGCGAGCTTACGTACAGGTTCCTGCGAGCGTGGCGGTCGATGTCGACACCAGGGTCAGGCCAATCCCAGGACGCCACAGGTTGATCCCATCAGAGGCGTGTAGCCAAATACCCTGTGCGTCGGAAACGAAGCCGCCGTAGGAGGAAAAGCCCTCGCCGGTTTCCGGCGCTATTACCTGCTCTGCCTGGTTGGGTCCACTGATGATCCAGGTCCGGGAATCGTGTTTGAAGGATCCGCTGACCTGCAGCTTGCCGCCACTGATACCCGCGACGTACAGATTCGCGCCTGACGCGTAGAACCAAACCGTTTTCTGACCGGTCGTCAAGTCGCGCCTCACCAGCTGGTTGAATCCATAGCCGATGCCCGGCGGTTGTGGCAACGGATCCTTTACGTTCCGCGCCCCGATCCAAGCGGCGCCCTCGCCCACCTGCAGCACAGTGCTATCGGTAAAGAGGGTTCGGACGGCTCCCGAGTCGGGATTGACGAGCGTCAGGCCGGGACCAATTGCCTCGTAGGCCTGGTGAACGTAGATGCCGTCGTTGGTGAAGGCGAGCACGCTCCATGGGCCGGCGGGAAGCTTCAGGGCGCGATCGTTACCTGTCGCAACGTCGACGACATGGAGCACTCGGTTGAGGCTTGCGCTGATGTAAGCCATGTATGCATAGCGCGTGCGGTCTGGCGAGATGGCGCCGGAGTTCGTCGGCAGCCACCGCCGCCCGACGGAGTCGTAGTACGCCTCCGGAAATGAGCTCACCAGTGCCGGTGTGGTTTTCGATCGGTACAGGCCGGCTTTGTCGAGATCGAATACGCCCCCGGCATCGGGGTCCACAAGGCCGGTCCGCAAATTGAGAAACGCTCCTCGCACCGTAGTTGGCGCGTCGGACACCATGAACACGGGCAGCCGGCAGTCGGGGAGCTGTGCCACCAGCGACAAGCTCCTGGGGCTGCCTGTCGCGTTGTCGGTGAGCGTCAGCCGAGCCGACAGGACACCTTGAGTGGAACCGGCAACGAGGGCGACATCGACCTGGCACGTCGCGCCGATCGCCACTGTGCGGCCGGTACAGGTGTCTCGAGCGACTGTGAACGCGGCGGGATTGGCTCCGACAATCTTTGCTGACGAGATGCTCACGCCGGCATCGCCCGTGCTGGTGATGGAGACAGTCCGAGTCGTCGCTGTACTGTCTGCGCCGAAGTTCAGCAAACGCGATCCCATGCGCACCTCTGGGACCTTTTCGCCGATGCTGCCGATCCGGTTGACATTCCATTCCGTGAACCACATGCGTCCATCGGATCCTGCAGCGATTCCACTCGGCTCCCCGGCGTTGCCCCCTGGCACCGCGAAGAGTCGAACGTTCCCGCTCGGAGTGATACGACCCACCGTGCCGGCGCCCGAAGCACTCCTGCCTGTAAACCAGAGGTTTCCGTCGGGACCGGTTGTCATGCGCGTTGCACCGCCGCCAAACAATGTGATCGCTCCGGTCGGAGTGATCCTGCCTATCTTTCCCACGGCTCCCTCCGCGAACCAGATGTTGTGATCCGGACCGACAGCGATGGCACGCGCACCGACCTGATTCTCAATCCCGCGGGACAATGGGAACTCGGTGACCACTCCGGACGGGGTCATCCGGGCTATCGCCTCGAGTGGCGGAGATGTTTCCGTGAACCACAGGTTGCCATCAGGTCCCATCACGATGCTGTCAAGGCCTCCTCTGGGGGCCCGAAACTCGTTCAGGACCACGCCGGCCGTACTCATCTGGACGACCACGGCACTGAAGAACTCGGTGAACCACATGTTGCCGTCCGGTCCGGCTGCGATGCCGGTGGGTGACGTGTCCGAGACAGGGAATTTCGTGATAACACCGCTTGGGCTGATCCTCACGATCCAGCTCCCGACCCCGTTGAGGCCGCTGCCCGCCGTCATCCAGAGGTTCCCGTCCGGCCCATCGGTGATCGAGCGCAGCGTGCCGATTTTGGCAGGCAGACCGAAGTTGGTGATCGTGCCCGACGGGGTGATCCGGCCAACCCTGGGAGGGGCGCCGTTGTCGATGAACCACAGGTTGCCGTCCGGGCCCGCCGTCATATCGCCGAGACTGACATCGGTCCCAGCCACGGGGTATTCGACAATGCCGCCGACCACCGGTGCGGGAAACGGCGTCGGGCTTGGCAGCTGGTAGGGCGACGCCACAGGTGATGGACTCGGGAATGGGGTGCTCGTCGCGCTGGCCGTCGGAGAGACGGTGGGAGAGGACTTGGGCACAGAACCGGTGGGCCCTCCGCAGCCTATGACCAGCACCAGTGCGCTGGCTACCAGGGCTCGCATGGTTGTGTAACGGAACCCAAAGCTGGGAATTACGTTCCTAAGAGACGTGTTTGGATTGGAGAAATGAAAAAGCTCGACGGCATCCATCACATCTCATCCATCACCGCCGACGCCCCGGGGAACGTTGCCTTTTACGCGGGGGTCATGGGCCTTCGGCTGGTCAAGAAGACTGTGAACCAGGACGACCCCACCGTCTACCACCTCTTCTATGCGGACGAGAACGCCAGCGCGGGCGCTGACATGACCTTCTTTGAGTATCCGGGCGTCGCGCGAGGGCGGGCCGGCGCCGGGATGATCCACCGCATCGCCTTTCGAGTCGGTTCCGAGAAGGCCCTCGATTTCTGGCAGCACAGGCTTGCGCATGCGGGAATCGACGCTGAACGATCTGAGAAGAGCCTCCTTTTCGGAGACCCTGAAGGCCTTGGCCTCGAGCTGATGATCGACGACGTGACCGACGCAGCGCTGGCGGCCGAGCATCCTGAGATTCCTGCCGAGCTTGCGCTGCAGGGCTTCGCGGGAGTTCGCGCCTACTCGAACGCCCCAGAGCGCAGCCGATCCCTGCTCGAGGACGCTCTAGGTTTCCGCGGCACGGGCCCCGGCCGGTTCGAGTCGCGTGGCGAGAAGCGCGGCTCCTTCTATATCTATGACTCGGCGCCTGAAGGCCGGGGGACGAGCGGCGCGGGGACCGTCCACCACGTCGCCTGGTCGTCGACGATGGAGGACCACGCCGCGTGGCGGGAGAAGGTGGTCGAAGCCGGCGCCCGGCCGACGCCGATCATCGATCGCTACTACTTCAAGTCGCTCTATTTCCGGGAGCCGAGCGGGGTGCTGTTCGAGATAGCGACCCTTGGGCCTGGATTCACGACCGACGAGCCCCTCGAGCATCTTGGCGAGCGCATCTCGCTGCCGCCGCCGTTCGAGCACCTCCGCGACCAGGTCGAGCGGACGCTGACGCCTCTACCCAACCCTCGCGCGACCGCGCTTCGGGGCCCCCTCCCGCGCGTTGCGGAGAGATCTTGATTTAATGCGCGCCTCCCCGCGGAAGCGGGGAGGAGTGCCGGCGCGGCCGATGCCGCGCCGGCCTTTCTGTCCCTACTGGGGGAAGCAAGTGGGCTGCGGCGTGCCCTTGACTGTCGCCTGAGTTGAGGACGAGCTCACAACCGCCAGCGACGTATCGGAGGGACCCGCAATCGCGGACATGGTTCCGGACGCGTTGGCGTTCGAGGAGTGATACACGCTGCCGCCGTCGGGTCCCGCAAGGGATTCCTCAAGGCATCAAAACAGGCTGACCGGCTCAGCTACAGTTTCTGGCCATGCTCCAGATGCTCGAGGCTACGATCGGCGTCGTCATCCTCGCGGTTGACTTTTACGACGTTTTCCAGTCGGTTGTGCTGCCCAGGCCATCGATCGGAAAGCTGCGCGTTTCCACATGGATCGTGCGCCCGCTCTGGGCGATATGGCGGTGGTTGGGAAATCGCGATTCGCGCATCGACAGGCGTGAGAACTGGCTTGGCACGTTCGGTCCAGTCGGCCTGATGGCGCTGCTCGGATTCTGGAGCCTGTCCAGCATCCTGGGCTACGCGCTAATCATTGACTCCCTCCGAGACCAGATCCAGCCTCCGCCACAAGACTTCTGGACGTCGCTCTACTTCTCGGCGGGAACTCTCCTTCCGTTGAGCTACGGCGAGATCCTGCCCATCGGCGGCGTGGCGCGAATCGTGATCATTGCCGAGAGTGCGACAGGAATCGCGCTGATCGCGCTGGTCATCAGCCTGCTCTTCTCTCTGTACGCATCGTTCCAGCGCCGAGAAGAGCTCGTGGTCACCCTCGACGCGCTGGCGGGAGCACCGCCCGCGGGTCTGCAGATCCTTGAGACCGTATCCAGCCACCGGATGCCCGATGAGCTTCGCGCGACCTTCGATGACTGGAGGCGGTGGTCGGCCGCGGTGCTCGAAAGCCACCTCGCCTACCCGATCCTCGTCTTTTTTCGATCGAGCCACGACAACGAAGCCTGGTTGAACTCCTTCGGCGCGGTAATGGATGCGGCGACGCTGGTGCTGAGCACCCTCGTCATCGAGGATGCGACCGAGGGACATGCCAGGTTGATGTTCAAGGTGGGCAACCACCTGGTTGAAGACCTCGCCTGGTACTTCCGATTCAAGAACGTTGGCGTGCCGATAGTCGAGCGACAGGAGTTCGACGATGCGCGCGAACGGCTGATCAAGGCCGGGTATAACTGCCGCGAAGGCGACGCCGCGTGGACCGAGTTCGCAAGCCTTCGTTCGATGTACGCCTCGCCGCTGAATCAGCTTGCTCAACGCCTTTCGATAACGCCCGCGACGTGGATCGGCGATCGCTCATACCTTCCCCACGTGGAGCGACCTGCCGCCCGCGCCCGCGTGCCGAAGCGAGTTCGTTAGCTCAGGCGATGATCTCCAGCATGCGGGCCTTCGTGACTGCTTCGCCCTTCGAATGCACTCCGAGCTTGGCGCCCATGCTGCGGATGTGGGAGCGAACAGTCGCGTAGCTGATCCCCAGCCGCGCGGCGATGTCCCGGCTCGAGGCGCCCTCAGCCATCAGTCGCAGCACCTCGGTCTCGCGAGATGTCAGCGGCTCGAGCTGGCCATTGAGGGTTCCGCGGTGGTTGCTCATTCGTCCGCTCCCAGCTCGCCGATCATGAGGCCTGGCAAGTCGGTCCAGCCGACAAGCTTGATCACAGTTCGAAGCTGCTGGGGCAGCCCGTGGAGGACGAGGCGGCGCCCACTGTCAAGGCACTCCGCAGCCCTGACCAAAGCCCTGATGCCGCTGACGTCGCAGAACTCAAGCTCGCTAAGGTCGACGTTGACGTCGCCTTCCCTGCCCAGCGACGCGTTGAGCGACCTGAAGAATGAGTCGACGTTGTAGTTGTCGATGACGCCGCTGATGCTCAGCCCACCGGGCGTCCTCATTATCACGAGCTGCTTGTCGATGTAAACGAAGTCCTCCGCACGCTCGGCCACGAATCGCCGCCCTCCCGTAACCCCCTTGGTCGCAAACGCCTCTTCACTAACCTTCAACGTCTTGCGCGGGGTCGGTACCACTATCAACCTGCGCAGCATCGACCCCGCTGCCTTCCTGGTTCGTGGTATCGGCCACCCGCGCGCCCATGCCCAGGTCAACTCGCCTGACCCACCGATCGAGCACTTCAACCCAGTGAGCCATGTGATCCACAAGAGAGCCATCCTCGGAGCTCTCTTCGGCCAATCCCCCGGCTTCCTCTTCGTTCATTGCAAATACTTGCCCAGAAGCCCCACAAATCATTCCCTCGAGCTCAGTGCAATGTAGCACCAACCTGATTATCTCCGCAACAGCTATGTCTTACCTTCCGGTTGTCTTCCCAGAACAATCAGGCTCTATCATGTCGGTAACTTGTGCGTAGACTTTGTAGAAGGTCCTAAATCGGTCGGAGTGGCTTAAAGCATGGCAAAACTGGAAGAGCAGGCGGTTTACAGCATTGGGGCGGTGGCCCATATGCTCGACATACCGACGTCGACCCTTCGAGGTTGGGAGGAGCGGTACGCGGTCATCACGCCCGACCGAAGCCGCGGGTCACAGCGCCTGTTCACGCGAAGCCAGGTCGAGCACCTTCGGTTCATCAAGGCACAGATCGAATCCGGCAAGAGCGCTGCTGACGCGCACAGGCTCCTCACTCAGCAGCTGTCGAGCGGCCCTGTTCGAATCGTCCCTGGTACGGAGAGTGGAGAGCAGCGGGTTCTCATCCTCATTGTCGAGCGTGATTCCTATGCCGCGGACCTGGAAGACTACTTCCTACGCACCGAGGGCTACGACGTGTGCACCGCCACTGGATTGACAGAGGCAAGGGCACTTTTCAGCGAGCGATCGCCCGACCTGGTGGTCGTCGACCTGATGGTCTCTGGCGGCGCCGGCTTTAGCCTTTGCGCTGAGTTCACTGCTCATGGCTCAACGCCAGTACTTGCCGTCTCCTCCATCGACATGCCAGACGAGGCAATGGTGGCCGGCGCATCTGCTTTCCTGTTCAAGCCACTCAAGCCACTCGACCTGGTCTCGGCAGTCCGCGACCTACTCGGCACAAGCGCCCTTGCCAGGCGGGCGCGGCGAGCGGAAGTAACCATCTGATCGAGCGACTTTCGAGCGGCAACCAGCGCCTTGACGAGATTCTCGACGGAGGTCTCCTGCGCAATGCAATCAACCTGATCATTGGCGTGCCGGGCAGCGGCAAGACGATCCTGAGCCAGCAATACGCGTTCCACAACGCCACGCCCGAGCAACCCGCTGTCTACGTGTCCACGGTGACGGAGCCTCTCGACAAGATCATTCGCTATGGCCAGGCTCTCGAGTTCTTCGACCCAGCGGCAATCCGCGACCGCCGCATCATCTACGAGGACGTCGGCGACATCCTCAGCAGAGACACAATCGGCGGCACCAGCCGCGAGGCGGGCGAGGAGGTGCTCAGGACCATAGACGGCTTCATCAGGGAGCTGCACCCATCTTTGATTGTGATCGACAGCTTCAGGGCATTCCACGCCCTCGCCAAGGACGAGAACGAGTTCAGGCACTTCCTCCACGGCCTCATTCGCCGTCTGACCGCGTCGGCGACGACCTCCATCTGGAATGCGCCCTACACGCTCGAGCAGGCGCTTGGTGTGGCGGAGTTTGCAGCCGCGGACGGGGTTATCGGGCTGGACATCAAGCGCCGCGACGGGCGCGAGATGCGCGTTCTGCAGGTGCTCAAGCTCAGGGGGAGCGGGTTCCGCTCAGGCGAGCACGCCTACCGCATCTCCGCCGCGGGGCTCGACGTGTTTCCCCGTCTTGCCGACACACAGGATCGCTCCACGTACGCCCTCGGAACCAGTCGCGTCGCGACAGGGGTCCCGGCCCTGGACAAGATGCTCGGAGAGGGATATTGGGAGGGCTCGTCCACGCTCGTATGCGGGCCTTCCGGCGTGGGCAAGACGCTGATGGGCCTGCACTTCCTTTTCCAGGGCGCCCGGAGTGGACAGCCTGGAATCATCGCGACCTTCCAGGAAACGGAGAACCAGCTCGCGAGGATCGTCGCCGGCTTCGGCTGGTCGCTCGACGAGATCAACGTCCTCAGCCGCAGCGTGGTCGACATGTACGTCGACCAGTGGGTGTACGAGCTTCTCGACCTGATCGAGAAGACGGGCGCCAAGCGGATCGTCGTCGACAGCCTCGTCGACCTGATGGTCACTGCCGGCGACCCACTTCGATTCCGTGAATGGATGTACTCGCTGGTGCAGCGATGCGCCAGGCGCGGGATCAGCCTGATGATGATCGTTGAGGTGGCTGAGCTCTTCCAGCTGCGGCGCATCTCCGAGCAGGGCCTATCGCACCTCTCCGACAACGTGGTGCTGCTGCAGTACGTGCAGGACGGCTCGCGACTGAGTCGGGCGATAACAGTGCTCAAGACCAGGGCGGCGCATCACGAGCCGGTGGCTCATCGCTACGAGATCTCGAAAGAAGGCCTCGTGCTCGGGGACGAGATCGCGATGGAGCGGTAGCTCCGGCGAGCGCCTACCACTCCCCGGAATGCCTCAGCGCACCCGGCCTGCCGTCCGGGTCGTAGATGTTTCTGTAGAGCACGCCTGCCCAGAGCCGAGTCACGCTCGACGGTCGGATGCGCGGGTGGGGCCTCACGCGGCCACGTGGGCGCTCGCCACGCGCGCCTTCAGAATGCCAGCGCTCCAGCGCCTGTGCAGTCTCGCGGAACTTCGACACCGCCTCGGCGGGA
>CAAGKR010476594.1_pt1 | contig 11143 bp, 11 predicted proteins | sample 2556971 | NCBI WGS metagenome assembly CAAGKR01 (sample SAMEA5207829, study PRJEB30636) | soil metagenome | biome: forest; feature: boreal; material: soil | place: USA | collected 2011-09 | depth 1 m
GCGCGAGACACCCGCGCGCGAGATCACATCGGCGACGGTCGTCTTGCCGTAGCCGTGCTCGGCGATCGCGTCGATCATCGCCAGCGCCAGCGCCACACGCTGATCGGCACGAGCCCGCTCACGCCTGGCGGCACGGCGGGCCTCTCGTGCACGGGCGACGGCGCCAGCGTTCCGCGTGTGTCTTGCTTTCGGTGCCATTCGCAAGCAGGGGGGGGACGTCGGCCTACGGGGTCAGCAGCCCCCTACGGCGCGCAGACTACACGACCCGCCGGGAGACGGCCATCTACGCGGACCGTCATGCGCGGCGCTTCAACGGCGAGGAGCTCAAACATCGGTCCGCTGCGACTTGTCCGCAAGACACAGGCGACGAGCGCGGCGCTGGAACGCCGGTTCGAAGAACAGGCGCCGGGGCGCCTCTGATCAAAGACGAACGCCCCGGTGCCGACCTTCAATCCATAACCTCCGGCAACGTCGGCAAACACAAAAATACCAAACGTCCGACGTAAATGCGAGGCCCACAGCCCCAGTTTGCGGCGATCATCGTCACCGGCTGCACCCGAACGTCTTCAAGGCCTACGGGCGCCCTCGTTTCCGGCCTCAGCCCGCCAGCTCGCTTCCTCGTCAGACACGACGCTGTCAGCAACCGGCCTCGCGGTCTCCCCCAGAGGGACTAGGCGGAGACCCAGACCTACCGCCACCGCGACACACTCGCCTACTCGGCCCTTGACAACGATACTGCGATCTGCAATGTTCCGCGATGCAGGATCGTCGACGGGCGTATCCGCCGACGCAGGAGCCGAACCCGACGTGCCTCTGATCAACAGAGGGGACGGGCTCCTTGGGGTCGACCCAAAACCCATAACCAAGGGAGAAGATCAGGATGAAACGCATCAAAGTACTAGGACTCGCCCTCGTGGCCTTGTTCGCGGTGAGCGCGATGGCAGCCGCCCAGGCGTCGGCGGCGTTGCCAGAACTCGTGAAAGAAGGAAAAGCAGGGGTTGAACTGGCGAAAAAAACCATTAAAGGCTCTGGCAAAGAACTCGTTCTCGAAACGATGAACGGATCCACCGTCAAATGCGGCGAAGCGACTAGTATCGGAACAGGGGCGGGTGTCAAAGAATTCACGAAAACCGTCGTTACATTTACCAAATGCAAAGCCAGTATCGGTGGTGAATGCGAGAACGCCGGTGCCGGTACCGAAAAGATCGTAACCAATTCCCTGGATGGCGAAATCGGGTACATCAGCAAAACTGCTAAAACGGTCGGAGTCGATCTGAAACCTGAAGTATCCGGACCGTTTGTGACGTTTACATGTGCCAGCTTCGCCACAAACGAAGTAACGGGCTCCGTCATTGGAGAAATCACCCCGGTGAATAAATCCCGCACCGTCGCTGAAGGTTTTACTCTGACATACGAAAAAGGTGCAAGCGCCGGTGAACAAAAGATCAAGAACCTCGAAGGCAAGCCGGAAGATGTACTGTCGAGTAAACTGTTTGGCAAAACGGAAAAAGCTAATCAGCAAGGCAAAATAACTCTCAAATTCGAAGAAACCGCAGAGATCCTCGCCTAACGCGACTAACTATACCTGGATAGCTCCGGGGAAGCAGTCGGGAGGGCGCCGCTGTCAGTGTCCTCCCGACTGTCATTTATGAGAAGATGGAGTGGGACATGGTGACACTTACAACGGTGACCAATTAATGCCGTTTTACAAAGAGATCGAGGTAGGAAGGCCGCGGCCTCCCTTGGCTGCGACCAGTATTCACGATGGGATCCGTAGTCAGCGTCTAGGGTACCGACGGCTTTTTGTACTGATGGGTGCCACCTGCACGCTCATGCTTCTTCTCTTGACACAGAGTTCACCCGCCAGGGCGCTTCCCGATAGGCGCGTGTGGGAAATGGTGTCGCCGTCGGAAAAGCATGGCGCTTTTGTCGAACCTCTGCAGACGCGCTCCGCCGGCGCTGGTGGCGCGATACAGGCCTCCGAAGACGGAGACGGCTTTACGTACGTCACCGATCAGTCGCCGGTGACCGACGCACAAGGCGAGGCCAACCTCTCTCAGCAGTACGCGACGCGCTCCGCCGGCGGCGGATGGTCCGGGCGAGACATTTCGGCTCCCCATCTCGGGCCGACCGACACAAGTCTGGGCGAAGGGCCTGAATTTCGGATGTTCTCGCCCGATCTGCTCAGCGCTGTCGTGGGGCCCATCGAACTCAACTTTACGCCGCTCTCCCCACAGGCCACCGAACGGACGCCATATATACGCAACCAGGTTACGAACGCCTATGCCCCACTGCTGACGCCGGCAGATGTCGCGCCGGGCACAAAATTTGGAGGTAAACAAAGCGATTCCAGGGATCCCGTGGGAGGAGTCGGCGCCTCTCCCGATCTCACCGACGTGGTGCTGCACACCGAAGGGCTGGCTTTGACATCGACCCCGGTCGTCGGCGGCGGCCTGTACGAGTGGAGTACCGCCGGACTTCGACTCGTCAGCACGGTGGTGCCTGGCGGGGAAGCGGTTGACGGCGAACTTGGCTACAAGGACACCGACGTCAGGAACGCCGTATCGGAAGATGGCTCGCGCGTCTTCTGGGAAGGTGAAGCCAACGGCGAACGCGCACACCTCTACCTGTCCGAACCCGCCAGCGGCAACGTTCTGCAGTTGGATGTTGTCCAGGCAGGCGCCAGCGGCAACGAACGAGTCAATCCCGAATTTCAGGCCGCCTCCGGCGACGGCTCGCGGGTCTTCTTCACCGACAGCCAACAGTTGACCCCGGGCTCGACCGCGGAAGAAGAACGTCCCGACCTCTATATGTGCACCGTCGAAACCGGGCCGGCGTGCAGACTGAGCGACCTCACTGGTACCGAGAACCCAGCTGACCCCGCGGAATGGGCGGGAGTCCTCGGTATCCCTGCCGTCAGCAAAGAAGGAACCACCGTCTATCTCGCCGCCCGTGGCTTGCTAACAAGCACGCCAAACGCTGCCGGCGAAAAAGCGCACTCCGACGAAGAAAACCTCGAAGCCAGCGATGCGAACCTCTATGTTCTGCGCGACAAGGGCGAACAATGGACGACCGCGTTCATTGCCAACCTCTCCGAACAGGACGCACACGACTGGACAGCGGCGCATCCCGGCTACCTTGGCCCTGTTAGCTCCCGTGCGTCTCCAGACGGCCGCTATTTCACGTTCATGTCTCAGCGGCCGCTAACCGGCTACGACAACACCGACGTCAACAACGGTGCCGCCGACGAGGAGGTGTTCCTCTACGAATCCGAATCCCGACGGCTTGTGTGCGCGTCCTGCAATCCGACCGGAGCACGTCCATCGGGTGTGTTCGATAGCTCCCAATCTGGACTGCTCGTCGATCCGAGCGGCCAACCCGCTTGGGAAGAACACTGGCTGGCGGCCTCACTCCCCGGTTGGACCGGAATCGCTGAACAGCGTGCCGTCTATCAATCGCGATACCTATCCGATAACGGGCGCCTATTCTTCAATAGCGCTGATGCGCTCGTACCGCAGGACGTCAACGGCAAAGAGGATGTCTATGAGTACGAGCCACCCGGGGTAGGGAACTGCGCTCCGGAGAGTACGACCTTCGGCGCGACTTCCGGCGGATGCGTTGACCTGATCTCCTCCGGCACATCAAGCCTCGAATCGGCGTTCCTGGACGCCAGCGAAGGTGGCCGTGACATCTTCTTCATCACCGCGGCGCCGCTCGTCCAGCAGGACACAGACGCCCAATTCGACGTCTACGATGCACACGAATGCACCCCGGCCGCTCCATGCGCGTCCACAGCGACCTCGGAACCGCGCGAATCATGTGCTTCGGCTAGCTCGTGCCGGATCGCGCCCGCGCCGCAGCCGGGTGTGTTTGGTGCGCCCGCGAGCGCGACGTTCTCGGGCGCCGGCAACTTTTCGCCACCAAACAAACCCAAGCCGAAGACCGTCGTGTTGACACAAGCGCAGAAGCTCGCGAGGGCGTTGAAGGTCTGCCGGCGCAAACACGACCGGCACACGCGGGCCACCTGTGAACGTCAGGCCCGTAAGCGTTACGGCCCACCGAAATCGCATTCTAGATCTAAGTCTTCTAAGCGGGGTAAGTAAATGTCCCTCTTTTCAAATTCGCCCAACCAAATCCCTAGTGTGAGTGCTATGGGGGGGCCGGTTTCAAAGGTCAGCGTAATAGGAGACGGCTCAAAGCGGGCTCGAATGAGAGCGAGCGGTCTCTCTATCATCAGTACCGCTGTGTTTCTCATAGCGCTAGGTGCCATGAGTGCCTCAGCCTTCGCCCAGTCGCCGTACCTGCATGTGAGCGCCAGCGCCGTCCCGACCGTTATCCCCCCGGGAGGGGAAGGACAGGTGCTCGTGAGGGTCACAAACCTAAGTGACAAGACGATCGAGGGCTCGGTCGAACCCGTCGTCATCACCGACAAGCTTCCAGCAGGCCTCATCGCGACCGCAATAACATCCTACGGCATTCCGGACGACTTTCAATCTAGAGAACTTATGTCCTGTCCGGCCCCACCTACGTCCGCGCCGCAATGCACGTGGTCAGAAGCGATCGCGCCATACGGCGTGCTCGAAATGACCATTGCGGTCAAGGCAGAACTGCCGCCCGGCACCGTCCCCAACGAAGCGACCGTAACCGGTGGGCAAACCACAACTGCGACCGTGAAGGCCCCGATCACGGTCAGCTCTGAGGCCCCCCAGTTCCAACTCGAACAGTTCGCACTCACGCCGGAAAACGAAGACGGAACCGTGGATGAACAGGCTGGCTCGCATCCGTTTCAGCTCACCACGGCCGTTTCTCTAAACACTACAATCGAAGGCGGCATCGAGCGTCCCGTCGCGATGCCCAAGGACCTCAAGGTCAACGTCCCTCCAGGACTGGTCGGGGACGCCCCGGCGATCCCACAGTGCAGCATCGTCGAATTCGACCGAAAAGCTAGATTCGGTAACGGCTGCCGCGCCGACACCGCTGTCGGAGTCGCCGATGTAACGGTGACCGGACTGTCGCACTTCGGCGGCCCCGAACCGGTCACCCAACCCGAGCCTATCTTCAACTTGACGCCCGCGCCCGGCGAGCCCGCGCGGTTTGGGTTCATCGCGGTTGCGATCCCCGTCGTGCTAGACGCTCACGTCCGCACGTCCTCCGACTACGGCGTGAGCGTGGAAAGCAACAACATACTCGAGACTGCAGGCCTGACCGCGAGCCTCGTAACGCTATGGGGAGTCCCGAGTGACCCCCGGCATGACGACGCCCGAGGATGGGGTTGTCTCTACCCGACATCGGACATCGAACCCTGTCTCTCCGCAGATCAACTGGCTCTTCCAGAACAGGAGCCCGCTCCGTTCCTAACCCTGCCAACCCAGTGCAAAAGCCCGCTCGAAGCAAGCGCAGAAGCCGAATCCTGGTCCGCTCCGAACACACCGGCGCAAAAGACGCACGCACTTACCGTTACGCTTCCTTCCAACACTGGAGCGGCGCTTGCCCTCAAGGGCTGCGAAGGACTTCCGTTCAAACCCTCGATAAGCGTGCTCCCGCAAACCCAGGAGGGCAGCACGCCAACTGGTCTAAACGTAGATCTTCACATGCCGCAAGAAAGTACTCTCAACGCCACGGGCCAAGCCGAGGCTGACCTCAAGGCGACCACGGTCGCCCTTCCCGAAGGCATGCAGCTTAGTCCCTCCTCGGCGAACGGCCTTCAAGCATGCTCGGAGGGCGACCCGGGCGGGGTCGGGTTCACTGGCTTCAGGGAATTCGAAGCAGGAACGTCGACGGCCACGTTCACGGGAACGCTTCCGGAACGATGGGAAACGGGTCAAGACTTCTGTCCCAACGGCTCAAAGGTGGGGCTCGTCCACATCAAGACGCCGCTGCTGTCCCACGAACTCGAAGGTGGTGTCTACCTCGCGGCGCAGAACGCGAATCCGTTCGGCTCGCTGGTCGCGCTATACATCGTCGCCCAGGACCCCGAATCCGGCGTACTCGTCAAGCTCGCCGGCGAAGTCCACCTCGACGAACACACGGGACGCCTAGTCTCGACCTTCAACAACACGCCCCAGCTTCCCTTCGAAGACTTGGAGCTCGAATTCTTCGGAGGCCCGACTGGTCCGGTCACGACGCCGCCCGCCTGCGGCATGTACACGACCAACGCCTCGTTCACGCCGTGGTCGGGCGAGGCGCCCGTGAGCTCGACCTCGAGCTTCCCCATAAGCTCGGGCCCGAACGGCTCGCCATGCGCCAATCCGCTGCCGTTTACGCCGACGCTCACAGCGGGTTCCGCGAACCTCCAGGCGAGCATCTTTACGCCGTTCACCATGACGATGTCGCGGGAAGATGGCAACCAAAACCTGAGCGCTGTGCAGCTGCATATGCCCGAGGGGCTGCTCGGCAAGCTTGCGTCGGTCACGCCGTGCCAGGAACCACAGGCTGCGCAAGGAACCTGCGGCTCCGAAAGCCTGATCGGCCACACCGTCGCCAGCGTGGGCCTCGGCCCCGACCCTTACACCATCTCGGGCGGACAGGTATTCATCACAGGGCCCTACAAGGGAGCCCCATATGGCTTGTCGATCGCGCAGCCGGCGAAGGCCGGTCCCTTCGACCTCGGCAGCGGACCGTGTGATTGCGTGGTGGTACGCGCGAAGATCGAAATCGACCCGCACACCTCAGCGTTGACGATCACCAGCGACCCGCTGCCCACGATCCTCCAGGGCATCCCTGTGCAGCTCAAGCACGTCAACGTCACCGTCGACCGGCCCGGCTTCACGTTCAACCCCACCAATTGCAGCGAGCTGGCGATCACCGCGACGATCACCAGCGAACAAGGCGCAACCGCGCCCGCCACGGTGCCCTTCGAGGTCGCGAACTGTGCGACCCTGCCGTTCAAGCCGAAGTTCACCGTCCTCACCCAGGGTAGGACCAGCAAAGCAAACGGCGCTGCGCTGCACGTCAAGGTCACCTCCGGGCCGGGCCAGGCGAACATCGGGAAAGTAAAGGTCGACCTGCCGAAGCAGCTCCCATCGAGGCTCACCACACTGCAGAAAGCGTGCCCGGATGCCACATTCAACGCGAACCCGGCGTCGTGCCCACTCGGTTCCGTCGTAGGAACGGCGACGGCAGTCACCCCAGTGTTGAAAAACCCGCTGACCGGACCCGCCTATCTTGTTTCTCACGCCGGGGCGGCGTTCCCCGACCTCGTCGTCGTCCTCCAAGGCGAAGGGATCACCCTGGATCTCGTCGGCAACACCGACATCAAAAAAGGCATAACGATCTCGAACTTCAACTCGGTGCCCGACGCGCCGATCTCGACGTTCGACCTCGTGCTCCCCGAGGGGCCGCACTCGGCCCTGACAGCCTTCGGCAACCTCTGTAACGCGACGAAGACGGTGAGCGTACGCAAGCTGCTCGCCCGCCGGGTCCATGGACGCACGGTTCACGTTCTGAGAACGGTCAAGCGAGTCGTCTCCCAGCCGTTGTCGATGCCCACCGCTCTCACCGGGCAGAACGGCGCCGTGATCAAACAGACCACGAAGATCGCCGTCTCCGGCTGCCCGAAGCACGTGCGCCATGTGCGCAAGAAGAACCACCGGAAGAAGAAATGATGGTGTGTTCTTTGTTGCGGTGTCGTGCAGGAGATGGAGGTAGGTCCTCCGTGGTCGCCTTGCAGGAGGGGGCCACAAACCACCGTAAGGTGCGTCCGGTCAAGAGCCGTTCGTGCTGAGCGTTACGGAGAAGGCGCGCCGTCGAGCGCGTCAGGTATGACCCAATGAAGGCGAACGAGAGTGAACCGCAGGTGACGTGTCGAACACGTCGCGTTGACGACACTTCCTTGCCCTAGAGGTGGTCGACGAGACGAATATGGAGATACCTAGCCAAGTCGTCGTCTCGGGCGATCGCTGGCAGCATATGACCACGAGTATCTCGGGCGAGCCCGGGAAGATGGGAGGTAGTCTGATGTATAGAACGAGGTTGATGTTCTCAAGCGTACTGGCCGTGCTGGCGCTGGGCGCGGTGACGGCGTCGTCGGCTTCCGCCTTCTCATGGTGGATCGAAACGAAAGGAGGAGGCGAAGAAGTTCTCAAAGCAGGTGTAAAAGAACCCTTCAACGAAGCCGCCAATGTGAGCGCACCGTTTACCCTTAAGTGGAACAAAGAATTTGAAGTATCATGTGAAGGAGCGAAATATAAAGAAGCGTTCCTCGAAGGCACAGTAGGGCTAGGCGCCAGCAGCATCGTCTTTGAAACTTGCAAAGTAGCGAAACCTGCGAACTGCGAAGTCGTAGGCGGGAAGCTCGAAACGGCCGCGTTGGTTGGAGAAATCAAACCTGTCGGCACTGCCGTCGAATTCGTCTTTGAACCCAAAGCTGGAGCGACGTCGACGTTTGTAAAGTTCACGCTACAAGGCGTGGGATGTGCCAAAAAAGAAGTCGTCGTCAAGGGGCGTGCAAAGGGTGAACTGACCAATCCAAAAGAACTAACCAAAGAAAAGCTGTTCGTCTTCCAGAACAAAGAAGGCGGGTTGATGATAGAAGAACATCAAGTTGAAGCAAACGGAGGTAAAGTAGGTTACACCTCTAAATCGGGAAAAGGGTGGAGTGCTCACTGAGCAGTGACGCCTGCAAATGGGTGGAGGCTCGCCGTGCTCACGCGGGCACGGCGAGCACTCGCATGGTTGGAGGTCCACGAGCTCGACCATCTTGAAGAAGGACGAACCGATCGTCAAGCAAGACGAAGACCATCAAACTCTAAGAGAGAAAGTGGAAGCTATGAGCGGACCTGCCGCTCACACGCGTCGTGAGATACGCGCCAAGAAGGTTAATGTGTGTCTACATCGTCCTTCGAGACTTGAGCCCGCCGCCCTCCCTCTCCGGTGACGCTCAAGGAGACCTCGCGTGCAGCTCTCCTCGCTGCAGTTGGGTCTCGGCGCCCCACTCCATGCGAAGCAGACCGGGGCTTGCTCGAGCGTCGCCGTCCCTGCTTGCGGCGCGCTCGAAAAGACCCGGGTCCGTTGGTCCCTCTCCTCCGAGCCCAACGGGGTGCCGCGGCTGCGTACCCGAGCCGCGGCGCCCAGCATCCCGATGATGGCGGGCCGCTCCACGACATGGATCCTCTAGCCGAGGCGCAGAGTGACTGAGGTCCTCGATCTCCTGGCGATGTGGGCACTTCTACAGGTGCTCTTCGTGTGGTGCTTCGCCCGCGCAGCGGGACTGAGGGCGCACGGCTACGAAGGGGAGATCCGGCCAGTCGACACCCGTCCGCAGCCAGGGTGCACCGCCAGCCCCTACATCAGAAGCAACCCTGACAGCACAACGAATCTCTGTAAGCGCGCCTCGGGCGACGGGAGCCAGCGCGTCACTGTAAGCGTGTCGTTACACCGGCCGCGCGACGAGTCAGAGCAGGGTGGCGTGCAGGCACCGAGGCGCACCGCCGCCGGAGGATCGCGGCCGGGGCGGCGTTCGTGTCAGGGATCTCGTGGAGGGTCCTGAGATGCCGGTAGGCTACCGGTCCGCAAGGGTACTTGCCGTGATCGCCGCCCAGCCCGGCGCAAGCAATCGCGAGGTTGCCGACGGCGCTGAAGTCGCAGACGAGGGTCAGATCTCAAGGCTCCTTGCTTGCCTGAAGAACCTCGGGCTGATCCACAACCCGGGACAGTGGCGCCTTGGGCAACCCCACTCCTGGCGGCTCACGGCCCAGGGCAGGCGGGCCGTGCCGGCAAGCGCCGCCGAGCTACAGCGCCCCGGGAGCTGAGTGGCAACTCGTGCAGCCCCGTGTCGTCACTATGAGCGACTCTGCGGACGAGCTCACCTCGCGCCTGAGAACGTTGGTGTGCTCCTCCCCGGTCCTGATGCGCGCGCTGCGCGCAGCGCGAACCGTCGATCCTCCTGAGTGGCTGATCGGGGCGGGAGTGATCCGCGACCGCGTGTGGGACCACCTGCACGGGTTTGCACCAGCCCCGTCGAAGGACGTGGATCTGGCGTTCTTCGATTGCCTCGCGCTTGGGAGCGAGAGCGAGCGCAGCGTCCAGAGGGAAGTGACAGCCCGAGCGCCCGATATCTCCTGGGATGTGACCAACCAGGCCGGGGTTCACCTGTGGTACCCGCGGGTGTTTGGCGTCGAGGTAGAGCCGCTCACCTCCTGCGCCGATGCGGTGGCGACGTGGCCGGAGACCGCGACGGCGATCGGCATCCGGCTGCTGGCCGACGACAGCATCGAGGTGGTCGCTCCCTGTGGGCTTGATGACCTGTTCGGGCTCATCTGCCGGCGCAATCCGCGCCGAGTTACCGAGGAGCAATTCCGTCGGCGCGTAGAGAGGACGCAGATCGCCAAGCGCTGGCCGCGCGTCCAGGTCATCCATGCGGGGGTACTGACGCGAAGCGACGTCTGCGCGGGCGATCACATGAAGACATGAGATCAGGTCCGAACACAGGAGATTTGTTTGTGCGGGCGCCCTCTAGCTCGGCTTACGTCATGGATGAGCTGTCTTCAACATCGACAGGATGGCGCTTTCCGCGCCGGGCGCGGGCGAGCAGCCGGGCTATGAGGCGCAGGCCGTGGCGCAACGGCGCGAGCTGGACACCGGAGGAGGCTGCTCAGGAGCTGCATCGGCGCCGCCCCGAGCTTCTCGGCCAGTTGCGACGGCGCGGGGAGGGCCGCGGGATACCGCCGGCGGCGCAGGAGGAGATCGTCGCCGACGCGATCACCAGGGTCGTGATGTCCTCGCGGCCGATCGAGAACGAGCGGCATCTGATCGGCGCGTTCTGGCTGGCTGTGGATCTTCGTGCGCGTCGCTGGCGCGAAGGTCGGCATCTGACGCGGATCGGCTCGCGTCAGCGCGTCGAGCTCGACACTGCCGTGGAGCGGGCGACGGCGTCTGGCGGGCCGTTCGAGACGGTCGAGCTGAGCGATCGCATGGCTCGCGCCGCGGACTTCATGGCGCAGCTCGATCCGCGCGAGCAGCGGGTCGTCTCCGTGATGGCCAGCTACGGGGTGGGACCGGTCCCGGCGGCGCGCCTGCTGCGGCTCCCGCTCGGCGAGGTGCGCGCCGCTTCGCGCAGCGCCAACGCCAAGCTCGACCAGGTCGCCGTGATCTCCGCGGCTGGCCGGATGTGCGGCTACCGCTACCGTGCGATCGCCGCTCACGC